>Ga0210383_10003824_pt1 | contig 13400 bp, 11 predicted proteins | sample IncBWC14OmetaG_FD_160072 | JGI IMG/M metagenome (GOLD analysis project Ga0210383, IMG submission 160072) | Forest soil microbial communities from Barre Woods Harvard Forest LTER site, Petersham, Massachusetts, United States - Inc-BW-C-14-O ...
CGGAGCTACGTTCGTTTTGACAGAATTCGGCGGCGCCGAAGGCGGCTGCGATGGAGGTTGTTGCGGAGGCGGGGCAGGGGCGGCCTGCGACCGGCTCTGTTGTTGCGATGCGGAGGGCGCCGAAGGCAGGCCTGCCTGCCCCGCATCCTGGGCTTCCGCAAGCCACGCAAACGGGTGCGAGCTAACCACAACGAAAACGCCAACCAACAAACCTACAGTGCGGAACTTCATCAGTGTTTCTTGATTATAGCCGCAAAAGGTATGCCCCAGCGGACCCGGACGCCCATGTCCGCCTGTTGGCTACTTTCCCGCAATCTTGCCTCGAAGGACGACCACGGATGCCGCGGGCAAATCATACAAACTGTCCTTTGCCGCGGTTTGCGTGGAATGCACGACGGGGCCGTCAGGATCCGCCCAGCCTTTGGTGTTTGCGACCACCGATTGCTCCCCGGCATGTTCGGAATGCGCCATGAAGCGGGTTTCAGCCGGATGCCATTGATATTGCTTGCTTCCAAAAGTTGAAATCTCGACGGTTCCCGAGAATGAGTTCGCTTCCTGCGCCGTTTGATCCTGGAATACGATTCGCACCCGGTGCGCATTCTGTTGATCGCGGTTCACTGCCATCACCGACCACTGGCCATCGGGGCGTTTTACAGCGTAAGCGGTCACCAGCGCATGACCTGCGCCATCATCAACGTCACCTTTCGCGGAAAATACCCGATGCTCACTGGAACCCGGCTGCACCCATTCAAGATTGATCAACTGCGAAACGAAGAACTGCGAGAGCGGCTGCTGAATCTGATAGTTAGCATCGACGGTAAACATGCCAAACGTTCCTGGGGAATCATTGCAGCCGTGTTCCATCTGCAGCGGCAAGTAATGAAAGTAGTAAACTCCGTTCCCGCCCGAGTTCAGAAACGATCCGATGTAGTCCGCCAGCCACACTCCCGCGAACATGTCCATATAAGTTTCACTGGCCGAGGAAGAAAGGTTCGACTCGGTAATGAATACGGGCATGCTCGCCGGCACCCCGTCTTCGCGCCAGACCTGCATGATGCGATAAATCAGATCAGGCTCGTCATAAAGGGTGCCCCATGGCGTCTTGCAAGGATCGTAGGGATAGTGTTCGAAGGAAAAGAACGCGAGATCGTTCATCCGTCCATGTTGTTTCATGTAGTCAAGAAAGCGCCCCAGCCATGAAACTTTGCCCTCCGCATCGGGCCAGACTTCGATGTCTTTATTCACCCCCTGGAAAGACGGACCGCCGAGCTTCAGCGTGGGATCGATGCGATGAAGCGCGCTCGCCCACTGCAGGTAGAGCGCTCCGTAATCCTCGGGCACCATGAATTGCCCATCTGACTCCTCGCCCATTTCGACGTATGAAATTGGATAATTCTGCTTCTTGAGATATTGAATCTCGGCAACCGCGTTTTCCGGAGTGTCGTAAAGCAAGGCCACCGGCATCATCGCCGGCAATCCGCGCGTCACGCCACTCTTGTAAAAGAGGTCGAATCCTACCTGTGCCTGCTTGGTCGAAAGCAGATCGGAAGGCTCATGCCACGGATCCACCGAAGAGCAATACGTCGCGGTCTGTTCCTGGTCGGGCGTGTGCCGCAGTATGTCGTGAAAGGCTCCGTCTGCAGTCATGGTGCCGAGGTAGAGTTCGTTGATCGCATAGCCCACGCAGTTTCTTTGGTCGGCAAGCTTTGCATCCGCCGACTGGTGCGAATCACAAGTGTTCGACGACTCTGTCATCAGAATGCGCACGAAGTGAATCGGTCCCGGACCGTCGGTCAGGCGGATAGTTTCAGTTCCGCCCTTGCCGTTCGTAACCAAACCATGCGGGAAAGTTTCCCACACGCCCCTGGTCTGAGCCTTGATCGGATCGTCGCCGGTCCAGTACTGCACGACGTATCGAGTGGCATACGGGTTCGCCCAGACGATCCGGATCGTATCTACGTTTTGATTTTGAGCCAGATCAAGAATCACCCACTGGGGATGGAGCGAATCACTCTCACCGGTGAAGCGCTGCGTAAGATAGGGGCTGCTCTTCCAATATGTGTTGAGATCGCCGTCGGTGAGCCGTGAGAAGCCCGCATTTCCGGTGCCATCGTTTCGCGTGGTCCCGCGATGCGGCAGCGAATATCCGTAGGAATAACGAATCGGATCGGTTGGGACAGCCGAACCTGTGAAGTAGCCCTTGCCGCTCGGATCGCTCCACGATCCATTCGGATTCCAGTGCCACGCCTCCATTGCAAGTTCAGTGTTCTGGCGATAGGTCACGGGCTGCCAGCCGGATTCGAACACCTTATTAAGAGTTGGCTGAAGCAGGTCTTGGTCGATAGCTGCGGCCGGGATGCGATCGACTCCGGCACCGAGTGTTTCATTGGGGACGAAGCGGTTGGTGGAATGCGCAGGAGTAATGTCGACTTGGATCGTCTGCGCTTGACTCGCGCCCAATAAAAAAGAGCATTCGACTAGCAGGACCACAACCGCCATCCGGTTCTTCAAGACATGCTCCTTAAAACGTTTTAGTAAGCCACGGCTGCTGATTGTATACGAAACATGCGCGCCCTAAGTTACACGTAACTCCGGACGCCTCGTCCGAAAATCCCAATCCTACGTCCCACCGATCCGCTCCAAAAATCGCTGCAACTCTCCAGGCAACGCCCGCGCGAACGATAGCTCTTCACCATTTCGAGGATGCTGCAACTGCAATGCTGCCGAGTGCAGAAAGTTTCTTGGCAGAGAAATCGCATCCTCGTTCTTCGGATTCATCTCGCGTGGCGCACCGTACAATGTATCTCCGACCACGGGATGGCGGAGCGAAGCCAGATGCACCCGGATCTGGTGCGTCCTCCCGGTATCGATTCGGACCTCCATCAGTGTGAACTTTCCGTACTTTGAATCGATTCGCTTTTGCACGGTGTAGTGCGTGATAGCTTCTCGCCCGCCCGAACCTGTGGTCGTCATCCGTGTGCGCCGCACCGAATCGCGGCTGATGCTGCTGCTAATAGTTCCCCGATCCAACTTCATCCAACCATGCACTAAAGCGATATAAGTTTTCTTGACGGCACGCCGCGCAAATTGAGCAGCCAACCTACGGTGAGCCTCGTCGTTCTTCGCTACCACGATCAGCCCGCTGGTGGCCTTGTCCAGGCGATGGACGATCCCGGGCCGCAATTCCCCGCCGAGGCCTGAAAGCCGTCCGAACCGGTGCAGCAGCGCATTCACCAGGGTGCCCCGATTGCGGTCGTCGTCAGTTGTCCCCGCGCCGGCATGCACCATCATGCCGGCAGCTTTATTCACGACTGCCAGGTCATCGTCCTCGTAGACGATGTCCAAGGGAATCTCTTCGGCCACCGCACGCAGAGGCGGCGATTTCACCTCGCCAAGAATCGAGATCCATTCTCCTCCGTGCAATCGCAGCGAAGCTTTCGCCGCACTATCATTCACCAGAACTTTCTTTTCGTCGATTAGTTGCTGGACGCGAGCTCGGCTGGTCTCGGCGATCTGGCTGACTAGGAATTGGTCGAGCCGCTTGCCGGCACCTTCGGGGTTTACAACAAAATGTTTAGGGAATGTGTCCACGCGCAGCGAAAGTAGTTCACGCCCAGAATACCGCGACCACCTGCCGCCGCAAACATCAATATGTGAAAAGCAGACCTTCTCTGGGACTCTAGGTCTTGTGGTGAAAAGGTTAACGCGCAGCCTGCACCGGAAAGGCCTTCAATCCCGGCCGCAGCCACCAGATCAGCCCGCCCGTTACGACGAGTCCAAGGGCGATCAACTGTGTTCCGGTCATAATCCCGCCAAACACGGATCCGCGTCCGGGGTCGTCTCGGATGAATTCCAGGAAGTAACGAGCCACGCCATACAGGATGAAGTAGGTTGCGATCACCTGGCCATCGAATGTTTTCCGCTTGAGCAGCCACATTAGGATGAAGAAATTCGCCAACTCCACTGCCGCTTCAAAAAGCTGAGTTGGCTCAAGCGGAACTCCCAACGGCGTACCCACCCAAGCCTTGGCAATCGGGCTGGTAAAGATCACGCCCCAGAAGTGATTCGTCTCTTTGCCATAACAGCAGCCTGCGGCAAAACATCCCACTCTTCCCAATGCGTGCCCCAACGCCAACCCCGGGGCAAACGCGTCGCATGTCGCCAGCGCGGGCATGTGATGCTTCCGCAGGTACCAGGCCGCCGCGATGAACGCGCCAATCAGCCCGCCTGAAAAAACCCCGCCAGCCTGCAAAGTCGAAAAACTAAAAATCTCACCTACGTGGGCGCTGTAGTAGGTCCAGTCGTTCACGATGTAAAGAATCTTCGCGCCCAAAATTCCGCAGAGTACCACCAGAATGCCCAAATTCCAGGCGTCATCCCCATTGATGCCCTGCTTCTCAGAATTGCGCACACTGATCCACAATCCGATCAGCACGCCCAATGAGACCAGCAGCCCGTAGGTGGGCAAACTGAAATTGCCAATATGAAAGAGTCGAGGGAACACGGTTAGTTAGATGCGGTTCAACAGGAATTAGTCTAGCAGGGAAACATGGGGAGATAGAAATCAAGCCGACCCACCGAGCCGTGTAGTGGGCCGAGAATGAACCCGTCGTTAGACAGTGGGAACCCGCCGCGACCCTTTAGGCATCTCCGCATGGCGGAGCATCGCACACCGGATCTAATTGTACGAGTCAGGCCCCCGTTCATTCGGTGTTGGTTCAAAAATCGGTTACCACCATCACCAACTTCGCAGGTCGGCTTTCATTTCGCATCCTAGGCAAATCGTGCGGGATTCGCAAGGGGCACCGCACAAATAGTTGGCACTCGATTTGCCAGCAGCTTGGGTAAGCGCGAAGTGGGGACATTAAGTGGTGACGGACGCCGTGGCTGCCCTTCGAGCAGTTCGAAGTTCAGGCGCGACGCTTCTCTTCGAGCACTTCATCCAACGCATCCGCCAGATGGTGCGCGCGCTTCAAATAGTCGACCGTGCCGCCATCCTGATTTCGCTTCAGCAGATGATATTCATCGGCAATATTCAGCGCGGCCAGCACCGCCAATCGCGCCGTGTCCACGGTGTGGGTCTGCTCGGAGACTGCGCGCATCTTGGCATCGACATATGCAGCCAACTTGACGATGTACTCCGCATCCGACCCGCGAAGATTGTAGGCTTGATCGAAAATCTCGACTCGCACGCTGTTGTCACCGGCGTTTTTCGCCGCAGGTTGCCTGGTACTGCTCGCCATAGCTTGTTCCGCTCCTTTTTATCGCCGGTGCTAAACCCATCTGTAGGAACGTAGCTAGCTACGTTCCTACGGGTTCAGCTCGCTGCCTGCTCCTCCGCCAGTGTGTCAATCTGCTGCAGCATTTTCTCTACCCGGCCGCGAATTTCCTCGCGCTCCCGGCGCAGCTGCACCATTTCACGGCGGAGGCCTTCGACTTCTTCTTCGCGCTCTTCCAATTGTTCACGGAGACGCTGCGCATCCCGTTCCGATGCCGCGCGCGCCTCCCGCGCTGCCTTGTACATCTCAATCGTGCGATAAACCTTTTGTTCCAGCGAGTGAAAATCGTCGGAAGGAACCTGCGCCGATACGTCTTCAGCCATTCTCACCACCATGATTGCACTTCACTCCAATGAGATTTCGATCTTCAGCGCAGTATACCGCACAACCCTGTGGACGGATCAGTTCGGAAATGCTCACGTGGGAATGCCCGCCCTCAGGTGTCCGGCCGAGTAAGGCTCGCCTGGCCCTATCGCTCCTGCAACTTCTTTAATCGCTTGCCAGCCTCATCCAGTGTTGCGTCGCGCTTGCAGAACGCAAACCGTACCTGCTTCGCTCCGTCCTGCGGATCGTTGTAGAAACTCGATCCCGGAACCGCTGCCACGCCAATTTCCTTCACCAGATACTTCGTGAAAGACACGTCATCGGCAAATCTAAACGCACTGATGTCGGTCATCACGTAATAAGCTCCGCGCGGACGAAAGCAACGAAATCCTGCATCCGTCAAAGCAGGCACAAGACGATCACGCCGCGCACAGTATCCCTTGGCCAGATTTTCGTAATAGGCGCGTGGCAACCCGAGAGCCGCCGCGCCCGCTTCCTGCAGAGGAGCCGGAGCGCCAACGGTAAGAAAATCATGAACCTTGCGGATCGCATTGGTGATCGTAGGCGGTCCCACGGCCCAGCCCACGCGCCATCCGGTTACGCTGTAGCTCTTGGACAAGCCGTTGATTGTGACCGTCCGATCACTCATGCCTTCGAGGCTCGCCATCGAAATGTGCTGCGTGCCATCGTAAAGAATGTGCTCGTAAATCTCATCCGTGATCGCAAGAACATTGAATTCGACGCACAGATCGCGAATCAGTTCCAGTTCGCCGCGAGTGAAAACTTTACCGGTAGGATTGTTGGGCGTGTTGAGAATGATCGCCTTGGTCTGAGAATGAAACGCAGCGCGTAACTCGCGTTCGTCGAATGTCCATTCACCGTCCGTGGTGGTTGGCGGACGCAGTTTCACGAACACCGGTTTCGCCCCGGACAGCACCGAATCTGGGCCGTAATTTTCGTAGAACGGCTCGAAGATCACGACTTCGTCGCCCTTGTTGCAGACCGCAAGCAAAGTCGAAATCATCGCTTCAGTCGAGCCGCAGCATACTGTTATTTGGGTTTCGGGATCGACCGGGATACTCTGCCACTCCTGCATCTGCCGCGCAATGGCATTCCGAAGGCTCTTCGCGCCCCAGGTGATGGCATATTGATTTACATCCGCCGCGACCGCCTCTTGCGCCGCCCGCTTGATCTCCGCCGGAGCGGGAAAATCCGGGAAACCCTGTGCCAGGTTTACGGCGTCGTGCAGCATGGCTTGCCGCGTCATCTCACGAATGACTGACTCGGTGAACAGTTCAACTTTGTCGCTGAGGAAATGCTTAGAGGGGATCATCAGATCAGCCATAGTTGGCTCAGACTAGCACAGGCAACGGCCAACATTCATGTAGGTACGGAAAGCCGTCCGTCCAAGCCGAGCGGCTAGCTTTCTCAATTGCAAGAGATGTTATGAAGCGCGCAACGTTCCGCCCAAACCCTCGAGTGCTTTGACGATCTGCCCCGACCATCGCGCCACCTCATCGTCGCGCAGTGTCCGCTCGCCCGATTGAAGCATGGCCCGAAGCAGCAGAGAATATTTGCCCGCAGGAATCGACCCACCACGGAAAATCTCTACTGGAACGAAGCTACGCAGTTCGCTCAAGCCTAATCCCGCTACGCTCTTCTCAATCCGCTCAAAGACCACGGCATCGTCGAAGATAAAGGAGAAGTCGCGCTCGACCGCCGGATAACGCGGCAATGCTTCATATCTCACCGCACGCAGACCGCGCTTGAACAGCCGATCCAGATAAAGCTCGGCGACAAGAATGTCCTGCTTGAGCTTACGTCCGGATGCAATTTCCGGATCGATCTGCCCGAACTGAGCCACGACCTCGCCCTCCATCACAGCGCACGCTGAACGTCCGGGATGGAAGTAATCCGGAGCGTTGGCCTTGTATTCGAGCCCGGCGTGCTGGAAGACATTCAGCAGGGTTTCGACATCGCCCTTGAGATCAAAGAACGAAAGCGGGCGAGCCGTATGGTTCACGCTGGTTGGCGAAGCGCTTCCAGTCGCGCCCATGCAGATGCGTTTGAACTCCGCCGTCTTGTCGCCGGCCGCCTCGAAGACATTCCCCGCCTCGAACAGGCGAACGTTGGCAGTGCCTCGGTTCAGGTTGTAGGCAAGCATGTTCAACATGCCGGGCACCATCGAGGTGCGCATTACCGAAGCTTCCTCGCTGAGTGGATTCGCCAGTTCTATCACCGGCACCGAAGAGAACTGCTCCGCATCCTGGTGCGAGATAAACGTCAACGAAATTGTTTCGTCGTAACCCAGCGCCAGTAGGGAAGTGCGTAACTTCTTTTCCTTCTCAGCATCCGGCTGTTCGACGACGGAGCCGACATAGGCCGGCAAAGTGTTGGGGAATTTGTCGTATCCGTGCAGGCGCGCAATTTCTTCGATGACATCGATCTCGCGCTCCACATCGAGGCGCCAACTCGGAACCTGCACCGTGAATTCAGGCTCTTCGCCGGGCTCTGGAATTAACTCGAAACCCAGCCGCCGCAGCGTGCGCAGGATTTCCGCAACCTCCAACTTCTCCCCGAGGATGCGATGCACTTCGGAAAGCCGCAATGCCAGGGGAGCCATATCCAGCGGCCGTGCGATGACATCAACGAGGCCACCAACCAGTTCGCCACCGCCCGACTGCAAGATCAGCTCGGCCACACGATTACAGGAAAGAACTGTGGACTCATAATCCGCTCCCCGCTCGAAACGATGCGACGCGTCCGTATGCAGACCGTGCCGCCGCGACATCTTGCGAACCGTCACCGGATCCCACCACGCCGATTCGATCAGGATGTTTCGCGTCTTTTCGGTAATCATGGTGTCGAAGCCGCCCATGGTTCCAGCCAAGCCGACGGGCTTCTTCGCATCCGCGACTACGAGGTCTTCGGAAGTCAGCTTGCGTTCTACTCCGTCGAGGGTCTTCAGCGTTTCGCCATTGCGTGCCCGCCGCACCACGATCTTGCCGCCGTCAAGCAAATCGAGATCAAACACGTGCGTCGGCTTGCCCATCTCCCACAGCGTGTAGTTCGTGGCATCCACAGCGTTGTTGATAGGCCGCTGATCGAGGAGTGCGAGCCGTTGCGCGATCTTCTCGGGCGCAGGCTTGATACTCACATTACGAATGATGCGGGCCGTAAAACGCGCACAACCCTGCTCATCCTGAATCTCGATTGGGAAGGGCACGACTTCAGTCGTGCCGCTCAGGCCCGACGAAGATATGGCTTTAGCCGCTGAGGGCTCCGGCAACTGCGGTTCAATCGCTTTCAACGACAGGTCGTAGATCGCTGAACACTCCCGCGCCACGCCGTAATGGTTCATCGCATCCGGGCGGTTGGTCGTGATGTCCATCTCGAAAATGGTCGCATCACCCTCGCCGCTGACCGATTCGACGGCGATCCCAGTCAGCGTCAGATCATCCGCGAGCTGATGATAGTTGACATTGAGGTCAACGAAATCGCGTAGCCATTGAGGAGAAATTTTCATTACTCAGCTTTCAGCTTTCAGCTCTCAGCTAATCTGTACCGCTGATCGTTGAAGGCTGACATGTTTATACAAACTGCTGCAAAAACCTTATATCCCCGTTGAAGAACAATTGAATATCGTCCACGCCGTATTTCAGAATTGCGATGCGCTCCACGCCCATGCCGAAGGCGAAGCCGCTGACTTTCTTCGGATCGTAATCCACAAACCCATACACATTCGGATCCACCATGCCGCAGCCTAACAACTCGATCCAGCCGCTAGCCTTGCAGTTTCGGCAAGGACCGCCATCGCGATATCCGTGGCCGCCGCAAAAAATACAACTGATCTGCACATCCGCGCTGGGCTCGGTGAAAGGGAAGAACGATGGATAAAAGCGCGTCTTCACGCTTGATCCGAAGAGAGCCTTCATGGCGTGATCGAGCGTTCCCTTCAGATCGCAAAAGGTAATGTTGGTATCCACCGCCAGCCCTTCGACCTGATGAAAAATCGGAGAGTGCGTAGCGTCAGGCGCATCGTTGCGATGGACCTTTCCCGGGCAAACTACGCGCACCGGAGGCTTCATCTTTTCCATGGTGCGGATCTGAACCGGCGAAGTGTGGGTGCGCAGCAGTAACCGCTCCCGCAGCGGCTTCGATTCCTGATTGGCGATGAATAGCGTGTCCTGCGTATCGCGTGCCGGGTGGTTGGGAGGAAAATTCAGCGCCTCGAAATTGTAGTAATCAGTCTCGATCTCGGGGCCTTCTTCGACCGAATATCCGAGATTGCGAAACACACGGACGATCTCATTCATCGTTTTGATGACGGGATGCTCCGCTCCGAGCGGGCGGCGAGTGCCGGGAAGGGTGATGTCAAGGCGGTCGGCGGTAAACTCAGTTTCCCTGCCAGGTGACGCGGAATCCCGCACTTTCGTGCGACCAACCGGCTTGCCTTTCGCGTGGACTCCGGTCAGGGTGCGTTCAGAAGTCGCATCGACCGTCTGTTCGACTTTGATTTTAAGTTCGTTGACACATTGTCCTGCGGCGCGCTTCTCATCCTTCGGCGCTGATTTAAGCCACAGCTCATTGATTTGGGTCACAAGACCGTTTGTGCGTGCCATCCAGCGGTCGCGGAATACCTTCAACTCAGCTTCGCTGTTGACCGCTTCGGACTCCGCTTCAAGTGCAGACAAGAGTTCGTCCGCAGCTTTCTTGAGAGCCGGAGCGGAGAAGTCCTTCAACTTGGGAACGGTGTATGCGGATTTTTTCTTGGGAGTCAAAATCAAGATCCCGCCGTCTCGGGCCGCTGTCGCGTCACCGGCGAACAGCAGATTCCTCGCGGGCTTGCGCCCGCGAGGAATGACAATTCTGAAAGTGCTGAATGCTAAATACTAAATCCAGTGTTGAGTGCTAAATGCTGAGTGCTGAAAGTCTACGCCGCCGCGATCGCGCTCTTCGCCTGCTCGGCGAGGTTCTTAAACGCGGCCGCATCCTTCACCGCCAGGTCCGCGAGGATCTTGCGATCCAGTTCGACGCCAGCCTTTTTCAAGCCGTGGATGAAGGTGTTGTAGCTCATCCCATTCAGCTTGGCGGCGGCACCGATACGGACGATCCAGAGCGAGCGGAACTGCCGCTTGCGCTGTTTGCGTCCGGAGTAGGCGAACTTCAGGCCGCGTTCGACGGCTTCTTTGGCCGACCGGTACAGCTTGGATTTTGTGAGGAAGTAACCGCTGGCGCGATCTAATATCTTTTTGCGCTTGGCGCGCCGTTTGGTTCCACGTTTTACACGAGGCATGGTGTTGCTCCTTTTTTACTTCGATTTACGGCGGCTGGAGGTAGGAGACTGAAGCAGTCTTTCTCACCTCTTCACACGCCGGGGGCTGCTGAATCTTGCATTCGCCGCCCACGATGCGGGCGAAGGCGCCCGCGACCACACAAACCTATTCTTAGTACGGAATCATTCGTTTGATCTTGGGAGTGTCCGCGTCGCTGACCAGTACGGCGTGGCCGAGCTTCTTTTTGCGCTTGTGAGATTTTGAGGTCAGCATGTGGCGCAAATGCGAATGGCCGCGCTTTACCTTTCCAGTTGCAGTTTTCTTGAAGCGCTTGGCGGCGCCTTTATGTGTTTTCAACTTTGGCATAAGTCCTCAGATTAGCTGTCAGCATTCAGCCGTCAGCTCTCAGCGAAAAAGATTTTGGCTGAATGCTAAGCGCTGGGTGCTTGTTTTCTACGCTTGTCCCGCGCTCTTCTGGGCGGGCGGTGCCGCGTGCGGCTTTGCTCCCGTATCTTTCTTCGGCGCCAGGATCGCGTGCAGCGTGTTGCCTTCCTGACGAGGGCGGAACTCTACGATGCTTTGCCCTTCCACATCTTTAATCAGGCGCTCCAGAATCTGGCGGCCCAGGTTAGTGCGGGTCATTTCGCGTCCGCGAAAGAAAATTGTCGCCTTGACCTTGTCGCCTTCGTCCAGGAAGCGCAGCACATGATTTTTCTTGGTCTCGTAGTCATGGTCGTCCACATTAATGCGGAACTTGACTTCTTTGACCGTGATCGTCTTCTGATGCTTCTTGGCCTCGCGTTCTTTTTTCTCCTGCTGGTAGAGAAACTTCCCGTAATCCATGATGCGGCATACGGGAGGAACTGCGGTGGGTGAAATCTCAACCAGGTCCAGGTTTTTTTCGCGGGCCATCTTGAGCGCTTCGTAAGGGGGCATCACGCCGATCTGTTCGCCTTCGTCCCCGATCACTCGAATTTCACGCGCTCGAATACGGTCGTTCGTGCGGATAAAGCGTTTATCGATACCATCCTCCGTCGGCTATAGCAGCAATCAAGATGAAGAATTATAACATGGCACGTTGCGACCTCGGCCGTGCGAAGCCGAGCGGACTTCCATTACCAGATCTGCACCCTGTCCGGCGGAGCAAGATAGAGCTTCTCCCCCGGTTGGACGTTGAAGGCCGGGTACCAGGCGTCGACGTTGCGAACCATGTCCGCGCGGTATTCGGCGGGGGAGTGCGGATCGGTCATCACTTGCTGGCGCAACGCGGCTTCACGCGACTTCGATCCCCAGTTCTGTCCGAAGGCGATGAAGAACTGTTGATCGCCGGAGAATCCGTCCTGCGTGGGGGCGGGTTTACCGGCAAGCGCAGTTCGGTAGCCGTCGTAGGCGGCGGAGATGCCGGCGTTGTCGGCGATGTTTTCCGCCAGCGTTTGCTCGCCGTTTACGGAAAGGTCGGGAAAAGGTTTGTAGCTGTCATACTGCGCGGCCAGTCTGGCCGTGGCGGCTTTGAAATGGGCGAGGTCGGAGGGCGTCCACCAATCACGCACGCGGCCCTTGGAGTCAAAGGCGCTGCCTTCAGTATCAAAAGTATGGCTGATTTCGTGTCCGATCACCGAGCCGATTGCGCCATAATTCACTGCTGCAGGAGCCAGCGGATCGAAAAACGGGGGTTGCAGAATCGCGGCGGGAAAGCTTAGCGCGTTTTGCAGCGGCAGGTTGACAGCATTGACCGTTTGCGGATCCATGGACCACTCTTTGCGATCGACGGGATGGCCGAGACGGGCGACATCGCGGTGTAAATCAAAGAGACCGCCGCGCCAGAGGTTGCCGAAAATGTCATCCGCCTTGACTTCGTAGCCGGAGTAGTCGCGCCAGGTCTCCGGATAACCGATTCCCACATAGAGAGTAGTCAGCTTGGCCTGGGCTTCGGCTTTGGTCGCAGGATCCATCCAGGAGAGAGCCTCAATGCGCTTGCGAAACGCGGCGATGATATTTGCCACGAGGGCGTCCACTTGGGCCTTGGCTTCGGGCGAAAAGTAGCGCTTGGCGTAGACTTCCCCGATGGCATCACCGAGAAAGACATTGACGATATTCACCCCTCGCTGCCAGCGTGGACGCTGCTGTGGTGCGCCGGAGAGTGTCTTACCAAAAAAAGCGTAGCGCTCCTCGGCGAAGGCTTTAGGTAGTACCGCGGCATAGCCGTCAATCGCGTGAAATGCCAGCCAGTCTTTCCAGGTGTCGAGTGAGGTGGAGGCCACGAGCGCGGACTCTCCGGTGAAGGCCGTGGGCTGCCAGACAATGAAACTCGCTTGTCCGCTGAGGCCAGCGCCGCGAAAATATTCTGACCAATCGAGTCCGGGAGCTTTGGCGTCAAAGTCGGATTGTTTCCACGGATTATTGGCTTTCTGTATGTCCTCGTTCTCAGCCAGGCTTAAATGCTTCTCGGCGATGGCATGTTCCAGTTCGATGATGTGCTGAGCGCGGGCGTCGGTGTCCGTGAATCCCGCCAGCTTGAGCA
>Ga0210383_10003828_pt1 | contig 13389 bp, 10 predicted proteins | sample IncBWC14OmetaG_FD_160072 | JGI IMG/M metagenome (GOLD analysis project Ga0210383, IMG submission 160072) | Forest soil microbial communities from Barre Woods Harvard Forest LTER site, Petersham, Massachusetts, United States - Inc-BW-C-14-O ...
CTATTCGCAGTTTGTCGAGTTCGGTTCGCACGCGGGAAAGCTCGCTACCGGACATGGCTTGAAGAAGAGCGTCGTCCACTTGATTGGGCATCCCGCTCCCTGAAAAGGGAGTTTGAATTACTAATCAGGTCGAAGTTTTGATCGAAGAGATGTTTGGGTCGGACTGAGTCCGCCCGATAGATTACAAACGAGCCGTGGTCGTCGATGCAAAGGGTCGAAGAAAACGAGGAAGACCACTCTCAGGAGTGAAGGGACAAGTCTGCTTAAAAAGAGTTTGACAGAGCCAGCATTGTTAGAGATGTCCGGTTATCCGACTCCTTAAAAACTTGTTTGATGAGCTCTTTCGAATCAACAAATCGGTTTGGACAAGTTTCTGGCTCCAGTGACGCGACAAAGACGTAGTCGGGGCTTACCGGGAGTTACGTTGATAGAGCGGAGCTATGTAGGGGCACCGCGGGTAGCGGGCGCGGCAGAACTCTCCTATTTCGCCTGCGCCCAGCGGCGCGACGATCTCATACGGCCCGAGCCTGCTGCCGGTTACCAGAGTCATTTCTTCAACTTCGTCGTCCAGTTGGACATCAGCGTGAGCGGAAGATTCTCTTCATCCGGTGCGACACTCATTACAAAGCGTTTTCCGTCGGGGGTCACGTCGTAACTGATCGCGAATGGACTCACGGGCGCAGCAAAGAGCGACTGACTACTGCCCACCTCGAAACTGGTTCCCTTTCCGGCGACTTCCACAGCCATCAAAGTGTTCCCGGGTCCGATGTAGAAAAGTTCTTTGCCGTCCCCCCGCCATCTAGGGACCGAGCCGCTGTCGCTCGAAATCTGCCACTTGCCGGCGGGGAAGCTGTTGGAGGTCGCGCCGTTTAGAAACTTAGCGGCGTCAAACGGCACTACATATACTTCTGGCCTGCCAGACTCTCTAGACGTATAGGCTACCCATCGCCCATCGGGGGAGAACTGGCCGTCATACGCGGCTGCCGCAGCCTGCAGAAAGAGGCTCGGCCGCCGGTCACCTACCAGAGGCAACACCCAGATGTTGCCGTCGAGGGCATTGGCCATGTCTCCGCGCGAAAACAGGACGAATCGCCCGTCGCGAGACCAATCCGTTGCCCACGCTTCCCGATCAGGTCGATCTGAGGGCAACAGCAGTTCCTCGCTGCCAGCACCACTGGAAGCTTTTTCGTAAATACCAACTCCGGCCTTACTACCGCGGAGCGTGCCGTACAGAATCCGATTCCCGTCTGGCGACCAGACCGGAATGCCTTTGTCCGTTTCAGGGTCGAACGTCAGCCGCATCCGCACGCCGCGCCTCAGATCATCCACCCATATTTCGCTTTTTGGGTTGCCCACACTGGAGGCAAGCTTTCCGGCGTCAGGCGAGAGTCGCAAGTCGAAATGTACGGCGGGCACACCAATGAAGGACAGTCTCTTACCACTGCTGTCGTACCAGGCAAGACGCGTCTCAGTAGCGGCGTGCGCAGCTGGTTGATAAACCAGCACACCATTCTGAGAAGCGTCGAAGAACGTCAAGAGAGATCCTCTCCCAATCTGTTCAGCAATCGGGCGCGCTGTTCCCGTCACTATTCCTCTGTCAGGATCGAAGGCCTGGGCCACCAGGGTCGCACCGCGACAGTACAGGAGGAAGCCTGAGGCATAGTTGACGTGGCCGTTCCCTTGTTGAAGCACTGGGCGATTTTCCTTGCCATCCACCGACGCAAAGTACGTTTCATCGGCGGAACCCGGGTTTCCGGTTCCGTAAAGGAAGTGTTTGCCATCGGGCAGGAACCGCGGAGCGTAGAAAAAGGAAATTTTTGAGGTGTCCCGTCGGATGACTAGAACTGTCTGGCCGCCTGACGCCGGCACCTGATAAATCCCTTCTGAACCTACGAACAGAATCATTCCTTCGCGGCTCCAGGTTCCACCGCCGCCCGCCAGCACATCGCTCAGAATTGTTGCACGCCCGCCCGAGGCATCGATCCCTTGCAGCTTGCGCTGTGCGAAAAATCCGATTTTTCGGCCGTCGGCTGACCAGAATGGCCCGTTCGAATCTTCCGTCCCGGTGAGACCATGAGCAGGCGAGCCGTCGAGGGGACGAACCCACAGCAAAGACCTGCCGTTCGAATCTCGAGCAGAAAATACCACCGCACTTCCGTCGGGGGAGACTGCCGGCGGGCCGTTAGGGAGAAACGCGAACTGGGTTCCCGTAGGCGGTGATAGGTCCGCAACGATCACAGACGACGAGGAGCTTGCAATTCGCAGATAGGCGATGAATCCGGTCACGGAGATGGCGGCGAAAACTCCTGCCAGCACCCAGGCCAGTAGCTCGCGGTTCCTCTTTGAACGCCCTTCCAGTGCGGGAACACCGGATTGCGTTCCATCTTCGCTGACCCATTTGAGTTCGAGGGCAAGGTCGCGCGCCATTTGCCAACGCTCGTCTGGATTCTTCGCGACGCTGCGGCGAATGGCATGCTCGAGCGACGGTGGTGTCAACGGTTTGATGGAGCTGATGGGTGTGGGCTCTTTTTCCAAAATCGCTGAAGCCACGCTCAATTGGCTCTTCCCTTGAAATGCGCGCTGGCCCGTCAGCATCTCGTACAGCACCGCGCCCAGAGAGAAAATGTCGCTGCGGCCATCCAGTTCCTTACCTTCGATTTGCTCGGGAGACATGTACTGGAATGTGCCAACGATTGTTCCCTGCTCTGTGACCGGAGAATCTTGTGTCGCGGCCGTGAGCGTTGCAACAGTGGCCTGCGGAGCTGCAGGCTTCGCCAGGCCAAAATCCAGCAGCTTCGCGCCGGTCGAAGTCAGCATGATGTTGCCAGGCTTCAAGTCGCGATGTACCACGCCGCTGCGATGCGCTTTGTCCAGCGCGTCGGCAATTTGCATTCCGTACTTCAGAACCTGGTCCAACGGCAGCGGTCCTTTTTCCAACCGCTTCGCCAGCGTCTCCCCTTCCACACACTCCATCACCAGATAGTTGATGCCGTCTTGGCTACCAACATCGTGCAGTACGCAGATGTGTGGATGACTCAAACTGGAGATAGTCTTGGCTTCCCGTTCGAACCGTTGCTTGCGAAGCGGATCACTCGAAAGCTGCTCTGGCAAAATCTTAATCGCTACGGTTCGCTCCAAGCGCGTATCCCGCGCGCGGTACACCTCACCCATCCCGCCTGCGCCCAGCGGTGACTGAATTTCGTAAGGGCCGAGTTTTGTGCCTGGAGCAAGCGGCATAATTGGCCGCGATTATAACCCCGAGAACCCTTCGTCGAGTGCCCCCAGCCTTCAAGTGCCTGGTTACGGGCAACCCGGAAGTTATCAACCCGCCCTTTGGGTTAGTACCGAGAAACGCGCATCTCGTCAGTGCTTGATTTCCGGACGAGATGCCGACTTTCCAGGAGTTGGCATAGGAAAACAGAATGCAGTAACGCTGAATCATTTCGTCCGTTTGGCGAAGACCTTTGAAATTTTTGCTTCCCTAATTCGTTGACAGGAGTCTAAACGATTGCCCTGTCATTTATCGACAGGAGAGCTCGCTATGGCCAAGCCTACGGATCTTGCGCAAGGCACGCTGGACCTTTTGATCTTGAGAACGCTTGCGCTCCAGCCCATGCACGGTTGGGGAATCGCACAACGCATCCGGCAGGTCTCCAGGGAGGTCTTGCAGGTGAACCAGGGGGCGCTTTATCCCGCGCTGCATCGCCTCGAGCAGCAAGGCTGGATTCGCGCCAAATGGGGCGAGTCGGAAAACAATCGCCGCGCCAGATACTATTCGCTCACTCCGGACAGCCCGAAATATCTTCGCCAGGAGCAAGCGCAGTGGACGTTTCTGTCGTTGGCCCTCATGACCCTCCTTATCCACGCTCAAGAGACGTCCTCACGACAGACTCCTGTCGCCATGCCCACCTCCAATGCGATGCCTTTTGAATTAGGCAGCGATTTTCTAATCCTCGTAGAATGCCAAATCGGTCCTCTTACACAACTCAAATTCATCCTCGACACTGGAGCAACACACACCATGGTGGATGCGAAAATCGCACACAGACTGTCCCTACCCCGTCACAAAGGCAAAGTCCTCAATTTCGATAAGCACATCAAAGTGGATTGGACGAACCTACCTGAATTGCATCTCGGATCGCTCACGGGTCGGAACTTCCCCGCTATGGTCGGCGATCTCAAGCGGGTCTCAGAGTTGGCAGACGGCGTCGATGCCATCATTGGATTGGACGTGCTGGGTATTGCGGAGAGTATCCGCATTGACTATCGCAGCCATCTCGTCACCATGAAAGTCCCAGCCGATGATTTGGCTAAATCTCTGAATGCCAACGCACTCACCGTTTTGGTTACGCTGCAGGGCCGACCGGCGCGTCTAATCATTGACACTGGTCTTCGGGGCCTAATGCTTTATGAAGACAGGCTTCAGCTGCACCTCCCTCACCTCAGACTGAGCGGCGCAGTCTCCCCGGCCCACGTTGGCCGGCTCAGAGGCCACGCGGCCACTCTCACTGGTATCCAGCTCGGGACGGAGGAGTTGCAGTCCTCCGTTCTGCTCCTTCCCAAAGCTCCGGCCTCTCTACCCGCTGAGATTGACGGCTACTTCGGTACCAGCACGCTCCACGCCGACGTGATCGAACTCCGTTTTGCCCCCCACACTCTCCGCTGGCAGTGAAGAGGTGTTCACTGGGTCAGCACTTTTTTTGGCCAAAAGGAAATCTAGGGCGGGAGACTTGACTAGATTGCGACAAAAGGGGCTCGGCGGAAAAGTTGCGCCTGCAGCGAGCTTGTCGGGCTAGTTGCGGATCGACAACGCCAAAATTGTGCTTCCCTAATTCGTTCACAGGAGTCTAAACTACTGCCCTGTCATTTATCGACAGGAGATCCCAGATGGCCAAGCCAACCGAACTGGTCCAAGGCACCCTCGACCTCTTGATTTTGCGGACGCTTGCGCTCCAGCCCCTGCACGGGTGGGGAGTCGCGCAACGTATCCGGCAAGTCTCGAAGGACGTTTTGCAGGTGAACCAAGGAGCGCTGTACCCCGCGCTGCATCGCCTCGAGCAGCAGGGCTGGATTCGCGCCAAATGGGGCGAGTCGGAAAACAATCGTCGCGCCAAATATTATTCACTGACTCCGGACGGGGCGAAATACCTGCGTCAGGAGCGAGCGCAATGGAAGCGGCTTTCTTCGGCCATCGGCCTGGTCCTTGATATGTCCTAAAGGGCGACATGCCCTAAAGGGGAGATGTCCCAGGGAGCCGGAACCATGCGTTGGTATTACAAATTGCCGCTTCGCTTCCGTGCGCTGCTTCGCAGGAACAAAGCGGAGCTCGAACTCGGCGAGGAACTGCAGTTTCATCTGCAGAATCAAGTCGACGAATTCATGGCCCAGGGCATGAATCCCCAGGAAGCTCGGCGCGAAGCCCTGAAATCCCTTGGCGGCGTGGAGCAGGTTAAAGAGGAGTGCCGGGAAATGCGCCGCACAAACCTGATCGACAATTTCTTGCAAGACGTTCGCTTCGGTTTTCGCATGCTTCGTCGCAGCCCGGGGTTTTCCATCTTGGTGATCCTGTGCCTTACGCTCGGCATCGGCGCCAACGCGGCCGTGTCCAGCTGGGTCGAAGGCATTCTACTGAATCCTTATCCGCTTGTTTCTCACCAGGAGCGCCTGGTCACGCTGACCGGAACGGTGCGTGACCAGAGAGACCAAACGTCGTGGCCCGATCTCCTCGACGTGCAAAGAAGCTGCACCCTGTGCGAGACCCTCTTCCTGAGCAACATAACGGGCGCGACCCTGAGCATTGGCGAGCGCGCCGAGATCATTAGGGGAAGTATCGTCTCCGCAAACTATTTTGACGCGATTGGAGTCCATCCCATTTTGGGCCGGGGCTTTGAGTCAGGTGAAGACACCGGCCGCAACGCTCATCCGGTGGTGGTGCTCAGTTACCACCTGTGGCAGTCGCGCTTCAAGGGCGATCCAGAAATCATCGGCAAGACGCAGCGCTTCGATAACGTCGTGTACACCATCATCGGGGTGGCGCCCAAGGGGTTCTACGGGACTTTTGTGGGGCGGAACATGGAGTATTGGGTGCCTGCCTCGATGGTCGAAGCTCTTTACGGCGGCGGCGACAAACTGGAAGACCGCGGGGCGCGATGGTGTGAAGCGTATGTGCGACTCAAGCCTGGTGTGACCCGCAATCAAGCTCAACAAGAAATTTCCGCCATTGCGGCGCGGCTCGCAGCTGAATATCCCGCCACCAATCGGGGCCGCGGTATCAAGGTCTGGCCGCTGTGGGAAACGCCCTTCAATCACGCCGGTCATGTGCTGCCGGTCTTCGAGATCATGGTTGTTGTCGTGATGTTTGTTCTGCTCATTGTGTGCACCAACGTCGGCAACTTGCTTCTCGTCCGGTCATTCGCGCGCCGGCACGAGATGACGGTTCGCCTTGCCCTGGGCGCCGATCGCGGCCGCTTGTTGAGGCAGCTCGTCACGGAAGGCTTGCTGCTGTCAGCCTTCGGCGCGGCGGGAGGCATGTTAGTGGCGTACTGGTGCCGTCACGGGCTTGTTCTACTTTACTCGATCAGTGGGGAAAATATGTACATGCCTGGGCAAATCGACGGCCCGGTGCTCGGGCTGAGCGCGGCCATATGCCTCGTCGTTACGCTTGCAGTTGGGTTGGTCCCCGCGTTCCAAACGCGCCACCTGGCCCTCGCCGACACTCTCAAAACCGAAGCATCCGCCGTTATGGGCGCCCGCGGCCGTGCGTGGTTTCGCTCGAGCCTCGTGGTTCTCCAAGTTACTCTCAGCTTCCTCTTGTTGGTGGGCGCAGCGTTGCTGATGCAAAGCCTGCGCAAGATCCGAACCACCAGCCCGGGCTTTTCCTCAACGAGTGTGTTCGATACGTCGGTAACTTTGACCACCGCCGGCTATGATGCGCCGCGCGCCAAAACTTTTCAGGATGAATTGATCCAGCGTGTCCGCGCGCTGCCCGGTGTCGAGGCGGCCGCTTACGCCCGCGCTGTTCCGCTGAGCTATCAATCGTTTTCTTCGAGTCCGATTGCCCTCGACGGCTACGAATTACCACCCAACGGACAGTCCCCCGACGAGTTATACAACGAGGTCAGTCCCGACTACTTCGCAACTATGGGTATCCCTCTCATCTCCGGGCGCGAATTCACGCGCGCGGACGACGAAAACGCGCCGCGCGTCGCCATCGTAAACCAAACCATGGTCGCGCGGTATTGGCGCGGGCAGAATCCCGTCGGCCAGCGCTTGCAAGTGAAAGGCGATTGGACCCGAGTCATCGGCGTCGTCAAGGATTCGAAGTACTACACCATGGATGAAACGCCCCGGCCGTTTTTCTATGTTCCGCTGCGCCAGTATTTCACGATAGAACCTGACATCCACATCCGCACGACGCAACCTCTGCAAAGCATCCAAGCGGCTCTGATTCGCGAAGTTCGCGCGCTCGATCCTAACCTCGCTTTATACGAAATGATTAGTCTACAGGAACAAGCAAATCGCACGACATCCGAGCAACTCGTGGCAGTAGCTTTGGTCGCTCTCTTCGGAGGCTTGGCGCTGCTGCTTGCCAGCATCGGGCTCTATGGCGTGATGTCGTACACCGTTTCGCAGAGCACCCGGGAGCTGGGGCTGCGTATGGCACTTGGCGCCGGCCCATCGAACGTGCTGCGTCTCGTGCTGTCCCGCGGTTTGCTACTGACAACAACTGGCATAGTTATTGGGATCGCCCTTGCACTTCTTCTAACCCGTCTGCTCGGCAATCTCCTCTATCAGGTAAGCCCGCGAGACCCGCTGGCCTTCGCCACGGCATTTGCGGTAATGACTGTTGCATCGCTTGCCGCGTGTTTCTTGCCCGCTTGGCGCGCAACGCGAACCGATCCCATGCGAGCGCTACGGGCGGAATGATTTTCTCGCTCCGAGGCATAGGAAAGCGATCTTTATAGTCTTGGCCTCCCGATTGACGGGCAACCTGGAAGTTATGAGCTCGTCCGTCGGATCAGTACCGACAAACGCGCTAGCAGTGACCGTCGTATCGCTGGCGAGATCCCGACGTACAGGAGTTAGGCCCTTAATCCAGCACATAGGTAGCAGTCAATCAACTGCTAACCCGCGGTGAGAATCAAGCTATTCGTGTCTCAGCGCGACCATGGGATCGATCCGCATCGCGCGCTGTGCGGGAATGTACGAAGCGGCCAGAGCTACGCTTGTAAGCAGAATCACGCCCCCGGCGAAAGTTAACGGGTCATGCGAGCTGACTCCGTACAGCATCTTCGACAGCAGACGGGTGAGGCCAAAAGCGGCGGCCGTACCGGCGAACACGCCAAGCAGCACCATGACCGCGCTCTCTCCTAGCACCAGACGCAACACGTCGGCGCGCTGGGCTCCAAGCGTGACGCGGAGTCCAATTTCATGCGTTCGCTGGCCTACCACGTAAGAGATCACACCGTAAATTCCGACGCTCGCCAGCACCACCGCGAGAGCAGCGAATATGCCTAGCAGAATCATCGTGAAACTCTGCGAGGCCACCGAATCGGATACGATTCTATCGAGCGTGACGACCCCATACACCGTCTGCTGGCCGTTCATCTTCTCCAACATAACTCGAATGGATCCCGTCACCGCCAGCGGATCGCTTTTCGTTCGTACGACGTACCTCACATTGCGAACCCAAAGCGGAATGAAGATTTCTGGGACTGTTCCACACGGATAGTATAGTTGCGCTTGAACAGTGCCCTCCGCGCCTTCGGCCAGACTGTAGTGTTTTACGTGCCCAACCACTCCCACAATTTGAGCCTGAGCGCCGACATCCGATATGTTGACCCGCTTTCCGATCGGATTTTCGCCGGGGAAGTACTTCCGCGCGAGTACTTCGTCAACTACAATCACTTCAAAGGAATGCTTGGTGTCTTCCTCGGTAAAGAACCGTCCCTGCCGAAGCGGAATCTGCATCACTTTCAGATACTCCGGCTCGACTCCGGTGTCCACGGCAGAATACATGTCGTTGATGCTAGGGGGTTTCGGTTGATCCTCCCGCCAAAACGATACTTGGTCAGTTCCTTCCATCGGAAGGGGCGCGTCGACCAAGGAAGCAGCCTCAACGCCCGGTAGAGCTTCCAAGCTTATTGTGGTCTGCCGCAAATACTCGCGCAACGCAGGCGCCGGCTTGCCGGCCAAGGCTGGCGGGACGGTTACCCCAAAGCCCAAAACGTTGCGAGGGTTGAAGCCGGGATTCACGGAGCGTAGCTCGATCAAGGTGCGGATCATCAGGCCCGCACCCGCGAGCAAAACCAGAGCGAGCGCCACTTCAGCCACGGTGAAGACCCTTTGCAGACGGTGCCGCGTTCCGCTGGCGCCTCTCCCACCCTCCTTCAAGGTCCCGTGTAAGTCTCGCTGTGACAGTTTCAGGGCAGGCGCAAGGCCGAATAAAATTCCTGCGAACACAGAAGATCCCAGCGTGAAAAGCAAGACGCGAGCGTCGAGTCCTATTTCGTTTGCCCGTGGAAGCTTGTTCGGCAATACGCTCAAAACTCCAGCGGATCCCCAGACTGCCAACAGTAGGCCCAGCAGCCCGCCGAAGAGAGACAACAACACGCTCTCGCTCAGCAACTGGCGGACGCAGCGGCCCCGACTGGCCCCGAGGGCGGCGCGGACGGCGAATTCGCGCATGCGCGCCGTCGAGCGGGCGAGCAATAGATTCGCGATGTTCACGCACGCGATTAGAAGAACGAACCCCACCGCGCCGAGCAAGACGTAGAGAGTTGTAGATACCTCGCCGGTCATGTCCTGCTTCAACGGAACAAGCTTGATTCCGGTGTCTTTGTTAAAGTCGGGATACTGTTCGGCGAGACGGCGCGCGACTCCATCTATGTCCGCCTTGGCTTGCTCGAGGGTAATCCCTGACTTCAGCCTGCCAACCACGGAATTGCCCGCAGTCATTTGACGGTTCTGCATCTCCATGTCCGTCCCCTGACCGATCGGGATGTACACATCGCCCGGAACAAAGCCTACTTGACTGAAAGAGAAGGATCCAGGAATCACGCCCACAACCGTGTAGGCGACACCATCCAGCGCGACCGACCTTCCCAGGATGTCGGCCGCAGAACCGAATCTGCTCTTCCAGAATCCTTCACTTAGCAGGGCCACCGGCGCGGCGCCGACATGGTCCTCGTCCGCTTTGAAGTTTCGCCCGCGCAACGGCTTCACTCCCATCACATCGAAAAATCCAACGGAGATGCGCTCGCCGAGTGTATGTTCAGGTTCGTCTTTCCCGCCGAGTGTGAAGTTTTCTGGGTGATACATGGCCAGAAAAGCAAAGGAACGGTTCTCTCGCTGCCAATCGAGGAAATTCGGGTATGAGGCTGTATCAGTGCCCGTCGCGTAAGAGGTGTAAACGGCCACAAGCCTGTCCGGCTCCGGGAACGGCAGCGGCCGGAGAAGCACAGCATTCACGATGCTGAAGATTGCGGTGTTCGCACCGATTCCGAGAGCCAGCGTGAGCACCGCCACGACGGTAAAGCCTGGAGAATTGAACAGAGTGCGGAGAGCAAAGCGCACATCCTTGGTGAAGATTTCGAGTGAAGATATGCCCCTTTGCTCGCGGCATTCCTCTGTCGCGCGCACGACGCTGCCGAACTGCAATCGTGCTTGTCGCTTCGCTGCCGCTGGGTCTGGTTCGTGACGTTGATTTTTCCGCTCTTGCATTTCGAGATGAAACTGCAGTTCCTCTTGCAGCTCTTCATCCATCTGACGGCGCAAAAGCAGTGCACGCAGCCGCTGAACAAGGTCTTTCCACAACATGTCACGCCATCCTTAATACCCTTGCAATGGCCTCACTGAGCTTGTCCCAGTTCTCAACCTCGATTTCGAGCTGTTTCCGGCCAGAACCGGTGAGCGAGTAGAATCGCGCCCGCCGGCCGAGCTCCGAAATCCTCCATTCCGCCTTGATCCAGCCACGGTGTTCAAGGCGGTGGAGTGCGGGATAGAGTGAGCCCTGGTTCACCTGCAAGACGTCCTGTGAAATTTGCTGAATGCGCTCTGAAACCGCCCATCCATGCATCGCCTCCGAGCGGAGTGCTCGCAGGATCAGAAGATCGAGAGTCCCTTGGAGAAGATCGAGGCGAGATGGATCTGGTGCCATTGGTGTCGACGCCCGACAACAAGCTAGGTTCCTTAATGTCGAATGTCAACAACAATCGAAGCGAGCAGGTCCTGATAAACGCGCTAGCGATGATCGACCGATTGCTGGCGAGAAGCCGACTTGAACGAAGCCGCTCTGCGGCGGACGCTTCGCGTGCGTGTAGGTGAACGATGGCGATGTGATGGGGATATTGTCGGGTCACAAGGAGGTCCTCCGTCCAAGGCGGCAAGGGACGTAAAGATCGGGATGTGATGCTCAGCCCAAAACTGCTCGCGGCACTGCGTGAGCACTGGCGCGGATTACCGCGCAAGCCAAGCGCATGGCTGTTTCCGGGCAACCGCTGGCATACCGGTGATACACCGATCACCACCAAGGTGGTCTGGGACGCTTGTAAGAAAGCCGCCCAGCGAGCGGGCCTCCAGAAAGACGTGCACCCACATACGCTGAGGCACTGCTTTGCCACACATCTACTGGAAGCAGGCGCGGATCTGCGCACCATCCAGATGTTGCTAGGGCATCGCGATCTGGAAGAAACCACCATCTACCTCCATCTCTCTGAACGTCACCTCAGTGCGACCGCGAGTCCGTTGGACTCGCTGGAGCTAAAAGACCGGCCACCACAGGACGAGTAGATGGACCGGCCACCCCTCGAGGTGGCCGATCTGGTCCGCGCTGCGGGAGACGCCTTCATCGAATTGAAGCCGTAAGTGGATCACCTGGAAGCATGTCAAAGTGCTGCTGGCCATTGCGCGGTGTCGCACGGCCATGCTCGGCGGACATCTCGATGAGTGCACTCGCTGCGGACATCGCGTCATCTCCTACAACTCCTGTAGAAATCGGCACTGCCCGAAGTGTCAGGCAGGAGCTCGCGAACGTTGGCTGGAAAAGCGTCGCCGGGAACTTCTTCCGACGCAGTACGTGCATGTGGTCTTCACGCTTCCTCGTCATTTGGCTCCGTTGGTCTTGCAGAATAAGAAAATCGTCTACGATCTCCTGTTCCGCACCAGCGCCGAAACGCTTCTCGAAATCGCCCGCGATCCCCAACATCTTGGCGCAGAGATTGGCTTCTTCAGCGTGCTGCATACTTGGAGTCAGAAACTCGAACTTCACCCGCATGTACATTGCGTGGTGCCGGCTGGTGGCCTGTCTGTCGATCACACCCACTGGATCAATCCACGCTACGACTTGTTTCTTCCCGTCGAGGTGCTCAGTCGCGTCTTTCGTGGCAAGTTCCACGAAGCGCTCAAGCGTGCCTTTCATGACGGCAAGCTCACCTTTCATGGAGACTTGAAGCTCCTCGCTCAGCCGAAAACCTTTGCTGCCTGGCTCAGACCACTGTTCCGAAAGGACTGGGTGGTCTACGCGAAACGTCCGTTCGGAGGCCCAGAGCATGGGCTCCGTTATCTGGGCCGTTACACCCATCGCGTGGCCATCTCCAACCGTCGCCTGGTCTCGTTTGCTGGCGGAAAGGTCACGTTTCGTTGGCGCGATTCGGCCCACAACAACGAACAGAAATTGCTGCCTCTAGCTGTCGATGAGTTCTTGCGCCGCTTCTTGTTACATCTGCTCCCCCAAGGTTTCGTGCGCATCCGTAACTTCGGCTTCCTGGCCAATCGCAGACGTGCCACCACCTTGCCACTTTGCTTTCAGTTGCTCGGCTCGGCGCGACTAGCCAAGGCAGAGGTATCCACCGCCGGTTCGAGCGATGCTTGGCTTTGCCCCAAATGTGGTGGGCCGATGCTGGTTATCGAAAGGCTTACAGCTGCGGAGCTCCAACTCCGTTCTCCGCCAAGTCGGGACGCGATCGCCGCATGAGACGACTACCAACATCACGAAATCTTTGCCTTCTTCCGCTCGCTAACTCTCTTTGTGTCTTCCTGTCCCACCAATCTCTTTTCCCCACTCCCCAAGGTCATCCTCACCGCACCACACTTGCGCTTTCAGCAACAATTCTTCTCTCCCGGTTGGGTCTTTGCTTTCCCGCGTCTCTCCGGGGCGAACGCCAAACCTACTTTCCCTGAATTGAATTTGCATAACACCCGCGTCCGCCGCAACCCCGAGCGGCTTCCTTCAAGTCGCTGTATCGAAAGCGCCCAACACCGTGCTCGTGCGCGCATCTTGCCTGCTCGCGCTTCCGATACAACACTAAGGTCGGGTCGAGGACTGGCGCGGTGTTCCGAAGGTTTAGCCTAGCTGTTGCTCCCCGTTTCCTCTGGGAGTGCCTCAATAGC
>Ga0210383_10003829_pt1 | contig 13388 bp, 5 predicted proteins | sample IncBWC14OmetaG_FD_160072 | JGI IMG/M metagenome (GOLD analysis project Ga0210383, IMG submission 160072) | Forest soil microbial communities from Barre Woods Harvard Forest LTER site, Petersham, Massachusetts, United States - Inc-BW-C-14-O ...
GACGCCGGTGTTTCTCCCGCCGACTTCCTGGATTATCGCGATGCGAATCGGAGTTTTGAGCAGATGGCCGGCATTTCTCAATCGGTCATGGCCGGGCCGTCGAATCTCTCCGGAAACAATCCCGAACAAGTGACGACCAACTTGGTTTCCGCGGGTTTCTTTCAAACTCTGGGAGTTCCTCTGTTGCTTGGGCACGACTTCCAGAAGAGCGACGAGCAAGTGAATATGTCGCAGGTCGTGATTCTCGGCAACGGGATATGGAAACGCGACTTTGGTGGCGATCGAAACATCATCGGGCACAACATACGGCTGGATGGACAAAGCCTGACCGTAGTTGGGGTGCTCCCCACGGATATTCCGCTGATCAGCCAGGCGCAGATATGGCTGCCGACACCGCGTTTGCATTTTCTGATGCACTTGCGCGGAGGCCACTTCCTAAAAGTGATCGGGCGACTCAAGCCGGGTGTCACCTTACCGCAAGCCCAAGCCGACTTGGACGCGATCGCTCATCAGCTCGCAGACAAGTATCCGGATACGGATCAAGGATGGTCATTGCGACAGCGCTCATTGCGGGAAGTGCTGATCGGACCAGTGCGTCCGGTACTGCTGGTAATCTGGGCCGCGGCTGGCTTGCTGTTGCTGATCGCTTGCACAAATCTTGCCAACCTCTTTTTGACTCGCTCGGTTGGTAGGCGGAGAGAATTTGCCGTGCGTATAGCTTTGGGTGCGACCCACTCGCGCATTACCCGGCAAGCCCTCGTGGAAACCATGATGCTAGTGCTGGCGGGCGGCGGCTTGGGAGTGATTGCCGCGAATTGGGCAGTTTCGCTGCTGCGAGTATTGGGGCCTTCTGATCTGCCACGGATACAGGAGGTCCACGTGAATCCGCAGGTAGTGGCTTTTGCTTTCGTTCTGTCGCTCTTTACCGGGGCAATATTCGGGTTGATTCCTCCGATGCAACTGGCCAAGGGCGGGTTCAGCGAACTGAAAGAATCCGCGCGGAATTCGGCGCCGATCACGCACAGACGAATCCGCAGGGCACTCGTGGTTGGAGAAATTGCAGTGTCGATTATGTTGCTGGTCGGTGCCGGGCTGCTCATCAGGAGTTTCTGGTTGCTCATACACGTCAATCCAGGTTTCCAGACTCAGCACGTTGTGACCGCACAGCTCAGCCTGAATGGGCCGTCTTACAATGATTTTGCGCATCGCGTGCGTTTCTGGCAGGAACTAGAGGAGCGAGTCGCAAACCTTCCGGGAGTCGAAGCAGTCGGGGCAACTTCAGAGCTGCCCTTGACCGGCCAGCACAGCGACGGTCCCTTCAGGATCCCCGGACACAGCTACGGTCCGAGTCAGTATGATGACGCGTACTACCGGCAGGTAACGCCGGGCTATCTCGCTGCGATGCGCATTCCTCTGCTTGCCGGGAGGTGGCCCGATCAACATGACAACGCAACGAGTCCCGGAACTCTGCTCGTCAATCAAGCATTCGCCAAGCATTTCTTCCCAGGACAGGACGTGCTGGGCAAGCATCTTGAGGTGATGGGAGATTCGCGGCCCAATCGCGAGATCGTCGGGATTGTCGGAAATATCAGCCACACCGCGCTAAGCGATCCGCAAGAACCGGAGATGTATGCGCCCTACGCGCAGTTTTCTCCTCCCATGATGAATCTGGTGGTGCGCACCTCCGCCAATCCCGCTCCTCTCGAAGCTGCGCTTTACGATGCCGTGAGAGCCGTCAACAAGGACGAGACTCTCTCGGCCTTCCGATCGCTTGACGATATCGTCGAGTCCTCAGTAGCGCAGCCCCGCTTTTCTTCGTTGTTGCTCGGCATGTTCGCTGCGCTCGCGCTCGCGCTTGCCGCAGTCGGACTGTACGGATTGGTGGCGTATTCGGTCACGCAGCGCACGAATGAAATCGGAATCAGGATCGCGTTAGGGGCAAAGCGGGGCGATGTGGTCAGGATGATCGTCTTGCAGGGCATGAGGCTCGCGATTGCAGGTTTAGCGATCGGCATCGGGAGTTCGTTGGTGTTTGGCCCGTTTTTGGCCAGCATGCTCTATGGGGTGAAACCTGCAGATCCTCTTACGTTTGTGTTGGTGTCGACGACACTTGTTGGTGTGACGCTACTCTCGAATTACATCCCCGCGCGGCGGGCAGCGAGGGTCGATCCTATGGTGGCGCTCCGGTACGAGTGACGGGTGATGACTCATCGCCGGACATTTGTCCAATTCCTACAGATTGGGTACCGACCAAGCGGCCAGTGTTTTATGGTCAGTGTCGCTAACGCGCCGCGGCTGTTTGAAAACTCTATTTGCCTCTGAAACAGCCAAAATTTGGGGGATGCAGAATGTCCAGAAAATTAAGAAAGCCTTTTGCGGGGCATCCTGACGCAGTCTTAAGTTTTGCGAATTTCGAGCGAAAGAGTTTTTCAACAGCACGCCTGATTTCGCCAGCTATCCGCTTAAACAACCGCTGCCGGTCGAAAGGGCACCTATCAAGTTGGGAATAGAAGCGACGAGTATGTTTGTTTGTCATCGAGCGGTCGGCGTTTCCGTTGACCGTTTCACTTGAGAAGCCAAGGAGATCGTGGCGGACTCGCTCTGGCGGTTCCTACGTTTTGCCATCGTCTGCGTCTCGCTCTTCCAGCGTTAGTGTTTTTCGAGTATTGTTCTGATCTCCCGATGTCAAGTAAGGTGTCGGCCACTCAGCAGTTGATTTCTAATATTCCGGAGACGCCGGCCTGCCGGTCGTGGGGGCAATCGTTGAAACAGGAGTGCGAGTGAGCAGCGCTGTAAGTCGCGCGGCCGCGAGGTTCGTTTTCTCGGTCTTTCTGTTGCCTATGTCTTTGTACGGGCAGCAACTGGCAACGTTGAACATCACCGTGACCGACCCCTCGGGAAGCGCCATCCCCGAGGCGCGCATCACGCTGCGAAACTTGGCCACCGGGGCAAAACGGACGGTGCTCTCCAGCGGAACTGGGATCGCCGTAGTACCCGCGCTTTCGGCCGGGAGCTATCAACTAACAGTCGAATCCGATGCGTTCGCTTCTTATCGGGTGGCGCTCACCCTGGCTGTCGGACAGATTGCGTCCTTGCCCGTGGCTCTGAAAATCAAGACCGCGCGCGAGACTGTGGATGTCCACCAGATACCCGCGGGTGTCGATACGCAGAGGCCCGAAATGAGCCAGGTCATTGAGACGGAGAAGATTTCCGACCTGCCCATCGCGGGCCGCAATTTTATCGATTTCGTGCTGCTGACGCCGACCGCCAACGTCGGCCGCAATACTGCCGTGGGAGCGCAATCCCCCTTTCAGGAGACCGTTTTGGAGTTGAGCTTCGGCGGACTGCGCGAGACCCACAGTACCTTCTATGGCCTCGATGGCGTGGACTACACGACCAGCGTTTCTGGCGTCCAACGTGCCAGTCCATCGCAAGACTGGGTGTCAGAATTCCGAGTAGCGGATGGCCCGATCACCGCAGACAACGGACGCAATTTGGGCTCTGTCGTGAACACGGTGACCAAGTCCGGAAGTAACGACGTGCATGGATCGGCGTACGAGTTCTTCCGGAACAATGCGCTGGATGCCAAGAATCTGCTTTCGGCGCCCGGCTTCAACACTCTCCGCTTTAATCAATTTGGCGCCCACGTCGGAGGCCCGATCCGGCTCAACAAAGTCTTTTACTTCCTGGGCTACGAAGGGCAGCGCCGGGCTGAATCGCCGATCTATTCGTCGTTCATCCTACATTGCACGGATACTCCCGGATGTCTCGGGCCGGCAACCCCCAGCATCAACCAGGTCAAGGAGAGTCTCGGCTTGCAGCCCGAGGATCTCGGATCCATTCTCCAGATTCAGGATTACGACAAGGCCTTTGGAAAGTTGACCAACGTTCTCAGCGACGCCTCGGTTCTCACCTTGGGATACATGTTCAGCGATGAACGAAACCAGCACATACCGGGCGCCGCGCCGGGACAGGGATTGCCGTCTTTTTATCGCAACAATCCCGTCCACGATCAGACTCTCTACGCGAACTTCCTGCATGTATTCGGCACGCACTGGACTTCGGAGAGCATTCTTAATTTCGGCCGGAGAACTTTCCATCTCGACCCTGTCGGAGCCGGATTGGAGCCGGCGCTCCTTGTGGCGGACCTCTTTGACTCCGGGGGGATCCAGGGCGGAGTACACCAGTACGAGGACCAGCATTTTCAGGCCGCCGAAAATGTCACGTACGTTCGCGGCAAGCATTCATTGAAATTCGGCGGCGATTTCGAGCCGGTTTGGATTGACGCGCAAACGGATTTTTTTGTCCCTGGAGCCGGCATCTTCACCCCGCAAAGCTTTTTTGGCGCCGCGCCCTTTAACGCGCCACCGTTCGGCCCCGGCACTCCCGTAGAGTTTCTCTTTCTGCAACCGCGATCGTATTTTGGTCAACAAATCCCGCCGCGCACTTTGCCTTTCACAACAGGGCTCTTCGAAGGACCAGCGGCCGCTACTTTTGCCGACAGCACCAACCTCGCCTTTTTGCATAAGTTGGCCGGGGTCTATGTGCAGGACCAGTGGAAGCCGAAGGCGAACCTTACGCTCACGATCGGTCTGCGTTACGACATAGATTTTTTCCCGTCGGCCGCCGCCATCCGGCTCAACGGCAGGATGCACCCCACAAACTATGCGAACGTGCAGCCGCGCGCTGGATTGGCCTATTCCTTCCGGCAGGCAAAAGGCGTGGTCCGCGCAGGATTCGGATTGTTCACCGGACCTTTCGACTACAGCGACGTCATGGTGTCCTGGCAGGGCGCGTCAGCCTTTACGTACATGAACCAGCCGATCCTGCCGGAATTTGCCAATCCCAGCAGCAGTTTGGTTGGACTTGGACCCTCCGGCATTGTGGGTGTGAACGGCCCGGTTCTGGCCAGCCAGGCTTTTGCCACGTTTACCCACACCGGTATTTATCCCGCGCCCAGTGCATTGCTCCAGTTTCCGCTGGGGTACGCGCCGCGCAAGCTTCCAAATGCATATGCAGAACAAGCCAACCTCGAAATTGAGTACGAGGTGGCAAAGGGACTCTTCGTCACCGCCGGATACCAATTCGTGCACGCGCTCAAGATGCCTCTCTATCTCAGCATCAATGGCGTACCGAGCGGCACGACTGCTTCCGGCGTCCAGGCTTTCACCACCGCCGATCCCAATTTCGGATTTACGTTGATGGCCTCCCCATCGGCCTATTCCGTTTACCACGCCGGAACGCTGAGCGTACGCAAGCCCTTTGCTCATCACTACAGCATCCTGGGAAATTACACATTCTCGAAGTCCGTCGATCTGGCAACAGACGTTCAACTCACAGACAGCCCGATGGACTATTTGAATCCGCAACTCGACCGCGCTCTGGGGGACAATGATGTTCGCCATCGGTTCGTGCTGACCCTGTTGGGAGAATCCCCTACCCCTTGGAATCGCGCGCTACGGAACTTCAAGGTTGCGATCCTGAATACCTTGCAAAGCCCCCGCTACTATTCGGTATTTGCGGGCTTCGACGTGAATGGCGACGGGTTCCCGTTTTCCGATCGTGTCGGTACCCTCGGCCGCAACACCTACCGCGGCGATCCGTCCTACACAACCGATGTTCGTGCTCAGCGAATCTTTCAGCTGAGTGAACGCCTTAAACTGGAAGCGAGCGCTGAAGTCTTCAACCTTTTCAACCGGCCAAACGTCAACGGAATCGATACCGTCTATGGCTCCGACGTTTTCTTGGGACCGGTCCCGCGGAGGTTTGAGGATGGCATCGGTAGTCCATCGAATCCCACGTTTGGAACGCCGAACTTCGTTGCGCCGGCGCGAGAGTTTCAGTTGGCTCTACGCCTGAACTTCTAGTTCAAACCAGAGTCCGGTCCCCTGCCGATCCACGGCGAACAGAAACGCGACCATCTTCCGAGCTACGGCCAGCGTCGCTCGATTGGCATTGCCTTTCTGCTTTTCTGTTTCATAGATCGCCCGCAACGAAACCAGGGCCTCGTGGGTCTATGGCGCGCGGGATTATGGTTTCAGAAGTGACTTCCCGTAACCAACAGGGATGGCGAAGTTCGAGCCGCCAAACTCGCGCACCATAGCAAAATTAATTCCGATAACTTTGCCCTCATCATTGAAAAGCGGGCCACCCGAGCCGCCCGAGGTGGTTTGGGCGTCGTAGACAATCTTGTCAGGCAGGACGTCGCCGATGTGCCCCTGAGTGGTGATGGGCCTGATCAGGTGACGACGGGCGAGTTCCTCCATCACCCGCTTTGAGTCACCTTGGGATGCGGTGGCGATGGACTGGAGGGTCTCTGCTCCCGCCCGAGCCAGAATTGCATCGAGAGCTGTGGGATATCCAAGCAGCACGACCGGACCGCCGCTGACTGCAGAACGGCCGCCATCGGCCAGGGCTATCTGTTTGATCCCGAGTTGTGAGATATCCGCTTTTAGGACTGCAACGTCAGCGGCAGAGGAAATCTTTTCGGTACTGATGGCAATGCCGTGAGGAACGCCCGGGAAGTACGCGGTCATCTCCGCCGTCACTGGCTCAAGCCCTTGATCGAGCATTTCCTTCAAATCATCGTTCTGCCACCATGGTTCGGCCACGTGATGATTGGTGAGAATTTGTCCAGTGGCGGAGGCGAGAAATCCCGTTCCGAAAGCTTCCAGGTGTACTTCCGGTCCGCTTCCAGTGAGGCTCAAGAGCGTGTTGTCATGTTCGTCAGTCTTCGGGACGCCACTGCTGGTCAGCTCAGCATAGTGCAATCTCAATCCGGTGGTGTGGTCCCGGAAGGCCAGCACAATGTGGATAAGGCAGACGCTGGGCTCATAAGATTGGATGATCGTTTGCGCGGCCTTGCCCTCGGTCTCGAGTTTTTGAAGACGGGCCTCTACCACCGTTAGCTGGTTTTGCAGAGCCGACGGGTTCTCGTCTTTGCTGGCTGCGATCTGCGACCGCAGGTCCTCGCTCCTTTTCTGCAGTTGCACTTTTTGTGGATCGATCGCCAGGGATGGACCGTGTTCGCTCGCCTCCAGACCCCGGCGCGAGCTCTCCATCAACCGTTGTTCGCTCAGCATGCCGGTTTGCAATCGAGTGATCGCAGCGTAGACCCGGGTATTCTGTTGTTGGTTGTGGCGATACAAGAGGAGGGAGACCAGCCCAGCGGCCACAAGCACGGCAATTCCAGTCAGCCCGACCACCCGGAGCGTCCGCCGTTCCTCGTTGACCGCGGTCACCACCTGCTGGGTCGTGTTTCGATTCTCCTCGGCAACGCGCAACCGCTCGCGAAATGCGTCCGCAACGGATTTATCCCGCAGCTGGGTACGCAACCGCGATAATAATTCGTGGGAGTCAAAGGGCAGTGACAGTACATCGTCGGCACCAAGATCAAGGCCCCGAGTGCGCTCAGCGGATTCGCCCGGCGAGAGCATCACAACGCGAATATGGTGAGTCAGCTCAGAACCCTTGATTTCAGAAAGCAGGTCACAGCAATCTAGCTGGGGCGGAGCCGCACCCAGCACAACTATGTCCGGATCGAAGGCGACGACCGCCTTTATTCCGTGCTGGTAGTCGCTCGAGACTATATATCCCGCATCGTGCAGCACAGCGAGGATTTGCTCCCTCAGAGCATCATCGGATTCCACCACTAGCAATTTCCCAGCTTTCGGGTTCATGGCATTCGTTTCTTAGGATGGTGGCAAGCCGTCGGGGGATTCAGTCCGCCCAAATATTAAATGCAGTCGAATGCCATCAACCTTCGCCGCGACAGCATGCGATCGGATTGCCTTTTCGCTCGCGCGACTTAGGTTCCACCGACTTTGACGAGTGATCTTGCCCTGCATTGCTGCGCGGACGCCCAATTTGCAAACGCGCTTCAGGATATCCCAGGGAACTCGAAGGAATCCTCAGGAGCGTTAGGTTATGAGTCCACAAATACTAGCACTTTCAATAACTTGCAAGACGCGGGTGGCCCTCGAAAAACCTTGTAAGTGGCGTTAAGGGATCGTTATTGGACAGCCAAAGGACAGGAGAGTTTCGGGGCATCTCAACTCCTGTTCGGGCTGTGATTGTCCCGGATAGCTCCTGATTAAGAGTCAACTCACGCGACCTCGTGAAATGGCAAGTGAAGCATGAGAAAATCAGTGAGCCATTGGGGGGGCACCCTCGGCGGACGATCCCGCTGGTTACAAAGGGTCCGAGCTCTCGTTACAAGGGTTTGCATTTCCACACCACGCCGAAAAGTGCGCTATGGGATCACTCGGAACGCCTGATTACTCTTGAGAGTTCCGCCCGGAGTTGTCACCCTAATGAATCCACTGGTCGCCCCGTTCGGTACAAGCGCTGTGAGATAAGTCTTCGAGGCAATGTGGAAAGTAGCCGCTGTTCCATTGAAAGAAACGGCAGTAGTGCCAGTGAATCCCTGGCCCAGAATTTCGACGGTCTTTCCAACTTTCGCGGAGGTGGTCACGAGCCGCACAAACGGCGAGAGGCCGGCAGCGAAAGAGTAGAAGGTCCCGAGATCATCGCTGCCACCCCATGCGGAGTTCCCATAAAAAGGTCCGTTCGTATGCCGCGTCAGCGGTGCCCCCGGGGATGTACACCGATGTGCCATCGAAGCTGTACAAGGTGTCAGGATTTCCGCCGCCCAAAGGAATGGAGTAAATCGTTCCGACGTTGTAGGTTCCCCCATAGGCGGTAGTCCCGTACAGAACTCCGTTCGTGCCCTCAATCAAGGCAGAGAATGGTTCTCCGCCCTCGGTATTCGGGTCGAAGTCGTGGAGATCGGTGAAAGCTCCAGCCGGAGTCATCTCAAAGACGACGCCGTTGCCATACATGCCGCCGTTGACGGTTGCGCCGTAGAAGTTGTGTACACCGGGCGTACTCAGAGAGACCAAAACATTATCGATGCCGGCGTCATCCCTGAAAGAATGCTTGCTTCCTTGGACCATTGAAGCGGCGCAAGCCCTCCGACCGGGGCGTGTGCGTTCTCCGTCGCCTGTCAAAAAAAGTCAGGCAATAGTGCGCTTTCCATCCCGAAGGTATCACAACTCGCATTCGAACCGAGGCTGATTATAAAACTGGAACACTCCTACTAATGGGGGAGGGGACATGAGGCGCCTTGATTTAAAATCAACAGCTTTGATTACAGCGTCCGAACTCTTTGGACGTTTCCCGGAGCGTGGTTAAAGAGTAAGAACGGGTAATAGGAAGCTCGCGATTTACGCTTCCAGCTTTTCCTGTCATGCGAAGACGAGATTTCATAAAAAGAACCGGCACTCTGATAGCCGGGATACTGGCGGAGAGCGCGTTCGCTGCCGCTTCTGGTTCGGCGCCCGCGGCTGGAGCGGGTGGGCGGCTTGTGCTGCCGATGAACCGGAATTGGCGCTACAGCCGCTCCGTGGCTCCTGAGGCCCGCATGAAAGACTTCGACGATTCGAAGTTCGAGCGCGTGGTGATTCCGCACAGCAACACGCGCCTGCCGTGGCACAGCTTCGCCGACAAGGAATACGAGTTTGTGTCGGTTTATCGCCGTCACTTCAAGGTTCCGCCGGAAGCACGAGGGCGGCATATTTTCGTCGATTTCGAAGGCGTGATGACTGCCTCAACCGTTTGGCTCAATGGAACTCGCCTCGGCGAATACAAGGGAGGATACACACCTTTTTCTTTTGAGCTGACGCCGCATCTCGATTTTGACGCCGACAACGTGCTAACTGTTGAGGTTGATTCCACCGAACGGGTGGACATCCCGCCTTTCGGGCGTCAGATCGACTACCTCACCTTCGGGGGTATCTATCGCGAAGTTGCGCTGCGTATCGTCCCCGCCACTTTCATCGAAAACATCTTCGCCCGGCCGAAAAATGTACTCACCGCGAATCCTGGCCTTGAGGTCGATTGTTTCCTACAGCATCTGGAACCGTCACGTGAGGCACTGTCGCTGGAAGTCACGCTGCGCGACGGAGACCGCGTGCTTGACACGGGTACGCAACGAATTGCGGTGGCTGCGGCGGCGGATGATCCGGTGGCGCACACCGTGCGGTTGGAGAATCTAGAGCGTGTGGTGCTTTGGGATCTGGCGCGGCCCAAGCTCTATTCTGTTCATGTTCGCCTGCTGAAGGGATCACTTGTCGTGGATGAGGATTCCCGCGCCATCGGCTTCCGCGAGGCGCGGTTCACCGACCACGGCTTCGAGTTAAATGGCAAAGTGCTCAAGTTGCGCGGGCTCGACCGTCATCAAACGTTCCCCTTTGTGGGTCAAGCCATGCCGGGACGCGTGCAAAGGCGTGATGCACAAATCCTTCGCAACGACCTTAAGTGCAACATCGTGCGCACCTCGCACTATCCTCAATCGCGGCATTTCCTGGATGCATGCGACCAACTCGGCCTTCTGGTTCTGGAGGAAATTCCCGGCTGGCAGCACATCGGCGATGAAGCCTGGAAGGATATTTCCGTCGACAACGTTCGTCGCATGATTCGCCGCGACTGGAATCACCCTTCGATCATTCTCTGGGGAGTGCGCATCAACGAATCGCGGGACGATCACGACTTCTACACTCGTACCAATGCCCTCGCTCATCAACTCGACCCGACCCGCCCGACCGGAGGCATCCGAAACTTTGAACAGTCAGAGCTCCTTGAAAATGTATTTACCATCAACGACTTTGGTTTTCCGCTCCGAGCGCCCAACCACCCTTTCTACCTGAATACGGAATTCATCGGGCACACCTATCCGACCAAGAGCATAGACAACACGGAACGGCTCACTGAGCACACACTGCGTCATGCCCGGGTGCACAACCAGCTAGCCTCGAATCCGCAGTACGCGGGAGGCATCGGCTGGTGTGCTTTTGACTACAACACACATTTCGACTTCGGCTCTGGCGACAGGATTTGTTACCACGGAGTGGCTGATATTTTCCGCGAGCCCAAGCCCGCCGCAGGTTTCTATAAATCACAGTGCGACCCGGACGAGGAAATTGTCCTGGAGCCGGCCTTCCGCTGGGCGCGTGGAGATGAGTCGATTGGATTCAGCAAAGGGGTTGTGTGTTCGAACTGCGATCATCTCAAGTTTTACGTGGATGACAAGCTGATCGCGGAAGTTGATCCGGATCGCAACGAGTTTGGCAGTCTCCGCTATCCGCCATTCGTAATTCAAACGCGCCCGTTCCGTGATCCCTGGGGCGACTTGAGGATTGAAGGTTACCTTCAAGGCAAGCAGGCGATCGTGAAGCGCTACTCGGGCCGAGGAATCGACCAGCAGTTCTCGGTCTTGCCGGACGACACGCAACTTGTCGGAGATGGAGCCGATACAACCCGAGTAGTCCTCCGCGTCGGCGACGAGTTCGGGGCGACACGCTCATTTGCCAACGACGCCATCCAGTTGGAGATCGAAGGGCCGGCTGAAATCATAGGCGACAATCCCTTCGCTCTTGTGGGTGGAACCGGTGCCGTGTGGCTGCGAGCGAAAGAACAAGCGGGAAAAGTGCGGCTGACGGCATTGCATCCGACTCTGGGCAAGCAGCAAGTTGACATCGAGATCGCTGCCGCAGTCCCTGAAGCTGTGTAGGGCCTCATCGATCAGGGGGAATCCTATTCGAGGCTGGTTCCGATCGGATGACAATTCGTCCGGAACCTGGTTCCATTCAGCTCCCAAAGTTGTGAATGAGGATATTGGCCATGAAGAATCGTCTTCGAATCTCTTTGTTCGCTGGATGGCTAGTGCTTTGCGCATGGGGAATGTCGGCCCAAACCGACCCCGGGCTGCAACCGTTTACGATAGACCACCGCAAAGCACTGGGCGTGCACTCCCCCGTGGATGTCTCATTTCTCCTCGATGCTCCAGCGGGCAAGCATGGATTTGTTCGGGCCCAGGGTGCCCATCTCGTGACCGGCGACGGCAAGCGAATCCGTTTTTGGGGAGTGAACGTTACGGACTGGAGCAAGGGTTCGATCATGGTTCCTTCCAAGGAGGATTCGCCGCTCTGGGCGGCGACGCTGGCCCGCTTTGGGGTAAATTGCGTGCGGTTTCAATTTCTCGATCTGCCTACGCCAAGGGGACTGATCGACGGGAAACGCGATGACACGCGCGCGCTCGACCCTGAGGCGATGGACCGCGAGGACTTTTTCATCGCCGAACTGGAGAAGCGGGGAATCTACATTAATTTCAATCTTCTCGTAGGCCGCCCGTTTAAGGCGGGCGATGGGGTGCAGGATTATCAGAAAATCCGCGAGGGCGCCAAGGGAATCAGCCTTTACGATCCCCGGATCATCGAACTGCAGAAGGAGTACGCCAAGCAACTGCTGGCTCATTACAACCCCTATACCAAATCCGAATACCGCACGGATCCCGCGGTTGCCATGGTCGAAATCAATAACGAAAATGCGCTCTGGGTCGCTACTCATGGACCAACCCCATACTATGACCATGAAGTTGCCGATCTCTACAATGCGTGGCTCAGGAAAAATCTGAACGCCGAAGATCTGAAGAAGCTGAGAGAAATCGCCGGAGTCTCGGAGGATGACCCAGTCCCGTTGCTGCAGAACAGGGACCAGATCGAGACGGCCCCCAAAGAGAGATTCTATGCGGAGTCGCGGTTCTTCCTCGACACGCAGCGCGGCTATTGGGAAAACATGCGGGACTATCTGACCAAGACCCTCGGCGTGAAGTCGTTGATCATGACTACGGCCGACCACGGCCACACCAGCAGCGGATATCCCTTACTGCTGGCGACTTCATCGTTCGATACCAACGATGGTCATACGTATTGGCAGCACGACTGGGAGAACAAGATCAAAGCGCCCATGGTGAACGACCCATTCAATTCGACTGTCGTCGAGTTGTCCCGCACGGCAGTTGCCGGCAAACCTTACACCGTCAGTGAAGTGAACAACCCTTTCCCCAACGGCTGGGCGAGCGAAGGCATTCCCATTCTCGCCGCTTATGGCAATTTCCAGGATTGGGATGCCATCATTTGGTACACCTTTGAGCCAAAGGCGGCGTCAGACTGGAAGCCCTATGTCGGTGACGCATTTGATATTTCGCTGGATCCGGTCAAAATGCCGCAGGTTGCCGCCGGAGCTCTTATGTTTTTGCGCGGTGACGTGAGTCCTGCCAACTCTGTAGTTCTACGTTCCTACACCCACGACCAGGTCTTCGACAGCACGTTGCTGTTGCCGGCTACGGACCGTCCTTACTTCACGCCTGGGTTTCCGCTCGCTGTTCCCCTGGAGCATGGCTCGCGCATCTTCTCATTGGACGCCGCATCGGTTCCGCCTCTTGCGGTGCCAAAGGTCACAAATCCCATTGTCTCCGACACTAACCAGTTGGCCTGGTACAACTCGTCGGCAATGACCGGACTGGTGACCGTGGACACTCCACGCTCTCA
>Ga0210383_10003830_pt1 | contig 13388 bp, 13 predicted proteins | sample IncBWC14OmetaG_FD_160072 | JGI IMG/M metagenome (GOLD analysis project Ga0210383, IMG submission 160072) | Forest soil microbial communities from Barre Woods Harvard Forest LTER site, Petersham, Massachusetts, United States - Inc-BW-C-14-O ...
CGACGATAAGGTTCTTCAAAGCTACCCCAGGAAGTAACCCCATTTGACGGTGTTATGGTTTTATAGCTTTACAGCTTTAGTTGGCTCGTTGCGTCCGAAATGTGCCAGGTGTGGACGGCTCCAGGTAGGGAAAGGACTCCGACGGCGGTCTTCAGTCGAAGAACGCCTCCGCCGACGTAAACTCAAGTCCGTGCGCCTCCGCCACCGGCTTGCAGGTGATCTTGCCGTCGCAGACATTGAGGCCGTTACGCAAATGGATGTCGTCCTTCAAAGCTTGGCGCCAACCCTTGTCGGCGAGCTGCAACGTGAAGGGCAGGGTTGCGTTGTTGAGCGCAAAGGTCGATGTGCGCGCCACCGCTCCCGGCATATTGGCAACGCAATAATGAACCACGCCATCGGCCACATAGGTCGGATTGGAATGCGTTGTCGGCCTCGACGTTTCGGCACATCCGCCCTGGTCGATGGCGATGTCGACGAACACGGAACCTTGCTTCATCGTCTTTAGCATAGTGCGAGTAATGAGTTTTGGCGCGGAAGCCCCTGGCACGAGCACCGCGCCGATTACGAGATCGGCTTTAGTGACGAGGTCAGCGATCACAGCGCGCGTCGAGAAGATCGTGCGTGCGCGGCCGTGGAACTGGGTCGCAAGGCGACGCAGAACCTCGAGCGATCGGTCGAGAATCGTCACCTGAGCGCCCATGCCGAGCGCGATCGTCGCGGCGTTAGTGCCGGAGACGCCGCCGCCTATGATCAGCACATCTGCTGCCGGAGCGCCGGGGACGCCGCCCAGGAGAACACCACGCCCACCCGACTCTTTTTCCAGCGCATGGGCGCCGACTTGCGGCGCAAGGCGCCCAGCGACTTCCGACATCGGCGTGAGGAGTGGAAGCCCTCCCGACGAGGCGGTGACGGTCTCATACGCGATACAGACAGAACCACTGGAGACCAAGTCCTGTGTCTGCACAAAATCAGGTGCGAGATGCAGATAAGTGAACAAAATTTGACCTGGCCGCAACATCTTGCGCTCGCCGTCCTGCGGTTCTTTCACTTTTACGACCATTTCAGCGCGAGCAAATATTTCCTGTGGTGTGTCGACGATTTTGGCTCCGGCAGTTCGATAGTCGTCGTCTGTCAGGCCCGAGCCGATGCCAGCGGACTTCTCAACAATAACCCCGTGGCCGTGATGCGTGAGCTCGGCAACTGTGGCAGGCGTCAAGCCGACGCGAAATTCGCTGTCTTTGATCTCTTTTGGCGCGCCAATTAACATTTATCGTCACCCGAAATGAAGGAAGTCGCTAACTAGTGCCGGCTTCAGTTTGTCCCTCGCTTTGGTCGACGGTGACAGCAGGATTGCTCAGTTAGTCGGGCCCGTGATGTAGGGCTTTAGCATCGCATAAATCAAGCTGTGCGTCGGTGTCGGAACACCGAGCTGGCGGCCGAGCTCTACGACCTTGCCGCCGAGCCAGGGCAGTTCGAGCCGGTTGCCGCTCGAGGTCGAGCGCCATCGACGCCTTCATCGAAGGTGGCATCTGGCTGGTTACGCCGAGAAATCGTGTCAACCGCGTCGGTCGGCAGCGCAACACCTCGCGCACGGCCGACATCGATCGCTTCCTTGTAGGCAGCCAAGAAGATGGGCCGCAGCTCAGGATCGTTCCGCAGCTTGCCGATTAACCGAGTCACTTCGCTTGAGGTAGTTAGTTCATCTGTTCCCACAGCTGACGCATCAGCGTTCCGGCTCGCTTCTCGATCGCTGACGCCGCATCAAGCGCGAGGTCCTCACGGTAGCGCCCAGCGATCAACTGCACGCCGATCGGCTTGCCCTTGTGCAGCGTTACAGGCACGACAGCGCTGGGCAAGCCAAGCACATTGATCGCGGAAATGAAACGTATGTCGTTCCAGAAGATTTCGCGCACTCGCTCGGGACTGATTGTATCCTCGCGCGGGCCAGGCGTCGGCTTCACGGTGGTCGGGGCGAGCACGACCGGATAATCCTCAAAGAACAATTGCCAGGCGCGGATATGAGTGTTGCGCGCGGTTGTCGCGCGCATCCAGCCCTGGAGGTCGAGTGTGTTCGCCTTTGCCTTCATACCATTCCAGGCCGTGTGAAAATCCTCTGAGGTCACGGCTAGCATTGCGGCTTCCTGCATCACAACGACCTCATTGATGATGATATCGCACCAGTTCTGCCAGACGCCGTTGATGCCAGGAACCTCGACCTCGCTGACCCGATAGCCAGAGCGCTCGAGATGGTCAGCGGCCTGCCTGAGCGCCGCGCGCACCGACGGATCGACGTCCATGTCGCCGGGCAGTTTCGCAAGCGCAACCTTGATAGGTCCTTTTGGCTTCGGCCCGACCAGAGGCGCGGGAACCCACCAGGGATCGCGTGGATCGCGCCGGCTCATGACTTCGAGCGCGAGCCTTATGTCGGCTACGCTGCGCGCCAGCGGTCCTTGCGCGGACATCAGATGGGATAGCATCGGCCGCTCGGCCGCGGCGCTCTCGTTATAGGCGGGGATACGGCCCTGTGTCGGCTTGATGGTGGCTACCCCGTTGCAATGCGCCGGCCAGCGCAAAGAACCGCCAATGTCGTTGCCATGTGCGATCGTTCCGATGCCGGCCGCCACCGCGGCGCCGGCGCCGCCCGATGATCCACCGCAGGTGATATCGGGATCCCACGGGTTCAGCGTCAGCCCGTGAAGCGGATTGTCCGTGAAGCCGCGGAACGAGAATTCGGGTGTGTTGGTCAGGCCGATGACGATCGCGCCAGCGTTCTTGAGATTCCGCACGACCGGCGCGTCGGAGGGAGCGACAATGTTCATTTGCGCGGCCACCCCGTTGGGGTTTGGCCTCCCGTCGTAGTCCACGTTTTCCTTGACGGTGATCGGCACGCCGTGCAGCGGGCCGAGTTCGGTCCCTTTTGCTCTCGCCTTGTCAGAGGCTTTCGCCGCCTTGAGCGCTTCCTCTGAAAGATCGACGACAACTGCGTTAAGCTTTGGATTAACAGCGCGCATACGCTCGATATGAGCCTCTATGACCTCGATCGAAGAAATCGCGCCAGAGCGGATTGCTGCCGCCGTCTCCAATGCTGACCAATGCCAAATCGGTTCCTTGGGCAGGTGAACCTTGGCAGACTTGCGCGGCTCAGCCTTCGGCGTCGTCTTGTTGGGGGCGCTCTTCTTGCTGATCACTGTTTTCTTGGCCACATCACACCTCCCATACCCTTCGCAGGGAACGGTAATGGCGTCAGAGCCTGCTGTCGAGGTGGACGATTATTGGCAGCTTCGCGTTCGGCTCCTCTTTGGCTCTGTCGAAGTCGATGTCTTTTCTGGTCCAAAAACCGGCGTAAGGGGACGTCCGCGCTAAGCCGGTTGCCGGGTTCATGTTGGCGGCGGCGCAGCCTATCGCACCATCAAACCATCAGACCAAGAGTTACCCCAAGAGGTTACCGTAGAATGGCGGCGACCGCGAATGGTCATTCGCGCCTAACGCGGGATGAGACGGCGATGACGCTGTCAACGCCCATGACCTGACAAGTCCGCGCTAAGCCGATCTTCCGCCGGATGTCGCTTATTGCAATGCAAGGCAGATCTTTCCGAAGTGACTTTGCGAAATCTGATGCCTAAACGCAGCCGCGATCTGATCCAGCGGGAATGTTGAGTCGATGATGGGCTGGATGTTGTTGGCGTCAATCGCGGCGATCATTTCTTGTTGTTCCTGGCGGGAGCCTACGGTGATGCCTTTAATCGTCACGTTCTTGGACATGGCCAAAGCCGTGGGGACCTCTCCCGCAACCCCCGTCAACACGCCGATCAAGGAAATATGACCGCCGATGCGGCAGGCGTGGATCGATTGGGACAGTGTTCCCGGTCCGCCGACCTCGACGACCGCGTCAACCCCCTGCCCCTTATCGGTTGCGTAGCTCAGTGAAAAAGCTGAGCAGCCCAACAACAATGGTCGGGACGCCGACAACGACGCAGATGGCCGATGTCGCCGGGTATACGCCGGCGACGACCCAAACGACGCCAGCGCCGATTATTCCGAGAGAAATAAGATAGGCGAGCAACGTGTCACTCATCGTATTTCCCTTCCGTGACTTATAATTCCAATTGACTTCACTCGGGTGGAGCGTAGCCTTTTCTTCGGATCGCGTGCAGGCTTTCCCCGCCAGCAGAGCCAGAGCGGGTCGCTCCCGCCGGTGCCAGTCAAAGGGGGCCGATCCACGCGTTAGTGCACTAGGAGCGGCGCTGGTAACAGCGCCGTTTCTGCTTGTCATGGCGGGTTCCGTCGGGATCGACCGGCTTGTTGTACTCGCCAGCGAGCGTATATTCGTTGTAGCGTGAGCAGGCTTCCCCGCCAGCAGAGCCAAGAGTGGGTTGCCCCTGCTAGTGGCCAGTCGAAGTGGGCCGGTCTTCTTGCGTATAGTGCACTAGGAGCGGCGCTGGTGACGGCGCCGTTCTTGTTTGTCGGATGCGTGGCTGCTTTCTATCCGCATTGCCGCGGATCAAGAAGGTCGGGAAGAAACGGTGTAACTTTTCATCGGATCGAGCCAGCTTCACCCCCTGGCGTTGCCTCAATGCCGGATGGCTGTCTCCAAGAACCTGAGAACCGAGACGGGTACTTCGTCATACTCAATGTATCGTCGGCGCAGTTCATCGGCGATGTCGAAAGTCACATCGCGTGACCAGCCTTCAGCCGTATTGAAAGCGACGATACGAACTGGATTTTCGTATTGCCCTTCGAGCAAACTTCGCCCGTCATTCAGCCTGCAAACGCTAAATCTGATGAACGATGGCGAATGGCTTCGCGCCGGCGCCAATATAGGACTCTCGGTTGTCCTGTGCCTCGTCGCGGTCTGGGCAGGACACAGCATCGCCCTGTCACTGGCAGCTCTAAAGATCGGTTGGCCGCCCTAGTTCTCCTTAGCCTCTCGCCGTCGTCGAGATCATTTCAGTCCCATATTGCAGAACCTGCACTTTCTCAATAGTCACCAGACCGCTGGTCATCATTTGATCGAGTACAGGTAGAAACTTGTCAACCTTTTCCTGGGTGTCGACGATCTCTACGATCACCGGCAGACCCTCGGAAAGCCGCAGAATCTTGGTGGTGTGTAGCCGCGTCGAATGGCCATATCCGACGTGACCGCGAAGCACCGTTGCACCAGCAAGGTGCATCTCGCGCGCTTTCAGCACGATCGCTTCGTGCAGCGGCAAGCGGTTGGCCTTGTCATCTTCACCGAAGAAGATCCTGAGCAAAACAGCATCTCGAGGAAGTTGCATTTCTAGCCTCCCGGACTGCGTTGTAGTTCAACCAAGCCCCTAGTCGATCATGACGTCTTTCTCCCAGGCTCCCGAAGCTATCACTTCACCACCAACACCGGGCACGGCCAGAGGGTGACCGTTGAATTGGTGATCGGTTGGCCGCCGCCTAGGACCTGCCCCTTGAGAGTGCCTGCAATGGGCACACTAATCCCGGCACCGCCTAATGGTTGACAGCCGGGATTTTTTGTCGCGGTCGGTCATGTTCCCCGCCGATCGGCGCCGGCGCTGCGGCCCGCTCAGTCAGGCAGGGGGCCGCCTATAGTCTAGGCATGTCGTTACGCTGCCTTACCTATGCGCATTTGGCCTGCCTCAATAGTGTTAGATCGGTCATTATTTTGGCGTGAGGCTTCATCGAGGGAGCTGCGACATGTCATGGCATGGTGCAGGTTTGCTTCTGGCGTTAGCGATGATGATCGGTGGTGCGGTAGGTATCGGGCTTCCATTGGCGGTGATGATTATTTGGATTTGCTCCTGATGCGATGACCGCATCCTTCGAGGGGGGACGGTCCCAACTCCCAACGAATAGCAAGGCCAACGACTACAAGGACGATCTTCACCACCGCCTACTTTTGATCGTGCGATTGCAACGGCGCGAGTTGAGAGAACCCGCACAGGCCGTGCGGGGGGACTATGTGTCCTCTCCGCAACACGCTTCGTGTTCCTGGTCGAGGAACAGATCTTAGGACTCAACACCAGCAACTAGCTGCGGCTAATCTGGGTATACCGGGGCTGCGGCGGCATTTTCATTTCCAAGGAATTTAGAGCCCGGTGGCCCGCTGGGCATACTACCGGCGGCCCTTTTGTTCGCCCGGCGTGGCGAACCTGTTTTCGACTGTCAGACGTTGCTGACAGTAAAAGTAATTAGGGTGCGTCAAATGATTGAAACGGTCGTGGCAGTGATGGGGCTTTCCTGCGTCGCCATCTTCGTAGCTTTTGCAGTCGAAGCTTATCTAACTAGATGACGCGGGACCGAAGCCCCGCGTCACATCTTTGGTACCGAGGACCTGTTGAAATCCCGTTAACACTTCAGCCTGTGGCGATGTGTCCCAGCCGGCTAATGTAGTCGAGTTCATACGCAACCCAATGCCAGCAAAGATAAGAATCCGTTTTGGACCTTCCAAAACGGAGGTTTGCTATGATGCATTTGAGAGATTTCGTAATTCCGCTTCTCGCGGCAGTCATCGTGGGAATTCTGGTGTGGGCGTATTTGGACCGCCGCCTTCGGAATGTGCTGTCAAACCCGAGATTGCCGGCTCACACCATGTCGGCTCTTCTGCACTCCGTATAAAGAGAAAGACGCGGGACCGAAGCCCCGCGCCCTAGCCCATGCTGCCGGGCATGAAGCACCGAATTTCAGTACGCAGAGAATCGGTCCCGTGAAGGGCCGTGTAGGGCCAAACCATAGTTCTGCCCGCACGGTTTGGCTCGGTGATTACGGCATCGTCAGGAACGTCGATCCATCGGCCCTCGAGACGGACGCGGTAATGGCCATCCTTCGACTCCCAATCAACATCGCTGACAGCAAAGCCGTCCGCGAACGAACAACATAGCCCCCTGCCGGAGGCGAGCCTGTTGAACCATTCGTTCAGTTCCGGATGACTGGGATCGTGGGCAAGCGCCGGCGTGCAAAGCAGCAGGAAGATCAGGACAATCCGCATCATCACCGTAGAGCGACTCCCTTCTTTCAAAGGCTACGCTTCTGCGCGGCCGTGGCACCATTTTCCGAACCTGGTTCAGCGAAAGCACGGCCACGGCCCATTGGTGATTTCTGGCTGGGGGCGGGCGGTAACCGTGCAGGCCACGTAATCGACGGGAAACGCGACCCGCTCGAATATCGCCCCCGAATTGGAGGCCGTTCCAGCCACATTTCCGTGTGCGGTCTAGGGAGGGCCAGTGGGGCTCCTTACCTCCCTATGAAACCATTATGCGGACTGGGAAGCGAAGCTTGCAACAAAAGCTGGCTATCCGACGCTCGTTCTCAACATAAGAGTACCATCAAATGATTGAAGCGGTTGCGATAGTCATGGGGCTTGCTTGTGTTGCCATCTTTGTAAAGCTTTTGCAGTCGAAGCTTATCTAATGGCCGGAAACTAGATCGCGCGGGACCGAAGCCGCTTCTTGTGTCCGGGTTATTTTGGTTCCGCGCTGTGGCGGGCCTGATCCAAATAAGCTCTGCAGGAAAGACGGTGCCTCGGCATTTTGAGCGGACTGTGCTCGTGCATCCTGTACGGGCTGCCTTCGCTGCTTTTGCATGGGCCGCACAGGTGCTGGGGTCTCTTGTGCGGGCTTAGCTAGAGCCCGTGCATCTTGCTCAGCCGCCCAAGCCTGAAACTGCCTAAACAGGGCTTCTTTGTTTTCAGTCTCCGTCTGGCTGGCGGGTTCAGAGGTACTAACTTCGGGTTTCGGGGCGTCCTTCGCGGTTGCCGGCAAAGCCTCCGCGTCAGTGGTTGATCGAATTACGGCTGATTGAATTACTGGCGTCGATTGATCGGTGCCAGGTTGAGGCGGTGATTTATCGACCTGCGAAGCTGTAACGTCCGCAAACAGCGTCACTTGATTCGATAGAATCCCGATGCAGATCGCTGTTGCCGCTGCGACCATGAGACCTCGCAACGAGATGACAGCTCTGTTGGTCCCGATCTCCTGCTCAGGTTTGCCAGCGAAAAGGATGCAGATCGCTATCGCCGCTGCAACCATGAGACCTCGCAACAAGATGACAGCCCTGTTGGTCCCGATCTCCTGCTCAGGTTTGCCAAGAAAGAGCGGCAAAGAATCGCCCGGATCAAAGCCGTCGTTCGTCGCCATAGCGCGATGCCTCCTCCAAATGTTCCTGTCAACGCTTTCAGTTATCGAAGTCTAAAAGGCGGAGGTAAGGTGAAGCCGTGTGCTCTTGTCCTCTTGCTGCGGTTATGCACTGGTTATCCACAGGCAGGCCGAACGGCGTCAGCGACAACAGCCGTCTCGTGCTGCGCTGGGTACAGCACCCCCCGTCGGAGTCCGTTACGACAATACTCCATCCCTCGCTCGCAAAAATTCGAGCCTTGGCCAGCGTAAATAGAATGCTGTGCTGTTTCATCCTTACGGTCAAATCTTCCCGTTCCGCGACAATTTGGTACGCCATCTCACTCAACCCAAATTCCTTTAGCAGGATTTCCGAACCCGCATTTGGGTTGCTGCTTTTGACGTCAATTTGCTGGGAAGATGACTATTGAAGGGCCAATGAGAAAACGGTTTGGCAAGGCCGCACTTCTGAAGTTGCGCAGGGCCGATCAAGCCCGCGCCCGTTGATCACCGCTTCCGCCGCTGGCGATGTGCCGCGCGCCGTTGCCGGGGCGGAAGTTGCCGCTTCCCCCCGGCTTACCTTTCGCGTACACAGATAGTTGTGGCCAAGCACCAGAAAACTGTACACAAAAACAGGATGGGCCGACCGCCCGGCAAAAGGTTCAGCGAGACCATTCCGGCGCGGTTTGAACCGCAAACGATCTCCGCCGTCGAAGCTTGGGCAGTCGCTCATGACGTTTCTCGCTCCGAGGCCATCCGCCGTCTCGTCGAGCTGGGGTTAACCGTAAAATCCAAGGGCCGCCCAAAGCGCGGAGGAACGAAGCAACGTGCTCGCGAATTGGCGCGCGCCGCGCTCGACGAGATGACTGACACGACGGCCAGCCCAGAGGATCAAGCCAGCCGTAAGCGTCGGCTTATCAAGGGGCCGGAAGAATTTCGGAGCGTTCGGCGCGACCGGCCAAACAGAAAATGATCCGCCGCCTGGTCGAGCTGGGGCTAAGGCGCGGAAATGATCGCGCTCGGCGAGGTTAGGGAACCGGCAATTCGAGGCGCTCGGACTCAATCCCGAATAGCGTAAGCGTCCGACCACCATTCCGAACGACGGCAGCGCACGAAACCGAATTGCGGCTCCAAGCCAGGTTTCCGATAGGGGAAGTTTCGCTAGTCAGACTTTTGTTAAACTACTTCTTTCGCATTTCCACGCGATGGTTGTATTAGATAATGGTGCGAGCAAAAGGTGGGGGTCGGGGATGTCTGAACTTGTTGCATTGCCGCACACCGGCGGCGTTTCTGTGGCTACGCCGACGAATCCTCAAGCCGTTTTGTATGGACGAAGACGTCCTTGCCGCCGCCGTTCGGCGCGATGAAGCCATAAGCCCCGGCGACTAATCGCCGGGGCCTTTGGATGTCATGGCTTTATTGCGCCGAACGAGACCTCAGCGTGGACCAATCGGGGCCCTTCGAACACGATAGCGCCGACCGCCTTACACCATATATTGCCCGCCATTGATCGACAGCGTCGATCCGGTGATCGCTCCCGCCTCGTCGGCGGCAAGAAACACCACGGCGCGGGCGATCTCGTCGGGCTCGCCCAGGCGGTTGATCGGGATCAGCGGCAGGATGCTCTTTTCAAGCACGTCCTTGGGCACGGCCTGCACCATCTCGGTGTTGATATAGCCCGGGCAGATCGCGTTCACGGTAATGCCGCCCTTGGCATTTTCCAGAGCGAGCGCCTTGGTGAATCCAATATCGCCGGCCTTCGCCGCGGAATAGTTTACCTGTCCGAACTGGCCCTTCTGGCCGTTGATCGAGGAGATATTGATGATGCGGCCAAACTTTCGCGAGCGCATTCCCTCGATCACCTGACGCGTCACGTTGAACAGCGAACCGAGATTGGTATTGATCACCGCGTTCCACTGCTCGAGCGTCATCTTGTGGAACGCGCCGTCCCGGGTGATGCCGGCATTGTTGACGAGGACGTCGATCGGACCGAGATTGCCTTCGACCTGTTTGACGCCCGCGGCGCAGGCGTCGAACGAACTGACGTCCCATTTGTAGACGGGGATGCCGGTGTCCGCCTTGAATTTCTCCGCCGCAGCGTCGTTGCCGGCGTAATTGGCGGCAACCTTGTAGCCAGCAGCCTTCAGCGCCTTGCTGATCGAAGCCCCAATGCCTCGCGTTCCCCCCGTCACCAATCCAACACGTGCCATGATCGAATCCTTCCCTTGGTTTTTTGAAATACGCTTTTTTGAGTAGCGTTGAATTAAGCGGTCCGTTTGACGAACATCAAGAACAAAACGCCCGGCAGCGAGCCGGGCGTTCCTGTTAACTTCTCACTCTGCGGTTGCGAGCTGAACTTTTCATCACTCAGCACACTGCTGCTGCTTGTTCCCAAGGTGGATCGCAAAGAAGCGGCTTCCACGAAGCAGTAACTGCTGATCCCATCGCAAGCGCGGACAAATCAGAGGCCGCCTCATTTGGCGGCCTCTTTTCTTGCCGAAAAGAGGCCCAAGGCGTACGGGCCGAGCGGCGTTGCCTTACCCCTTGGTTACAACCGGGGGGGCGACCGGGTTTTTGCCGACCGGGTATTTGCCAATCGGACTTTTGCCAATCGGATATTTGCCAACCGGTGCGGGCTGGGCAACCGGTTGCGGACGAGGAAGGTCCGCAGCGACCGCTGTTCCCACGAAAGCCAACGTCGCAGCGCTAATGATCACGAATTTCAGCATCGAAGGGGCCCTGCTGCAATTAAAGATGAGTCCTGACGTCATTATAGTTAAACCGACGATCATTAAAGGCGCAACAAACAGGCTCCCGAACCAACGGTTGCGCGATCTTTTTTCGCCGGATGTTGCAGAAACGGCACCTAACCTGAGCGATTCAGCGCTCGGCGGAGGCCTCTTGAGGTCTATTTGGGAGAACCCGTTTCAGAGGAGGAGACATCAACTTCGTGCGCTTGAACGACCGACTTGGCAATGTCGAGACCGATTGTCGTGATCGTCTGCATGGGTAGCTCCTCTGAATCGTGGGAGCCTTAACAGCGCCCACATCCGTGGCACTCACGTGCTGGTGGAGGAGCCGTCCGCAGCATCAGGAGCGGACATCACCAGGTGCGCGCGAGCATGCAAGGGCAAGCCCAAGCGAGTTGACCGTCGTTCAAATTGGAACAAGATCGGGAAACATGGCCACACCTATGAGACGACGCCCGAGCCGTCAACGCGCGGCGTTGTAGACATCACGTAGGACGTTCGTCTCAAGCTCCAGATCCTCCAGTCGATGCTTGACTACATCGCCGATGCTGACGATACCGGCTAGCTGGCCGCCGCGTAGTACCAGTATGTGGCGTACGCGATGGTGCGTCATCAGGTTCATCACGCGATTGACACTCTCGTCCGGGGACACGGTGGTCGCACCGTATTGCATGATTTCCTTCACAGGCATCGACCCGGCTGTCTCGCCATAGCGAGAAAATGCATGAACGATTTCACGTTCGGAAATGAGACCAAGAACTGCGTTCCCACTCATCACCACGAGAGCGCCAATATTCTTTGCGCGGAGCCAGTCCGCTGCTCTCTTGATGCTGGCTTCCGGAGCAATTGTTGTGACGTCGGTGCCCTTCCGCCTCAGAATGCTTTCGATGGACATAGCCTCCTCCATCGTGTGGCCTAGCCGCCTATCTCATTGATTTTCGTGGCAGTGCCGGTCTCGCCCCCGCAATCGGGGGCATGCCATGGAAGCCGTTCTCCTCTACGAAGAGCATTAGCATATCGTATCGGCAGAAGTTCCGCCACCACACCCGAAAGGTCCACTTCGCTGTACCGGCGCACAACGAGCGCGTTGGTGATCCTGTGCCGATTTGGCGGTTGCTTGCGGAAACCGAGCCCGTCTTACCCCCGGACCGCTTAATGACCCGCATGAATGGCGTCGTTGAGATAGATGCAGGTCAGAATTGCAAACACGTAGGCCTGCAGGAACGCGATCAGCAGTTCGAGCGCAGTCAGCGCGACGGTCAGCGCCAGCGGCAGGATACCGCCGATCCAACCGATCGCGCCGAGCGAGGTGCCAAGCAGGGCGACGAAGCCGGCGAATACCTTGAGCGTGATATGACCCGCCAGCATGTTGGCGAACAGACGTACGCTGTGCGAGAGCGGCCGCGACAGGAAGGAGATGATTTCGATCGTGACAATCAGCGGCAGGAGGTAGATCGGAACGCCCGCGGGCACGAAGATCCCGAAAAATTTCAGGCCATTTTTGTAGAAGCCATAGATTAGCACCGTGAAGAACACGAGCAGCGCGAGCGCGGCCGTGACGATGATGTGGCTTGCGACCGTGAAGGTGTAGGGAATGATGCCGATCACGTTCGAGACCAAAATAAACATAAACAGCGAGTACACTAGCGGGAAGAACTTCATGCCTTCCGGGCCCGCGGTGGAGCGGATCATATTGGCCACGAATTCGAAGCTCAGTTCGGCCATCGATTGGAAACGGCCGGGAACAAGTTGCCTGCCTGCAAAGCCGCCAACCGTCAGCAAGCAAATCACCGCCACAGTGACCAACATGTAAGCCGAGGAATTGGTGAAGGCGATCGTGCGACCGCCGATGTGGCCGATCGTGAAGAGGGGTTCGATATTGAACTGGTGGATCGGGTCGAGTGTCATGCGCTTGGCTCTTTGTCGACCGGCCCAGCCGGCGATCGAAATACAACAGTGACTTCCGTCAGCACTGGCGAACGCGGCGAGTGACGCCTGCACGTCCCGACCTTCACCACTCCGGCGACAAAGCCGGGCAGGAAGAACAGATGACGCGCGTTGATTTATATCAAGAGGCGCAGGCCCGTTAAGAGAGTTTTTTGCGCGCGTGGGATACTCCTTCCCGGATTTTTCAGCATGTCCGCATCATCTGCTGGTGCACGTTGCAGAAATTTCCCCCCAACCTGCGCCCGCTAACATGACAGCGCCGCCGCGCTCGGTGGATGGGTCAGCCTGACTGCCCCACGCGGTCATCGCATGGATCGGCAGCGCGCGATCACAATATGCGGGCTGCTCTCATCCATGTTTTGGCGGATGCTGCGGTCTCGGTGCTGGTCATCGTCGGCCTTCTGCTTGCACGCTCTCTCGGTTGGCTCTGGATGGACCCGCTGGCGGGGATTGCCGGTGCGTGTGTTATTTCCAGTTGGTCGTTCGGCCTCATTCGCGACACGGGTGCTATTCTCCTCGACATGAATCCCGACCGCCGCATGGCTGACAATCTCAAACGCTCAATCGAGGACGACGGCGATCAGCTTACGGG
>Ga0210383_10003832_pt1 | contig 13386 bp, 7 predicted proteins | sample IncBWC14OmetaG_FD_160072 | JGI IMG/M metagenome (GOLD analysis project Ga0210383, IMG submission 160072) | Forest soil microbial communities from Barre Woods Harvard Forest LTER site, Petersham, Massachusetts, United States - Inc-BW-C-14-O ...
CATTTCAGTTTCCGCTTTGCTTGCTCTCGTAGCGTTGCTGGCATGCTACATCCCGGCGAGACGCGCGATGCGAGTAGACCCGATGGTCGCTCTGAGATACGAGTAAGTCGCGACTCGTAAAGCAATTCGTAGGAGGCGCAAGTGCACACGCTCTGGCTCGATATTCGTTACGCGGTTCGATTGCTGCGTAAGAGTCCCGGGTTCGCCGTCGCCGCGGTGCTAACGCTCGCGCTGGGCATTGGCGCGAATGCGGCCATTTTCAGCGTGTCCAATGCATTCTTGCGGAAGCCCATCTGGTTCCCGGAGATTGACCGCTTGGTGATGGTGGTCAACAATTTACCGGGACAGAGCGGCGACCGGAATAGTGTTTCACCGGCCGACTATCTCGCGTGGAAAGCGGAGAGCCGGTCTTTTGAAAAAATGGGCGCGTACGAATGGTCCGATGTAAACCTCACGGGAAACGGTGACCCACAGAAGCTCGCGGGCGCGAACGTTACGGCGAATTTTTTTTACATTCTTCAGATTTCGCCGCAGCTCGGGCGCGCTTTCCTTCCTGATGAAGAACAGCCCGGTCATGACCAGGAAGTAATCCTCGGGCACGGCCTTTGGGTGCGCCAGTTCGGGTCCGACGCTAACATTCTTGGCAAGAAGGTGACGATCGATGGCGTGAGCGATACGGTCGTAGGCGTCATGGGCGACGATTTCGATTTCCCTACCAGTGTCCAAGTCTGGCTTCCCATGACGCTCAGCGATAAAGAAAAGACCATTCGCACGGACCACTACGTTTGGCCCGCGGCGCGACTACGCCCCGGTGTGCCGCTCGAACAGGCGCAAGCTGAAATGGCTGCCATTCAAGGCCGCATACAGAAAGATTTTCCGTCCGAAGAAAAGGGATGGGACGCACAAGTTCTACCGATTTCCTACTTCGTCTCGGACAGATATTCCCGTCAGTACAGCATGCTCCTGTTGGTTGCGGTAGGATTCGTGCTGCTCATTGCCTGCGCCAATGTCGCAAATGTGCAGCTGGCGCGTGCGACGGCACGCCACAAGGAGTTTGCCGTTCGCGAAGCAATCGGCGCAAGCCGTTGGAGAATTATCCGCCAGTTGCTCACCGAAAGTATTTTGTTGTCGCTGGCCGGCGCGGCGGTGGGCCTGCTTCTCGCGAATTGGGCGATCAAACTCGTGGTTTCGAATATGCCGCCCGACGTGGCTAGGTACATCGCCGCGTGGAAACACATTCAGCTGGATCTCGATGTGCTCGTGTACACGATCGCGATTGCAGTGATCGCGGGTGTGGTCTCAGGCCTTGCGCCTGCTTTTCAGGGCGCGAAGCTCGATCTTTCCGAGCAATTGAAAGAGGGCGGGCGCGGGGGAATGGTCGGCAAATCCCGCCATTTATTCCGAAACGCTCTTGTAGTCGGTGAAATCGCTGCTTCGCTGCTGCTGCTGGTTGGCGCTGGCCTGACCGTGACGGGTGTCCGCGCGCTCCTCCGCGCTCATCAAAACCTCCTTCCCGAATCGCTGCTCACAATGCGCGTGACGCTTCCGGACTCGAAATACATAGAACGTCCACAGCAGCGCGAATTCTACAGCCGCGTACTCGAGCAATTGAATTCAAGTCCCGGTGTGAAGGCTGCCTCGGTTGCGACTGACATTCCGTTTGGCGATGAAGGGATGAGCGACAGCTTTCGCGTCGAAGGTATCCCTTCGCAGCCGGGTGAAATTCGCTTTGCCACTATCAATAGCGTGAATCCGGAATTCTTCGATACGATGAATATCCCTCTTCGCGACGGACGAGTCTTCAGCGATCAAGATGGAGCCGATGCGCCCCCAGTGGTCGTGATCAGCGAACGGCTCGCTCGCCGATTCTGGCCGAGCGAGAGCGCAGTCGGAAAACGCGTCCAGTCGGGCGCCGAGAGTTCCGGCAAGCCGTGGGCCACCGTCGTGGGGGTCGTCGGAGACATTCGCTATAAGTGGATGGATGAGGGAAACTACCCTGTGATCTATTTCCCGTACCGGCAGGCGCCGCACCAGTCTTCATATATCGCCGTGCGGGCGCAAGGTGATCCTCGCGCGATTGTCCCCGCCGTCCGCGCCGTTATCGCCGCGGTCGATCCGGACCAGCCGATCTATGAAATCAAAACCTTGGACAGGGTGATTTCGGAGTCCGTGGTGGGACTTTCTTATGTGGCCGTAATGATGGGAGTGCTTGGACTGATCGCGCTGGTACTCGCTGCGGTGGGCGTCTACGGCGTGATGGCGTATGCAGTGGCCGAGCGCACGCACGAAATCGGAGTTCGGCTGGCATTGGGTGCCCAGCCTAGCGAAATCATGCGCCTCATTCTTTCGAGGGGTGTGTTTTTGCTGGCGCTGGGGCTGGCTATCGGCCTGCCAATTTCGTACGCGTTCGCGCGGTTGCTGGCGAGCTTGATTTTTGGAGTTAGCTCTACGGATGCGGGTGTTTTCTTCCTGATCACGATTTTCCTCGCTGCAATTTCGCTCGCGGCGTGTTACATCCCGGCGCACCGCGCGATGAGTGTGGATCCCATCGTCGCTCTTCGTTACGAGTAGTTGTCAGGATTCGATCTGGAGGCATTGATGCAGTCATTGCTGCAAGACATTCGCTACGGTGTGCGGATGCTCACGAAAAACGCGAGCTTCACTGCGATCGCAGTTCTCACGCTCGCGCTTGGCATAGGCGCGAATACCGCAATTTTTTCCGTCGTGAACGCCGAACTTCTGCGACCACTGCCGTTTCAAGATCCGGCGCGGCTCGTCCGGGTGGGAATGACCAATTCGCGCACTGGGTGGAAGAGCAGTGCTGTCGATTATCCCGACTTCGAGGATTGGCGTTCGCAAAACCAGGTCTTCGAGAAAATGGCAGCTTATGACGAAAACCACTTCACGCTCACGGGCGTTGCAGCTCCCGCACATTTAAATGGAACGACTGTCTCAGCCGATATGTTCGCGCTTCTTGGCGCGACGCCCGAACTTGGCCGGACTTTTCTTCCGGAAGAGGATGATCCGAACCACTACGTCGTAGTCTTGAATCACGAATTTTGGAAACAGCAATTCGGCGGCGATCCTCAAATCATCGGGCGCGTGATCACACTCGACAACCGGGCGTATACGGTAGTGGGCGTGATGCCAGCCGGTTTCGAATTTCCTCTCCAGCGCGAGTCTTCTTCCGTATGGATCACGTTCTCAGCCGATCAGGTGTCAGACGACAACACTCCTCCCATGACGAAGGAGCGGGGCACCCACTTCATGAACGTAATTGCGCGACTGAAGCCGGGCGTATCCCTAAATCAAGCGCAAGCCGCGATGGACGTGATTTCTTCAGGGCTCGCGAAGCAATACCCGGACACCGACAAGTATTTCGGAGCGCAGGTGATGTCCGAACAGGATAGGCTGACGCGCGCAATCCGGCCCGCGTTACTCATGTTGATGGTTGCCGTCGGGCTAGTGCTGCTGATCGCATGCGTTAACGTGGCTAACCTGCTGCTCGCGCGCGCCACCACCCGAGGACGCGAAATTGCGATCCGTGCAGCGCTTGGAGCGGGCCGAAAGCGCGTCGTGCGGCAACTGCTGACGGAGAGTTTTTTGCTCGCAGGCATTGCCGGAGTGCTCGGAGTGATGATTGCAGCGTGGGGCAGCGCTCTACTTGTGCGATTGAGCCCGCAAGGTCTGCCGCGCGCCGGAGAAATTCATACGGACGGATGGGTCCTGGCATTCACGGTGTGTATTTCGGTGTTTACAGGTCTCGTGTTTGGGCTTGCTCCCGCGATTCAGATCACTCGCGCGAATTTGGTAGACGCGCTGAAAGAGGGATCGGTGAGTTCAACCGCCGGAAGCCATCGCCATCTTTTGCGGAGCTGGCTTGTAGTGGTTGAAATGGCGCTCGCTCTCGTGCTTTTGGTAAGCGCAGGCCTTTTGATTCGAAGTCTTGTGCGTCTACAGAATGTGAATCCCGGCTTTACTCCTCAAAACGTTCTCGCGACCGACGTCGATCTACCCTCACCGAAATATACAAATGCGAAACAAGACCAATTCGCGCGCGAATTATTGCCAAAATTGGCTGCGCTCCCAGGCGTTCAATCCGTCGCAGGAGTGTTTCCGCTGCCAATGAGTGGTTCCGAAATGCGAACTACGGTTGGGATCGAAGGCCGGCCGGTGGCGAAGAGTGACGAGGCGCATTCCAATCTTGTCTCGATCACTCCCGACTATTTCCGTACCATGAAAATCCCATTGTTACAGGGACGCGATTTTACGGCGCAGGACGGTCCCGATACGAATCCTGTAATCATCGTCACCGAATCTCTCGCGCGGCAATTCTTCCCCGGCGAAAATCCGATCGGGAAACACATTCGTCCGGGAATATCTGTCGACGATAAGCCCTCGCGCATGCGTGAGATTGTAGGCGTGGTCGGTGACGTTAAATTCAAAGATCTCGCCGACGAATGGTATCCCACTTCATATCTGCCTCAATCGCAGGTTCCGATCGGAAGCATGACCATCGTCACTCGTACGTCCGGTGATCCTTCCAGCGTCGCGCGCCCTATTGCTGAAACCGTGCGCTCCATTGATCCGGATCTTCCTGCATTCAACGTCAAGACGGTCGAAGAGTATTTAGATGGCACGATCGCCATCCCTCGATTCAATACTTTGCTGCTCGGAGTTTTTGCCGGTCTCGCACTGGTATTGACGGCCATTGGCCTATACGGCGTGATTTCGTATTCCGTGGCGCAGCGCACTCACGAGATTGGGATTCGGATGGCGCTCGGCGCGCAACCCGGGGACATGGTGCGCCTCGTTGTAGGCCAAGGGCTTCGGTTGGGTATGATCGGCGTAGGAGCAGGTCTTGTGGCCGCCTTTATCCTCACGCATTTTCTTTCGAGCCTGCTCTTTGGGGTCTCGACAACCGATCCCGTTTCGTTCCTAAGCGTGGTGCTGATGCTTCTCGCCGTCGTGACGCTGGCCTGCTACATCCCGGCGAGGCGAGCAATGCGCGTAGACCCGATGGTGGCATTGAGATACGAATAGCGCGGCGGCGCAAACGCTACGCGCGAGACTGTCCGAATTCGAGACGTGCATTCCCGCTAGTGGGCAAGAACGACGCCTTGAGACCTCAAAATAGCTTGTAAGCTGCTGAATAATATAGTTTTATAATACGTCCGGGCTGGTAGCCTACCTGCCCATATTTGGGAGTCTCCCAATCGCGGCGCATTGAATCAAGCAGCCGGGAGCGCGACCAATGACCACTATGGCGATCGAGATCACTCCCGAAACCAACACGCCTCTTCCGCGAATCCTTATTGCAGACGACCAGCCGGATGTTCTCGAAGCTCTTCGTTTGCTGCTGAAAGGTCATGGGTATGTCACCGAGTCCGTCACTTCGCCTGCAGCAATCATCGATAGCCTCACGAACAAGCAATTCGATCTTGTCCTCATGGATTTGAACTACGCGCGAGACACGACTTCGGGCCGCGAAGGGCTCGATCTCCTCGCGGAGTTGCAGGCGGTCGATGGCGCGCCACCGATCGTCGTAATGACAGGATGGGCCACAGTGGGGCTTGCCGTGGAAGCCATGCAACGTGGCGTAGGTGATTTCGTCGAGAAGCCGTGGGTGAATGTGCGGCTGCTCGAGATACTGAAAAAACAGATTGCGCTGGGCCACGAAAAGCGCGCCGCGAAACAGCAAGCCATCGAGAAAAATCACGCGCAAGACAAAGTCGCCTTGCAATTCCAGCGGCGTGAACGCGAAGTGGAAGAAGCACGCGAGATCCAACAGGGGCTTTTGCCTCAGGAAATTCCTCAGCTTCCGGGATACCAGATTGCCGGGGCATGGCAGCCGGCGCGAATTGTCGGCGGAGATTATTACGACGTACTGCCGTTCGACGGCGACGCGGTGGCACTGTGCATCGCGGATGTTGCCGGTAAAGGGATGCCGGCGGCGATGCTGATGTCAAATTTTCAGGCTGGCGTCCGCGGATTCGCGTCGCCTTCGATGTCTCCAGACACGCTTTGCGAGAAATTGAACGCGCTTATAACTAGAAATATTGCTGCCGATCGCTTCATCACTTTCTTCTACGCGCATCTCGACGGCCCTTCGCGCCGCCTTTCGTATGCGAATGCTGGACACAATGCGCCAATCGTTCTGCATCGCGACGGTTCACACCACAGGCTCGACGCTGGCGGCGGCGTTCTCGGAATATTCAAGAAACAATCGTTCATATCGCAAACGATCGAGCTCGCGCCAGGCGACCGCTTGGTGCTTTTCACCGACGGTGTTACCGAAGCTCACGACGCGGATAACATCGAGTTTGGTGACTCGCGTCTCCTCAGCTTGCTTGAACAATTTCGAGACGTGAATTCACAGGAAATGCAGGCGAGAATCTTCAGCACCGTCGGCGAATTCTGTCAGGGCAAGTGGGACGATGACGCGACGGTGATCGTGCTTACCGTGGAATAGGCATGGAATGAGCGAGCAATAAGCGAAGGCAGGCAACCGCAAGCCATTCGCTATCGACTTAAAGAGTGAGGCGACGTGATTAAACTTTCGAATGTGGAAAAGGTTTACGAATCGGGCGCAGGGAAAACGTGGGTGTTGCGCCGGATCAATCTGGATATTGCAGACGGTGATTTCGTGACGATCATGGGTCCATCAGGCGCTGGCAAATCCACTCTGATGGGGATTATCGGAATGCTCGACGGCGCCTGGAAGGGCGAATACTTTCTGGTCGATCACGCCGTGCACAAACTCGACAATCGCCACCGTGTGGAGCTTCACAAAAAATATATCGGCTTCGTTTTTCAGCAATACCATCTTCTCGATAATCTCACGGTCGCTGAAAATCTCGATCTTCCGCTTTCTTATCGCGATATCAAAAAAACCGAGCGCGAAGGAATGGTGGCGGACGCTCTTGACCGCTTTCAGATCGTCGGAAAGAAATCGCTCTATCCGAATCAGCTTTCCGGTGGACAACAACAGCTCGTGGCCGTGGCCCGCGCTGTAATCGGGAAGCCCAAGCTGATTCTGGCCGACGAACCAACCGGAAGCCTGCACTCCAGCCAGGGAAAAATGATCATGGACATGCTGAAAAGGCTGAATGAAGAAGGGACCACGATCATTCAAGTGACGCACAACGATGCGTGGGCCGCCTATGGCAATCGTATCATTCAGCTAGCGGACGGCTGGATCGTTGATGGTCAGACGCAAGCGGGCGCGGCGTAAAGACTCTTCCGAATGTGACAGTCGCAGGGAGGCTGTGAATGCGGGCTTTATTGCAAGACGTTCGATACGGCCTTCGCATGCTGGGGAGAAATCCGGGATTCACGTTGATCGCGGTGCTTACACTCGCGCTCGGAATCGGCGCGAACACTGCGATTTTTTCTGTCGTGAATGCCGTGCTGCTGCGACCTCTTCCGTTCCCCAACTCGAGCCGCATCGTCTGGGCATGGGGAAATTTTCCGCTTTACGATAGAGCCGCTGTCTCGCCGCCTGATTTTCTGGTCTATCGCGCGCAAAACCATGTCTTCGAGCAATGGGGCGCGATCGGATTTGGAAGCAGTCTTTTCAATCTTGCTGGAACCGACAAGCCCCAGCAGGTTCGCGGGTCGTTGGTAACGCAAGGATTCTTCGAGACTCTCGGAGTTCGCCCGTTGCTCGGTCGCACATTCTCTCTCGCTGACGAACAGGAACACGATCCGCGTGTGGTCATTCTCAGTAATCGTTTCTGGCGCGACCGATTTGGAAGCGATCCTGACGTCCTCGGGAAAACCCTGAAAATGGATGCGTCGCAGATGACCGTAGTCGGCGTTCTTGGCGCCGACTTGCCTCTTTTTTCGGACGACGATTTCTGGATACCGGCACCCTTTCAGAATGAAGGCATGTCCTCACACCGCACTCATTTCCTTCGTCCGATCGCCTTGCTGAAACCCGGCGTGAGTCTTGAGCAAGCGCAAGCGGAACTGAACACGATCGCAGCTCAGCTCGCTGCGGATTTTCCTGATACGAATAAGGATTGGAATTTGCGCCTCGAGCCCGCTCACACTGCTCTCATCGGCAACGTTCGTCCGCTGCTTCTCGTACTGCTCGGCGCCGTTGGGCTGGTGCTACTGATTGCTTGCGCCAATGTCGCGAGCTTGCTGCTCGCCCGCAATTCGGTTCGCGCCCGAGAAATTGCCATTCGTACTGCTCTCGGAGCGGGTCGCTTTCGCCTCGTACGTCAAATGCTCACCGAAAGTGTGCTGCTTTCATTAGCAGGAGGCGGAGCAGGAGTTGTGCTGGCCATCTGGTGCGTCGCGCTTCTTGGAAAGTTCGGTCCCGCTAGCCTGCCGCGCCTGAACGAAGTGAGCATCAACACGCCGGCGCTTCTCTTCACCGCAGCCGTGGCGCTCGTTACCGGGATTCTTTTCGGTCTGGGTCCAGCTTTGCAGGCCAGCCGCCGCGATCTGACGATCAGTTTGAAAGAGGGCGGCACCGCCGGAAGCTCGCGCCGCAAAAGCCGCGCTCATGATGCGCTGGTTATTGCCGAAGTGGCGCTCGCGCTCGTCGTGCTGATTGCGTCGGGTCTTCTCGTCAATAGCTTCTGGCGATTGATTCACGTCCGTCCGGGCTTTGATTCTTCGAATGTGCTCACGACTCAGATCTCGCTGATCCAGCCCACCTACAAAGAAGATTCGCGGCAGATCGCATTTTTCGATCAGTTGCAAGACGGGCTAAAAACAGCGCCCGGCGTCGAATCCGCCGGATTTATTTCGGAGCTTCCCATGGCCGGACAGGCGAACGACACCTTTTTCACGATCACCGAGCATCCGCCTGCCGATCCCACCGACCGGGACGATGCCGATTTCCGGGTTGTCGGCGGAGATTATTTTGCCGCGATGCGCATACCTTTGCTCGCGGGTAGGCAATTGTCGCCCCAGGATTCCCCCGCCGCGCCGAAAGTGATCCTGATTAACGAGCCATTCGCAAAACGCTTCTTCGGTTCTGAAAACCCGATCGGCAAGCATCTCCAGATTTTCGAAGGTAAACCCGAATTCGTTTCGCGCGAGATTGTCGGGATTGTCGGAGGCAACAAGCATTTCGCGCTTCAGGAAATGCCGCGCCCGGAGATGTTCATCCCGTATCTCCAGGCGCCGCGCTCACGCATGAATGTGGTGGTGCGCACCGCGGGCGATCCCGCTGCGATGGCGCCCGTCGTGCGCGCAGCAGTGCAGTCCGTGGACCGCGACGAAGCAACCGCCGCATTCCGCACAATGACCGACGTAGTCGCGGAGTCTGCCGCCGGAGATCGCTTCAACGCGTTGCTCCTCGGAGCATTCGGCGCGATCGCGCTTTTGCTCACCGCAGCGGGCATTTTTGGCGTGCTTTCCTACCTCGTCACACAGCGTACGCGTGAGATTGGCGTGCGAGTGGCGCTCGGCGCGCAGCCGGCTGACGTTCTCGGCGTGATCGTTGGTCACGGGATGCGACTCGCATTCATCGGCGTCGCGATCGGGCTTGCCGGAGCCCTGGCCCTCACGCACTGGATGTCGAGTTTCCTCTACGGCGTGAAGGCCACCGACCCGCTCACGTTCATTGCCGTTACGGCAGTACTGTCCGTCACTGCTCTCGCGGCCTGCTATCTTCCAGCGCGCCGCGCAATGCGTGTCGATCCGATGGTCGCGCTGCGGTACGAATGATGCGAACCGTGCGGTTTCTTTCGAATGATTGGATGTCTGCGGAAGAAAGCTTCTGGCAATTGAACGAGAGATTCACTCTGGCACGCGCGATTTCGTTCCTGGAATCGGAAGAAGTACGGAAAATAGAAAGCGAAAACCAGGACGCGCTGTTGTCGCAGCGCAAGCGTCTAAGTCTGCGGCGTTTCAGCGATTCCGTCCCGGAAATGCGACTGGCTTCAGGTAGGGGATTTCGTAGGCGGAATTTCTCGGCGCGGGGCATCGCTCTCGCGCCCAATCAGCAAGGGGCACTGGTGGCAAAGAAGATGGACGAAACCGATCGGCCGATCGAAGAGCCGGGCCGCGCCGGAGTGACGGTTCTGGCTGAGGAAATCGACGAGAGGCTTTCCAGCGCGAAAAATTCCACAACCGCAGAATTGCGCGGAATCCGGAAGGAATTCACTCATCGGCTGAAAGACGCGGCGCCGCATGTGGTGATTGAACTCGCCGGGCTGTTGATTGACGTCCACCATATCCACTACCGCTTCGTCGCCTACGAATTGATTCATCACCATCCGGCGGCTCTCTCTCACCTGAATGCCTGGCAACTCGAACAGCTGGGACGCGGGATTTCGAGTTGGGGCGCGGTTGATTGCTTCGCCGTGTATTTGGCGGGGCCAGTATGGCGAGGACGGCGCGTTCCGAATAGCTTAATTCACGGTTGGGCGAAATCAGCCGATCGCTGGTGGCGCCGCGCAGCACTAGTCAGCACTTTGCCGCTTAATAGTAAAGCGCGGGGCGGCGAGGGCGACGCATATCGCACGCTTCAGGTTTGCCGCCTGCTGGAGCGCGATCGCGATCCTATGGTCGCCAAAGCACTTTCGTGGGCGTTGCGCGAACTCGCCAAACGCGATCCTCGAGCTGTGCGCGAATTCATCACGAGTCGCAACGATGTGCTCCCGGCAATCGTCCTGCGCGAGGTAACGAACAAGCTGAAGACCGGCGTCAAAAATCCAAAACTGAAGTCGAAAGCGGCAGCCAAAAACTAGCAGCCGTTCAGGTGCCCACGAGTGAGGCGTAAGCTGTGAATGCACTTCGCCAGGATATTCAATACGCGATTCGCATGCTGGCGCGGAATCCCGCGTTCACGATCGTCGCTGTTCTAACGCTCGCGCTCGGCATCGGCGCAAACACTGCGATATTCAGCGTCGTGCGCCGAGTTCTGCTTCAGCCTCCACCCTATCAGCAGCCAGAAAGCCTCGTTCAAATCTACAACACATATTTCCCCACGTGGCCGCAGCTCGGTTTGTCGCCCGGGGATTTTCTGGATTTCCGGCGGCAGGCGCAGAGCTTCTCTGAAATGGCGGCCTACATCGATGTCCCGCAGGGATTCAATCTCACCGGGCAAGGCGAACCGGAGCGCGTTCAAGCCGCCTACGCGGATTCTAATTTTTTCCCGATGCTCGGCGTTCGCCCGATCACGGGACACTCGTTTACTTCTGAGCAGGACAAACCTGGCAGCGCGCCTGCCGTATTGATCACGCATCGTTTCTGGAAAAATCACTTCGGCTCGGATCCCAGCGTCATCGGGCGCACGCTCACTCTCGACGGCAAAGGCTACACGCTGATCGGCGTACTACCAGCCAAGCTCGACCTTGCGCGATGGGCCGATCTGTGGCTACCCATTGGTCAGTATGAAGACGATCTCACTGGTCACATTCATCACCCGTACAGCGCGATTGCCCGACTGAAAGGCGGCACGACGCTCGCGCAAGCGCAAGCTGAACTGAAAACTCTCAATCGCCAGGAAGAGATTGCGTTACCCGACACGCACAAGAATTGGGGTGTCGGCATTCAACCGATGCAGGACCCGTCGGCTGCGAAGTTGCGCGAGGCTCTCATTGTGCTCTTCGGCGCCGTGGGACTCGTGCTGTTGATCGCGTGCGCCAATATTGTCAACTTGCTTCTCGCGCGTAACGCTGCCCGGCAAAAAGAAATCGCGCTGCGTATCGCGCTCGGCGCAAGCAGGTTCCGGCTCGTTACCCAATTACTGACGGAGAGCGTTCTGCTCACGGCGCTCGGCGGCGTCGGAGGAATTATTCTAGCGGGCATCGGTCTCGGCGCACTGAACGCGTTCGTACCATCCGATCTCGGCGTCGTGAAAGATGCAGGCCTCAATGGCGCGGTGCTCGCCTTCACGGTAATCGTCTCCCTATTTTGCGGCATCGCCTGCGGACTGATTCCTGCGATCCAGACTTTGAAGCAAGATCTGCATGACGTATTGAAAGAGGGTGGAAGAATTTCGGGCGCACCGGGCAGCGAAAAGCTGCGCAGCGCTCTGGTGATTTCTCAAATTGCACTCGCATTGATACCGCTCGTTGGCGCCGGGCTGTTGATTCGAAGTTTTCAGCGGCTTCTGAGCGTCGATCCTGGTTTCCGTCCGGAGCACATTCTCACGATGGAAGTTCAGCAGCCGGCTATTTCCCAAACCGAACTGAGCAAGATGTCAAACGATCAGCAGACCGATTTGTTTCGTAAACAATCGATTCAATTTCAGCAGATGGCTGATCGCATCCAAAGCCTGCCCGGGGTAAAAGCAGTCGGCGGCGTCGACGTGCTTCCTCTCGCCACAGCGCTGCATTCGGCATCGCGCTTCTTGGTAGAAGGCCAACCGGCGCCGCAAGCGGGTGCTCGCCCCGTTGCGCAAACACGGGCCGCGAGCGTGGGCTATTTTGAAGCGATCGGAATTCCGCTGAAGAGAGGCCGCCTGTTTGCCGAAGCGGATTTCGGCGGCTCAAGCCTCGTTATCAACGAATCGATGGCAAGAAGATTTTGGACAGATGCAGATCCGATCGGCAAACGCATCAATTTCTGTTCGATGGCTCCCGAGCCTTGCTGGTCGCAAGTCATCGGCGTAGTGGGAGACATCCATCAATTCGGCCTGGACGCCGCGCCAACATTTGACGTCTACGGCGCAGGAGCATGGACTCCGAACTTCGTAATCCGCGCCACTTCCGATCCGGCATCGCTCGCGCACGCTGTAGCGGAAGAAATCCACAAAATCGATCCGAATCTCCCGGTCGTCCACGTAACGACTATCGACAGCTTGCTTTCAGACACGGTTGCACCGCGGCGATTCTCCACCGTGCTGCTCATAATTTTCGCAGGCCTCGCGCTCATCCTTGCAGCCGTCGGAGTCTATGGTGTGATGAACTACCTCGTAAGCCGCCGTACGAATGAAATCGGCTTGCGAATGGCGCTCGGCGCGCAACCGAGCGATATCTGGCAGCTCATCGTGGGACGCGGGGCGAAACTCGCCGTCGCAGGCGTTGCAATTGGTGTCGTAGGCGCTCTCGCGCTCGCGCGGCTACTCGCCAGCTTGCTGTTTGAAGTGCGTGCGAGCGACCCGATAACTTACGCCGCCGTGGTGCTTTTGCTCACAGGAGTAGCGCTGCTTGCCTGCTATTTTCCGGCGCGACGCGCGATGCGCGCCGATCCAATGATTGCTTTGCGACACGAATAACACCTGAGAGATGGACAGGGAGTAGTTAAGAAGTAATATAGCGGCTCATCTGCGAGTCTCTTCAGGGGCGAACCAATGGGAACGATCTGGCAGGATTTGCGATATGGCTGGCGAGTGCTCAGGCGAAGCCCTGGCTTCACGGTGGTCGCTATTCTAACGCTCGCGATCGGCATCGGCGCGAATGCAGCGATGTTCAGCAT
>Ga0210383_10003834_pt1 | contig 13385 bp, 17 predicted proteins | sample IncBWC14OmetaG_FD_160072 | JGI IMG/M metagenome (GOLD analysis project Ga0210383, IMG submission 160072) | Forest soil microbial communities from Barre Woods Harvard Forest LTER site, Petersham, Massachusetts, United States - Inc-BW-C-14-O ...
AAATCTTTCACTAAGGCAGCATTCCGCACATCTTTCCGCGCTCCCATATCCGCAGTCTCATCAACTTACTCGGCTAGAGCAAAAAGGACTCGACACACGAGACATTCACCCCCAACACTCGATACTATCCCTCCCTTATTCGTTCTACCCACAAACATCGATCCCCAATCGCCTCCCGAATTCCCGTTCAACAGCATTGACCTTATCCCGCCTGACAGTGTAACAGCTGCAGATCAAGCTCTCATAGAGTGCCCTTCACACACAATCACCTACGAGCGTGTTGACCCTCTCGCACTAACTGCTTCTCCTTCGCCATTCCTCGGCAGCGATCTACTTAGCTCGTCTGTCCGCACGTCCTTCGTTCCGCCTTCACCCTCTTGGTTGAGTCGTAACGTTCAGGGTTTTGAATCCCTCGATTTCCACGCACACTTCGGACCACCCGAGATCACTCCTGTCGTTGATCCGGAGGCCCATTTTTCTCCTTCGCCGGCATCTCTGCCGATCCCACCACGCCTCTTGATTTCTCCCTACTTGTCTGAGTCCCCTCTCCCGTCACCCCCTCTCTCTCCCCTTGAAGTCTGGTTAACACGCCCCGACTCGTTGAAATCCCGCCGTTCCAGTTCGTCTACCTCTTCCACTCGTACCCTTTCCCGAAATTCGTCAACGACATCTACATCTAAGCATTCTACGAGAACAAGACATTCAGCACAGGCCACTTCTGGGAAGGAAAACAAACCGGTCTCCGATTCACTGCCTAAGGTCAGCCATGCAAATGTGTCATGCCTTTTGATCATCTGACAAATTGTAGGACTTCTCTCAATCACTTTTACTGAAACATTCTGCGTCATTTTCCACAGCATACAACGTAGACACTTCTACGACTGCGCCACCCATCAACTCCGATCCACCCTCTCGACTTAGCTTCATCTCACGTATCTCCCTCCATACGCATTTCCCATCACGAAAGTCATTTTTGTCTTGGTCGTCTCAACACAAATCTTACGAGTCTTCTGACCATCGAGATTTTTTTATACCATCCGTCCAACCTTCAGAGCTTTCTGGACCTGACCTCATCCCTTTTCCACACAACCTCTGGGGATTACTCAACAACATCTGCAACGAAACGGGGTTTATCTTACCCGAATTTTACACCATGGATTATACAGGAAAGAGAACTGATGTCGTGGATTTTGGTGGGGAGGTGGATTATGACGGATATCAGTGGTTTCAAGACGCACCACCCAGAGCACAAGTATGTGTTTTTCGTTCTTTCGGTATAGCTTGACAGTTGCTCAGACACTTGCATGAAGCCATCTGCCCCACAAACAGTTGCTCCAGCATATGTACCTCTTCCAGGGGTCATTGACCAGAACGAGGCATTTGAGTTCGCACTCAGCGCTGCACCGAATGTCCTGTATGCGCGGTACAAGCAATATGGACAGGTGAATTCCTAAACATTGGACTTCCACGTGCATCTTATAACGTTTCTCATCAGCTGGGTGTCCTTGCCTGGTGTTCTGAGTTTGGCGAATTGATTGATAACCTCAAAGACTTGGGCTTTCAAGGCAATATGTTTGTCACGACTCGTACGCAGGCGCTGAGGACATGCGAAGAACTTCTTAAACTCAAACTTGATCTCAAGATGCAGATCATTATAATGTACCTTTCGTCACAAGTCGCACGATTACGGCGGTTTTTGGATGGCGATCGTGTCTGGGATGACTATCCAGAACCAGCATTTCCGCTGGAGCCTCGGTCATACACATGACATGTTTTTCACTTCCTCACCCTTGCCTTTCTTCCTTTTCATTGGATGGGATCTGTTTTCCGTTTTGTATAGTTCACAGTTTCGGTTAGGTTGATTCAGCAATGTATCTAAACTCCAATTGATATATAAAACTCACCAATCAACGTCGAAGAGATTACTGGAAAGCACTAACTACATTCCTAGAACTAAATTAAAGTACGGTAGTCTCAAAGAGGTAACACAAGCTAGTCCAATTAATAAAAATGCTGAACATAGAACCGCAGGAACGTATCTAACGTAGGTGTCCTTGATAAATTGCATTGTGGTATCAAATTTCAATGTGTGGTGGTAGCGCCTGCGTATTTGGTCCAATATTCCAATATTCAGCAGAGCGTCCACTTTTCGAGTCCAATCGTGTGGTGGGTAAAGGCGATGGTTCGTAAGTAGATTCTCGTGGAGGTTCGGGAAGGGGATTAACAAGATGTGGGCGAGATGTCAGCGACGATGCTAAAGGGTCAGGAGAAGAAATAGAATTGGGAAACGATCGTTGACCATTGGGATAACTGTAAATCGAAGAATGATTTAGAGTGTGAGGCAGCGAGGGAGACGAAGCATAAATGATTGGCGGAGGAGCAGCTGGCATTGAGTGGTAGATGTGCGAAGGTTGACTTTGGAAAGGTGTCTGTACCATGAAGGATGTGTGGCTTGACCCATGTACCGCTGCATGCGCAGGGGGGTCACCCATGTTCTTCACTGCTGAGAACGCTCCTGTTGATGACCTGCCAGGGGTTGGTGCGGATGTCATCCCATTTGGCTCGATCCCATACATGCTTCGGGCCTTCCACAGACGTTCCATTTCCCATGCCTCCCGAGCTCTGAGTGCATTCAGCTCTGCGGATGAAGGAAGTTCGGAAGTCGGTCGAGCTGACGTCGACAGTTGTCGCTCTAGCGGGCGAGCTTCAGGGGGGGCGGGACTGGGAGGTGGCCGTGCAGGCTGGGGTTTATTAACGTTAAGGGCAGTCGATGGCCGGACCTCCGTCGATTTTCGATCAGACTTTCGATTTCTGTCCGCATCCCCCCTGCGGTTAGTCTTTGGTTCTTCCTGGCGCGACAGCATAGAGTCAGGAGTAGGGCGGCGATGACGAGTATCAAGACTGGTGGCCCGAGGAAGGACCGAGGAACTAGACGACGCCGCTGGTCCGTTTGCTGTTTGTCGCTGGCTTCGTTGACTCCTCACTAGCTGCTGCTCGACTTCAGAATCTGTGTCAGCTTTCGTCTTTTCCTGCCGTCTGTTTTCCCTTCGATTGCTACTTTCCCGATCTCTTGACTTGGACGACCTTTCCTTTCCACTACTCTGTTTTGATTCCACAACTTCCCATTGTTCCCCCGCAGCACTGATTGTTTGACCTGATGCGTAAATGTGGCCAGACGAGCTTCGGATGAGTTTGAAAGTTTCCGTCTGCCTGCTGGTTCCCGAGTTAGTTTGACCACTGGGAGAGGGATCACGGGAAGAACGTTTGTTTTTCAGAGACGCTGTCACTTGGACGGCAGTAGGAAATTCCGATATGGGCATTGGAATATCATTAGTATATGGGGTAGGTGGATTAACCAACATTGATGATGTCGAAAGAGGTGAATTGTCCCCGGAATGGACTGACGTGGGTGTGGAAACCCAAGTAGGGATTTGAGATATCGGCGTCGCTTCCACAGCTGGAAATGGAACAGCGGAAGTACTAGAGCCAACCTTGGACTTTGAAGGCACCGAAGGTGTGCTTTGTCGTGTATTTTCAGTAGAACGTTCGGGCAACGGTGTATGATTCGGGCCACGCGACGAGGACGCCATAAGTGGGGGCGAGGTGGGTGTTGGAGATTGAGGAGGCGCTTGAGGCACTGGTTGTGTCTTTGCCGAGGGAAGTACGGGCAACTGTGTTTCAGGTAATTGTGCGCGACTGTGACCGCCCAGCGATGAGGCGGCGAAAAGAGGCGATACGGACGTTGGAGATTGGGGGGGCGACACCGAAGCCGTAGGCGGACTATGTGCCACAACTGCAGGGTGAGCTTGCTCTTCGCTTCGTCTGTGTGAAATCTGGGTAGGAGGATCGAATCTTAGTGGAGGCAAAGGACCATCGCGCTGCACAGGCGTACTGGTCTCGGACCTCGGAGCATCAGGGTTGGCAATAGTGAGTCTACCAACTGAAAACGGAGTTTCCAAAGAGATCGGTGATGACCGGTCGGCTGCCTGAGTTGCTTCCCCGCGGTTTACAACGCCAGCATTGTGCGCAGTTGATGTACTAGGATCCACTGAAGGCGGAGGAACTCGCTTTATATGATCCGTCTGTGATTTCTCTGGGGATTGTTGCCTTCCCATTACCGCCGAGCGTCGTAGGTTTCCGTCACTCTTTGCATCATCTGCATCAACGTGATGCCAGTCTTCCTCCCGTCTACTAATTCTCCCAGGGTCTTGGGTTGACTTTCTCAAGATGCTGAATCTTTTGGCCAGGCGGCCAAGGACACTGGTCCGTCGCTCTTTCCTTGGCGATGATTGTGGCTGGAAAGCTGAAGGAGGTGGTAGAGCAGACATCCGCTTGGGAAGGTCAGCTGGATCGGGGACTTTGGACGACCGAGGTGGAGTCGAGTTCTCGATGGGAGTCGCAGGTAATGAAACTGTATTCCGTTGAGGTTCGTTGACAGTATCATCGCCGAGGGGTGTGCGACTGCGACGTTTGCTAAGTCTACGTGGCAAATGGGCACCATCCACACCCGGAATTTGCAAATGGACGGCGGAGGTTGATTGGGATAAAGGAGAAGGGTTGACGGTCTTGCTTCGATTTTGACCCGTGGTCGTGCTTGAGAGTCGTGAGCGAGGATTATTGGGACCCTGATACGAGCATATTAATTTGGATGAATACTGTGAACCTCGGATATTTACTCACCTCCTGCACATCCACGGAAACAGGACCGTTACTCAAGCCTATGTCATAAGGTGACTGATGATGCCAATTAGTGCCCCAGGGATCGGTAACATCGAGGAGATCAACATTATCATGAGCGGTCTGTGAGGTTTTTCGAGATCTCGGTTTACCGGTGTCTTCAACCCCAGTTTGCGACGAGTTGGGCGTTGGTAACGGTGAATTGGACGGCGTTCGACTAGGGGCAAGCATACGCGTCGCGTCCTCTGAGCGTTCCTGCAAAGAAGCAGACGCCATTGGAGGAAAAGAAGGCGAAAAGACAGATGGAGGTCGGGCAGCAGGTCGTATTTGAGAAGGGGGGATGAGGTGGTAATTCTTGTACCATCTGGGTCCAACAGGATTGTGCAATGGGAATTTCATCCGGGGGGAAGGAAGAGGGATGGCGGCCAATTCCTCTTTGCTGTACCACGCTGGGAGGTCCCTCAAGGGGTCTGGGATAATGGACCGAGGCAAGTTGATCGACGGCACCGAGTCAGGTTCCTCCTTTTGTTCTCCCATTGTTTGCTTCACCTTCTCCTCCTCATCCCTCCTGCGCTTCTCGTGATGGGGATCGGTTTCCAGAGGTGGTGGGTGAGACCGTGCGACAGGTGTGGGGATAGGTTGTGCTGTTGCCGACTTCTTGACAGACTTCCGTGACCAAATTGAGGTACCAGAGCCGGATTTACGTTTTGAGAGCTTCCGCTCTATGATCTCCTTTCGCTCCATGACTTGGTAGAAAGCCTTGAGATCATCTGGTGAGGCCGGAGATTTAGAGGTGTTTCCTTGGGACTTCAAGTTCGACAGTTGAGAACAATATCGGCTAAGACAGGCACGAAAGACTAAAGTTAACTTGCCTCCTCAAAAGGTTCCGCCTCGAACATTGGGTTTCGAAAATAGGCCATGATGGCCAGCTAGTGAGGCCTTTCCAATGCTGTTGGGGAAAAGAAAGAGAGAGACCGTAGATGGGGCTCTTGTCTTGACTATACGGGGACACGTGCTCACAGTCCTCAGGCCTCGACGAGTTCGTCTTCTATTCTCTGTCAGTGGCAGTGTCACAAACTTCTGTCTATATATACCGTCCTAATTACAGATCCATATTCACTCTAGCAGTGTCAACAGGAGGCAGTTGTAGCAGTTGTCCGCACTTGGCGGTCAGTAGCGGCTAGTTCAGAACTCGCCGTTCCTGGTAACTGCGCAGGGTCAATGCACTATGCAGTGTAGCTTCTGATGTCCTTTTGCTGGTTATTTTCCAGCCGTGCTAAGCACCTTGACAACGTGTAGGACTGTTATATCTCCAACGCGTGCATCTGACATCCGAGTAACTTCGGAAACTTGTCTGAACAGACCAAACGTTGCTTTAAACAATTTTATGATTATGTAATGAGCACGCGGTGTCCTGGGTCCTCAATATTCACTCAACTTGAACTTGCAGTTGCCGGCCATTGAACTTGAAGTTAAAAATTTTATTCATGGCCATTCGGATACTACTCATCGGTAGCGGAGGCAGAGAACATGCGATAGCGTGGAAGCTATCTCAGTCGGATCTCCTAGACCACCTCTATGTCTGCCCCGGAAATGGAGGAACCAGTCAAGAACCAAGGACCACTAATCTGGACATGTCACCATCAGACTTTCCTCGGTTGGTCGAGTTTGCAGTGAAGAATGAGGTGAAAAAAGGGTGAGGTTTTTGTCGGGGAGGTGACTCACCTAATTCTCGTTCAGATCAACCTCGTCGTTCCTGGCCCGGAGCAACCTCTGGTCGATGGGGTTGAAACTTACTTTCGAAAAGGTGTTGTTAGGTTCTTGCCAGTTCTATCCATCTAATTTTCGCCTTCCAGTGGGAATTCCTGTGTTTGGACCCAGCGCACTTGCCGCAAGGATGGAAGGGGACAAGGCCTTCTCAAAGGCATTCATGGACCGACACTCGATCCCCACAGCTAAATTCCGAGTCTTCCCATCTTCACAGGTTGATGAGGCGATCCAATATGTCAAGACTTGCGGACACAAGGTCGTATTGAAAGCCTCTGGGCTAGCCGCAGGGAAAGGCGTTCTCATGCCAGAGACCGTAGACGAAGCTGTTAACGGCCTAAACGAGATTATGGTAGCAAATGTGTTTGGTGCAGCAGGTCCGCCGAAATCATGTATACAACCCGCCATTAAAAGTATATATATCTTATTTTTCTTAGGAAACAAGGTCGTGGTTGAAGAGCTGCTGACTGGTGCAGAAATTTCTGTGCTGGCATTTTCTGACGGGTATTCCATCGTCCCTTTACCCGCCGCTCAAGATCACAAACGCATCGGGGAAGGTGACATTGGCTTAAATACTGGTGGGATGGGTGCTTATGCTCCTGCACCAATCGCAACGCCTGCAGTCTTGGATCAGATTATGAGTGAAACCTTGCGACCAACCATCGATGGGATGCGGAAAGAGGGTTTGTCAAACAAAACATCCAGAAGTTTATCACCTGATCAAGGAAAATGTCAGGTTTCCCATTTGTTGGTATGCTCTTCACAGGGTTCATGTTGACCCCTTTGGGCCCCAAAGTCCTCGAATATAATGTCAGGTTTGGAGACCCCGAGACAGAAGCCCTTATGTTGCTATTGCGAGAAGATGTTGACCTGACAGCAGTTTTACTTGTAGGCAGCTTTCTTGACCCCCCGACGTTATGCTGACCAGATACCCAGGCCTGTGCTGAGCATCGCCTCGATTCGGTTGAAGTGGCTATACGTCCAGGATATGCGGTTTCTGTCGTCCTTGCCTCCCAAGGTTATCCTGGAAACTATACAAAGAGAAAAAGGATTGAAGTCAATGAGGTGCCTTCAAGTGCGTTTTCTGTTCATACCAAAACCATTTACTTGACCCGTCCGATCCAAAAGATGTGGTGCTATTCCATGCCGGGACGACAAAATCAGGCAGTGAGATTCTCAGTTCCGGTGGCCGGGTTTTAGCAGTCACTGCGCATGCTCGCACCTTAAAAGAGGCACTCGATGCGGTTTATGTTGGTGTTGACAAGGTTTCGTTTGAAGGTAAAACTTACAGACGAGATATAGCTCATCGGTATGTGAATTCGGTTGTCCCTCCTTATTCATGTCCGCTTACATGCTCAACCAAAGGGCTCTGAAAGCAGCAAGCGAACGAAAATCTGCTGGTTTGACATACGCACAGGCCGGCGTATCTGTAGCAGCTGGTAACAGCCTCATCGACACCATTAAGCCTTACGTGCGTTCTACCCGTCGACCAGGCGCTGATGCTGAAATCGGAGGCTTTGGCGGTGTCTTCGACCTTAAAGCCACAGGTTACAAAGACCCTGTTCTTGTCAGTGGAACAGATGGTGTCGGTACAAAATTACGCGTTGCCGCAGATGTGGGCATTCATGATCTTGTTGGTGAGTGGTCGAATATCCTTGATACATAAGGTGGCTAAGCATATATCATCGGTAGGCATCGATCTCGTCGCCATGTCAGTCAACGACCTGCTTGTGCAGGGGGCTGAACCGCTGTATTTTCTGGATTATTATGGCTGCAGCAAGCTCGACGTTTCAATGGCAGCCCAAGTGGTAAAGGGCATCGCTGAAGGGTGTCGACAAGCAGGCTGTGCATTGATCGGCGGCGAGACCGCAGAGATGCCCGGAATGTACACAGACGGTTGGTCGTTTGAAAACAATAAATTTAGCCTCACTCCGACAAGTAATTCCAGATGACTACGACCTTGCGGGCTTCGCGGTTGGCGCAGTGGAGCGACATTTGATTTTACCCCGGGCGGATATTGCTGTTGGCGACGTTCTTCTCGGCGTTGCATCCTCGGGCCCGCACTCGAATGGGTACTCCCTCATTCGCCAGATCGTTTCTAGGTCAGGTCTAAATTATTCCTCTCCTTGTCCATGGGACGACAAAACGACTCTTGGCTGTATCCTCTTAGAACCGACAAGGATATATATCAAGCAAGTCCTTCCTGCAGCCCAAGCCGGCCTCCTCAAAGGAATGTCTCATATAACTGGCGGGGGCTTCATCGAAAACATCCCAAGGGTACTGCCCAAAGATCTTGGATGCTATATCGATGCGTCGACTTGGGAACTTCCGCCCGTTTTCCGATTCCTGAAGAAGCACGGCGGAGTTGAGCCGCTTGAGATGGCGCGTACTTTTAACAATGGCATTGGGATGGTTATTATTGTGGACCCCAACCAAGTTGATGCTGCCCTGGACAGTTTGCACCAAGCAGGCCAGGCGAGGATATACAAAATCGGCGAGGTCACAGCTTCACCCGGAGTGGAGATGAAGAATTTGCAAGTCTGGTCTAGGATTGAATAAATATCATGATAGAAGACAACATTCCGATTTATCGGTACCACTGGCATAGCTTGCAAAAGGACACACGATGATCAAGACAAGGATAAGACAGAATAAATCGTAAATATGTTTTATGTATAGTTCATGGTGAAAAGAAAGAAAGAAATCAGTCTGGATGATGGGAGGTAGGGGGGCCGCAAAGGAGCTAAGATATCTACAAAAATGGCAAGGAAACGGTGCAAGGACGAAGACAGTATGCTAGATGGATGGTGATGGAGAGGGATAGGGGGTTGTGTGCGTGTGGTGTGGAGACTAATTATGGAAGTGCGGAAGAGATATGGGACTGGAAATGAACCTAAATAAACCAAGAAACGAGATGGAAAGTATGCAATAGCTTGGAGAAGCTTCCATCGAAGGCGATCCACACGGTGAACCCGCAATCGATGATTTTAGGCGGAGACGGACACCTCCTTGACCATATCGGGGGCCGCGGTAGCCACTGCGGCAAATGAGATCGGGAGTTTGTTCACCACGTGTTCGTGAGGGGAATCGACTAATATTCCGTTCGTCTCTGCCTTGGATTCCTGGGGGAAAAAGTCAGACACGAATCCATTACGTAAGTTGATAGTTTGTCCCACCTTGACAGGCTGGGTGACTTTTGAGGAATCTGGAGTCGCGTGACGTGTAACAGACTCCTTCGTCGCACTGTCCCTACGAACAGGAGGTGGTGCTTGGAGTACCTGAGCTGCCGTAGGGCCCGAGTGCCCGTTTACATGGGGAAGCGAACCGTTCAACCCTGGGCTCCGCGAAGGAGGAGTAGTCGATCCCGCCAGAACAGGGAATTCATCTGCATTGGGAACCCGTTGCTTCACGGAAGATCTTTTGTCTGCTCGGACTCCGTTCATAGCTTGATTGACTTTGATACCTTGGGAGAATCGTGGGCGATTCCCAGGTTCGGTCGAGTGTGAACGGCTGGAGCCGTCGACACCGTTTCGAGTGCGAGATGGTGCATCCTGGTTGGGGCTGAGGAACTTCCGAGTTGCAGATTAAGAATGGGTACTTACATCTCGAATTGACATGCCTGCAAGTTTCTGGTCAATGTTTCCAAATCCGTTGCCGTTGATGTGACCCGGACGTCGCGGACCACCACCTCTTCCAGAAAAGTAGTTATGGTGGTGGGCTGTAGGTCCTTCAGGCATCACGTGTGGGAATCGGCAGTCATCACTATCAGCAAGTGTCAACGAGAAATATAATCAAGATAAAATCGATGATTTACTGACCCATTTTTGCACTTGCCAGCAGGGAAGAAAAGACACGGAGGTTTGCGACCGCCGAATGAGCCTCGACGGCTACTTCCCCGACGATTGTGGTTCATTCCGTCTCTAAACGCGGGACCATGCCCGTAAGCGTCTGGCTGCGCGTGAAGCGGTGGTGACTTTGGGCCACCATTCACATCCGGATAACCCCCAGGCGTATTGGCACTCTGAGGGGGGTATGGCCCAACGGCGTCCTGACGCACAGCGAAAGGGGCAGGAGGCGAAGACGTGTTATACATAGAGTGAGATGACTGCGGAGCAGGCGGAGGGGGAAGAGGCGGGTGATGAAGCGGAGGAAGTGATGGAATAGACATCGGGACGGGAACCTGTCCAGGTTGGGAGTAAGTAGAGGGGGACATAGGCGGCATAGCACCATAGGGCACAGGGGGAGGCGCGCCGTTCGGGCTGAAATGAGTTTGTGCTGATGATACAATGTCGGAACTTGATCGTCCATTTACCATGGGGGGACCAAGTGGGGGTGAGAGGGATGTCATGTGATGGACACCGGTTGGCGGTTGAAAAGAAGGTGGGGACACCGCGTAATAATTCGGTGTGTACGGTTGCTGACTCATTGGGTCGTAATGAGTGGGATACTGAGCCGGAGGGGGGAGCGGCCCTGGAAAATACGGTCCCTGTGGATGCGCGAAGAGGCAGGACGATCCGTAACGACAAGCCGGGAAGTACCTGCAGGGGATTAACTTGGCAACTTCTGGAGGAGGGAGGTTTCCGGGTCCGCCCGGCGAGGGGCTGTCTCCCGAAGGCTGCGGTTGTGGAGGTGGGTAGTACGCAGTGGCTTCAGGCAAGGGAGGAGGCGAATTTAAAGTTGGATAGTATGTGTAAGCGCCAGGCGGAGGTCCGTAGTAACCCTTGTCAGAATCGCCAGCGTCATTTTGAAGATATCCGTTTTTGTGAGAGGGCATTCCGCTGGAGGTCATCTTACTTCGTGCGAAGCTTAGAAACTCCAGGATCATGGGGTCTGCTGTGTACTGCTCCGGTCGACCTTGACTAGAACCGTTCGAGGGGTCGGCGCCTGAAATTTTACAGTCATCAGGAAAGTTGGGCGTATGTCAGAGAATCGCAGATTCATCCACCTTTGTCCAAGAGCACCCTCACAACTTCAACGTGTCCATTCTTGATTGCTTCAATGAGAGGGGTGACACCAGTATGATCTTACAAGAAAAATGAATTGCCAGATCATTAATATTCCAAAGTTCAGATTATATCATTCAGGTTTGCGATCGTGAAGAGGTCTCAAGAGAAATATGCAAATTCACCTTTAATCTCTATATCAACGCTAGAGGCCTCCTTCAACAAATCCAGAACATTTTCGAGGTGGCCTTCAGAGCAAGCCTTCCAGAGAGGAGACACCATTTGACCGAGCCGGGAAATAGACGTGAGGTTAGACAGCAGAAGAGACAGAGACCCAGGAGAAGTGTCGAGAGGGGAAACCGAGGGAAAAGGAGGAAAAGTGATTACAGCTTTGGTGGCCGGAGCTTTCGGAAAAGTTGCGCAGAAAAAAAAGAAGACGTGGGCAAGATCGATCTGGCCGAGACAAGCCAAAAAAGGAATTTCGATCATACAAATTCACGTGAGTAAATTCAATCTCAGCCTCGAGTCGTAGTGTTTCCATCCAAGAGTCAGCTCAGGATGCAACGATCCCTGATGCATTGATGGTTCATTCGCCGTGGTCAGCCACTAATATAATCGTCAGCTGCGCCAAGGCTGTCAATCCACATCGTTTCCGCGGAGATGGGCGCTGGATGCCAGGCGTCCTCAGCAAATGACTCGGATGTGCCACTTCAATATAACAAAGAAAAGTTTGATCGATATTATTATCACAGACGTGGAACAGTATTGAACAGGTCCGATGCGAAGAGAGGTTTGCAAAGAATGGTGTATGTCATGACAGTATGATGAACGTGATGGACGTCTGAACGTGTTTTACAAGCTAGATGCATATGTTCTGATGGACAGTGATTAGGAGTTCATATCATTGCAGGATGCACGAATGACTTACTCGAGTCCTAATTTTCGTATCAACTGGTGCGCAGGACCTCCTGCCCTCGCTGGTAGCTCTAGTTCTTTTGACGGCGGTCGCGCCATTAACTCTTGCACCGCTGCCTTGACGTCTTTGTCTGTGTAAACATAGCAATTGATATATTTCCAGCGGAAGTTGTTCAGAAATTCACCTTCATACAAGACTTGGTAGATCTGGTGCAACGTCAACATGATCAATGGTTCAACGTTATAAAACTTGACTCACGCTAGTTGCAATGGGCGCAGTTACACCCAACTCCTCTATGATATTTTTCGCAGCTTTCGCTGTAGGGACACCCTCCGCAACACTACCCAGTGTTTTCATTATAGTCTTCAATGACTCTCCTTTGCCTAGACGATACCCGACTGTGTAATTTCGACTATTTGAAGAGCTGCAAGTGAGGAATAGATCCCCAACACCTGCCAAACCTAAGAATGTCAATGGCGAGGCGCCATATGCCGTCCCAATACATGTCATCTCGGATAAACCTCTAGTGATGATGCCTGCGGGTGTGTTCGTTAACCATGCAGATAATTCGGACAAGAGATTTATATATCACTAACTCGCTCTGGTGTTGTTCTCGAATCCGAGACCGTCCGACAGGCCTGCAGCGATGGCATATATGTTCTTCAAGGCTCCTGCGAGTTCAATGCCGATGGGATCTCCGCCGGTGTAGCTTGAATCAAGGTTGAGTAAGCAATGGAAATTGACTAGTACGATTAAGAACAAAAGAAGTCTTACCAGCGGAACCACGGTTGGTGAAAAAGTTCTGAGGCCTTGTCTGCCTCTGCTTCGGTAAAAGAAGCTACTGATACGGATGTCGGTTGTCGGCGGACGACTGCAGTGGATATTAGTATCTCAGAACTATTATACGTTACAGAGAATCTTGGCGTACTCTCTGTGGCAAAGGAGGGTCCAGACTAAACGCGGAGAAGGGAGCGATTAGGTTGACCTAGTGAGACGATGCCAGATACTCACAATGAAAGCGGAGACTTTCGCAATGTCCGGACCACACGTGTCTGCGATAATTTCCAATGTCAGAGCATGAG
>Ga0210383_10003835_pt1 | contig 13385 bp, 12 predicted proteins | sample IncBWC14OmetaG_FD_160072 | JGI IMG/M metagenome (GOLD analysis project Ga0210383, IMG submission 160072) | Forest soil microbial communities from Barre Woods Harvard Forest LTER site, Petersham, Massachusetts, United States - Inc-BW-C-14-O ...
GCGAAGTCAGTCTCGATACGGACGCAGCCCTGCTCGGATGTGTTCTTCCAATGCCGCCATCGAATACATGACCATCCTTCCGACGCGAGTGAAGGGAGGCCCTTTCTTGGAACGAAGCAGTCTCCACGCACGCAACGTCGCCACTTTGACCCCCATGTAGGCCGCAGCCTCCGGTTCCCTAACGTATTGTCTTAGGATCGGAACTTGTAACGGCAGACGGGAAACGTTTCTTGCAAACCAGCGAATGCTTGTCGGATGGCCATCACCGAACTGTATGGGACAGACAGCGACAGTCCCGAAGGGAGAGGTCAAGGCAACTAAGCCTACAACTCATCTAACTCTGGCGACCGATTTTGGCCTTTGTTTTCAATGCAAGTTGGCTTAGAGCTGAGTGTTGCGTCGACCTATTGAGACCACCCCGTTTACCAGGACTGTCGCGAAGCTCAGGCGATTCGCCGTTTCGCACTGTCACTTTTAACAATTTACAGCGCCGTTCCAACCCTAATAGATTCGCCCTCGCATATGAGCGCCTCTGGCAGAGCATCATCCCCGGCGCGCGGAAACAATCAAAAGGAGAGAGGCATGATGAAAGTTTTCTCAATCTTGGCGTTGTTGATTGTTGTGCTGGTTTTTCCTTTCTCGACGACCGCGCAACAGTCCACACCCGATCCCGCTTCCGGATTTTCCTTTGATGTGTACGGCGACTCGCGCTCCATGATGTACCTGCCGTATAAGCAGGAACAAGAGGCGGAAGCTCGCCAACTCATGGTGGACATGTTTGAACTCGTGCTTCCTGCAAAAGTTTCTCAAGAAATGGTCGATAAATACGTGAAACTCACATACGACCCATCGAATCATGAGTTGATACAGATCGTCATGCCCTTTATGACCGCGAGCGAAGTAACCACGCTCAAGGTCGATAAAGGCTGGGTCACCGAGGCGTCAGTAGAGGATGTAAAGCTATTGCCCGGGGTGAGCCGCACGATGTTCCGGCTGGATGGTGGAGACTGGGTTGCGCGCGAGGTGGTGAGTGACATCAAGCACGACAATGCCAAATTTCTGCTGAGCACGGGTGATCTGGTTTGGTGGGGCAGGCAGGGTGGCAAACCGTCTGAAAATCCCTACTGGAAATTGGTTAATGAAGACGTGTTGAAGCAATTGCCGCATCCCGACAAAGAGTTAAAGGCTGCTGGTCTGGATGGGCGTGTTTTTCCGGCCGTGGGTAATCACGAAGTGTGGGACGACACTGATGTGGAAGGCTTGCTGGCCTCGTTTCCCTATTTGAAGAAACTTGGGGTCTCCGACAAGCAGTTGACCTACAAATTTGATTTTGAAGGCGCGCGTTTTATCTTCCTTTGGACCGGGAAATACGACTATCGCGACCCCACCGGCTGGACTGGCACCCGGCCCACGTATGAAGAACAGATGAAGCAATTACAAGTGTGGCTGGATGAGGCCAAGGCTGCCGGGACCAAGAAAGTCTTCATCACCTTCCACAACCCCACCTTCTGCCGTTCGGGCATGGGACCTATCCCCGAAGCGCAAAATCCTCACAAGACAATTGCCGCGTATGCGAAGGACTTGGACATCGTGGTCTTCAACGGACACGTGCACACGACCGAGGCTTACGAAGTGGACGGTGTGAAGTACTTCGTACTCGGCGGCGGAGGCGCGGAACAAGACCCGATCCTTCCCGGCAGGACGCACATCAAGGTCCCCGATGGCTATCCGCTGGACCAGTATTGGAAGGGCGAAGCTCCCAAGGAGGACTACAACTACCTGCACGTGGAAGTGAAGCCCGGACAACCAACGAAGTTCACCATTAATCGCTTCCGGCCGTGGTCTGCTGAGCCGTTCGCTTCCATGGAGCTGTTTAAATGAAATCTGCCATCCGCATACCTGCTCTTCCTTTGCCCGCGTTTGTACTGCATCCGCTCACGGCTCTGTTCCTCGGAGGCATACATGTATACCTCGCCGCGGGTCATCTCTCGAAGTTAATCGCTGGTGCGCGCGATTGGACTGATATCTGGAAGGGTTTTGGCGCGTTGGCAGGAGCGTACATATTCGTGGCGCTCGCATCTCGCGGCCTTGCCGGAAGCCAAGTACTACTCAGGTCGGCACGAAGCACGCTCTAAGTCCTAGTTGACGAGCCGAGTAGACTGCTTCGATGTTCACCCGAACAGCGCTCAGAACGAAGGGGGCCGAATGCGAATTATAGGATGTGATTTACACGCTCGCCAGCAGACGATCTATGAGGGTTTTTGCATTGGTATTTTTGACAATATCATTGCTATTTCCTCGACAGCATTCTGCCGAGCGGTTGGCCTCCTTTGCGGGAGCCAGACTTATTTTTTCAAGGGGGACGCTGCCCAAGTCCTACGGGACAGTAATGAAGGCGCCTCCGTTCTTTTTTTTTAGCACCGAAACCGCACTGTCACTTTTGCCAATTACGTTTATCGAGAAGCGCGAAGAGACTATGCCCACCATACGGGTTACGCGGCGAGGCCACAGCCTATTTCGTTACTGCTTAATGCCCTGCTGATCGATTGGACGATGTTGCGTTGGACCTGGAAATAAGGGTTTGAGTGGAAGAAAAAACAGGAGGATGCCGATGAATTGGAAAATGAAATTCCCGCTAGTGCTGGCGGCAGTTGCTGCGCTATTCAGCGCAGCAGTCCCAGCGGCCAAGGGGCAGGAAAAGAAGCCCAATATCCTGGTGATCATGGGAGACGACGTCGGCTGGTTCAATATCGGCGCGTACCACCAAGGCATCATGACTGGGAAAACGCCGAATTTGGACAAGCTGGCGTCGGAAGGTATGCGGTTCACCGACTATTACGCGGAAGCAAGTTGTACGGCGGGCCGGGCGAACTTCATAACCGGCGAATTACCGATTCGTACGGGATTAACAACGGTAGGGCAAGCGGGGGCGGACGTCGGAATGCCAGCTCAAGCCGTGACACTTGCCACGGTTCTAAAGGCCCAAGGATACGCAACCGGACAGTTTGGCAAGAATCACCTCGGCGACTTGAACAAATACCTGCCGTGCTTGCACGGATTTGACGAGTTCTTCGGGTACTTGTATCACCTGGACGCCATGTCGGATCCTTACTGGTTTGATTATCCACAGGACTGGATTGAAAAGACCGGCCCGCGCAACATTACGCATTGCTGGGCGACCGACAAGGAAGACACAACCTCGATGCCGCGCTGGGGGGTGGTTGGAAAGCAGCGGATAGAAGATGAGGGCCCGCTGCCACCGTTTCCCAATATGCGCGATATGCAAAACTGGCAAAAGGGTAAGGCTGCCAAGTATGACATGGAGACTTTTGATGACGTTCTGGTGAAGGCCAGCAGCGATTTCATGGACAAGGCTAAGAAGGATGGCAAGCCATTCTTCGTATGGCACAACACAACCCGAATGCACGTGTTTACGTACATTCCGCCGAAGTATCAGGCAATGATGAACGCCACGAACAACTACGGTCTGGAAGAAGCTGGAATGGCCCAAATGGATGACAGCGTCGGCCAACTTCTCCAACACATCGAAGACATCGGCGAAACCAACAATACCATCGTCATCTTCACCACCGACAACGGCGCAGAAGTTTTCACGTGGCCCGACGGTGGCATGACTCCGTTCAAAGCAACCAAGGGCACCACGTACGAAGGTGGTTTCCGTGTTCCTGCAATCATACGCTGGCCCGGACATGTCAAGCCGGGTTCCGTGGAGAATGGAATCATGTCCGGACTCGACTGGTTACCAACCCTCGCTCACGCTGCAGGAAATCCTGATATAACCGACCAACTGTTGAAAGGCGTAAAGCTAGGCGACCGCACATACAAAAACCATCTGGACGGTTACGACCAAATGGCCCTTATAACTGGCACGGGACCATCTGCACGGCACGAATTGTTGTATTTCGGTGGACCGCACCTCGGAGCAATTCGCATCGACGACTTCAAGTTCCAATTCATCCAACAACCTTATGGATGGCCTGGTGAGAAAGTCACCACGGACATGCCGACGATCACCAATATTCGCCAAGACCCATTCGAGCGAACATCGTCGATTCGCGGCGAAACGTTGAATGACATGGGCGGCGGCTACATGAACGACTTCATGGCCAGGGAGTTCTGGCGTTTCGTGGTCGTACAGCAAACTGTTTCTAAACTTGCTATGACAGCAATCGATTTTCCTCCGATGCAGGACCCCGCAACCTTCAACCTGGACGCCATTAAGGCCAAAATCCAGGAAGCGATTAAGGCGCACGAAGGGCAGTAGTCCGACTCCTAACCGCTGGGCGGCTCGCAAGGGCCGCCCTTTTTCTTTTTTTATTTGGATTTCGATTCTCAAGTCCCGGTTAGTTTGAATATATAGGTCAAGGGAGGAGCGCTTGGTGTAGTTTCTGGCACTAGCGACGCGTCAAAGACGCAGTTGGGGCCTATCAGGAGTTGACGAAAGACTGTGCGGTCAACGCTCTGTCTTTCATGCGTGCCAAAGCATGCTCTCTGACGTTTTCTTAGATCATTCTTCCCGCAGTGCCACCATCGGATCCGTGCGCATGGCGCGACGGGCGGGCACAACGCATGCCGCCAAGGCCGTAATTCCCAGCACCAGGGCGACGCCTCCCATGACCACCGGGTCCAGCGGATACACATCGTAGAGCTGCGTAGCGATTAGTTTTCTCATAGCGACTGAGCCCGCCAGCCCGATGGCCAGCCCAAGGGCCGCGAGCAACAAACATTCGCGAAGTACGAAGCTCACGATCCCGGCGGAGGTGCTGCCGAGTGCTACTCGAATTCCAATTTCACGCCTTCGCTGCGTTACCAGGTACGCTAGGACTCCGTAGATACCGACTGCCGAAAGAAACAGCGCAAGGCTGGCGTAGATTGTGGCCAGCGTCATGGAAGTTCGGCGCGAGGACAATGACAGTCCGGCTCTTTCCTCCATGTTCTTGATATCGAAAAGCGCTAGTTCCGGATCGATGTGCCCCACTGCTTGACGCACCGCTCGTGTCACCGCGTCCATATCGCCATCGCGATTGACTCTGACGGCGAACGTGTACACGCGCGACGGATTCTCCGCATAGGGAAAATAGTAGGCGCCAAACGGAGTCCGCGCCCCGGCGAGATCTTCGAGCCGGACAGAACGAACTACTCCAACAACACTGTACCAGCGGGTTTTGGCATCGGTCTGCATCGGGTTCGTTGGGTTGTCGGGCTGGTACATGCGCCGCCCGATCGGATCTTCGTTTGGCCAAAAATGACGTGCCAACTGTTCATCGACGATCACAACACCCGGGCCGCCCTCTGTGTCGCGCTCGTCGAAATACCGGCCTTGTATCAACCCGATCTTCATCGTTTCAAAGTACCCAGGTGTAACCGCTAGGCGACGCGGAGAAATTACGGATTCGCCGGGCTTGTTGATGTAGCCCTCGGCGAGAATGATGCTGTCATCATATTCGCCTCCGAAGGGAATGCGCGTTGTCACGCCAGCCGAGGCCACAGCCGGCACCGACCGGACCGCTTCCAGCGATCGGCTTACCAGCTGCCGCAATTCCGCGCCCGAGAGATATTTGGACGATGGCACGCTCATGGAGGCGGTAAGAACGCCGCTTCTTTTGAATCCCGGATCCACAGCGAGTAGGTGGCGAAAACTCGCCAGCAGCAAACCCGTGCCCACCAGAAGCACGAACGCGAGTCCCACTTCAGCGCCGACCAGTGTCTGGCGCAGCCTGCGCGCCGGGATTCCTGTCCCGCCCGTGCGTGCGCCGCTGCGAAGCATTGAGTTCACGTCAACTTTGAAGACACTCGCCAATGGCGCAAGCGCGACGAACACGCCCAGAGCCATCGCAATTCCCAGTCCAACCAGAACGACGGTCCAGTCTATATGGACTTCGTACGCCCGGGGAAAGCGGTCGAGCCCCACCACGGAAAGCACCGCGAGAGAACCCTTCCCCAGCATCAGGCCCACGACCCCTCCTGCGGTCGACACCAGAACGTTCTCGACAATCAACTGACGCGCGATTCGTGCACGGCTTGCGCCTATGGCGAGCCGAGTGGCGATCTCTTTTCTTCTTCCGCTCCAACGCGCGAGCGCCAGGTTGGCGATATTCAACCCTCCGATCAGCACGACCAAAAGTGCTCCACCCCAAAGAAGATAGAGGGCGTCTTTCACGTCCCGAACGACCATCTGTTGAAGAGGTTCCACCTTGGAGTAGAAGCCCGCGTGAATCAGGATCTCCTTGAATTGGGGAAACTGTTCCAGGTTGGCGGCGTTCAGGGCATCGACCTGTGCTTGAACCTGGGCTACGGACGTCCCGGGTTTCAACCGGCCGATGTTGCACCAATTGTTGTTGTGATACTCCGTTTTCTGCTCCTTGGAAAAGGCCAGCGGCACCCAAAATCGAACAGCGGGGTCAACGAACACGAAATCCCGTGGCATGACGCCCACCACACTCAGCAGGGTTCCGTCGAGGCGCAATTGGCGTCCGACGGCTGAGGGGTCTCCCCCATACACCTGCTTCCACAACGCATAGCTTAGAATCACTTTTCTATTGGCGCCGGATTCGCCTTCTCCGGCGTCAAATGCCCGGCCATACAAAGGATAGACACCGAGCAGCGGAAAGAAGGAAGGTGTAACCGTCATGCCGGGAATTTGCTCGGGCACTCCGTTAACATCCATGGCTTCGTCGACCCGCCGGAACATGGCCTGCTCTTCCAATGCCGTCACTTTGCTCAGGCGGTCGAAGTAGTCGGGCGCGCTACTCTCCGTCTGGTACACAACACCAGCTTTTGGATAACGATTCGACATCAGAACGATGTCGGCGGCGTTAGGACCGGGCAGCGGCCGCAGCAGGACGGAATTCACGATAGCGAATATCGCTGTGTTCGCGCCAATGCACAGCGCCACGGTGATGAATGTAACAGCGGTAAAGGTTGGAGATTTGGCCAGCGTGCGAACGGCGAAACGCATGTCCCCGACACAACCCTCCAGGAACCTTCCAGCCCGAATGGCCCGCACCTCTTCTTTCACTTGCTGAACACCGCCCAGATCCAGAAGCGCCTTTCGCCGGGCCTCAGAATGCGAGAGTCCCTCCTTCATCTTCTCCTCGGTTAGCAGCTCCACCGAAGATTGCAGCTCATCATCCAAAGCCTGCTTCACCGTCTTCTTGCGCAGGAGATTCCGGAACAAACTAACGATTCGACCTGGCATGCCGCCTCCCGTTCGAACTCACGTAGATTCCACCGCCGCCGTCATAATCTTCACTACCTCGTTCCAAACCCGCTCCTCCACTCTGAACTGTGCCCGTCCGGCGGAGGTGAGCCGGTAGTATTTAGCCCGGCGGTTGTTCTCGGACGCACCACGGCAATCCCGAGAGTCTAGCACCGCCCTCTCGGGGCAATTCCTGATTTGTCGTGCCGGCACCGTTAATCAGGATTAGGCGATAAAATACTACATCCGAGGGACGCGCTGAGCATCCAACCGAAACCCCTCTGGTGATTTTCATTTACAGTTGAGAGCACCACATCGCCCTTGGAGAGGAGAACACGATGCAACTTCAAAGCAGCTACTTCACTGCCTATCACAACTTAAAGCTGACACGAGATGACAGAGGTGTGCTGGTGGCGGAGTTTCACAGCAACGGCGGGCCGTTCATTATGACCGCGCCAGCTCACACGGAGTTTGTCGATGCCTTCTACCGCATTGCGCAAGATCGAGCCAACAAGATCGTGATCCTGACCGGCGCAGGGCGGGAGTTCATTACTGATGTCGATTGGTCATCTTTTGGCGACGTCACCGATCCCGGCGTGTGGAGCCAAGTTCATGATGAAGGCGTTCAGGTCTTGGAAAACATAGCCAACATTCGCGTGCCGGTCATCGCGGCGATCGAGGGACGTGCCCACGTGCACTCAGACTACGCGCTGCTTGCCAGTGTAATTGTGGCGGCGGATGGTGCGACCTTCCAGGACGTGGCCCACTTCGCCGCGGGCGTTGCCCCCGGCGACGGAATCTTTACCACCTGGAGTTATCGCGCTGGAGCGGGACGAGCGGAGGCGTTCCTGCTGAATCCACAGCCGCTTACAGCGCGTACGGCACACGAATGGGGAGTGGTTGCCGAAGTTGTGCCGAACGGCAAGTCACTGAGCCGGGCGCGGGAATTGGCCGAGCTGTACCTGAAGGCTCCGGAAGTGACGCGCCGCAACACGCGCATCCACTTTATTCAACCGTTGAAGGAGCGCATCGTGCGAGAAGTTGGCTACGGACTGTCGCTGGAATGAGCATCGTCTGCCGCCCTCATGAAATCAATGCAAGCCAAGAATGAGCCTGTCGCTCGGAAAGGAAAAGGCGCATAGCCAGGGCGAAAACTCTTCATTGGCTGGCCCTTCCGAGTCGACTCCTGATTCGCCAAACCGGTAACTTAGTGCTCTAGTTCGGAATTACGGTGACGTATTTGCAAGGCGTTAGGCGGCTGAAGCCAACCGGTTGTTTTCAATCTTCGCCACGAGAGTGGTCAGGTCTTTGCGAGTGAAAGTCCACTGGAACGGAGAAGCGGTTTGCTCATAGCGTGGCTCGAAGGCTAAGAGCCGCTGTTCGAGCTCGTTGACGGATTTGAAATCATTGGGGCAAGGACTGCATTGGGCCATTGGGAGAGGAGGCGGACGACGGCCTTTTGGCCGCGATGGGCGGAACAGTTGTCCATGATCCAGAAAACGCGACGTGCCGGCGCAGGCGCCAGGGTAGGTTCCTTGCGACGACGGGCTTGAATACTACTTTTTTCATCCGCGGAGATGACAAACTCTCGCGCGTTTAAAGGGCGTCCCTTCCAAACGCGGTTATACAGATCGAGGATGCGCCCGGCTTTCGCCGCGAAATCGGGGTCGCGTGGGAAGATCCAACTGCGATGCCGCCAAGGGCGGAGGGCATCGGCGCTGAACCAGCGCCATAGGGTCGCTCCACTGATCTTCGCTACCAATCCCTGGGCGAGGACTTCGCGGCGGATGTCGGACAGAGAAAGTCGTGAGAGCGGAAGTTGCAAGCGATGCGGGAGTTCATAGGCAAGCGCCTTAACGAGCACTTAGGTACCGGAACCCGCTTGGACGGACGCCAATTGTTTTGCCTTTCCTCGTCAGGCTCAACCGGCATAGCATGAATACGAGAGAATCGGGATCAGCAGATGAGCATCGTTTGTCGGAATTGGAGACATCCATGACCAGCGTACAAATCGAACAGAAGAGTTATGAGATGCCCCCGCGAGAGGGGATCAGCATCGCGCATTTTCTCACCGTCGCCGACGTCGAGCGATCAGCTCGCTACTACGAAAAGGTCTTCGGCGCTCGCATTCTGACCATGGGTGACGGCAACGCGCCTCCGTACCTTCAGCTTGCGAATATCTGGATGATTCTGAACGTCGGGGGCGGGCCGACCCCGGATAAGCCGACGGTAACGCTTAGCGTCCCCGACCCGAATCACATCAACAGTTTTATGAATTTCCGCGCTGCGGATATTCAAGCGTGCTACGAATTGTGGAAAAGTCGAGGGGCCGAGTTCCTAACGGAACCAATTGTCAAGTACGGCGAGATTCGCTGCTACATCCGCGATCCGGACGGTTACATCATCGAGGTCGGACAGAGCACCGATCTCAAGTACGGTTAACGCTCGGCCGCAAAAAAGCATTCTCACAGTCCTAGGCGACTTGTCGCCAAACCGGAAGTTATCGACAGACGACGCGGTCAACTCATGGGTACTGGACCGGACCCGAATCCAAAATCCACTTCGGCGATAGGACTTGTCTGTCATAAGCACTTCCTACGCGCCGAACCGTGGCCGCCACCACCGAAAAAGCAGGCGAGGCCGAACAGGTAGCCGAAGTTGTACCAAACTCCGTTGTTGTGGAGCTCGTAGATATTGAGGTTGCTTTTGAATAGTGAAACCACGAACACGAACGGCGCAATAAAGCCCTGCCAGAGCCCAAGCCAGAAACCCGCGACGACGTTGTGTTCAGTCGCCGTTCCTCTGAACTGATTAGGTCCGGCAGCACATCCGGCCAAAATGCTCACCAACAGTAGAACAAGCACGAGTAACGTTAACGAGGATTTCATCGCAAGTTCTCCTTACTTGTGGGTACGTTGCTTGGTGCTGAAAAGTCTCAGGATGAACCCTAGACAGCAGTTCGCGTTCAGGTTAGTACCCACATGGACGGTTTCGTCTGCCAGCTCAAACGGTCGATGCAACACAATCTATTGCTTTGATTCGGCAATGCTTCCCGGAGGATTCCATCTGTTTGGCTAGACTCGCTCGAAACCTAGCCAGGGTAGTGCTCTGGCTGTTCCAACCTCAGCGAGCGATTTAACCTTTGTTTTCAATGCAAATTGGGTTCGCCCCGAGTGTTGCGTCGACCCATTGAGACCACCTCCTTTATCGGGACCTTGCGACGAAACTAAACTTGAACAGTCAAGGGTTAGGAAGCTAAATCCTATTCGTACCGTAGGGCGATCATTGGATCGACGCGGGTGGCGCGGCGTGCAGGGATATAGCTTGCGAGCAAAGATGCGCATGACAAAAGTATGGTGACTGCGGCGTAGGTGAGCGGATCGGTGCTGCTTACACCGAAAAGCAGACTGTTCAGCACGCGAGTTACGGCGTAGGCTCCGACGAGGCCGAGGAGGATGCCGAAAAGCGTGAGTGTCATGCTTTCACCGAAAATCAGCGTGAGAATTTCCACGGGTTGCGCGCCTAGAGCCATGCGCACGCCGATTTCGCGGGTACGCCTGCTAACGGCATAGGCCATTACGCCGTAGATGCCGACTGCGGACAGAAGCAAGGCGATGCCCGCGAAGCTTCCGAGAAGAAAAGTGCGAAACCGCGGTTGAGAGGTGGACGCTTCCAGTAGCTGGTCGAGTGTGGCCACACGCCCTACAGGTTGCGCGAGGTCAAGAGCGGCGACTTCTTGGCGAATGAGCGCGGCCAGACTGAGCGGATCGCTCTTGGTGCGCACGACCAGCGTCTGCCACGGCATGATTTCCTGTGTAAAAGGAAGGTAGATCGCGGGAGTGGGTTCGTCGTTCAAGCTGTTTTGCTTTATGTCTGCAACGATCCCGACGATCTGGCAATGGCCTGCGGCGAAGGCGGGTACTCGGATGAATCGGCCGACAGGGTCGTGGTCCGGCCAATAAAGCCGGGCAGCGGTTTCGTTAATAACCACGACGTGAGACGAGTCTTTGGTGTCGTACTCGGAGAAATAACGGCCGCGTCGGAGGGGAATTTGCATCACTTGGAAATAATTGTTGGAGACGATGCGGGCTTCGGCTTGCGGTTGATCGAGCAGGCTGGCGTAGGCGTGGCCGTCGAACTTAAAGCCGACGGTCCAAGTCCGTCCTTGCATGGGCAATGCGAGTGTGGCGCCAGCGGACTCAACTCCCGGCAACGCCTCAAGGCGAGCAAGCAGTTGCTGATAGAAACCGGTCCAATTCCGCCAATTGACGTCGCGATTTTCATCGGTCATCGAGCGGTAAACCTCGACGGTCAGCAGATGATCGGTACGGAAACCGGGATCAACTTGGGTGAGCAGGAACAGGCTTTTACCGAGCAGGCCGGCGGCTGCCAACAAAATCAGGGACAGCGCGAATTCCGCGACGACCATGACCTTGGTCATGAGCTTGCGCTGTGGGGCGGTGCGAGAAGTTTGCTGCAATGAGGAATTCAAATCGTTCCGGGAAATCTGCCAGGCGGGCACCAAGCCAAAGAGCACGCCCGCCAACACGGAGACCAGAGCGGTGAAGAAAAGTACCCGGAGATTCACGTGTGCGGACGAGATTCGGGGAATTTCCGCAGGAGCCGAGGCGAGTAGGGTGCGCATGAGCGAGAAAGCAAGGAACGCACCTAGCACGCCGCCAGCGAGTGACAGCAACAAACTCTCGGTTAGCAGTTGAGAGATGATTCTGCGTCGCGTGGCGCCGAGGGACGCTCGAATGGCGATCTCGCTTTGCCGTGCGGCGGCACGTGAAAGGAGCAAGGTGCCAATGTTAGCGCAGGCAATCAGGAGCACGAGAGCCGCAGATCCCATCAGAATGAGCAGTGCGGGACGGAACTTCCCGACCATGTCTTCCTGCAAAGGCACAAGCCGGACGCCGAAGTCTTGATTGGAAGCGGGATATTTCAGTGCCAGGCGACTCGCGACCACGGTCATCGCGGCTCGTGCCTCGGACAAAGTGACGTTAGGGTTGAGGAGACCAAGAACAGACATCTCGGAATTGCCGCGTGCGACGATTTCTTCGCGCAAATCGGGCCGTACGGGAGTGATGGAGACCCAAAGTTCCGTCTGCGCATCGGGAAACTCAAATCCGGGTGGCATGATGCCAATTACTTCGTAGATGTAGCCGTCGAGCGTGACCGAACTGCCGAGGGCGCGTGAATCGGACCCAAAGGCGCGTGACCACAGTGAATGACTTAATACGACCGCCTGCCGGTTCGCAGAGCTGGCGAGGGAGCGGCCCTCGAAAGGTTGGATACCGAGGGTCTCGAAGAAATCCGGCGAGACCACGTCGCCTTTCACGTGCTCCGGCTGAGGAATTGCCGCCAGGTTGAATGTCTTCTCTTCGTAAGCGGCGAGTTTGTCGAAGAAATGATTTTGTTCCTTCCAATCGAGAAAGTCGGGATAGGAGGTTTTTCCATAGAACTGACCGGACTTCAGATCCACGGCGCCAAGCTTCACGAGGCGTTCGGCGTGCGGGTAGGGGAGTGGTCGAATCAATACTGCATCGAGAATGCTGAACACGGCCGTGTTGGCGCCGATACCAAGGGCGAGAGTGAGGATAGCGACCGCGGTGAAAGCGGGAGACTTACGGAGCTGGCGGAGAGCGAAGCGAGAGTCGGAGAGGACGGAGTGGAGCCAGTTGCCGAGGCGTCCCTCGCGGACTTGTTCTTTGAGCTGTTCGATGCCGCCGAGTTCGATGCGGGCGAGGCGTTGGGCTTCGGCCTCTTGCATACCAGCACTGAGGTGTTCCTGCGTCAGCATTTCGAGGTGGGAGCGAACTTCTTCGTCTAGGTCCGCGTCCACACGATCCGACAAGAATAGATTGCGAAGAAAACTTCGAGCCCTCACAAAGAACGACATGGGGAACTCCACTCTACTCCCGTAGGCTTTCTATAGGAGGTATGTTGACCGACATATATAGAATGTCAATAGGAGATGCAGCGTGCAAGGGCCTGGCAAGTCGGGAAACCGGAGATCTCTAACAATGTCGGCCCTGCCAAGTCCTCTTCTTTCTTCTTTTGCACAACTTTTTTCCACACTTCTCCATTCACTTCTAAGAGTGGTCTTCCTGGTTCTTTTTGACCGCTGCATCGACGACCACGGCTCGCTCATAATCTTTCGGTC
>Ga0210383_10003836_pt1 | contig 13384 bp, 14 predicted proteins | sample IncBWC14OmetaG_FD_160072 | JGI IMG/M metagenome (GOLD analysis project Ga0210383, IMG submission 160072) | Forest soil microbial communities from Barre Woods Harvard Forest LTER site, Petersham, Massachusetts, United States - Inc-BW-C-14-O ...
GTCCAGGACGCCAGTGAATTCTGGCCTGACCACCCGATCCGATCCCGGATACGAAGGCGCCGGGACCGACATCCGCGCGCGGGTGAGAAGAGGTTCGGTGCGCTGAACGAGGCCAGAACCGGTGCCCCGAGTCTCGGGGTCGAACGAGTTGCGAGAGATATTGGGAATCATTATCATTCTCATCGGAACCAACAGCTTTCCCGACATCTAGGAGCGTCGGCTATGCGGAGCCGCCCCAAGTCACTAATCGCCCTCATGACGCTCGGCGTGGCGCTGCTAGCCAGCGCCTGTTCCTCATCCTCCGCAGCCGACCCGTCTGGCTCTGGCGCGATCGTGGCGGTGGGTGCGGAGAACGAGTACGCGAACGTCATCAGTCAGGTCGGTGGGAAGTACGTCCAGGTCAGCGCCATCATGAGCAATCCGAACACCGACCCGCACACCTTCGAGGCCAGTGCGTCGGTCGCCCGGCTGGTGAGCGGAGCCCAGCTCGTGGTGCAAAACGGCGTCGGCTACGACACGTTCATGAACACCCTCGAGAACGCCGTCCCCAGCTCGTCACGCAAGGTCGTCGTGGTGCAGAACCTGCTCGGCCTGCCGACGGCCACACCGAACCCGCACCTGTGGTACAAGCCGAGCACCATGCCAGCCGTCGCGAACGCGATCGCCGCTGACCTGGCTGCCATTCAGCCGGACCACGCCTCGTACTTCAAGGCCAACGCGGCCGCTTTCATCAACTCCCTGACCGCATGGAACAACGCGATCGCCGCGTTCAAGGCCAAGTACCCCGGCACGCCGGTAGCAACGACCGAGCCGGTCGCCGACTACATGCTCCAGGCGGCCGGGGTGGCCAACCTGACGCCCTTCGCCTTCCAGGCCGACATCATGAACGGCACCGACCCGTCGGCACAAGACGTCGCGGTGGAGCGCAGCCTGTTCACTCAGCACAAGGTCAAGGCGTTTCTCTACAACCAGCAGGTGACCGATACCTTGACTGAGTCGTTCGTCACGCTCGCCCATGCGAATGGCATTCCGGTGGTCGGCGTCTACGAGACCATGCCGGTCCCCGGCTACGACTACCAGTCGTGGATGCTCACCGAAGTCCAAGACCTGCAAAAGGCCGTGGCCAATGGGGTCTCGACCGAGCATCTGTGATGGTCATGCCGTTCTAGGCTGACCCGGCGGACGCCTGGCATGCCTGTGTCCCGTTGCCGGTCCGGAGCGGGGTAAGGGCCGACGGGTATGCCGGGTCCAGGCCTGGGCGCCCATCTGGACCGCGTCCCAGGGGCTGCCGAGCGGCGGGGTGTAGGACAGGTCCAGGTCGCTGACCGCGTCGACGATCATGTGGTTGAAGATGGCGGCGGCGGCGATGTCGATCCGCTTGGCGATCTCGGCGTTTTTGTGCCCGAATAGCTGCAGGCCGAGCAGCCGCCCGGTGGCGCGGTCGCCGGTGACCCGCATGGCGATGCGGTGGCTGCCGGGGTAGTAGGCCTTGTGGTCATCGGCCTGGGAGGCGACGGTGACCGGGTCGAACCCGGCCGCTTTGGCTTCGTGGTCGCGCAGTCCGGTGCGGGCGGCGGCCTGATCGAAGATCTTCACCACCTGGGTGCCCAGGCTGCCCGCGAACTGCCGGTTCCCGCCGAGCGCGTTCTCCCCGGCGACCCGGCCCTGCTTGTGCGCGGTGGTGCCCAGCGGCAAGTACGTCTCGCCGAGCAACCGGTGATGAGTGATGACGCAGTCCCCGGCGGCGAACACGTCGGGCAGATTGGTCCGCATGTCGCGGTCGACCGCGATCGCGCCTTTGACGCCGAGCGTGGCCCCGGCATTGGCCGCGAGGGCGGTCTCGGGACGGACGCCGACTACCACCAGGACCATGTCAGCCGCGCGGGTCACGGCCGAGCCGTCGGCGGCGGTGGCCTGGACGTGCAGCCGTCGGGGCTGGCCTGCACCGGCGCAGGTGATGGCCTGGACAGTGGTCCCGGTCAGGACCTCGACGCCGTGTCCGGCTAGTTCGGCGTGGACCAGCGCGCCGAGTTCGGGGTCGACGGTGGGCAGGACCTCGGGGAGCTGTTCCATCTGGGTCACGGCCAGGCCGCGGACGGTGAGAGCGTCGGCCATTTCCAGGCCGATGTACCCGGCGCCGACGATGACCGCGGTGGCCGGGACGCCCTGTTCCAGGGTCGCCATGACGGCGAAGGTGTCGCCCATCGAGTGCAGCAGGTGCACGCCGTCGTCTGGGCCCAGCACGGCGGGTCCGGCGAGCCCGGCGATCGGCGGCCGGACCGGGACCGCGCCGGTGCCGATGACGAGCTTGTCGTAGCCGAGCAGTTCCTCGGCGCCGTCAGCCGAGGTGACCAGGAGCTTGCGGCCGGCCACGTCGATGCGGCGGGCGGTGGTGTCCAGCCGCAGCCGCATCCCGGCTGCTTCCAGATCGGCGAGGCTACGGTGGGCCAGGGTGCGCCAGCTGGTGACCTCACCGGACAGGTAGTAGGGGATGCCGCAGATGGAGAAGTTCGGATAGGCGTCCTCCTGGATCACCGTGACGTCCGCGGCCGGCTCGAGTTCGCGGGCCCGCAGCGCGGCGCTGATCCCCGCGTCGCTGCCGCCGATCATGACCAGGTGCATGGCAGGCTCCCCTCAGTGAGACCGGGCCGGGCCAGGCGGTCGGCCTGCCGACGGCGCTGTACCGTCATGCGCGGACCGGTCAGGTTCCCGGGCGTTGCTGTCGTGGGGGACGATGATGTCGGCGGCGTCGGCCGGGGTGATGGCCGGGTACAGCGCCTTGATGATCGCGATGGCCAGCGCGCCGCCGAGGATCTGGGCGCCGATGAAGGCCGGAACCGAGGACGGGGCGATTCCGGCGAAGGTGTCGGAGAACATGCGGCCGATGGTGATGGCGGGGTTGGCGAAGCTAGTGGAGGAGGTGAACCAGTACGCGGCGCCGATGTAGGCGCCGACCGCGGCGGGAGCGGAGCGACTGCGGCCAGACCGGGCCAGCGCGAAGATCACCAGCAGCAGCCCGAGCGTAGCGATGACCTCCGACAGGAAATGTGCTGCCGAGGCCCGGTGCTTGGTGGAGATGCTTACCGCGGGCAGGGCGAACATCAGGTTCGCGAGTACCGCCCCGGCGGTGCACCCGGCCACCTGGGCCGGGAGGTACGCCGTGGCATCACGCCAGCGCAGCCCGCCGAAGGCGGCATCGACGAAGGACACCACCGGGTTGAAGTGGCCACCGGAAACCGGGCCGAACATCAAGATGATCGCGAACAGCCCGGCCGCGGTCACCGCCGCGTTCTCCAGCAGCTCCAGGCCGGTCTGGCCGGGCGACAGGCGCTGCGCGGCGATGCCGGATCCGATCACCACCGCGGCCAGGAACGCGCTGCCGAGGAACTCGGCGATCAGGCGGCGCCGCAGCGGGACTGGTGCACTGCTCACGCCGCCATCTTGACCGGGACAGAATAGTTCAGTCAAGATTGAGTCAATGAATACTGAGGGAACTTCGGACCTGGTGCGGCGGGCCGCGATCCACGCGGCGCTGGCCGACCCGGCGCGGCTGCAGATCGCCGATACCCTGCTGGCCGGGGACGCTTCGCCGTCCGAGCTGGCCGCCCTGCTGGCCATGCCGTCCAACCTGCTCGCCCACCACCTGCACGTCCTGGAGCAGGCCGGGGTCATCACCCGCCGCCGGTCCGAAGGGGATCGTCGCCGCACCTACTTGCAGCTAGTCCCCGCCACGCTGGACTCGCTGGCCGTCCCGCCCGACCGCGTCGCGCGGAGGGTTCTGTTCGTATGCACGGCCAACTCGGCCCGCTCGCACCTGGCCGCAGCGCTGTGGCGGCGGGCCAGCATCGTCCCGGCCATATCGGCCGGCACTCACCCTGCCGTACGGATCGATCCTGGCGCGATCGCCGCCGCCCAGCGCCACCGCTTGGCGCTGCCCCGGGTGCGGCCCCGCCACGTCGACCAGGTCCAAGACGAGGGGGACCTGGTCGTCACCGTCTGCGATACGGCCCGCGAGGAACTCGGCGGAGCCGCGGCGGTGCACTGGTCCGTGCCGGACCCGGTCCCGGCCGGCGATCCGGCCGGCTTCGACGCGGCCCTATCCGAGCTCAGCCGCCGCGTCGAGCGTCTCGCGCCGCGCCTGGCCGCGACCTCCTGACTTCCCATTCCGGCCGCCTGGTCTACAGGACCGGGCTGCGGCGCTCGATGAGCACGGTGTCGCGCCAGCGCCCGTGGTGCTGGGCGATCCGTACCCGGGTGCCCACGACGCGGAACCCGGCGGCCCAGTGCAGGGCGGAGCTGGCGGCGTTCTCCGGGAAGATGCTCGACTGGATGGTCCAGATTCCGGCCGCCTCGGTGGAGGCGATCAGCGCGTCCAGAAGCGCGCGGCCGATGCCTTGACCGCGGCCGGCGGGGTGAACGTAGACCGAGTGCTCCACCACGCCCCGGTAGACCGGCCGGGCCGACACCGCTGACGCGGCCACCCAACCCAGCACACCGGTGCCCGTGACCGCCACGTAGCGGTGGCAGGCCAGCCGGGCCGCAGTGAACTCCTCCCACCCCGGCGCCCGGGTCTCGAAGGTCGCGTTGCCCTCATCGATCCCTGCTTGGTAGATCGTCAGCACTGCCGCCGCGTGTGCATCAGTCATGGCCTCAATCCGCACGCCTGTACCCGGGGCTGGCATGGGTCAGGGCCGACCCGCGCGGATGACCGCCGAGTGCAGGCCGGCGGCGACCTGGTGGGTCGCGGTGACGGTGATGGCGGCGAAGCCCGCCGCGGCCAGGCCGTCACGGTACTCCGTGAACGACGGGACCCCGGCGATGCAGCCGGCTTGGGCGCCGCGTTCGATCCGCTGGGCCGCAGTGAGCTGGTCCTCGGCCAGGATGTCGGTCACGCCGAGGCGGCCGCCGGGCCGCAGCACGCGGAAGCTCTCAGCGAAGACCGCGGTCCGGTCGGCCGACAGGTTGATCACGCAGTTGGAGATGATCACGTCGACCGAGCGGTCCGGCAGCGGGATCGCCTCGATCCGGCCAAGCAGGAACTCGGCATTACCCGCCCCGTCCTGCTCGGCGTGGGCGCGGGCCAGGTCCAGCATCTCCCCGGTCATGTCCAGGCCGTAGGCCTTCCCGGACGGGCCGACCCGGCGCGCCGATAGCAGCACGTCCAGGCCCGCGCCGCAGCCCAGGTCCAGTACCGTCTCGCCGGAGCGCAGGTCCGCCACCGCGACCGGGTTGCCGCAGCCCAAGCTGGCCCGCACCGCGCCCTCGGGCATGCCGCCCGCGTCGGGGTAGGCAGCCGGGCCGAAGCCGCGCGAGGCGCATCCGGCCGGGTCGCAATCGGTGACCTGCTGGCCGGCCTGCGCGGCCCGGGCCAGGCCGGCGTACCGGGCGCCGACCGCGGCGCGGACCTGCTCCGAGTCATCTTGGCGGTGCGGTGTCATGATCATCCTCCCGGGGATCGTCGGGCGGCGGGACGGGTGAGGGCCGGCCCATCACCAGGTCCGCGGCGGTCGGGAAGCAGTGCACGCAGTTCTCGTTGATCCGGTACAGGCGGGAGGTGCCCCGGTCCTCGGCCAACACGAACCTGACCGCAGCCAGCTGGCGCAGATGCTCTGACACCGTGGACTGGCCCACCGGGACCGCCGCCACGATCTCCTTGACCGTCAGCGGCCGACCCGCCCGGGCCAGCAGCGAGACTACCTGGACCCGGGTCCCGTCGGCCAGCGCCCTGAACCAGGCCGCGTAGGTCTCAGCAGTCTGGCGGTCCAGCGGGCGCACATCATTCATCGTTAATCGACGATAGACGATCAATAGCCGAAGCGGAACCCCGGCTCGGGCCGGCTACCCGGGCGGGCAGCCGATCAGAGCACCTAGGCTGGCCAGCGCCTGCGTCCGGACCCGGTAATACACCCACACCCCGCGCTTGTCCCGGTCTACCAGCCCGGCCTCGTGCAGCACCTTCATGTGGTGGCTGATCGTCGGCTGCGACAGGTCGAATGCCTCGTTCAGGTCGCACACGCACGCCTCGCCGCCCGGCCGGGACGCGACCAGAGACATCAGCCGCAGCCGCACCGGGTCGGCCAGCGCCTTCAGCAGCGGCGCGACCTGCTCGGCCTGCTCCATGCTCAGCGGCTCAGCGGACAGCGGCGCGCAGCACGCCGCCGTCTCCGCCGGGGTGAGCACCGTCAGAGAATTAGACACACATCTATATTGACAGAAGTCGATGTCTTATGGCAAGCTCGCTCACAGGCAAGACATAGACAGAGATCAATGTCATTCGGAGGTCGCCATGTCCCGGGTGCAGCTCGCGCTGAACGTCAATGACATCGACGAGGCCGTCAGCTTCTATACCAAGCTGTTCGGCACCGAGCCCGCCAAGCGCAGGCCCGGCTACGCCAACTTCGCCATCGCCCAGCCGCCGCTCAAGCTCGTCCTGCTGGAGAACCCCGGCCAGGGCGGCACCCTGAACCACCTCGGCGTGGAAGTCGACAGCGCCGACGCCGTCGACGCCGAGCAGATCCGGCTCGCCGATGCCGGCCTGGCCGCGATCGACGAGCGCGACACCACTTGCTGTTACGCCCGGCAGGACAAGTTCTGGGTAAAGGGCGCCCCCGGCGGCGAGCGCTGGGAAATCTACACGGTCCTGGCCGACAGCCAGACCTTCTGGGGCCAAGACGGCAGCCAGAGCTGGGACGCGGTGGAAACCGAACTAGATGCGGCCCCCGATACGGGCACGGGAGCGCAGACCGCCCAGTGCTGCAGGGGTCCGCAGGCGGCCGGAGAGGACGAGCCCGCCGCCGCCTCCTGTGCCTGTAGCGGCGGCGCTAGCTGGGCGGAGGCGGGGGCAGCGACGGAACCAGGTCAGTCAGCAGGTTCTTGTTGAAGACCATGATCGTGTACCGGCTGAAGTAGTAGATGTGCGCCGGCTTCCCGAAGGAGTCCCGCACCTCCCAGAGCGCGATCGGATCGATGGGGAGAGGCGGCTGGATGAGCACCACGAAGTTCGCGTCGTGCAGGCTGGGGTCGTACCAGGACTTGTTGAACTCGTAGGGACCGCCCGCCACCTCGGTGTTTTCCCAGCTCACCGGGCGCACGTCGACCGTCTCGCCGCTGGCCAGCGTGGTGGTGTTAGCAATCCCGTAGCTGCTTAGGCCGTAGGTCAGGTTATGAGCGGCGAGCCAGTCGGCGAGGTTCTGCGTGACGGCCGGGATGGCTGGCTTGGTCACCGAGTAGCCGAGCGCGGCCAGGTAGCAGGCCAGGACCAGGCTCAGGGCCGGCACCAGCCGGGCCTTCCAGAGCCGACGGCCCAGCATCCGGCCGGCTAGCGCGGCACCCATCGCCAGCACCGGCGCTACCTCGCGCGCGCTCCAGTACGTGGTGGGCGTGGTGCTCAGCATGTAGGCGACCAGGTTGACCAGGATGCCTACGGTCAGGAGCTGAGCGATCCGATCCTCGCAGCTAAAGAACCGCCGGATGACCAGCCACAGGGCCCACGCAGCCAGGGCGAGGCCGATCAGGTGCAGCAACGCGATGGCGCCATCGAGGCCGATCGAGGTCATGCCGAACAGGTCGGCGCCATAGATACCGCAGATGCTCTGCACCAGCAGCCACAGGTGCGCAGACATCTCGGTGACCGGGGCCACGCCAGCCGGCACCTGCAGCACCGTATACCCGCCGTGCGCAGAGATCTCCCTGATCACGATCCGCGAGATCTCTACCGCCGCACCCGCCGCTACCAGCAGCGACACGTCGAACCACCCGCTGCGCCACCCCTCGCGGCGCTGGACCAGGATCTGGTAGGCGCGCACGGCGGAGACCAAGACCAGCGGAGCCACGGCGATGAGGAGGATCAGCTGATCGCCGATCACCGCCCAGGCCAGCATCAAGGCGATGATGGGCGGCACGAACCATTTTCGCGGGGCACGGTCTAGGACCAGCCAGGTCAGCAGCAGCGGCACCGAGGTGCCGGTGTGGTCGGGCTGGAAGACCAGGATGAACGCGCCCGCGCCGATCTGCGGCGCGACCACAATCCCGGCCGCGATGAGCAGGCGCACCATGCCTTCGCGGCCCTTGGCCTGGCCCCGGCCCAGCAGCCCGGCGGTCAGTACCAACAGGGTGTAGGTGATCGCGGCCGAGGCGTGCAGCACGTCGGCGTTCAGCCCGCGGACCGCCTCCACGATCATGTACTCGGGCAGCTCGGTGGTGTAGAACGTCACGTCGGTGGCCGTCCAGCCACGCAGCAGCGGGTTGCCGTGCAGCATGTCCCAGGCCTGCAGCGCGATGGAGGCGCCGTCGGAGGTGACCTCCTCGGTGCGCGATATGGCCAGGTAGCACAGGTACAAGGCGACGCCCGCGGCGGCCAGGCCGACCGGCCAGGCCACCAGGATGGCCCGCCGGAGCCACGGCCCGCTGAGCCGGGGCCAGGTGAACCGGAGTCGCTTGAACTGCGGCCGCTTGAGTTGGAGCCGCTTGAGCTGGGGCCGCTTGAGCTGCGGGTCCTCGAGCTGCGGGTCCTCGAGCTGGGGTGCTGTGAGTTGTGGCCGGCTGGCCTGCTCCAGGGCGCGGCGGTGGCCGTCGGCTCCGTTGGAGCCGTTGCTCTCGCCGGCGCTGGTGCTGGCGTCCTGGGCGGTTTCGGCGGACGCGCCGGGGAGCGGGTTCCCGGCGCCCGCACGCGCCCGGGCGACGGCGAGCGGCATGGTGCCTGACTCGTCTTCGGATGGCGTGTGCATACTCCCCTAGGCCAATTCGTGTGTTCCCGAGTGAGCCTAGTACGGAGCCGACACTCGGCGGGGCCCTGAGCCGGAACGCCAATGCGAGAAAATCAGTGGGGAACGTGCATAATGGCGATCATGCGACTGTCAGCCCGGGCCGACTACGCACTACGCGCTGTTATCGAACTCGCCGCGGCGGGCCCCGGTCATGTCACCGCCGATCAGCTTGCCCGCGCACAGCAGATACCGGGCAAGTTCCTGGAGACAATCCTGACCCAGCTGCGGCGGGCCGGGCTCATCCGCAGCCAGCGCGGACCAGACGGCGGTTTCTGGCTGGCCCGGCCCGCGGCGGAGATCTCCCTGGCCGACATCATCCGGGTCATCGACGGCCAGCTGCTGGGCGTGCGCGGCGAGCGGCCGGAGAACGTCACCTATCCGGGCGCGGCCGAACCCCTGCAGCAGGTCTGGATTGCGCTGCGGGCCAACGAGCGCGCTGTCCTCGAGACCGTCACACTGGCCGACATCGTGTCGGGCAATCTGCCCGATATGGTGCGGCACCTGACGGAGAACCCGCGCGCCTGGGTTTAAGGCGCTGAAGCCCGCGATGCTCGGCGGCTCAGGCAACCTGTGGTGCTCAGCGGCCTAGATAGCCTGTCGGGCTCGGCGGCTTAGACGGAAACCGGCACCATGTCGGTGACGTCGAAGCCCGGCCCGGAATCGGCGAAGTCCATGGCCACCTCGGTGTCTGGATCGATGGTGCTGATCGAGACGAATTCCGCGGACGGCAGGCCGGGGCCTGCCTCGGCCGGCACTCGCAGGCCGGGCTCCCTCGGCATTCCCAGGACCGGCTCGTGCTGGAGCTCCGCGAGGGCGAAGTTGTCCGAGACCTCGCGGAACACCTGAGAGAGCGGTGTGCCCAGGGCGCCGCAGATCGCGGCGAGCAGTTCAGATGAGGCTTCCTTCTGGCCGCGCTCGACCTCGGATAGGTAACCGAGGGAAACACGCGCCGAGGCGGAGACCTCGCGCAGCGTACGACCCTGCCGCAGGCGCAGCCGGCGCAGCACGTCACCTAGCAGCTGACGGAGCAGAACCATAGTCGCACTCCCTTCCAAGGCCGAACCGCCTACACTCCCACCGTACCTGGCGTTACGGTTAGTTTGCGAGATCCGACCACCCCGTGTTCGCTGCCAACGTAACGCTGTAATCAGTCGGTATCTTCCCGAAGCCTGCCGAGCAGCAAGCCAAGGGCATGCTCCACCGTCAGTCTACGGATGAGGTGCCGGTCGCCGGTCAGGACGATGGTGCGCACCACCGTGTCGTCCGCGGCGCTGACCGCGATGTGCGCTGTGCCTACAGGCTGCCCGTCCGCGGGCTCAGGGCCGGCCACGCCAGTGGTAGCAACCCCGTAGGTCGCGCCGAGCCGGGTCCTGACCCCGGACGCCATGGCCGCGGCCACCGGCGCGTACACCGCGCCGTGCCGGGCCAGCATGCCCCGGTCCACGCCGAGCAGGGACGCCTTGAGCTCGGTGGCGTAGGTGACGACGCCGCCGCGGAACGACGCCGAGGCGCCGGGTATGTCGGTGAGCGCCGCTGCGACCAGGCCGCCGGTCAGTGACTCGGCCACGGCGACGGTGCGGCCGCCCGCCTCCAGCCGGGCGAGGATCTGCCCGGCCAGCTCGTATGCGTCCTCGCCTGCCGATGCCACGACCACGATCTTGCCTCCCAACCTCCGGTGCCGGCCGACTCACCCGCCCGGGGCCGGCTCGGAACGGCGCAGTCGCATCGCTTGCTGAACATAGTCGACGCCGGTCACCACGGTGACGACAACCGCCGCAGCCATGACCAGCCCGCGTACAATCCCCGGCGGGCTCAGCGCCGACGGCAGCACGTACAGGCAGATCGCGATGATCTGCAGGAGGGTCTTCAGCTTGCCGCCGCGGCTGGCCGCGATCACGCCGCGGCGGATGACCCAGAACCGCAGCGCGGTCACGCCGATCTCGCGGAACATGATCACCCCGGTGACCCACCAGGGCAGCTCGCCGAGCGCGGACAGGCAGATCAGGGCCGCACCGGTCAGGGCTTTGTCGGCCACTGGGTCGGCGATCTTGCCGAAGTCGGTGACCAACCCCCGGCGGCGGGCCAGCCGCCCGTCGAGCAGGTCAGTCAGCGACGCGACGCAGAACGTGACGAGCGCGGCCAGCCGCCACCCCGTCCCGCCCGCGAGCAGGCAGGCGACGAACACCGGAATCAGCAGGACCCGTATCACGGTGAGCACGTTGGCGACATTGACCAGCCCCGGCTCGGAAGTCACTGCCGACCTGGCTAGATCGCACCGGCAGGCCGGCTGACGGCGGCCGGCGGGATCGCATCGGCGATCAGGTCCACCCCTTCCGACCCGGTCACGAGCACGCGGACCATATCGCCGGGGGCGAGCGGCACCGCGGACCGGACCGTAGTCACCCCGTCGACTTCAGGGGCCTGATGGGCGGCCCTCCCGGTGAAGATCTCGGGGCCGACCTCGTCGTCGTCCTCGATCAGGACGTCGAGGGTCTCCCCCACCCGGTCTGCGGCGCGCTGCGCCATCAGCTCGTCGGCCAGGCCGGCCAACTCCTCCACCCGGCGGGCGATCTCCGCGTCGTCCAGCTTGCCCGATCGGGATGCGGCCTCGGTGCCGTCCTCGTCGGAGTAGCCAAAGATGCCGATCGCGTCGAGGCCCGCGGAGCCCAGGAACAGTTCGAGTTCGGCCAGGTCGGCGGCGGTCTCGCCGGGGAATCCGACGATGAAGTTGGACCGGACGCCAGCCCGCGGGCTGAGCTCCCGGATCTGGTCGAGCAGGGTCAGGAACCGTTCCCGGTCGCCGAAGCGCCGCATGGCCCGCAGTACCGAGCCGCTGGCATGCTGGAACGACAAGTCGAAGTAGTCGGCCACTCCGGGCGTAGACGCGATGACCTCGATCAAGCCCGGACGCAGCTCGGCGGGCTGCAGGTAGCTGATCCTGACCCGCTCGATGCCCTCGGTGGCGGCCAGGTCGGGCAGAACCTCCTCGAGCAGGCGCAGGTTGCCCAGGTCCTTGCCGTACGACGTGGAATTCTCGCTGACCAGGAACAGCTCGCGGACGCCCTGGCTGGCTAGCCAGCGGGCCTCGGCGAGGATCTCGGGGGGGCGACGGGACACGAACGCGCCGCGGAACGACGGGATGGCGCAGAAGGAGCAGCGGCGATCACAGCCGGACGCGATCTTCAGCGGGGCCACGACCCCGGCGGACAGCCGGCGCCGAAACACGTTCCCGCTCGGGCCAGTCCATGGTGCAGCGGGGTCCACCATGGTCGACGGTGATCCGGGGCTCGTGGCGGCGGGGGCGGGGGCGGGGGCGGGGTTGGTGGTCGAGGCGGCGCGGAGAGGCTGGCGGGCGGCGGGGGTGATGGGCAGCAGGGTACGGCGGTCGCGGGCGGTGTGCGCGGGGCGGCGGCGGCCGGCCAGGACGTCGTCCAGGCGGGCGCCGATGTCGCCGTAGTCGTCGAAGCTGAGGATCTGCGCCTCGGGCAGCTCGCCGGCCAGCTCGGCGCCGTAGCGCTCGGCCAGGCAGCCCACCGCGGCGACCTTGGCACCGGACCCGGCCGCGGACAGCAGCTCGTCGATCGACTCCTGTTTGGCCGCCTGGATGAAGCCGCACGTATTCACCAGCACCACGCTGGCGTCATCGGCCGAGGTCAGGTCCCAGCCGGAGGCGGTCAGGCGGGCCGCCAGCTCCTCGGAGTCCACCTCGTTGCGGGCGCAGCCCAGCGTGACCAGGCTGACCGTGCGCGCGACAGGCCCGGCGGGGCGAGCCGATCCGGAAGCTGAAGACACACCGAGAGCCTACGCGGTGAGGACGGTGACCTAAACCGGCTAGCCGGACTGGGCGCCGGAAGACGAATCAGCCGAGGCGCTCGGCGTGGCACCGCCCTGCGGGCTATAGCTCAACGTCACCGGCAGGACCGTCTTGAGCGACTGCTGCTGACCGTCCACGGTCAGCGTGATCCCGCCGGGGTTGCCCAGCCGAAGGCTTACCGCTTGCTTCTCGGTCCACGTCATCGACTGGCCAGCAGGGACGACGCCCATGAAGATCTGCGAGCCGTCACCGCTCTTGGTGAGCAGCACCCAGCACTCCTCCGTCGCGTCGATCTTGATCACCACATCCGTGGGCGTCGCGCTCTGCGTGGGCGATGGCGAAACCGAGTGCGATGGCTGGACGCTGGGCTGGGTGCTGGTGGTGGCGGCGGCACCGACTCCGGCGGCCTGGCCGGGCTTGTTGTCGTGCGAGCCCACCAGGCGGTAGGCGGCGTAGCCGATGATGGCGAGCAGCACCACGACCACGATCAAGGTCATGCTGGGCGAGCGCCGCTCGCGGATCTTGATCGGCTTGGAGGGCTCGAACACATCGGCCGCCCGCATCGTGCCCAACGGACCGTGGTCGGCGTCGTACTCGCTGATCAGCGGGGCCGGGTCGGCACCCACGGCCCCGGCGATGCTGCGGATGTGCCCGCGCGCGTAGAAGTCGCCGCCGCAGGCGGCGAAGTCACCCTGCTCGATATCCCGGATGATCGACTCCCTGATCCGGGTCTGCTGGCTGACCTGAGTAACGGTGAGACCGGCCTGACGGCGCGCGTCGGCCAGGGATTCGCCGATGCTCACGC
>Ga0210383_10003837_pt1 | contig 13384 bp, 13 predicted proteins | sample IncBWC14OmetaG_FD_160072 | JGI IMG/M metagenome (GOLD analysis project Ga0210383, IMG submission 160072) | Forest soil microbial communities from Barre Woods Harvard Forest LTER site, Petersham, Massachusetts, United States - Inc-BW-C-14-O ...
GGTCTCGGCGATCCCTTGCGGGAGCTCCAGTTCACGACCGAGAACACCGCCGGCGTGGAGCAGCAGGTACTGCCTACCTTCGGCGTCCTGCTGGCGCAGGCCCGGACGGCCGGCGACCTCGGCGACTTCGACCGGGCGATGCTCGTGCACGCCGAGCAGTCGATCGAGCTGCACAGCCCGCTGCCAGTACACGGCACGCTGCGCACCGCGGCGATGGTCACCGGGATCTACGACAAGGGCTCTGGCGCGCTGGTCGAGACGCAGAACCAGGCCGTGGACGCGGTCACCGGTGAGCCGATGGTGACGACGCGCGGCAGCACGTTCATCCGCGGCGAGGGCGGCTTCGGCGGGGATCGCGGCAGCGCGCCATCCTGGGAGCTGCCAGAACGAGCGCCCGACTACAAGGTGACACAGCAGACCAGGCCCGAGCAGGCCCTGCTGTACCGGCTCTCCGGCGACCGGAACCCGCTGCACGCCGATCCCGCGTTCGCAGCGAGAGGCGGCTTCAGCCGCCCGATCCTGCACGGTCTGTGCACGTACGGGATCACAGGCCGGGTGCTGCTGCACGAGCTGTGCGGCTCCGATCCGGCGCGATTCCGCTCGATGTCCGGGCGCTTCAGCAGGCCCGTGCTGCCGGGTGAGTCACTGGTCGTGTCGATCTGGGCCGGCGATGACGGAACTGCCCAGTTCCAGACCGCCAAGGAAGACGGCACTGTCGTCATCGACCGGGGCATTGTCGAGTTCCGGTAGCTGGCGAGTTCCGGTAGCAGGCAGCACACGTCCGAACGTCCGGCGCATAATCTTGCCCGGCGGGGATATGTCGCATCGGGGGTGGCGGTGCCAGCGCGCCGCTTCGACGGATCCAGACGAGAGAGGCGTGCATGAGCATCGAGAAGCCTGAGATCGATTTTCCCGGCGGCGAGCCGCCGGCCGACCTCGACATCACCGACATCTGGGAAGGCGAAGGCGCGGTTGCCAAGCCTGGCGACACCGTCCAGGTCCATTACGTCGGCGTCGCGTATTCCACGGGCGAGGAGTTCGACGCGAGCTGGAATCGCGGCGAACCGCTCGAGTTCCAGCTCGGGACGGGGCGGGTCATCGCGGGCTGGGACCAGGGCGTGCAGGGAATGCGAGTCGGCGGGCGCCGGCAGCTGATCATTCCGCCCGACCTTGCGTACGGCGACCGCGGCGCCGGACGCGCGATCGCGCCGGGCGAGACCCTGATCTTCGTCTGCGATCTGGTTTCGACCTGACCGGCGTGCAGTAGTTTGGCCGGGTGTTCACCCGGCCTGACGACCTTCCGGACGACACGCTCCGTGCTGCCCTGCGGGACAACTGGGACTTCTGCGCCACATCGCTGACGTACGAGGCGGTCGGCTTCGGCAGCCACCACTGGCTGGCCGGGGACGCTCGCGGCGGTCGGCTGTTCGTGACGGTTGACGACCTGACCGACAAGCTGCGCAGCCCGGACGACACGACGGACGGGGCGTTCGGCAGGCTGGAACGTGCCTTCATCGTGGCGCTCTCCCTGCGACAAGACGCGGGCCTTGACTTCGTGGTTGCGCCCATGCCTCGGGCTGATGGCCGGGTACTGTCCCGCATTGCGCCGCGATACTCGGTGGTGGTCCACCCGTATCTGGATGGGCACATCACGGGCCGGGACGGCGCGTTTGCCCAAGCCGATGACCGGCACGGAGTGCTGGAACTGCTGACCGCGCTGCACGCCGCGCACGCTCAGCCGCCGCGAGCCGATGACTTCGCCGTGCCCCTGGTGGCCGACCTGACCGAGGCGATGGGCGATACTGCCGCGCCATGGGAGGCCGGCCCGTTCGGGACTCGCGCTCGCGACCTGCTCGAGGCGCACGCGCCCGCCGTGACCGCGCTGCTCGGCGCCTATGCCGAGCTGGCTGCCACAGTCAGCGCAAGGCCGGATCGGATGGTCGTGACCCATGGCGAGCCGAATTCGGCGAACGTGCTCCGCACGCCGGCCGGGCTGGTGCTCGTGGACTGGGACTCGGTGCTTCTCGCCCCGCCAGAGCGGGATCTGTGGGCGCTGACCGAGGCGGACCCGTCGATCCCGGCGGCGTACACGGCCGCGACCGGCGTAGTCATCGACGACGATGCGCTGGCGCTGTACCGCCTCTGGTACGACCTCGCTGAGATAGCCGAGTACGTCAGCCTCTTCCGAGGCAGCCACGGCGATACCGCCGACACGGCGGAGGCATGGCGCAACCTTCGGCATTTCCTGCGGCCCGCCGAGCGGTGGCCCGATCAGGCCTGGCGCTGGGCGCGGTAGCCGACGACAGTCGTGGCCGCCAGCGACGGACAGGCGTTAGGCGGTCGGTCGGCCGTTCTGCCACGCTGAGGAGCGTGGATCCAGATCTCGCGCAGCCGGCCATCCCGGTGCCGGACCCGGCGCTCGTCGTGCTTGTCGGACCCGCGGCCGCTGGCAAGTCGGCCTGGGCGGCTGGCCGTTACCGCGCTCGGGAGATCGTGTCGTCTGACCAGCTCCGGGCCGTGGTCGGCAGTGGTGAGCACGACCTGGACGCCTCCGTCGACGCGTTCTCACTGCTGGACCAGATCGTCGCAACTCGCTCGCGCAGGCGGCTGACCACGGTGGTGGACACGCTAGGCCTCGACGCTGAGCGCAGGCTCGGCTACCTGGCGCTGGCGAGACAGTCGGGTCTGCCCGCCGTGGCCGTTCTCTTTGAGACCGACCCCGCAGTGTGCCGTGCGCGCAACAGGGCCCGCGACCGCCCCGTGCCCGCTGCGGTGCTCGACACGCAGCTGCGCCGCCTGCCTGAGGTGGCCGCGAGAGTAGCCACTGAAGGCTGGGATCTCGTGCTGCACGCGGCCACCAGCGTCGATGAGCAGCACGCGGTCGAGCCAGGGCATTCGCCCGGCAGCCGGCAAGCGGCGAGCCAGCAGCTCGCGCGTCCGGCACAGCTTGCATTCATCCTTCAGGTCTCCAGGTTCGGCTGGGCTGACGACCCGGCGGGCTGGCTCAAGTCCGTTGCCCTTGCCGCTGCCGAAGCGGGCTTCGCCGGTCTCGCGCTGATGGATCATCTCATCCAGATCCCGCAGGTCGGCCGGGCGTGGGAGCCGATACCTGAGCCGTGGGTAACTCTCGGCCTGCTCGCGGGCCTGGATACCGAACTGCGGCTCGGAACGCTGGTCACGCCGGTTACATTCCGCGCGCCCGGCGTGATCGCGAAGGCCGCGGCCACCCTCGACGTGCTCAGCGGCGGGCGCGCCTTCTGCGGGATCGGGGCGGGCTGGTGGGACCGGGAGCACGCCGGCTTCGGACTCCCGTTCCCGCCGCCCGCGACCAGGCTCGACATGCTGGAGACGGCCATCGAGACGCTGCGCGCCCTGTGGCAGGCAGGCACCAAGGAGTACAGCGGCGACCGCGTGCGACTGCCCGAGACGACCTGTTACCCGCGGCCGGTGTCCGACATCCCGGTCATCGTCGGCGGCAGCGGCTACCGGACGCTTCAGATCGCCGCCCGGCTGGGTGACGGATGCAACCTGCCGTCGGATCCGGCGATGCTTGACGCCCGGCTTGCCACCTTGCTCGAGCACTGCCAGCGGGCCGGACGTGATCCGGCCGATGTTGCGGTCACCGTGCTCGACGTCCCTGTGATCGGCCGCGACCGGGATCATGTCGCGGCGCTCGTCGAGACACTGCGCGGCCGGATCAGCGCGGCCGCGTTTGCGCGCCAGCACCACGCCGGCGTCGTCGCTGATCACATCGGCCGCTACCGGCTGCTGGCCGAGCGCGGGGTCAGCACAGTATTCGTGTCCCTGCCGGACCTGGCCGGACCTGACGACCTCAGCCGGATCGCTCCGGTCGTCAGCGCCTTCGCTTGACCGGGCGTACCGCGCGGACGCGGTGGCCGTTCTCTAGGTAGACGATGGCCTGCTTGCGAGGCGAGCCATCACGCTTGCGTACCGCCTGGACGCGGCGGCGAATCGGCGTACGCAGCAACGACAGCGCCTCGGCTAGCGGCGCCAGCCGGTGCTCCGATATCTCCTCAGGCTGGAGCACGACGCGAGCCAGCGCAGTGTCGGCCAGCGTCCCGCAGTCAAACAGGAACCTGATCCCGCCGGGATTGCCCTCGCGCCAGCGGCGGAAGTCCATGCACACAAGCCGGCCATGTGTGACCTCAAGGCGGCACTCCTCGTGCACCTCACGCTGGCAGGCTTGCCACGGAGTCTCGCCGTCAGCCTCCATGATCCCGCCGGGAATCGTCCAGCCGGATTTGTACGTCGGCTTCAGGATCAGCAGCCGGCCCTGGCGATCAAAGATCAGCGCGCCCGCCGAGACCGGCACTCTGGGCAGCACGAACTCGTCGTCGCTGACTGTCTCGCCGGTAGTTGCGGCCATGATTCACCCTACGCAACGGGCTGACGGTCGCTGTGCTGGCTTCACTGGGCCGGGCACTGTGAGCCCGGTCGGCGATAGATTGCCCGGATGGCGACGTTCATTACCCGGCTGGATTACGCCCGCGGCGGTGTCCGGCTGGCGGTGAAGGATCTCATCGACTTGGCCGGCAGTCCGACCACGGCGGGCAGCCAGGCTCTAGCGGCTGCCGCAGTGCCAGCGGTGGCGGACGCGCCGTGCCTGGCCGGAGCGCGCGCCGCCCGGGTGCCGATCGTCGGCAAGGTGAACTTGCACGAGTTGGCGTTCGGTGCCTCGGGCGTGAACGATTACTTCGGCACGCCGGTCAACCCACTCGACCCGGGCCGGGTGCCGGGCGGATCCTCGAGCGGCTCCGCGGTCGCTGTCGCCGATGATGAAGCCGACATCGCCTACGGATCGGACACCGGCGGGTCGATCCGGATCCCGGCGGCATTCTGCGGCATCACGGGGCTGAAGACCACGCACGGCCGGGTCAGCCTGGCTGGCGTCTGGCCGCTAGCACCGAGCCTGGACACAATCGGTCCGATGGCACGTGACGTAGCCGGCGTCGCGGCCGGGATGACGCTGCTCGAGCCTGGCTTCACGCTCGACGCGGCGCCGGCCATCCGAATCGGACGGCTCCGGCCTGCCGGCTGCGACGTCGACCCCGTGATCGACTCGGCGATTGACAGCGCACTGGTCCGCAGCGGCCTCGAGGTCACCGAGATCGATCTGCCAGGCTGGCTGGCCGCGCGCGAAGCCGCCGGCGTCATCATCGACGCCGAGGCAGCCGAATCGAACCGCGCGCTCCTGGACGACCCGTCGCGCCGCGACCTACTCGGCGCCGACGTTCGGGCCCGCCTCGCTGAAGGCGCAGCGACCACGCCAGCCCAGCTAACACAAGCAAGGGCAGTCCAGACCAGGTGGCGCGACGAAATGGCACGGGCGCTCAAAGACGTGGACGTATTGGCGCTCCCGACAGTGCCGTTCTACGCGCCCCGGTTGGAAGACGCGGCGCGCAAGCCCTACACGATCTTCACAAACCCAGTGAACCTCGCCGGCAACCCAGCGCTCGCGCTGCCAGTCTCAAGCCGGGACCGACTCCCCGCAAGCCTTCAGCTAATCGGCCCAGCCAATAGCGAGGCCATGTTGCTTGCCACAGCCGCGATCATCGAAGCCGCCGCCGGCTACCGCCAGTTCACCTAAGTCCGACCTAAGGCAGCTTCCAGTCAACCGCTTGAGCACCCTGCTGGGAAAGCAACGCATCAGCCCGGCTGAACGGCCGCGACCCGAAGAAACCTCGATCAGCTGACATCGGGCTCGGGTGCGCGGACTGAATGCTCGGCGTGCTGCCGAGAAGCGGCGCGAGGTTGCGCGCGTCGTTGCCCCACAGGATCGCGACGAGCGGGCCGCCGCGCGCAGCCAGGGCCCGGATGGCCTGCTCGGTCACCTGTTCCCAGCCGTGGCCCCGATGAGAACCCGGCTTCCCCGGTTGCACCGTGAGGACTCTGTTGAGCAGCAGCACGCCACCCTCGCTCCATGGGGTGAGGTCGCCGGTAGTCGGCCGCGGATAGCCGAGATCCGCCGTGTATTCCTTGAAGATGTTGACCAGGCTGCCAGGCAGTGGTCGTACGCCAGGCGCGACGGAGAAACTGAGGCCGACCGGGTGGCCCGGAGTCGGGTACGGGTCCTGGCCGACGATGAGCACGCGCACGTCGGCCAGCGGCTGACGAAAAGCGCGCAGGATATTCTCACCAGCGGGGAGGTAGCTGCGGCCGGCCGCAATCTCGGCCCGCAGGAATGCGCCGAGCTCGGTGATCTTTTCCTCGACCGGCGCGAGGGCATCGGCCCAGTCCGGGGCTACCAGTTCGGTCAGGGAACGTGCCGCCATGGCAGCCCACTGTAGAGCAGGCTGGCTTGCCGGACGCTGGCCTTTGGCCGCATCTGCGGTACTCGCGAGCACAACAGGAGGTCCGGCGAAGGGAGCGCCAAGCCGAGCCGTGCAATCGGCTGAAGCGCCGCGCAGCGAACTGCCGTTATGCTCAGCTGCGCTGTTGTCACTGCCTTGCGCCGGGCGTCGGTCTTAGCGGCGTGCAGTTCGCCAGTCAGCGCCGCTATCTCCTTCTGATCCACCGTTTGCTCGTGGTCGAGGGTCGCAATCTGCCGCGACGCCCTGGCCTGTGCGGATCCTTCCACGATCGCCGTAATGACGCTGGTTCCGAGCGCGACCGCCGCCAGCACAGCCAGCGCCCAGAGTGCCTTCCGCATATCCGGGATTCGGTCCAAAGCCGACCGACGTTACATTGACAGGCAGATTCCAGGCATCCCTGCCGACATCAGGACGCAAAGGATGCAGGGAGCGGGGCGGCGCGCCCTGGGCCGCCCCGTTCCCGGTCAGGTCCTCCCTACGGGTGCGTCGCCTGCAGCCCTGGCCGCCTTCCAGGTGCTCGCACGCGCGCGGATGTAATGCTCAAAGTCAGCGGGTGTGTGCTGGTTGGCCAGCAGCGGCGCATCGCGCAGCAGGTTGTCCGGCACCTGGAGATTAGAAATCTGCTGCGCGTGCAGCTGCACCAGCTGTGACACCTCGCCAGCGGCCTGATTCGGCCCCGCAGCGGTGGGCGCGACCACGCCAGCGATCGGATCGTCGGTACGCGGGGTCGGCAGCGACAGCACGCCGCCGAGGTCAGGCGCAGCGGCATCGCGCGCCGTGAGCGCGGGCAGCCCCCAGCGCAGCTCGATGGTCTTGAGCACGGAGGTGTGGTCGATGGGCATCGTGCCGGCCGGGACCCGGTAGATAGTGCCGGCCGGGATTAGCGGCGACACCAGCACTGCCGGTACCCGGATGCCGAAGCGGGTGAAGTCGAAGCCAAACTCGCCGACGCTGCTATCTGGCGGCACGGCGCCTGACGGCGGCGGCACGTGGTCATAGCAGCCGCCGTGCTCGTCATAGGTGATGATCAGCAGGGTCTGATTCCAGCCCGGCCCGCCGCGCAGCGCCCCATACACCTGCTGGAGGAAGACCTCGCCGAGGGCGACGTCATAGTTCGGGTGCTGGCTGTTGCCAGTCGACGACCAGCTTGGCTCCAGGAAGGAGTAGGCGGGCAGGGTCCCGGCCGCGGCGTCGGCCTGGAAGTCAGGGAACTTCCCGAAGTGCGTTTCTGGTGCGCTCGTGGTATCTGGGTAGTTGGCCCTGGTCAGCGGCTCGGCGTCATAGCCATAGATCTTCCAGCTCAGGTTGTGGGCTGTCAGCAGACCGAAGATGCTCTGGACCGTATAAGAAGCCGTGGCATCGTTCATGTGTCCCTGGCTGGTACCCGCGCAGGCGAACGCGCGGTTCGGGAAGGTCTCGGTCGGCACCGAGCTGTACCAGTGATCACACACCGCAAACCCCTTCGCCAGCCCCGACAGCACGGGCAGGGCCGACGGCGGGAAGATCCCCATGATGTCCGCCGCGGTTGTACCCGTGAGCACGGTGCGATTGGATCGCTGGTCGTAGGTGATGGCAGCGTCGAAGTTGGTGACGAAGCCGACGTTCGTGGCCACGGGCGGGCTCGGCGGGCGGCCCGAGCCGAATAGCTGGGAGTTCGTGTTGGCGTATCCCTCGCCGGGGTCGGCGCCGGGCATGTAGTACGCGTTCGCGCTCGTGGCGTCGATCTGAAATACCGTGACCGGCTTGCCGTCGGTGCCGTTATTCGACTCCGTGCCGAGCAATCCCTCGAATGGCTGCCCGTTCGGTCCTGTCTTGCCGGGATAAAGGAATCCCAGCATGTGATCGAACGAGCGATTCTCCAGCATGACCTGAACGATGTGCTGAATCTGCGGTAGCTGATTGGTTCCGGGCTGACCTGGCTGGGATTGACCTGGCGGGGATTGGCCTGGGACGGGCTGCGGCATTGGCGTCGACATGTCCATATGTTGTCCGACGCGAGGGCCTACGGCAATTATCGACGCGAAGCGTCAGGGGCGGCCCGACAGGACGGGTGCCGCATCGCGGAGGACGTCATCGACCGTGGCCGCCCAGGTGCGCAGTACCGGGTCGAGCTGCCCGAGCTCGGAATCCAGGACGGCCAGGCCGGGGACGGGCACTGCGGCACCGAGCTCAGTCAGCAGCGGCCGAAGGTGCGCCTCTACCGCGCCGGCGTGCTGCCGGGAATTCATCACGAGCAGCGGCAATGCGGTGGCAGCGGTCAGCGCGCGGTAGGGCAGCCGGTCGAAGAACACCTTGAGCAAGCCCGAGTACGTGCCCTTGAACGTCGGGCTCACCACGAGCAGGAGGTCCGCCGACCGCACGCGATCGACGGCGTCCTCGATCGCCGCGGACGGCTCAGGAAGCAACAGCCGCCTGGCCAGACCAGCCAGATCCACGAGCTCGGGCCTGCCGCGCAGGTCCAGCCTCGCGGCGAGGACGTCAGCGGCCGCTCGGGCGACGCCGAGAGTGCGGGATGCGGGTTTGGGGTTGCCAACGACGACGGTGAAGTTCACTTGGCGATCTCCGGGGAGCTGAGGCGTGACGAAGCAGGATGAGGCTGCGCCGGCCGGGAGGTGGAGCCCGGCCGGCGTAGCCAGTCAGGTGTGGTCTGGTGTCATCCCGCGGTCGCGGCGGTGGCGAGCAGGCCGGACAGGTCCGCTTGATCCGGCACGGCCCGCCGCCTGCGCAGCTCGGGCAGGACGCCCTCGCCGAACCAGTACGCCTCCTCCAGGTGCGGGTAGCCGCTCAGGATGAACTCGTCGATGCCGAGCGACGCGTACTCCTCGATCAGGTCAGCCACCTCCGCGTGGCTTCCGACGAGAGCGGTTCCGGCGCCGCCGCGGACCAGGCCGACGCCGGCCCACAGATTCGGATAGATCTCCAGGTCCTGCGCCTTGCCGCCGTCGCGGTAGGCCTCGTGCAGGCCGCGCATCCGCTGCTGGCCGACCGACACAGACGTCGCCAGCGCACGCTGCGAAGTCGAGATCTCGGCCGGACTCAGCTCATCGAGCATGCGGTTGGCCTCGGCCCAGGCCTCCTTCGCGGTATCCCGGCTAATCGTGTGCAGGCGGATGCCGAAGCGCAGCGTCCGGCCGGCCTCGTCGGCAAGCTCGCGCATCCAGGCGATCTTGCGTTCGACGGCCTCGGGCGGCTCGCCCCAGGTGAGGTAGACGTCGACGTACCGCGCTGCTACTGGCCCCGCAGCCGCGGACGAGCCGCCGAAGTAGACAGTCGGCACCGGGTCAGGCCTCGCCATCACGGTGGCGCCCTCGACCTTGTAATGGGCGCCGTCGAAGTCGTACGGCCGCCCGCTCCACGCACCGCGGACGATGTCGAGGAATTCGCCGGTCCTGGCGTACCGATCGTCGTGACTCAGGTAGTCGCCGAACCGGCGCTGCTCGGCATCCTCGCCCCCGGTCACCACGTTGAGCAGCAGGCGGCCATGCGATATCCGCTGATAGGTCGCCGCCATCTGGGCCGCGAGCGTCGGGGCGATGAAGCCGGGCCGGAAGGCGACCAGGAACTTCAGCCGCTCGGTCTGGCTGATCAGCGCGGCCGTGGTCAGCCACGCGTCCTCGCACCAGGTGCCGGTCGGCGTGAGGACGCCGGTGAAGCCGAGTTGCTCGGCAGAGCGCGCGATCTGGCCTAGGTACTCGATGTCCGGCGGTCTGGCGGCGGCCCGTGCTCCGGTGGCGAGCGCGGATGGCCGGGCGGTGGCGCCGGCGAGCGGGATGCTGTGACCGCGCCCGACGATGCCGCGGCCGTCGCCCGACGTGGGCAGGAACCAGTGGAATACCGGGCTCACGACGACCCTCCGAGGATGCTGTTGTAGGTACTGACGGCGAAGTCGGAGAAGTTGATCTTGCTGGGGATCAGGCCGGCGCTGGTGAACGCGTTCGCAATCTGCTGCTCCGAGCTGATAACGGCGGCCGTGATGGGCACGGGTTTCGCCAGCGAATCCTTCACCGCGAGCTGCATCACGCTGCTGGGCAGCCCGGTTGCCGTCGCCCATGACGCCGCCCAGCCTGACTCGTGACTGGCGGCCCACGTGTAGGCCTGGTCGATCAGCTGGAGGTAGTCGTGGATGGCCGCTTCTTTCGCCGGGTCGTTCAGCGCGGCCCGTGATGCGACGACGAACGAGTAGGTCTCGCCGAGACCGGCGCCGTTGGCGAGGATCCTGGCGTGGTACTGGGCCTCGGCCTGCTCGATGAACGGCGACCAGACATCCCAGGCGGCGACGTGACCAGCGGAGAAGGCTGCCTCGGCCTCAGCCGGCTGGAGGTAGTCGGGCGCGACGTCCTTGATGGTCAGGCCGGCCTTGGTCAGGATCGCGAGCAGGTGATAGTTGGCCGAGCTGCCCTGCGAGACCGCGATGCTCTTGCCGCGCAACTGGGCCACCGTGTGGATCGGCGAATTCTGCGGTACCAGGATGGCCGAGCCGAGCGGATTGGCCTGTAGCGCGCTGACCACGGCGATCTGGCTGCCGCCCGCCGCGGCGAACACCGGCGGCGCGTCGCCGACGCTGCCGACGTCGACCGACCCCGCGCCCATCGCCTGGAGCATCGGCGGACCGGACGTGAAGTCGCTCCAGTGCGCTTTGAACGGCAGCTTGCTGATCAGGCCAGCGGCGGTGAGCAACGCCTCCGCGCCGGAGCCCGCCTGATCGCCGATGTTCAGCGTGACATCGGAGACGTTGACTGTGCTGACCGACGCGGTACCACTCGCCGCCGGAGTGCTGCTACCGGCTGCCGAGCCCGAGCCCGACGACGAGCAGGCCGCGGCGCCGGCGAGCAGGAGCCCGGCCGTCACTGCCCCGGCGCCGATGCGCCACCGTGTCACGCCGCGGCCGCCCGTGGTTCGACGGCCCGTGGTTCGGCCAACAGCGGTGCCGCGACTGGAAATGGCCCCGTTCCTCATATGTTTCCTTCCCTCTCGACGCCTAGCTCGGTGAGCAGGCGAGTCCTGAGCGCTGTGAGCGCACTCTGATTGCGGTCGCGCGGCCTAGGCGCACTGACCTGGCTGCTGTGGCTGATCCGGCCCGCGGTGAGCACGAGGACGCGATCAGCGAGCGCGAGTGCCTCGTCGACGTCGTGCGTGACCAGCAGCACCGCGGGCCGATGCCGGTCCCACAGGCTGAGCACTAGCCGGTGCATGGCGATCCTGGTCAGCGCGTCGAGAGCGCTGAACGGCTCGTCGAGCAGCAGCAGGCTCGGATCGCGAACTAGCGCCCGCGCCAGCGACGCGCGCTGCGCCTCGCCGCCCGACAGCGTGAGCGGCCACGCACTGGCCCGCCCGGTCAGGCCGACTTCCGCTAGCGCGTCCGCGGCCTTGGCCGCCGGGTCGGGGCCCCGCAGGCCGAGGCTGACGTTGGCGCTGACCCGGCGCCACGGCACGAGGCGGGGTTCCTGGAACGCGATCGAGACCGTGCCGTCGACGGCTAGCTCGCCGGTGACCTCCTGATCGAGGCCGGCCAGCGCGCGCAGCAGGGTCGACTTGCCCGAGCCGCTGCGCCCGATGAGGGTGACAAACTCACCGGCAGCGATGTCGAGGTCGAGGCTGTCCAGGACGAGATCGCCGGGACTGAAAGACCGGGACAGGCCGCGCACGCGTACCGTCGGGCCGGTGCCAGGTCGCTCAGGCCCCGACGCCTGCGTGCCTGATCTGCCGGGCAGCGAGGTCACGCTGCCACGAAGCTGCGACGCCACCGAAGTGCCCTCCTTTCCAGCATGCGGACAAGCCAGTCGGTGACCAGCCCGAGGACGCAGTAGACGAGCAGCGCCACGATGATCACGTCGTTCCGGAGGAACTGGGTGGCCTGGCTGATCATGAAGCCGAGCCCCGCGTTGGCGTTGACCTGCTCGGCCACGACGAGCGCCAGCCACGCGACGCCGAGGCTCTGCCGCAGGCCGACCAGGATCTGCGGCATCGCGCCGGGCAGCACGATCTGGGTGACGAGTTCGCGACGGCTCAGGTGCAGCACCCGCGCGAGCTCGCCGAGCTTGGGGTCAACGTTGCGGATGCCGGCGAAAGCGTTCAGGTAGAGCGGGATCGCGGCGCCGAGGGCGATGAGGATGATCTTCGGCGCTTCGCCGATGCCGAACCAGACGATGAACACCGGGATCAGCCCGAATAGCGGCAGCGTGCGGAGCATCTGCATGAGGGGGTCGACGGCGTTTTCGCCGAAGCGGCTGAGGCCGGCCATAAACGCGAGCAGCAGGGCGATGGTGGCGCCGAAGGCAAAGCCGACGGCGACCCGTTCCAGCGACACTGCGAGCGCGCCCTGGAGCGTGCCGTACGCGGGCTGGTCCGTGGTGACCAGCGTTACGACGGTGGACCAGATCTGAGTCGGCGGCGGGAGCCGCTTGGCTGAGACGAGGCCGAGCGAACTGATCAGCTGCCAGGCCACCAGCACCGCGAGCGGACTGATGAGCCGGAGTGCCTTGCCGCGATGGCGTCCCGCGAGCAACCGGCGGCCGGTCGCCTGGCTGGGCTCGATCGACGCCGCATGCCCGGCTGGCCCGGGCGTCGGGGCCGGCCCGGCGGGCGGTGCGGGCACGGGCGTCAGGCCGCGCCGGGGTGGCGCGGCCGGTGACACGAGCCGCGCCGCATGTTCAGCCGCGACATCACCGTCGGTGACAGCCTGTCTGTTTCCGGGCATGGTGGCACCCTCTTCTGATCGTTGCGGGGTATGGCGACGGCACGTTGCGCGGCGAGGTCTGCGGGCCATGCGGCCATGCGCTGGCGCTTACGCAGCCGCCTCGGGGGCGGCGAAGGCGAACGGGGTTACGCGGCGAGCCGGGCGGCCGGCCCGAGTGAGCTCGCGAGGCCGACCGAGGCAGCGTGGCTGCCTGCGCGCGGCCCGGAGCGTGTGCTCGGACGACACAGCGCGACCGGACGACACAGCGCGGCCGGACGACACAGTGCGCTCGCCTGCCTGCGGAGATCCACATGCAGTCGGTACACCAGGTATCGCGGGGAGCTCATGTCTTCATCTTGACGAACAGATTCCTATA
>Ga0210383_10003838_pt1 | contig 13382 bp, 12 predicted proteins | sample IncBWC14OmetaG_FD_160072 | JGI IMG/M metagenome (GOLD analysis project Ga0210383, IMG submission 160072) | Forest soil microbial communities from Barre Woods Harvard Forest LTER site, Petersham, Massachusetts, United States - Inc-BW-C-14-O ...
TTGAAAGAAGCCAATGGACAAGGCATCGTCGAATATCCGCTGAACAAGGTGGTTCTGTGATGCGCATTCTCTCAGGAGCCACAGCTGCTGCAGAGGTGCGCAAGCTGGCTGCGCGCGGATCGCGCCGGGAAGAAGTGGAACCGGTGGTGCGCCGCATCATCACGGATGTCCGCCAGCACGGCGACCGCGCTGTACGTAAATACGCCGAACGCTGGGATGGCCTATCCCGGCGAGAATCTCTCAAAGTCCCCGAACAAGAAATCCAGGCCGCTTTCAAGTCCGCGTCATCCGAGCTAAGAACTTCCTTGCGCGCCGCCGCCGCGAACATCCGCAACTTCTGCGAACGGCAAACACCGACAGAGTGGATGCGCACCCGCCGAGGGATCACCCTCGGACAACTCGTGCGGCCCCTGGATTCCGTAGGCTGCTACATCCCCGGCGGCCGTTACCCGCTGCTCTCGACCCTGTTAATGACAGTCATCCCAGCTCAGGTAGCGGGAGTGAAACAAATTCGCGTTGTCTCGCCGCAGCCGCGAACCGAAGTACTCGCCGTAGCGGGGATGCTGGGGATCCGCGAGATCTACCGCGTCGGCGGCGCGCAAGCGATTGCGGCTCTTGCCTACGGGACCCAAAGCATTCCACGTGTAGACAAAATTGTCGGCCCCGGAAATCTCTATGTCACTGCTGCAAAAAAGCTGGTTTCGTTCGACTGTGCGATCGATTTCCTCGCCGGACCAACTGAGGTCGTCATCGTAAGTGATGCCTGGAACCCGGAGTTCATTGCCGCCGACTTGGTCGCACAGGCAGAACACGATCCCGAAGCCCTTGCAGTCCTTGTCACGATAAGTGACAAGCTCGCTCGCCAGGTAGCGAATGTCGCCAAGAAGCTAAGCCGGAGAAACGCAGTGGCTTGCCAGGCATTACAACGCAACGGCGTAATTCTCGTATCCGCTTCGCATAGTCAAAGTTTGGACTGGGCGAACGAACTGGCTCCAGAACACCTGACGGTCGGCGCGGCGGATGTCCCCTTCGTCCGCAACGCTGGGTCAGTCTTTGTCGGCCCCTATTCGCCGCAAGCCGCAGGCGACTACGCCTCGGGCCCAAATCATGTCCTGCCTACGGGTGGCGCAGCCCGATTTCGGGGCGGACTCGGAGTGCTTGATTTCGTAAAGCTCATCAGCGTTCAGAAACTCTCGCGCCCCGGCCTCAGCCAGATCGCCCCGGTCGTCGAAACCCTGGCCAATGCGGAAGGCCTCCACGCCCATGCTGAATCGATCCGCGTGAGGTTCAGCCATGCTTGAAGCGCGCGAAGCAGTTCGCAATCTGTCGGCTTACCATCCGCCGCTCGGCGGACGCGAAGGCCTGCGCCTCGACTTCAATGAAAACATAGCCGGCTGCTCCCCGCGAGTTCTCGACCGATTGCGCGAAATCACGCCTGAAGACATCGCGCGCTATCCGGAACGCGAGCCCGTCGAAGCCCTGGTCGCCGAACATTTTGGCATTAAGCGCGCTGAGTTGCTCCTGACTAATGGCGTTGATGAAGCCATTCATCTGCTCTGCGAGACTTTCCTCGAACCCGGCGACGAGGCGCTCGTCGTCGTGCCAACGTTCGCCATGTACGAAATTTCGGCCGCAGCCACCGGAGCGCGCGTCATCACTGTTCCGGCCGGTCCGGGTTTTACCTTCCCGACTTCTGACCTGCTTTCCCAAGTCACGCCGCGCACCCGCCTGATCGCGATCGCCAATCCCAACAATCCGACTGGAATCGTGGCCGAGCCCGCCAGCATTCTCGAGATCGCTCGCCGCGTCCCTCAGGCGGCGATCCTGCTCGACGAAGCCTACTTCGAGTTCTATGGGAAAACGCTGCTAGGCGAATGGCGCAATCTTCCAAATCTCTTTGTGGCCAGAACTTTTTCCAAAGCCTACGGATTGGCCGGCCTGCGCATTGGCGCGCTTACCGGAAATGGCGCCTACATTTCGATGGTCAGCAAAGTTAGTTCCCCTTACAACGTAAACGGCGTCGCCCTCGCATGTCTGCCGGCGGCATTGGCGGATCAAGATTACGTTCGCCAGTACGTCGATCAAGTTCGCGCGGGAAGAGAACAACTGCAGGGAGAGTTAAGCGATCTGGGAGTTCGCTACTGGCCGAGCCAGGCCAACTTTGTTTTGGCGAGCCTAGGATCGTTGAACACTAGGTTCATCCAATCCATGCGTGCGCGGGGCATTCTGGTGCGTGACCGCTCCCGCGACCACGCTTGTGAGGGCTGCGTGCGCATCACGCTCGGAACTGCCGAACATACCGCGCGGCTTCTCAGCGCGCTCCGCGAGGCCCTGGCAGAGATCAGAGCGAACGAGGCAACCGCGACATGAGACGAGCCAAAATTCATCGGGTCACCAAAGAGACCAACATTCGCGCGACGTTGGTCATCGAAGGCCGCGGGCGTTACAAGGTTTCCACGGGGATCCGTTTCTTCGATCACATGTTGGAACTGTTCGCCCATCACGGCGGTTTCGATCTCGACCTTAAGGCCCAAGGCGACCTCGATGTCGATCAACACCACACCGTCGAAGACGTCGGCATCGTCCTGGGCGAACTCTTCGACAAGGCCCTGGGAGCCAAGCGCGGCATTCTGCGCGCCGGATACTTCGTCATGCCCATGGACGAAACTCTTGGCCTCGCGGCCGTTGACTTTTGCGGGCGGACATCGACAACCGTCGACACCAAAGTTCGCGCCCGCCTCGTCGGCGATCTGCAAGCGGAACTGGTTCACGATTTCTTCGACGGTTTTGCCCGAGGCGCCCGCGCCAGCGTGCATGCCCGCGTGCTCTACGGACGCTCCAGCCATCACAAAATAGAATCCCTGTTCAAGGCATTTGCGCGCGCTCTGCGCGCCGCCTGCTGGCGCGACCGACGCATGGCCCGCCTGCTTCCCAGCACGAAAGGTTTGCTCTGATGATCGCGGTCGTCGATTATCGCGCGGGAAATTTAACTTCAGTGAGAAAGGCGCTGGCTCATCTCGGCGCAGATGCCGTCGCCACCGCTGATCCGGAGGTCGTGAAGCAAGCGGACAAGATTATCCTGCCGGGGGTGGGCCACTTTTCGGCGACCGCCATCCTGGAACAAACCGGACTTCGCACCGCCATCCTGCAAAGAATCGAGCAAGGAGTGCCGTTCCTCGGCATCTGCGTCGGCATGCAGTGGATGTTCGAATCCAGCGCCGAATCGCCCGAAACTCGAGGTCTGGCATTGTTCACCGGGGCGTGCGGACGCTTTTCAGAAACGGTCAAATCACCGCATGTTGGCTGGAATTCTCTGACCTGCGAAGGTAGCTCACGCTTGCTTCGCGGCATCTCTTCGGGTGCTTACGTATATTTCTCCCACTCGTATTCTGCGCCAGTAGTTCGAGCCACCGCGGCGCGATGTGAGTATGGCGGAGAGTTTTCCGCTGCCGTCGAACAAGACAATTTATTTGGAGTGCAATTTCACCCTGAAAAATCCGGAGCCATCGGCTTGAAGATTCTCCGAAACTTCTGCGACCTCTGATGCTGACTAAACGAATCATCGCATGCCTCGACGTCAACGCTGGACGCGTCGTAAAAGGCGTACAGTTCCAGCAACTGCGCGACGCCGGAGACCCAGCGGAATTGGCCGCAGCCCACAGCCGTGCAGGGGCCGACGAGGTCGTGCTCCTCGATATCTCCGCCACGAACGAAAAGCGCGCAACTCTTACTGATACCGTTCGCCGAACTGCCCGGGAGTTATTTATTCCATTCACCGTCGGCGGCGGCATTCGCTCGCTCGATGACGCCATTGCCGTCTTCGACGCTGGCGCTGACAAAATCAGCATCAACTCCGCAGCCCTCGCCGATCCATTCCTAATCACTCGCATCGCCGAACGCTACGGCTCGCAAGCCGTAATCGTTGCCATCGACGCCAAGCGCATTAACGGCGAAGCCCGATTTGAAGCCTACGTCAGCGGCGGGAGAAATCCGACCGGGCGCGATGCCATCGCTTGGTCGCGCGAAGCGGAAGAGCGCGGCGCCGGTGAAATTCTTCTGACGTCCATGGATCGCGACGGCACCGGCGCGGGCTTCGATTGCGACCTGATCCGTGCATGCTCGGAGACAGTGCGCATTCCTGTAATCGCTTCAGGCGGCGCCGGAGACACGCAAAGCTTCGTCGACGTTTTTAATCGCGGCAGAGCCGACGCCGCTTTGGCTGCTTCCATCTTTCACTTCGGCCTGCGCCGTCTCGCCGATCTCAAGCAGGAACTACAAAGCGCGGGTATTCCGGTGCGGTGGCCATGCTGATTCCTTCGATCGATCTGATGGGCGGAAAGATTGTTCAGCTTGTACAAGGCGAACGCAAAGCGCTCGAATTCGAAGACTTCGAAGAATGGATCGCCCGCTTCTCAACTTTCCCGCTCGTTCAACTCATCGATTTGGATGCGGCGCTTGGCACCGGCCACAATCAAGAACTCGTCCGCGACTTCGCTAGCCGCCTTCCGTGTCAGGTCGGAGGAGGAATTCGTTCCATTGAAGGTGCAGCTCAAATGTTATCGATCGGGGCGCGGCGTGTAATTCTCGGATCGTCGCTTATCCGCGAGGGCCGTCCCGACATCGAATTTGCGAAAGAGGCGGCGACCACACTGGGAAAAGAAAAACTTGTCTTCGCCATCGATTCCAAGCAGGGACGCGTCGCCATCCGAGGATGGCGCCAACTCACCCCCATCACCCCTCTCGAAATGATCGCGGTTCTGGAGTCCCACTGCGCGGCTTTTCTCTACACCCACATCGATACCGAAGGCTTGATGCAAGGCATTCCCCTCGACATCGTGAGTCAGTTGCGCGCCTCGACCAAAAAGCAGTTGATAGTCGCGGGCGGCATCGCAAGTTCCGAGCAAGTCGAGCAACTGCACACTTTGGGAGTCGACGCCGTAGTTGGTATGGCGATCTACACTGGAAGCATGAAACTAGGCAGCGAACTGAAGTAGCAGCAAATGCCAGATTCCCCGAGCCACACCGCCTTCGGAATCAACAACGTTCAGGCAGGGAAACAGTCTTGAACTACTCAGTAAAATAGCGTGGAGCGTTTGCTCACGCAGGTTGCCACAATTCGATCGGATTTCCCTCGGGGTCATGCAATCGGGCAAACCGTCCGACGCCCGGATAAGATTCCGCGTCAACCTTAATCTCTATCCCTGCAGCTCGTAGCTGGACTGCCATTTTGTCGAGATCCCGCACTCGAAAGTTCACCATCCAGACCTTGTTGGCATCCCCGAAATATTTTGTCGTCTCAGGAAAAGGAGTGAAAGCCGTGGGGCCCGCCTCTTGCTCCCAAGCGTGTTCGCCCTCGCTCGATGGTGTGAGCGAAACTCCCAGGTGCTTCTGATACCAACTCGCCAACGCTTTTGGATCTTGTGCTCGGAAGAATAGCCCTCCGATTCCCGTCACTTTTTCCATCTCCGCTCCTGTGGCGACCTCCTTACTAATAACTGTCTCCCCAGCGGGAGAAGAGGACATTGGCTGTGTGCCCGTCTGTGCCGCGATTCCTGGCGGGACCCGACTAAAGATGAAGCCCGACCCAAAAGCAAATGAGAGGGTCCGTAGTATTTGGCGTCTGTGAAAACGCACCTTACCGTCTTTCGAAAACTAGCGCGACCGATCTACGATACCAGCGCAAATGAGTTTCTGGGAAGGTTAAAAAGAGTAGGAGGTTGGACCACCGGAACGGTAATACTTGATAAGCCTGCAAACGAAGGAATTTTGCGAGTCGTCCCGTTTCCCGGCTTATAGTCTCAAAGCAAAGCCGCCCGGAACTCGGGCGGCTTTTTACCTCGTCTGGTGAGACGCACTGTGATCTACGGCGTCATCTCGAAAATGACGCCGCAGCCTTGCTGCACCGAGTTGCAACCGAGGTTGCCACCCCGGAACGTGGTGCCAAACAAATTATCGTTAGCATCAACCATTATGTTCCCATAGGGATATCCGCCGTCGCTGCCGGTAAAATCCTGCAATGTCTTCTCCTTCCAGCCAGACTTCCCTTTTGTCAGTTCGATCACGCTTCCATAACTACCGGTTCCGTAGTATGCAGCCGCGCCGAAGATATTGCCGGCCGGGTCCAACGTGACACCCGCGAAGACCTGTCCTCCGTCCTTACCGCCTGTGAAGTCATACAGCGTCGTCTCGCTCCAACTGCCGTTGGCGCGTTTGAGCAGGTAAACCACGCCCTGATTGTCAGAACCTCCGGCGCCCGTCGTACCATAGATTTCGCCTGACTTGGGGATCGTGACCGAGCCGAATTCCGGCCAGCAGCCATCGCTACCGCCGGTGAAATTGTAGATCACGCTCTCCTTCCATCCCGTCTTCTCGTGCGCGAGTTCAAACACTGCACCGCAGCCTTCGGCGCCACCACCCACCGTTGCGCCGTAGAGATTGCCAGACTTGTCCCAGCTCAGCCCCATCAGCGGATCCTCTGCGTCCGCCCCAGCGGCAAAGTTATAGAGGATCTTCTTATTCCACTTACTCCCCACGCGCGAAAGCTTGAAAATCGTGCCATAGCCAGCCGTACCGCCCATCTCCGTCACGCCATAAAGATCGCCGGCCGTATCGAGCACCAAACCACTGACGCCAATGCCGACACTTCCGTCATTTCCTCCGCGAAAGGTGTGGATAACCTTAAAAGTCCAGCCGCCTTTCGAGGGGCTGAGTTCATACACGGTGCCATACCCGACGCCACCGCCGTTAGCAATGCCGTAGAGCTTGCCTTCGTCATCGAAAACAAGTTGCCCCATGGGGCCGCCTCCGTCGGCGCCACCCGTAAACTTGTAGAGCACAATTTCCTTCCAGCCGCTCTTGGTGTTCTTGAGCTCGTAGACGAGTCCGTTGAAATTGTCGCCGCCTTGCTGCGTTGTGCCATAAAGATTGCCCGCTTTGTCAGAAATTACGCCGGCGTAGGGATAGGCGCCGTCCGCGCAGTTTTGCTGGGAGCAGAACTCGTACAGCACCTTCTTGGTGCCTGCCCACACACCTTCGGTCAAGAGCAGAATGAGCGCCACACAGAATGCAGTGATCTTCATCAGATTCTCCTTTTCAAAATGGCGCCACAGACTTGCGCCCTCCGCTTCGTCTCGCAATCGCTCCGCAGAGTTATCCTCTGCGGGAACAAATCCTAGCATGTTTGATGAAGCGACGGCGGCGGGGCGGCAGGATCGACGTTACGGTTCTTTGCGCTTGAATCCTCGACGACTTCAAACAGGAACAATGTCACGCGCGCAGTCATTGACATTCTCACCTCCAACGCATATCGTTAGCTCCATTCGGCGGCGCGAAGGATGAAGCTGTTTGCCAGCTTCTCATCCGAGGGGGCTTCTGTTCGCCGACTTCTCCTACTACAGGTGTTTGCAGGCGTAAACGGCACGGTCAGCGTGTTCGGCTGGCGCATTGTACGCACGATGTTCCGCCCGCGACACACATACGATGCCGAGAAGGATGGAGAATATGGGCACACTGGCCCTTCCGCAGGTGAGCGCACCCTCGCGTTTCAGTAATCTCGAAGTATTCGTAATCTCCCTGCTCTGCACCGTGCTCCCGATCGGCGGGGCGTTATACCTGTCTCCACGAAGGGGATGGTTCACGGTTGCGCTGGCCATGACGATTTACCTGCTCTTTCTGGGCCGGTGGATTTGCGGGCGGCCGCTGGGCGCATTGGTCAATGAACGCAACTTGATGAGCCTGTCGCGATTCCAAATGCTCGCGTGGACCATTCTGTTGCTCTCCGCTGTCTTCACCGTGGCCCTCAAGCGCCTGCATGTCCTATCGGCCAATCACGCGGCGGTGCCGTTGAATATTGGGATGGTTTGGCAATTGTGGGCGCTGATGGGCATCAGCGCTACTTCGCTGGTTGGCACACCTTTGCTTTTGAGTCCCAAGGCGACTCAGAGTCCCGATCCAAAAAGCATTAATAAAACGGCCAGCCTTCTGAATGAACCAGCCGCCGCGATCCAAGCAAACAGCCAGGGCAACCTCTACGCGAACGCCAAAATGAGTGACGCATCGCTCATGGACATGTTTCAAGGGGATGAGGTTGGGGACACGGCTTACGTGGATGTTTCGAAGCTCCAGATGTTCTATTTCACCGTGATCGCGATCCTTGCCTATGCCTACGCACTGTACGCAGCAATGGGAAATATTTATCCCCAGGAAGGGTTCCCCATGCCAGTGCCTTCGGACACATTGGTCGGGTTACTGGGAATCAGCCACGCCGCGTACTTGACGAGTAAGACCACGCAACACAGCTAAGAAATAGATCTGATTTGTAAAGGAGGTTCGTTATGCAACAGAAAGTAATCTGCTCGATTTTGCCACCACACATTCTTCGCAAGTTGGCCGACAAACCTGAACTGCGCGATCGCGTCCTGCGCAACTTGGCAATCTCGGAACAATGGCGGGGCATTCGCCAAACGGCCGCTCCGGCGCTGCTCGCCCAAGTTCCGGGGAGCAAACATCGCACCATCTTCGATGCGAAGAACACGATGAATCTTCCAGGGACTCAGGTCCTTGATGAAGGAGGACCGCAGAGCGCGGATCCGGCCGTCAATGAAGCCTATCAATACACCGGCGACACTTACGATTTTTACAAGCAGGTGTTCAATCGAAACTCGGTTGACGATCACGGTCTGACCCTTACGTCTACAGTTCACTACAGCGATCACTACGATAACGCCCTCTGGAACGGGCAACAGATGATTTATGGAGACGGCGACGGACAATACTTTCAGCGTTTTACTGTTTGTCTGGATGTGATCGGGCACGAACTAACCCACGGCGTCACGCAGAACGAAGCGCAACTCGTCTATAGCGGACAATCGGGGGCGCTGAACGAATCCATTTCAGATGTTTTCGGTTCATTGGTGAAGCAGTGGGTCAACAACCAGACAGTCGATCAAGCGGACTGGCTGATTGGCGCCGGCTTGTTCACGAGCGCCGTCCAGGGCAAAGCAATCCGTTCCATGTCGGCCCCAGGAACTGCCTACAACGATCCGAATTCTATTGGCACCGATCCGCAACCCGCGACCATGGATGAGTACGTGAATACGACCGACGACTACGGTGGAGTGCACATTAACTCCGGCATTCCAAACCGCGCTTTCTATCTCGCGGCGCAAGCAATCGGCGGTTACGCGTGGCAGAAAGCCGGTCTGATCTGGTACCGCGTATTGAACGGTTCACTGAGTCCCAGCGCGACTTTTCAAGACATGTCGAATGCTACAGCGATCGTAGCGGGTAGCTTGTTCGGGCAGAACAGCAACGAACAAAACGCAGTAACCCAGGCGTGGGCCACGGTCGGAGTGCCACCGACAGCCTCGCAATTCAAAGCGCTTTCAGCTCCGCCGAAAGGGAACCCGCCTGGACAGGGGGAGGGAAAAGCTGCGTGAGTCTGCAATTCGCCGGGCCTCACCTTGTTAGTGAGCTCTGTAAGGAGCGTACTGGCCTAGCACGTCCGGCGAAGCTAGACTCAAAACATGAAAATCGACATCGAGCGCAGCGGCGGGTTTGCGGGCATCAGTCAGAGTCACAGTATTTCTACGGAGCAATTGCCCGCGGAACAAGCGCAGACGCTTCGTGGCCTGGTGGACGCGTCGGACTTTTATGAGTTGCCGTCGGTGATTCCGTCCGCAGGGCCGGAGAGAGATCCATTCCAGTACAAGATCACTGTCGAGAGCGAACGCGGTACTCACACCGTGCAGGCCGGCGAGGCCGCTGTACCGCCGCGTCTTCAGCCAGTGCTCGATTGGGTGAAGAACTCAGCCCGCAAACCGTAACGCCACTTAACCTGCGATTCGGCGATCCCAGCCGAATCCTCACCCAATCCGTCGACACAGCTACGCGAGGATAAGCAAATGTCGGAAACTATTCAGCTCAATCGAGACTTTGGATGGAAAAACCTGGGCACGACCGGAATGCGACTGCGAGCGCCGGGACTGACAGGCAATGTGATTTGGCGTACGCCGGCCGATCATGCGCCGCTTATGGCGAGCGCTCTCTTGCCAGGCATGGCTGCGGTGGGTGCTCCCGATCTGGTGGAGCAGGCCCTTCAGGAGGCCGGCCTCACCGACCAGGGATCGGTCAGCATTCCCAGCGGGGGTGCGTCGGTGGCCGGCCCGCCGAATCAGATTGTGCTGGACCGGCCGATCGCCCCCAATCAGATCGAGTTTGCAATCTACCGGGACGAGAGTGGCGTCATCAGCCTTCATCGGCCTTTGCCTTCGCCTCCATCCCCGGCACTACTGGCTTCATCCGCAGCGCCTCCTGCCGCGCGACTATTTCACTACGTGATTCCGATGCGTCATGCAGCGACGCCAATCGGCGGAGTACCGCAGATGGCAATGCTCGGAGGCATCGCAGGCAAGGTCATCCGTTTCGTTGGACGGGTGGCGACGGGGCTGGCTGGAGATGCGGTGTATCTCGCTGCCAAAGCATGGGAGGACCACTATCGCACAGCCCAAGGCTTTCATTGGGGAGGGACAGTTCAACAACTGCTGGCCGCGGCGCCGGTTCCTTTATCCCCTGCGAATTGGCAAGCGTTGCAAGGGAACAAGTCGCTGCTTTTTATCCACGGGACCACAAGTTCAACCGCTGGCGGATTCACCGCACTGCAGAATTTCTCCACACAGGCGGGCGCTTTATATGCGAAGTACGGAAGCCGGGTGATTGGGTTCAACCACCACACTTTGACCAAGGGCGTGGCGCAAAACGCGGTGGATTTTTTCTCCGCCATGCAGCTTGGGAATTATCAATTCGACGTAATCAGTCACAGCCGTGGCGGGTTGCTGGGGCGGACTTTGAAGGAACTGCCTCCTGCGCAATTGGGACAGTTGCTCGATCCTGCCGGGGTTCCTCCTGCTGGCGTCAATGTACAGATCGGAAAAATCGTTCTGGTCGGGACGCCGAACGTCGGCACGCCGCTAGCGAATCCGACGGATCTGCCAAGAGCGGTGAGCCGATTGGCGTCAATCGCCAGCAGTTTCAGTCAGGATGCCGCGGCATTCGGACTAGGCGCATTGTTCGTGATTTTCGGCGGCATTGTGGAAGGGGGACTAGGCGCGCTGCCTGGTTTGGAAGACATGAATCCAGGCAACCCTTTCCTGGTAGCACTCAATTCCGCGGCTAGCGACACAGCACCGTACTACGGCATAGAAGCAAATTTCCAGCCCACAGGCGGCTTAGCAACCGCAATCGAAATTAATGGAGTCGATGCATTGTTCTTAGGTCAGGCAAACGATCTGGTTGTGCCGACGCTCGGCGTCTCCGATGTGAATGGGCTGACTCTGCCGGGGCCGCAGGTCGACGCCTATCCGCAAAGCGCGAACGTCTACCACACCGACTATTTCTACCAACAAGGAACCTGGGACTCGATCTTGAGCTTCTTGTGAGGACGTTGGATTCCGGGCAGACAATTTTCCCTATAACTCACGCCGTCCTTATCGCGGCGCCAAGATAGAGCGAAGAACAACCAGAAGAAATGCAACGGCAGCGCAACAAACCGCACTATCTGTCAATGGACGGGAAGGAATAACCATCTATGCACGTTTCTTCCATCGTGGAAGCACAACAGTAGTGGGTATATGAAATCCGGAACGGGGTGAAGCTGGACCGTGACTGAGAAAATCGCGCGTCAACCAAGTCCGGCAGATTTGAGACTACCCGATGAAACAAGAGATGAAATGGGGAACGGCGGCTGTCGTCGCCGTTGTCGCGGCCGTGGGCATTGCTTCGCGGCCATCAGCCGCGCCTGGCGAAGCTGCCGGCACGGGACGCCAAACCGGACAAAACGCAATTCAGTCTAAATCTGGCAAGAAGGGTGCAGATAACCCATGTCGAGACCTAGTCGACTTATTCGAGAACTTCTTGCTCGACGAAGCAGTCGTCGAGCCGAAAGAATGCGGCGATTCCTCAGCTAACGCTGCCCCGGCTAAGCCGAAAGACGTTGACTTTCACCCCAACTTTATCATCGCCTCGCTTCCTGACCCGCTGCACACTCACTTTGCACTTCTGTTTGACCGGTTCGTCGAGGCAATCCAGGAAGGCGGGCAGGATGAAGGTTACGAATATGATTCCTCGTGGCTCCCTTGGGAGACGGAAGAGCCATCACTGGCGCTCCTTTCGGACCAGGATGCTGCCGAAGATCGCAAGGAGAATCGCGAGGATCAACCTGGCGTCCTCCTCTTCCGCAAATCCAGCCCCACAAACCACGGTCCGCGAGCGCCTTATCAGGAGGGTTTGATCATCTTCGTGGTGGGCGAGGAGCCGACCGGTGGCATCCACCGAAAGCAGTTCAACAACGCTGTGGCATGGATTGCCGCCTTGGAAAAGGATCGCAATAACCATTCACCCGTCGCCATCCTTGGACCGACATTTTCGGGTTCGTTCCCATCGTTAGCTCAGCTGCTCTCCAACAACCAAGTAAGCATTGGCCACGGCCTTAACGGAGCAGCGAGTAATCCGCTTGCGATCTATAGCGGCAGTGCCACCAGCAAACAGGATGGTATCCAGTTCAACAGCACAACTCCTGGGATCGTCTTTCACAGTTTTCTCCAGGATGACGATACGACACTAGATCGTTTTTGCAGATACCTGGCGCAGCGAGACAGAGCGAGGATCGCAGTTCTCTCCGAGGACGAAACCACCTACGGCTACAACCCTGAGACCGATCCGCTGAAGCGAAAGTCACCGCCGGATAAAACGCTACCGTGTAGGGATGCGACTTGGCTTTACTATCCGCGCGATATATCGACTTTGCGCGCGGCGTACCAGAGCCAATCCATATTCAATTCTGGATCCTCTGCCCAACAGAACCAGGACACGCAGCGGAAAAATCTTGCAACTGACCTTGCAGACCCGGCGGGCAAAGAACACGACACAGTCCGCACCTACGCAGGCAACCAAATTCCGCTTTCCCAAGAAGCCGAATTGCTCGGAATCGTAGCCGCCCTGCGGTCTCACCAAGCCCATTACGTCGTCCTCCGTAGCAGCAATACTCTCGATCCCTTGTTCCTCACCAACTTCCTGCGCCGAAATTACCCCGAAGGCCGCGTTGTGATTCTCAATGCGGATCTTCTCTTCCAAAGAGGCCAGGACGCGTTGGAACTGAGCGGCGCGATGACCTTATTCACGTATCCGTTAATCCCCTGGGAGCGAAACTGGACGGCGCGTCCACCTTTCTTGCCCCATTCCCACAGAGTATTTCCCGAAGCCACGACGGAAGGAACCTATATTGCTTCGCGGCTGTTGCTTCAATCGCCCATGTTCGGTGACGCGGGTTGCACGCTGCGGGGCGGCGATGTTTTCTTGCCTTCTTTATTCTGTAAGAAAGACGCATT
>Ga0210383_10003842_pt1 | contig 13374 bp, 10 predicted proteins | sample IncBWC14OmetaG_FD_160072 | JGI IMG/M metagenome (GOLD analysis project Ga0210383, IMG submission 160072) | Forest soil microbial communities from Barre Woods Harvard Forest LTER site, Petersham, Massachusetts, United States - Inc-BW-C-14-O ...
GTGATCACGGCCGCGCGATTGGGGACGGGAACGGAGCTGACATGGCTGGATACGACTCCGGAAGTGACGCCGTTCGGGCTGCTTTTGTACCAGCTGCGAAATAAAGAAGCGGTGCTGGCGTCGGAGGATAGCCTGGGAGGATTGCAGCGGACGCCGGCGGATTCTCCGATCAAGAGCTTCATGCACTTCACCCTTGACGGCAAGTTCAGCGAGTACGGGGCTCTCGACGCGACGCTCGAGGTCACGGCCCAAGGAGACCGAGATTGGCCGATGCGGGCCAGCTTTCGGCGGTTCTCTCAGGCGCAGTGGAAGGATTTTGTGAAGGCGCTCTCCGCGAGTTGGGGCTTGCCGGGTGACGTCGACGACGTGCAACTCGATCCCCTCGAAGACACGAGCAAGCCTTTTCATCTGAAGTATCACCTGCACCAGGACCAGTATTTTACGGTGCCTTCGGCGAGCGTGAATTTTCGTCCGATCCCGCCGCTGGGGCTGCCTGCGATTCGAGCGTCGGAAAGGAGCACGGAGCCGTTGAACATCGGTCCTGCGGGTGAAATGGACTACCGGGTCCGTTTGCAGTTTCCCGCCAACTACACGGTGCGCACGCCGACATCGGTGAAAATGTCGAGAGATTACGGCGACTATTCCTCGTCTTATTCGCTAACCGTTTCTAAAAACGGTGGGGTTCTAGAAGGCGAGCGCAAGCTGGTCGTGAAGACCAATGAAGTGGCAGCGGTGCGGCGCGCCGACTACGAATCGTTTCAAAACGCGGCGCACAGCGACGAAGATCAGCTGCTGTCGTGCACCATCCTGACACCGTCGGGGCAAGGGGCGCAGACGGCTTCGAAGATGGAAGGAACTCCCGCAGAACTGCATAAAGCTGGAGTGAAAGCGCTGCAGAGCAAGGATTATCGGACGGCCATTGAACTGCTCAAACGCGCCGTGGACGGGGATGCGAATTCGGGGACTCCGGATCCTAGTTTGAAAGACGGCTGGTATGACCTGGGGCTGGCCTACGCCGGCGCCAACGATCACGCCGATTCGATTGCCGCCTTCCGCAAACAGCTTGAGATCGATCCAAGTCACAAGCACGCGAATGGCGACCTGGCAATGGAGTTGCAGCAAACGGGAAAGAACGACGAGGCGCTCGCGGCTTATCGCAGGCAACTGGAGACGACTCCATACGAAAAGACGGGGCTCAAGAATCTCGGCTTGCTGCTGGCGCAATTGGGACGGGATGCCGATGCGCGCACGGAACTGGAGGCGGCTGCGGCAATTCCCCCGGACGATCCGGAAACGAAGATGGCGCTCGCGCAGGTTTATGCGCGATTGGGAGAGAATGCGAAGGCGCAAGAGTTGATGAAGGGATTAACCGGAAGCGCAGGCGGAGATTCGGGTCAGGATATTTTCGCGGCGGCATTGAAGAATGACATTGACCCGACGCAAACTGAGAATGATGCGCAGCAGGTTCTCTACGACATTGGAGGGCAGTTCGACTCGGGTGAGTTTGATCGGCTGGGGCCGTCGGCGTTTTCGTCGATGCGATTAGTGGCGCTGGCGTGGGCGCGCACGGGATGGGCAAAATTTCAGCGCGGGGAAAATCTGACAGCGATGCAGTTTCTCTCTTCAGCATGGCTTTTGAGCCAGTCGGGGACGGTCGCTAACCGGCTCGGCCAGGTGCTTGAGAAGCAAGGGCAGGCGGAAAAGGCACGTCACATGTTTGCACTGGCCGTGGCGGCGGGCGGAAGCGACGTGCAGGATTCGCGGGCGCGCCTAGTCAAGCTGGCTGGCGATCCGGCGGCGGAGAAAGATATCGCGGGGGCGTCCGCAGAGTTGATGCAGGCGCGCACGGTGAAACTCGGCGCAATCACAAACAAGTCAGTTTCGGCGCATTTCAACCTTGTATTCGACAGCTCGCCTCGTCCGGAGCGCGCCGAGTTCGTTGACGGCGACGAAAGCCTCCGATCGGCGGCCGAGCAACTGCGGGAAAAAGATTTCCCTGTGCGATTTCCGGATGTGTCGTCGGTGAAAATTGTTCGCCGCGGGTTGCTTAGCTGTGGTGCCTCGGGGTGCAGCATCGAGTTGCTGCCGATTAATTAAAGCGTTTTCTTTGGTGACCGCGCCCGCCAAGTAATCCTCCGCTGCAGACGCCATCCCCTCGACGCGTCCGGCTGGACTCCGATAGTCTGGTGTGTCTTGGGATGGGGGCTTTGTCCATGCGCGAGGCCGTCGAACGACTGTGGCCCGAAATTCAGTGGATCGGCGATGCCAAGCTCCGCGAGCAGGTGACGCGGACCTGGATCAGGGCGCTGGAGCGCAGTCCGCTGAAACCTGATGAGCTGAATCAGATCCCTTTTACGCTACTGGTTCCGAATTGCCCTATCACTTTCATGGAGCACAAGCGCTGCGTGGTGCACATTGCGCGCGACAGCGCGAAGGCGATGACGGACTTCATGGGCCGGGCACTACCGATCGACGCTGACGTGGTCATTGCGGGTGCGATTCTGGCGGATGTCGGCAAGTTGCTGGAGTATGAGATCGGTCCGGATGGGAAGAGCCGGCAAAGTGAGCGGGGCGAGGCATTGCGACATCCGTTTACCGGAGTAGCGATGGCGATGGAATGCGGCGTGCCGGACGCAGTGTGCCACATCATTGCCGCGCACGCCGCCGAAGGCGATCTGGTGAGGCGCACGACCGAGGCATTCATTGTGCATCACGCGGATTTCATGGCGTTCTTGCCGTTCAAGAATCCGAAGAACGTGCGAGTTAAGTGACGCGTGATCGAGATCCGAGTGGGACAACCAGGGGCAATCACCGGGAGCAATTATGACTGATTTTGATCGGACAATTGCATCAAGCCTAACGGCACGCTACGAAAAACTGGCTGGCGTGGTGCATGAATTGGCTACGCCGCTCAGCGACGAGCAGTTTTGGGTTAAGCCGTTTCCATTCGGCAACAGTTTTGGCCACCTTGTACTACATCTCACCGGCAATTTGAATTACTACATCGGAACGCAGATTGCCGGGACGGGCTATGTGCGGGATCGCCCGCTGGAGTTTTCGGATGCGACGCGGCCGAGCAAAGCTGCAGTGTTGAAGAAGTTTGATCAAGCGATCGAGGTGGTGCTGGGCGCGATCAACAGTCAGTCGACGGAAGACTGGTCGAAGGAGTATGCGGCGATGAATACGAATGCCCGCGACCGGTTCGAAATGGTGCTCCAGTGTGCGACGCACCTGGATCACCACATTGGGCAGATGATTTATCTGGGATTTGAGTTGAAGCGGAAAGGTTGAGGCATGAATCTTTCTGTTCTTTTTGGTTGAGGGATTCTTATGAGGAGCGCCGTCGAGACTACATCCCCGCGTTCCGGCGAGGCAGGCCATTGGGGCAAGGAAGTTCGGTCGGACGTGCACGTTGCTTTTGAGGCGCGTGATAGCGGCGGGGTCGAGATCTCGCTGGAGTCGCGGGTTTCGCCCTATTACGGTTCGGCGATCCTCGAACAGACGCGGGAAGTTCTCGGCGAACTCGGAGTGAAACATGCGAGGGTTGCGATTCATGATGAAGGGGCGCTGCCCTTTGTTATCGCGGCTCGCATTGAAGCCGCAGCCGGGCGCGCGGGAGTTGCGCTGGGCAAAACCTCGCTGCCCAAGCACGTTCCGCTGCCGGCGCCCTCGCCGAAGGACCGACTGCGGCGGTCGCGGCTGTATCTTCCGGGCTCTGAACCGAAGTACTACATCAATGCGTCGTTGCATGCGCCGGACGCCATCATTCTCGATTTGGAAGATTCGGTGCATCGCGGGGAAAAGGATGCGGCTCGCATCCTGGTGCGAAATACTTTGCGGGCGGTGGATTTTGGATCCTGCGAGCGCATGGTGAGGATCAACCAGTTGCCGCTCGGACTGGAAGATCTGGCGGAAGTGGTGGGCCAGAGCCCGGACCTGATTCTGATTCCAAAGACTGAAGAGCCCGAACAGGTGCGGGAAGTGGATCGCATGATCGGCGAGATAAAGGCGCGCCACGGAGTTGTCCGTCCTATCTGGATTATGCCGATCATAGAATCGGCGTTGGGTATCGAGAACGCATTCGCAGTCGCGACAGCGAGCGAAAATGTGGCGGCACTGACAATTGGGCTGGAGGATTACACCGCCGATCTGGGCGTGGTGAAGACTGCGGAAGGACGCGAATCGCAATACGCGCGGGCGCGCTTGGTGAATGCGGCTCGCGCGGCGGGAGTGCAGGCGATTGATTCGGTCTTCACCGATGTTGCCGATATGGACGGTCTGAGTCGATGGGGAGAAGCCTCGCGGGCGGCGGGATTTGAGGGCATGGGATGCATTCATCCCGGACAGATTCGGGTGGTTCACGAAGCGTTTCAACCGACGGCAGACGAGATCGCAAGGGCGCGGGAAGTGGTTGCCGCTTTTGAAGAAGCGCGGAACAAGGGGTTGGCGGTGGTGAGTCTGGGATCGAAAATGATCGATCCGCCGGTGGTGCAGCGGGCACTGAAGCTGGTGGAACGGGCGAAGGCGATGGGAGTTATTTCGTGAAGTCGAGTACAAGCGCTGGCGAAAAAGTGGAGCTGGCGCATAACGCCGCCGGTCGTGCGGTGCCGACGATGGTGAACGGCAAGCCGCAGATTCCGTTTCTGGGCACGGGAAAATACCAGCCGCGTGGACGGAAAGTGGCGCCGGCAATCTGCTCGACTAAAGATTATCCAGATAGTGGTGACAAGCGCGTGGCCGATCTGGAAACGGCGCTGCGCAAATGCGGGCTGCGTGATGGGATGGTGATTTCGAATCATCATCATCTTCGCGACGGCGATAAAGTCGCGCTCATGGCGTTGGAAGCCGCGGCTCGAATCGGCATCAAAGATCTGCTGTGGTTTCCTAGTGCATCGTTCCCTTCCCAGAAGGGCGCGATCGAACTGATGGAAAAGGGAGTGATCCATCATATCGAAGGTTCGATGATCGGGCCGCTGGGCGATTACTGCACGCAGGGAAAAATGCGCGGCATGGGCGTGCTGCGCTCCCATGGCGGACGCTACCAGGCGATTCAGGATGGCGAAATTCACATTGATGTCGCAGTGATTGCCGCGCCTACTGCCGACTTTTTCGGCAACGCGGATGGCTCGCATGGCAAGTCTGCCTGTGGCTCGCTGGGATTTGCGCTCGCGGATTCGACTTACGCCGATCGCGTCATCGTGGTCACCGATAACCTTGTGTCGTTTCCGTGTGTGCCTTGGCAGATTCAAGGTAATAACGTGGATTTTGTGGTGGAAGTGGAATCGATTGGCGATTCGGCGAAGATTGTTTCCGGCACGACGCAGATCACGCGCTCGCCAGACCGGCTGCTGATCGCGGAACTGGTAGCGAAGTTTCTGCGGGCGGCGGGAATTATGAAGAACGGATTTTCGTTTCAGGCAGGAGCGGGTGGAATCGCGCTGGCTTTCGTTGAGTATCTGAAACAACTGATGAAAGAAGATGGTGTGAAGGCCCGCTTTGTCCGCGGAGGGTCAACGAAATTTCTGGTCGAGTTGCTGCGGGAAGGACTGACCGATTACATCCTGGATGGACAGACGTTTGATCTCGACGGCGTGAACTCGATCGCGCACGATCCGCGGCACGTGGCGACCTCTCCGTTCACGTCGTACAACTACCACGGCAAGGGAAACTTCGCTTCGCTGGTTGATGCGGCGGTGTTGGGAGCGACGGAAGTTGATGTGAACTTCGATGCGAACACTGTGACCCACTCCGATGGGCGCTTGCTGCATGGCATTGGCGGCTGGCAGAACTGCCTGTTTGCGGGATGCACGATTCTTGCGGTGCCTTCGTTTCGCGATCGCATTCCGGTGATCGTGGACGAGGTTACGACGATGACTGGTCCCGGCGAGATGGTTGATGTTGTCGTGACCGAGCGCGGAATTGCGATCAATCCGCGGCGCACGGACTTGCTCGATGCGGTGAAGGGATCGAAGCTGCCGGTACGTCCGATTCAAGACATCAAGGCGGAAGTCGAGAAGATCTGCGGCAAGCCAGCGCGGCCGAAGTTGGGCGCTCGTCCATGCGCGGTGGTGAAGTGGGTGGATGGGACGGTGCTGGATACGGTGTGGCAAGTTGGCTGAGGTCATGCGCCGCCAGCGTTGTTAGCCGCAGAGATCGTGGAGTGCGCCGAGAGATTTGGAGGCATAAGTGCGCGGGCTGAAGGCGAAGCGAGTCCTGATCACGGGCGGGGCCAGCGGGATCGGAGCGGCAACGGCAGCGCGATTTCTTGAAGAAGGATCAGTGGTGTGTGTGCTCGACCGGGACGCGGAAGCGAATGGCAAAATCCTACGCCAGTTGCGCGGTCTGGCGGGGGCGCTCGCTGCCGACGTTTCGAACTTGAGGCAGGTGCAGGCAGCCTTCGACGAAGCGATTCGACTGATGGGCGGCGTGGATGTGCTGGTGAACAACGCCGGCATCAGCATCCGTCATAGCTTTCTCGACATTACGCCGGAAGAGTGGGACAGAGTGATAGCGGTGAACCTTACCGGAGTGTTCTATGTAGCGCAGAGGGCAGCGCGGCACATGATGGAACGCGGCAGTGGCGTGATTCTGCAAACGGCGTCGACGAATGGCATCATGGGATATCCATTTTATGCCGATTACAACGCCACGAAGGCGGGAGTAATCGAGTTGACGAGGTCGATGGCGCTGGAGTTGGCGCCGAAAGTGAGAGTGTGCGCGGTGGCTCCGGGGTACGTGCTGACGCCGATGCAGCGCGCCGAGTACACGGATGAAATGCTTGAGGAGGTCAATCGGAAAATTCCTCTGCGACGTCATGCGCAGCCGGAAGAGATTGCGGCTCTGTTCGCATTTCTCGCCTCGGATGATGCACAAAATATCACCGGCCACGTTTACACTTGTGATGGCGGAGAAACTGCTGGAGGGCTGGCCAGCCGGTAAACGGTGCGTCAATTTGCGTGCGTGACACGTTCTCCTCCCGCGAACGCCGGCAAACGATTTTTCGTGGAACTGATAACCTTCCGCTTGCGTATTCGTCCAATAGGACATAGCTGTGTGAGAAGTGTGCCTTAATGCCAAGAAATCTTTCTTCTGGAGTTCCAATGCGATTTTTAACCTGTCTGCTGGCCCTCGCCATGGTGATTCCGAGCGCCGTGGCCGCCGCCAATCCACCTGCCGATGTCGAAGCGCGACGCAAGGCGCTGAATGACCTTTTGCACGAACGGTGGGAATACACGATGCGCACCAGCCCAATTTACGCGTCCATCCTGGGCGATAAACGTTACAACGACCAACTTGACGACTTCTCGCAGAAAGCGATTGACGACGATCTGGCGCAGACTCGCATCGATCTTGACCGCTTCGAGGCGATTGATACTACCGGGTTCCCCGAGCAGGAAGCGTTGAACAAACTGCTTATGGTGCGAGATTTGAAAATGAGCCTGGAAGGCGTGCGTTTCAAGCCGTGGGAGATGCCGGTGAGCCAGGAGGGCGGAATTCACATTGATGCGCCGCAACTGGTCAGCATTCTTTCGTTCGCGAGCGTGAAGGATTACGAAGATTACATTACGCGGCTCAAATTGCTTCCGCGACTGTTTGACCAGACCACCGTGCAGATGCGCAAGGGCATGGCCGAGGGACTGATGCCGCCGAAGATTCTGCTGGAGAAAGTTGTGACGCAATCGAACGGAATCGCCACGACGGCCGTAGAGCAAAGTCCGTTCGTGCATCCTTTCGATAAATTTCCCGATGGCATCTCCGAAGCCGATCGCAAGCGGCTGCGTGAAGCGGGCTTGGCTGCGGTCAAGGATTCCGTGATTCCGGCCTACGTCAAATTCACGGCGTTCGTCCGCGATGAATATGCGCCGAAGGGCAGGGCCGAGCCCGGAGCATGGTCTTTGCCGGACGGCGCCGCCTGGTACGCGTTCCGCGTGAAGGAAAGCACAACCACAAATTTGACGCCCGAGGAGATTCATCAGATTGGGTTGGACCAGGTTAAAGAGATTGAAGCTCGCATGCTTGGGGTAGTCAACCAACTCGGCTACAAAGACATGGCAAGTTTCAAAGCTGCGGTTGATGCGGATCCGAAACTGCACGCCCAATCGCGAGAGCAGATCCTCGACTTGTACCGCAAGTACGAAGATCAAATGTATGCACGGCTGCCGCAAATGTTTGGACGGTTGCCCAAGGCCAAACTCGAAGTAATGCAGGTCGAAGAATTCCGCGAGAAAGAAGCGTCGGATGCGGCCTACATGGACGGCGCTCCTGACGGCTCGCGGCCCGGCCATATCATGGTGAACACGGGTGATTTTTCCAAACGCACTTTGCTGGATATCGAGACCACCGCATATCACGAAGGCGTGCCTGGGCATCACATGCAGATTTCGATTGCTCAGGAATTGCCTGAACTACCTCTGTTCCGCCAGCACGAGGAATATACGGCTTACACCGAAGGCTGGGCGCTTTATTCGGAGAGGCTTGGCAGAGAGGTTGGTTTTTATCAGGACCCATACAGCTATTACGGGCACCTGCAGGATGACATGCTGCGGGCGATTCGCCTGGTCGTCGATACCGGCTTTCACTACAAGCACTGGACGCGGCAACAGGTGGTCGATTATTTCCACGCACACTCCACGATTGACGAAGTCTCGGTGCAGAGTGAGACCGACCGATACATGGCGTGGCCGGCGCAGGCGCTTGGCTACAAAATCGGACAGCTGGAAATTCTCAAGCTCCGCCAGTACTCGAAGGACCAATTGGGCGACAAATTCGACCTGCGTGGCTTCCACGATGAAGTGCTTTCGGGCGGAGCGCTTCCAATGGACGTGCTCAGCACGCGCATTCACGAATGGGTCGGACAGCAGAAGGCGCAAGCCGGAATGTCGTCGTCGGGGACTAACTCGGGTTCCGGCCAGAAGTGATAGCAACATCATCGCCGGAGTATCATGTCGGGTTATGACGATGCCGACGCCCGAACAAGAACGTGTCCGCATGGCCGGCGTGTTCTCAGCGATGAGCGACGAAGAACTGGCGCAGATCGCTGAAAGCGGCGATGAATTCAGCGTTGCCGCCGAGGAAGCGTTGCTCGCGGAGATGGCAAAGCGTGGTCTCAAGATGGCCATTGCTCCGCCTCGCGGCGAAGACGTTTTGGAATACGACGAAACCGTCGTGCTGCGCCAGTTTCGCGATCTTCCTGAAGCGCTGCTGGCGAGGGGCAGTCTGGAGTCCGCCGGCATTCAAGCCTATCTGGTGGATGACAACATGATCCGCATGGATTGGTTCATCTCCAATCTGCTCGGCGGAATCAAACTGAAAGTCCGCCCCGAAGATGCGGAAGCGGCCAACGAAATCCTGAACCAGCCCATCCCCGAAATGCTGGAAGTTGCGGGCGTCGGAGATTTCGCGCAACCGAAATGTCCCAAGTGCCAGTCGCTGGACGTCAGCTTTGAGGAACTGGACAAGCCGATTGCGTACCTGTCGGCGTATGCCGGCGTTCCCGCGCCCTTTCACAAAAAGGGATGGACTTGCCATGCATGCGGTAATCGTTGGGACGGCGATCAGTGGGACGGCAATCAGGGGGAGGAGCAAGGTAGCGCGCCAGCGTAAGTTCTCGTGACGACAAGCTATAATCCTGAGCAATAGCAATGCGAAATTTTTTTCGGATGCTGCTTTTGGCTCTGGTCCTTATGACCGTGGCGTTGATTTCCGCGCTCACGGCGATGCAACTCGCCATCCATGGGCGCGAAGTAGCGATTCCGAAGCTGGTTGGCATGAGTCCGTCCGAAGCGGAACGTGCAGGCGCAGCTTCCGGACTGCAAGTGGTGATCGAGCGGCAGTTCTACAGCCCTGACATTCCCGAAGGAAAAATTATGACGCAGGTTCCTCCGCCGGGAACCAAAGTGCGGCGAGGCTGGTCGATCCGCGTGGCGCAGAGTCTGGGGCCGTTGCGAGTGGCGATTCCCGACGTGACGGGAGGCAGCGAGCGAGTCGCGGAGTTGAACATACGGCGTCGCGGCCTCAGTCTCGGTTCGGTGGCGCGTGTCAACTTGCCGGACGTTCCGCTGGACCAGGTGATATCGCAGAGCCCACCGGCGAATGCCAGCGGAGTGTCGGCGCCAAAGATCAGCCTGTTGGTCAGCGACGGTCCCGAGCCGTTGGTTTATGTGATGCCGAACCTCGCAGGACAGCCGTTGGGCAGTGCGACGCTGGCATTGCAGGACGCCGGGATTAAGGTGGGCAGAGTTAGCGTGATTCCTCCTCCGCCCCCGCCGGGTGAGCCGCAAGCGGCGCCGGTTGTGCCATCTGCTGTTTCTGAGGCCAGCGCGGCGAGCATGATTGTGAGCCAGACTCCGGCGCCGGGACAGAAAATTGTGGCTGGTGGTGCGGTGAATTTCGAAGTCCGATAGCGCGGCTTGCGCGATTATCTCCGTTCAAATTATTGCCGTTCAATTATTGCCGCGAAGAAGCCGTCGCAAGGATGCACACCGGGGATTGTTCTGAGATAAGGACCGGTGAGAAGCGTCGCGATGTCGAGTCCAGCAGAAAGTTCGCCCGACTGCCTCAATTGCTCGAGCGTTCCCTTACAATCGGCGATCTTGAATTTCGTTGTGCCCTCGAGTACCGCTTCGACGACCGCTTCGTTTTCCTCACGCTCCAGCGAACACGTGGAATAGACCAATCGCCCACCAGGTGTAAGCTGGCCTAGCGCGGACTTCAGGATGGCCGTCTGCCGCGTCTGTAGATCGGACAAGTCTTCCCTTTTGAGTCGCCATTTAATTTCTGGATTGCGGGCCAGAGTGCCGGTGCCGGAACAAGGAACGTCGGCCAGGATGCGATCGAAGGTCGAGGAGTAAGGCAAGTGGCGCGCGTCCGCGGCGACGACATAAACGTTCGGCAAGCGGTGGAGATCGTGCAGCAAGCGCGCGCGGTGAGCGTGCAACTCCGTGGCAAACACTTTGGCGCGCGGGTTACGCCGGGCGAGCAAGGCCGTCTTACTGCCGGGAGCCGCACAGCAGTCAAGAATCATCTTTCCTTCGAGCCCGAAGTGACCGGCCAGCAACGCTACCAGTTGTGAAGCTTCATCCTGAATGGAGACGCGGCCCTCCTGGTAGGCACGGGTCGCGGTTACGTCGCCCGACAGAACGCGCCGTGCGGACGATAGCAACCGACCAGGCGCGAGTTGCACGCCGGCGGCGACCAGTTCGGCTTCAGATTGATCGTCATAAATGTGGATAGATATGGCCGGGACCGCCTGATCGTGGGTGCATATCTGCCGCGCCGTCTCCAGTCCGAATTGCTCGGCCCAGCGCGCGACCAGCCAAGGGGGATGAGCGGCGGTCTTGGCGAGCGTCATCAAGTCGGACGCATTGCTGATTTGCGTGAAGGCGTCTTCGGCGTCACCCCGGGTAATTTTCCTCAGAACCGCATTTACGAATGAAGCCGCCGAGCGCTTCCGTGCCGCTTTCACCAGCTCCACGCTTTCGAAAATTGCCGCTCGCGCCGGAACTCTGGAGAGAAACTGCAATTGATACACGCCGAGGCGCAATGCGGCTAGAACCACATCGTCGAGTCGTCCGATTTTCTGCGTCGATGCGGCGGCTAGCCGTTCGTCGAGCAAGGACTGCCAGCGGAGAACGCCCATCACCAATTCAGTGGCAAGCCCGTGGTCGCGTGAGGAGAGTTTTGCAAGCGGCGCGGAGTGGAGCAGTTCGGCGGCGTAAGAGTCTTCGCGGTGGACTCGCAGAAGAATTTCGAAAGCCGAGGCGCGAGCAGGGGAAACAGGCATCGCTACTTGCCAAGCTGGTCGCCGGATTTGGGCCGGTAGCCGTTGATGAATTCCTGCGCGGTCATACGACGCTTGCCCTCGAGCTGAATCTCGATCAATTCCAGCATCGTGATTGTGTCGTTGCCGCAGCCGACGAACAGGCGCGCTCCGTCGACTGCGATTTGTCCAGGCTTCGGTTCAATCGCAAGTTCCGCCGGTTGAGCGCGATGCACTTGCAGCGTCTTACCGTTAAAGATTGTGAACGCGCCGGGCCACGGCTGGAAGCCGCGCAGGCGGTTGAACAAGTCTCTTGCGCTGCGGCTGAAGTCCATGCGGCCGTCTTCTTTTTTCAGAATCGGCGCGAGTGTAGCTTGTTTATCATCCTGCGGAATCGGGTGGATTTTCTCTTGTTCGAGTCCGCGCAGAGTTTCTACCATCAAATCTGCGCCGATGGACGCGAGCTTTGGGCCTAACGTTTCGGCTGTATCGTCGGCGGCAATCCGGATTTCGCGCTGCATCAGGATGTCGCCAGTGTCTAGCCCGGCATTGATGCGCATGGTCGTGACTCCAGTGACGGATTCACCGTTGGCGATTGACCACTGGATTGGCGCCGCGCCGCGATATTTGGGCAGCAGAGATGCATGCAGATTCAAATTTCCGAACCGGGGTAGATCAATCATCCACTGTGGAATAATGCGGCCATAGCCGACCACGATGATGGCATCGGGATGAATTGCCGCCAGTTGGTCACGGAATTCGCTGTTGTTCTTGATGGCGAGTGGTTGCTCTACGGCAATACCTAAGCGGGTTGCCGCGTCTTTCACGGGAGACGCGGCCACACCCATCCCGCGCCCGCGTGGCCGATCTGGTTGCGTCACCACCAGCGGCACGGTATGTCCAGCCACGACCAGTCTCTCCAGCGTCGCGACGGCGAAACTAGGAGTGCCACAGAAAACCAGAAGCATAAATGTGCGGCCGCACCAGACTCCGTCATCCCGGATGGAGCGAAGGATCTGAGGTCCGGGGCAGGAAGCAGATCCTTCGCTTCGCTCAGGATGGCAATTCGTGAGCGGAAGCCGCTACCATTCTCCCGCCTTCACCAGTTTCTTGATCTTGCGTTTGATCAGGTCGCGCTTCAAGGCGCTGATGTGCGAAATGTAGAGCTTGCCGTTCAGGTGATCGGTCTCATGGAGGAAGGCTCGCGCCAGCAAGTCTTCTCCAGTGTGCTCAAAAAACTTGCCCGTTAGATCCTGCGCGCGCACGGTCACCGTCTTGGCGCGCGTGACTTCCTCGCGAAATTCGGGGATGCTCAGGCAGCCCTCACTACTTCTCTGCCGGCCCTCTTTGTTAACGATTACGGGGTTAATCAGCACGAGCTTCGCGCCCGGGTCTTCTTTGAAAGTCACGTCCACGACCGCGATCCGTTGCGAAATGCCGATCTGCGGAGCCGCCAGGCCGACGCCTCGAGCCGCGTACATCGATTCGAACATGTCCTCGACGAGCTTCTTGATCCCGTCGTCAAAGCTGGTAACCTCTGCCGCAGGTTTTTCCAGGACTGGATCGCCGAATTTAACAATTGGATAAATCATTCTCGGATGCTGGTTCGGATACTG
>Ga0210383_10003843_pt1 | contig 13369 bp, 9 predicted proteins | sample IncBWC14OmetaG_FD_160072 | JGI IMG/M metagenome (GOLD analysis project Ga0210383, IMG submission 160072) | Forest soil microbial communities from Barre Woods Harvard Forest LTER site, Petersham, Massachusetts, United States - Inc-BW-C-14-O ...
CAAAACGCCGCTGGATAGCGTTGGCCCCCTAATTGTTCTGAAATGCAAAGATTCAGCAGAGCTTGTCCGCAAGCTCGCCGAGCAGCAGATTGTCGTCTCAAACCGGCGCGACGGTTTGCGCATCGCGCTGCACGTGTATAACACCATTGAGGATGTTCACGCCGTCCTCAAAGCGTTAGAACGCCATTTGGATTTGTTGCTTCTTGAAAGTACCGCCACCAAAGCTGTTTAATCCGGTAGATTATTGTTTCGTTACGGCTTCTTGCCTACATTCCTTTTCGATAGAAGTACAAAGTAGCGGTGGCTAGGCCGAACCAGACTACGGTGCCAACGGGAAAAAAAATGCGATAGTAATGAGAGCCTTGGAGCGCAACGATGCATGCAAGCAGGGAGAAAAAGCCGAATAGTCGCGACTTCTTAATTTGTCCCACGCCAAGAAGGTATCAGGAACGTTTTCCGGTGTGAAGTGAAGAGTCACCTTCGCGAGCTAAGGTCGAATCTCTGTTTTTCTGCAATTTCCAGTACGCCAGTGAGATGAGCAGTAGGAAGGGCACAAATAAAGGGAGGGAATATCGCAAACCGTCAACGAAAAGCGTAGTGGCGGCGATAGCGAGCAACGCCACAATGCCGAAAATCGTAGGAATCGGATGCAACGGCAGCCGCAACGGCAATTCCGCAGCACGAGCCGCTCCTATCGCGCGGCGAAAGCTCAAGTGAGAGAATAAAATAACCAACCAAACGAAAAACATCCCAGCGACGGCCACTCCGTAGAGCAACAAGAACGACTTTTCCGGAACGTAGATTGCCAGCACTATCGCTACGATCATCCCGGTCGTTGCCATAGCAAGCGCTCCCAGCGGAACGCCCTCTTCGCTGACTCTCCCCAGCCGGGCCGGGGCATAGCCGCCGCGTGCGAGCGAAAAAATCATCCGCGTGGAAAGATACAGATCGGCATTCGAACTCGAGAGCGCTGCCGTGATCACCACCAGATTCATGATGCTCGCTGCGTAGGGAATTCCGGCGGTGGAAAAGGCGCGCACAAACGGGCTGGCCGTGATATCCCCTCCTGTCTGGTTCCACGGAGTTATCGCCAACATCACCACAATTGCGGCCACGTAAAAAATAATCAAGCGGTAGACAATCGTCTTCATGGCCCGTGGGATTGTTTTTTCAGGATCCTGCGCCTCGCCTGCAGTCACGGCGATGATTTCCAGGCCCATGTAACTAGTGATCGCCAGTGTCGTTGCCAGCCACACTCCTTTCCAGCCGTTCGGCAGAAATCCGCCATGGCCAGTAAGATTCGAAAGGCCCGCGGCCGGCGTTGGGCCAAGACCGCTGAGCAGCGCGATTCCGACACCGATAAAGGCCAAAATCGCCAGCACTTTGATCAACGCAAAATAATATTCGAACTCACCGAAGCGGCCCACCTGCAGCGTGTTAATCGTAACCAGTATTACCGACGCGCCGGCGACCCAAGCCCACTGCGGCACACTGGGAAACCAGAACCCAAAATAAATTCCCACAGCGGTAACTTCCGCTCCGATTGCAATGATTTGAATCACGCCATAGGTGGCGCGCACCGTGAATCCAGCCCATGGATTCAGATAGCGTTCCGCATAAATTCCAAACGAGCCGGCTACCGGGTGCACTACCGCCATTTCGGCCAGCGCGTACGCGACGATCAACGCAACTACTGCCGCGAAAAGGTAGGCGACAATCACTCCGGGGCCGGCCAGCCGGATTGTCACGCTGCTGCCTAGAAAAAGGCCCACGCCGATCGCGCCGCCAATCGCCATCATCGAAAGCTGGCGCTGGTTCATCCCACGGCGCAGCCCTTCCGCCGAATTATTTACGAGAACATCGGGATCACTCATTTCGGGTTATCGCACGCAGGGCATACCTGAAACGATGGTTTTCTTGCAGAGCATTGCATGTGGACATGAAATTGGTAGGGGCGGTGGGGATCGAACCCACGACCTTCGGCTTAAAAGGCCGCTGCTCTACCACTGAGCTACGCCCCTAAAAATGCTCAGAACATTTTACACGAAAGGGACTTACCGGACATGTGCCACTTGCGGGGCATCTGCCGGAATGGCCGCAATGTCGGTAGTGGTGTCGGTTCGATCGTCTGAGGTAGGCTCGCCTGGCTTCGGTAGGAGGATGTCCACAATATCTCGCAGGAAGTCAAAAGTGGACCAAAGGCGCATAGAGTACGCTAATGCGATAATAAGGAAATCTGGCCCAGCTTTCATTGGAGGTGCAGCATGATATCTTTTGTGGCGCCCCGGGAGACGGCGGCGCTAAAAGAGGTTACGGAAGTCGAAATGAACCGACAAGAATTTGAATTTTTACCTAAAAGGGAAGCGAAATCATGACCAAGAAAAGCTTGCTCGTCGCCGTCGCACTGTGCGTGGCCTTTTTCTGCAGGGGAGTGTTATTTGCGCGGCCCCAGTGATGAACATCAGAAGCAGGCACGGCAATTTGAGAGCTGCTCAGGGCTATCTGGTGCAAGCGTGGCAGAGGATTAACAGAGCGCAGCGGGACAATGACGACCAATTGAGTGGTCACGGCCAAAGGGCGAAGGATTTTCTGATGCAAGCAAATGAAGAGCTAAAGTCGGCGGCGCAAACCTCAAGCGCAGAAGGCCGATAACGGGAGCCTGCGGTTGCTTGGTCTGATACGCACACTGGTTCGTCCTTACCGCGGCACACTTGTCGTCATTCTGTCTGCCATGGTCGTACAGACAGCGATGAGCGTGGCGGGACCCTGGCCCCTTAAAGTTGTTCTCGACAACGTGGTTGGTTCGCACAAGCTGCCTCATTGGCTTGACGACTTGTTACATCCGCTTTTGGGTGGCGGGACCAAAATGCAAATCGCTTTTGCGGCGGCAGCAGCGGCTGTGATTATCGCCTCGCTGGGCGCTCTTGCGCAGTACATCGCAAACTACTACACCACGAGCGTCGGCCAATGGGTCGCCAACGACCTACGAATGAGGACGTATCACCATCTCCAGCAACTTTCGCTCAGCTATTACGACAAACATCAAACCGGCGCGCTACTGAGTACGATCACCGCGGACGTCCAGACCATCCAGGCTTTCGCCTCCGCCAACACTCTGGATATTGCGGTGGATATGCTGACCATCGTCGGAATGCTCGCGATCATGTTCTGGCTCAATTGGGATTTCACGCTGATCGCCGTTGCGATCACACCCTTTCTGCTCCTGTTCGTATCGCGTTTCAAGAAGGCAGTGAAAAAAGCAACTCACGAAGTGCGCAAGCAGCAGAGCAATATCGTTCAAGTCGTCGAGCAAGGACTTCAATCCATGCGCGTGGTGCAAGCCTTCGGACGCCAGGACTTAGCGCAGGAACAACTTGGCACGGTAAGCCGGGCGACAGTGGATGCGGCGCTGAAAGCTCGGCGCGTGAAGGCTTTGCTCTCTCCGATTGTGGCAGTCACTGTCTCTCTTTGTGTGGGTATCGTGTTATGGCGGGGCTCGGCGCTTATCATCGCCGGAACAATGACTGCTGGCGCGCTCACTGTCTTTCTTTCTTACCTCACTAAATTTTTTAAACCAGTACAGGATCTCGCCACTATGACGAATTCGATCGCGCAGACGGCGGTGGGAGTGGAACGCGTGCAGGCGATTCTGGATGCCGACAGCGTCACTCCCGAAAGGCCAAACGCACAAGAACCAAAGTCGCTCACTGGCGACATCGTATTCGACCAAGTAGCCTTTGCTTATGACGCAAAGGCTCCGGTATTGGAGAACGTGAGTTTTCACATCAAGCCCGGCCAGATGGTAGGAGTGGTGGGGCCCACGGGCGGCGGGAAATCCACGATCGCTAGCTTGATCCCGCGTTTTTACGATCCCACCGGAGGCAAAATTCAAATTGATGGTGTTGATATACGGGACTATAAATTGCAGGCTCTTCGAAACAATATCGGCTACGTGTTGCAGGAAACCGTCCTTTTTGAAGGAAGCGTGCGCGACAACATCGCCTATGGCCACGCCGGCGCGACCGAGGAAGAAATTATGCATGCTGCAAAGCTTGCGGATGTGGACGAATTTGTAGCGCGCATGCCTCATGGCTACGACACTCTGGTTGGCGAGCGAGGCGATACGCTTTCCGGCGGCCAGCGACAACGCATCGGAATTGCGCGCGCAATCATTCGCAACAATCCCATCCTTATCCTTGACGAGCCTACCGCAGCGCTGGACACAGAATCCGAGAGCACCGTAGTGAAAGCTCTGGAACGGTTGATGAAGGGGCGGACGGTGATCACGATTGCGCATCGGCTGAGCACCATACGCAACTCCGACAGCATCATTGTTCTGAAAGAGGGAGTGGTGGCGGAGCAAGGAACCCATGACGAGCTAATGAAACTTGGCGGAGCCTACGCGGAGCTTTATCGCATACAGTTCCAAGCGCCGACCAGCAGTCCAGTATCATGAGATATGATTCCTGCATGCATCGTTTAATGCAGCCGTCCGATGAGGCGGTCAGCATTTCCAGGCCCAGGAGAGTTCATGTCGCGTTCGTTGATTGTTCTGCCGGATGATTCGGCCAAGCCGATTATTGACGCCATTAAAAGTGCCAAAAAATCACTGCGTGTGAAGATGTTCGTTTTTTCGGATCCCTCACTTTTAAAGGCTGTAATTGCGGCGAAGCGACGGGGCGTCGACGTGCGGATCATGTTGAATCCCAGCCGACGCAGCGGCAAAGCCGAGAACCAGCAATCGCGAAAAATGTTGAAGGCCGCCGGCGTGAAGGTCCAGGACAGCAACCCCGCCTTCGGGATGACGCATGAAAAGTCCATGGTGGTGGACGGCACCAGCGCGTTCGTGAAATCGCTGAATTGGGAAACAAAAAATCTTACGGAGACCCGCGACTACGCCATCGCTACCTCGCACAAGCACGAAGTGCAAGAAATCATTAAGTGTTTTGAGGCGGACTGGAAACGGAAATCGTTCGATGGCGGGGAAAGCGCGCATCTGATCTGGTGCACCGGCAACGGCCGCGAGCGCATCGGGCAAGCCATTGACACTGCGCGACACACGATCTTCGTCCAGAACGAACGATACCAGGATGCCGTGATTATCGAGCATCTGGTCCGCGCGCACATGCGCGGTGTGAAGGTCCACGTGATGGCCCGCCCGCCGCACAAGCTTTCAGCAGAAAAGCTCACCGAAGGCGTCGGCGGACTGCGCACCATGCGTGATGTCGGAATCAAGATTCACAAATTAAGGCATTTGAAACTTCACGCGAAGATGCTCTTGATTGACGAGAAACGCGTCATCGTCGGATCGATCAATCTTGCGCCGGGCAGCTTCGATAGCCGCCGCGAGTTGGCCATTGATGTGCGCGACGCTCACATCGTTAAGCGCATGAAGAAGATAGTTCGCCATGATTGGAAACACTCCCACCCACTGGACTTAACTGACGAAGGTCTCCTTGCTGAGCTCGAGGCTCACAAGATAGAGATCCGAGACCATCTGGCCCTCGATTGCCCTCCGAAGAAGCACAAAAAGAAATGACAGGTTCCGACCTACCGACGCCGACTGTCCTGAGACTCTTCGTGGAACTAACGCGAATCTGATTAAGAACACTTCGCTGAGGCCCACGGAAACACTTATACGGCGAAGTTTTCGCTGATATGGACTGATATTGTATGCTTCTGCGTGCTGGGAAAGTATGCATCGCGTGGAGAAATTCAATTCATGAGTGAATGCTCGCGAATAGTTTTGCGTTTTTTGGTCGGATTGACACTGTTGGTAGTGGCGTTTCAACGTGCTGAAACTATTTGTTCAGCGCAGCAATTTTCGCCGAGTCTTTACTCCGGGTTGCACTGGCGATTCATCGGCCCATTCCGCGGAGGGCGCTCGAATGCTGTTACAGGAGTGCCGGGACAGCCGAGCACTTTCTATTTTGGGTCTGTGGGAGGCGGAGTTTGGAAATCTGAGAACTCTGGAAGGACCTGGACACCAATTTTTGATTCGCAGCCGGTGCCTTCGATTGGCGCAATTGCGGTGGCTCCGTCGAATGCGAACATGATTTACGTTGGGACGGGCGAATCCGACATGCGCTCGCAGATCTCGTTCGGCAACGGCATGTATAAATCCACGGACGCTGGGAAAACGTGGACGCACATCGGGCTCGATGACACGCGGCAGATAGGGCGCATCCTTGTGGATCCACGAAATGCGGATATTGTTTTTGTCGCAGCGCTTGGGCACGCTTACGGCGCTAATGCGGAGCGGGGAGTGTATCGCTCGAACGACGGCGGCGTGTCCTGGAAAAAGGTGTTGTTCAAGAACAACGATGTCGGCGCGATTGACCTGGCGTTCGATCCGCAGGATTCGCCAACCGTTTATGCCACGCTCTGGAATACACGACGTCCACCGTGGAGCATTTATCCTCCAGCTTATGGCCCTGGGAGCGGAGTATTTAAATCCGAAGATGGCGGCGACAACTGGCAACAGCTTTCGGGCGGACTCCCGACGGAACGAGTGGGCCGGATTGGAATTGCTGTTGCTCCGACAAATTCAAAGTTGCTCTACGCAATTGTAGATGCGAAAGAAGGCGGGCTTTACCGGTCGAACGATGGCGGCGCTTCCTGGCAAAAAACATCAGGAGATCGCAGAATTTGGAGCCGCGGATGGTATTTCTGCAATGTGGTTGTAGATCCGAAAGACGCGGAAACCGTGTATGTGTCTAACACTTCGCTCTACCGTTCCACTGATGGCGGCAAGAGCTGGACGGCAATAAGAGGTGCACCAGGCGGCGACGATTATCACCAGTTGTGGATTTATCCGGACGATCCGAAGCGTATGGTTCTCGCGAGCGATCAGGGCACGATCATCAGCGAAGATGGCGCGACTACTTGGAGTTCCTGGTACAACCAACCTACCGCGCAGCTTTATCACGTGGCTGCGGATTATCGTTTTCCTTACTGGGCTACTGGCGCACAACAGGATAGCGGAGCGGTGGGCGTTCCCGAACGCAGCGGCCACACTGAAATTTCAACGCATGATTGGAGTGGAATTTGCGCGGGCGATGAAGCGGGTTATACAGCGCCTGATCCGCTACATCCTGAAATACTTTTTGGCGACAATGTGACGAGATGCAATGTGATCACGGGCGAGCTGCGCAATGTTTCGCCAGAGCTGAGCCGGAAAGGACCGTTTCGCCGAACGTGGACGCTGCCGCTGGTTTTTTCGGAGGCTGACCCACGCGCACTCTATTTCAGCAATCAGTTTTTGTTCAAAACTTTGGACGGCGGAAACAGTTGGGAGCAGATCAGCCCTGATTTGACGCGGGAGGATCCCGGCGTGCCGTCCAATCTAAATGAAGCGACGGCTGCGGATGCGCCGGTGGGCAAACGTCGCGGCGTTATATACACGATTGCGCCTTCAGCGATTCCCTCTCGCGCGGATCTGATTTGGATCGGCACTGACGATGGCTATGTTCAAAAAACAGAAGATGGCGGAAAGAGCTGGCAGAACGTTACGCCGAACGAACTAACCTCGTGGAGCAAGATCGTGATGATGCAAGCTTCGCACTTCGACGCGACCGAAGCGTATGCCGCAGTTGATCGCCATCGTTTGGAAGACAACAACCCCTATATTTACCGCACGCGCGATGCCGGCAAGACCTGGCAGCGCATTACGAATGGGTTGCCGGCAGGCGCGTACATGCAAACGGTGAAGGAAGATCCCGAGCGCAAGGGGCTGCTGTTTGCAGGGACGGAGCTTGGCGTTTACGTTTCGTTCAACGATGGCGATGATTGGCAATCGCTGCAACTGAATTTGCCACCCGTTTCAATGCGCGACCTGGCGATTCATGGGGATGACTTGATCGTAGCTACGCATGGGCGCGGATTTTGGGTGCTGGACGATATTACAGCGTTGCGGCAGATTTCCGACAAAGTGAAGGAGTCTGACGCGTTTCTGTTCGAGCCTGCTGCGGCTGTTCGGATGCACGCGGGCACGGACTACGCGTCACCTATGCCGCGCGATGAAGCGTTGGCTGAAAATCCTCCGGTTGGCGCAATGATTGATTATTATTTGAAATCTTCGGCGACGGGTACTTTGGTCATTGAGATAGTCGATGGGAAGGGCGAGGTTGTGCGGCGATATTCGAGCGACAACAAAGCCCCTGCGACGAAGCCCGAGACGCTCCAGTTCCCCGCATTTTGGAGACCTGCTCCCCAACCAGTGTCTACCGCTGCCGGAATGCATCGCTGGATTTGGGATTTGCATTACACGGAAGTTCCAGGGAGCACTCATCTCGCCGGCGACGAATTTGTTGTCGCGCCTCGTGGCGTGACCGCATTGCCTGGAACGTACAAGGTAAGAATGACAGTGGCGGGCAAGAGTTACTCGGAGCCACTATCGATTAAAATGGATCCACGCATAAAGACTTCTGCCGCTGAATTGCAGAAGCAATTTGATGCTGCGATTGAAATATCTCGTCGACAATCCGAAATCAACGAAGCTCAACGGAGCGTGAAAGAGGTTCTTTTGCAGGCGCGGCAGCTTCGGGCCAAAGTCAGCGAGAATGCGGCGCTAGCGTCGGCGTTGGATGCGTTCATAGAAAAGGCGGAGGACGTCGCGGGAAGGCCACCTGATCGATTCGGAATGGTTCCTTCGAAACCGGCGAAAGAACGTGAGGATTTGGAATCACTTAGTAGAAAGTTCGCGAGAATTTTCTCCGCAGTAAACGACGGCGACTCAGCACCGACTATCGACGCGATGCAGGCATTTGGCACGGCCCAGTCAGACCTCGCCACGGTGATGGCGAAATGGGCGGCGCTCACATCGAGAGATCTGCCGGCGGTGAACGGCCAGCTAAGACAAGCGGGGCTTGCTCCAATTGTAATTGGGGCACAAGGGCCGTCGCCGGTTGAGGAAGATCCGGACGACTCGGACTCGAATTGATCGCACAGATCCGCGGCTGAAATAAATCCGAGCACACTTCAGGCAATCGAAGAAGATCGCAGTTCAGTCTGCGGAGGAAACTTCCCCGGGCGTAGGGATTGTCGCGCGCGGGCGCTTGCGTTTCCAAAGGTAATCTTTGCGGAGTTTTTCCTGATGTTTCTTTACCTGGCGCTCAATTTCGGCGAAGGCCGCTTTGGCGCTGGCACGAACGTCAGCGTCGGGGCCAGTACCCGTGGCGTGCAGTGTGCCGGTGGGAAGAGTTAGATTTAACGAAAAGCTAAATTCGTGCTGGTGCGGATTCTTTTCCAGCGATTCATGGAGCAGAACAGAATCCGCTGGATAGCGTTTCAAGAGCCTATTGAGCTTCGCGACATAATGTTCGGTTTCACGTTCAATGGTTTCGCGCAATTCCGGTTCTATATGGCTGTAGGTGATTTTCATCGGAGCACCTTATGTAAAATTGATGGAAAAGTGGAAGGAAGGGTCGCATAGAAGACAATTTCAGGATAACGCTCGATGCCCCGCGTTTGCAACTTATGTTCCACAGATTTCCATGGGTAGATCGACGCGAGCTTTTAAAGCGTTCGCCGGATTGACACGCAAGACGCAACAATCATAGGCTGCCAACGATGCCACGCGTCAGCCGCAAGTCCACAGAAAAACAAATGGAGCCCATGCAACGCGCAAAAGTCTTGGTGGGTCCGGCCGGGTGGGCTTACAAGGATTGGAACGGAATAGTTTACCCGACGCCTCGCACGCGTGATTTCCATCAAGCAACGTACCTGGCGGAGTTTTTCGATACTATTGAAATCAATACTTCTTTCTACCATCCGCTCCAAGCGTCGCATGCGGCGCAATGGATACGACGGGTAGCGGCGAACCCGCGCTTTACGTTCACAGCCAAGCTATGGCAGAAATTCACACATGAAGGCGGCACAAATCTCGAGGATGAAAAAACTGTTCGCGCTGGCTTCGATCTTTTGCGCGGCGCGGACAAGCTTGGGGCCGTGCTGCTGCAGTTCCCTTTTTCATTTCACTTCGAAAACGAAAATCTGGCCCGCTTAAAACAAATCCTGGATTCGTTTCGCGATTATCCCCAGGTGGTGGAGGTACGCCATTCCTCTTGGGCCAACATGAAGTTTTACGAGCTGCTACAGGAGCGCGGCGTGGGATTCTGCAACATCGATCAGCCGATAATTGGCCGCTCCATCGAGCCAAGCGAACAGGTGACCTCGCCGATCGGCTATGTGCGCTTGCATGGCCGCCGGTACGACACCTGGTTCAGCGACGATGCGGCAGCGCCAGTGGAGGAGCGCTACAACTACCTTTATTCGGAAGAGGAATTAGAGCCGTGGGCTGAGAGAGTTCGCAACGTATCAACAAATACGAAAACTACCTTCGTTATCACGAACAATCATTTCCAGGGAAAAGGCGTGGTCAACGCGCTTCAGCTCATTCACTTGCTGGATAACAAAAAGGTAAAAGTTCCGGAAACTCTACGCCATCACTACCCGCAACTTGATTTGATCGCGACGGAGCCATCCAAAGAACCGACATTGTTTCCACTTTTGCCAAAGTGAACGACTAACATGAAACTGAAAGCTGCGAAAATCGGCGGAGTCATACAGGTGTTTGTGACTAAAGAAAGTTTTGTGATCTCGGGAAGCTACTTTTTGAAGAGATCCTCGAAGGCTTTGCGCGCGTCGTTGGGACGTCCAGCGGCTGGAGCTGCAGTGGGCGTGGCGGCAGCGTAGTTCACCGGCGAAGTATCTTTTTCGACGGTCATGCGCAGTTCAAAGAACGTGCAATCGTTCTTGGCGTCTTTCTTGGCGATGCGTTCCGGAATGGGCTGGGTGCATTCGAATTGCTTGCCAGTATCGAAGTGGACGCACTGTTTGCAGGAGTGCATCTCAGCGTGGCATCGGGGACACTGGCCAGTAGGATCGAATCCGGGAGTCAGGACCGCGCCGCAACTGGAGCATCGGGCCCTCATCACAGTTCCGACCATGCGCGGCGTTCGCGGGCCCATCATTTCTTGTTTGGGGCGGGGCTCACCTTTGGGACGCGAGTCTCCGTTTGAGCGTTCGCTTCTTTCTCTTTTCTTGTCTTCGGATTCGCGGTCGCTATAGCCCCTCTGCTTATACTTCCGGTCCATCGGACCTCCTGGGGGTTGCCAAATCATACTCGAAATCGAATGTGAGTCTTAAAAATGAAAATACTCTTAGATATCGGACTGGTAACAATCTGGTTGTGGCCGCGTTCCGAGATTGCGTCACGAAGTCGCCCCATTGTTTCGATTCGCCCAAAACCTGGACAAGCCTTCCAAGGGCAGGTCAGGCTGCAGGAAAGTCTTCGGTTGGCCGGCTGCTGCAAGGAGCGCTTCCGCGGCCAGATATCCACTCCGGACAGCGCCTTCCATGGTGGAAGGCCACCCGGTTCGAGTCCAATCGCCGGCGAAAAAAAGGTTCTTTATGGAGCTACGTTGCACCGGGCGCCAGCGGTCCACGCCGGGCGCGGGTGAAAACGTGGCGTTGACTTCCTTGATCACGGTAGCCTTGCGCAATTGCGCGTCGCGAGTGGCCGGCAAAACGTCGGCGAGATCTCGACGGCAGATATCGATAATTTCCTGGCGCGACTTTTGTACAAGGTCGTACGACGCGCTGATTACAAGCTGGAGATACTGACCTTCCGCATCCGCGCTTAAAGACTCACCGCTTTGAGAGGTTGGACCCGCGGCCGTGCCATTGGTTTCAGAGGTTCTGTACAACAGAGATTTGTTAAACACCCACTGGGTTGTGTGATCGAGCAATGTGAGGAACGGCTCGGTCATCACCGTGCGGTCGTACCACAAATGAACGCCGGTGATTGGCGAATTCCTGATATTAGGCAAACCTGAAAGCGTTCCATTCCCTTCGCCCATTTCTTTCGGCAGCAAACTCAACAGCGCCTCATGAGGTACGGCGGCAATGCATGCGTCCGCTGAAGTTTCGGTGCCGTCATCCATTACAACGCTCGCGAAATTATTATCCCGGACACGAATTTCGCGGATGCCGGCGCGCAATCGCACTTCCCCACCCCGCCGCATCACGGCTTCGCGGCAGCCTTCGTATAATTCCGCTAGAGGCACTGAAGGAATCCCCACACGATATCCATTTCTATTGGTAAGAAAGCCTTTCCAGAAAACTTCAATCCCATAACGCGCGTCGGTTCGCGACAATTCCTCGTCGAGAGCGCTGACCAGCACTACACGCCAGAAGCGGTCTATCGCAGCGGGCGTCTGGTTCATTCGCTGCAACCAATCGAGCATTGAAAGCCCGTCGATGCCGGACGGATGGCCGCCCGCCTTCGCGATGGCCATCATGGCGTTTGCGATGCTGCGCTTGTCTGCCAAATTCAACGAACTAAAAAGCAGGAACGATGGCGCCAAGTGCATGGGCGCAGGCAAAGGCGACGATTCCATGGTCGAACGTCGGCCTTGCGCGTCCACAAAATAAAGCCGGTCGTAAAAACGAATCTTTCCTGCGGCGCCGACGCGAGAATAAAAATCGGCTAAATTCGTGCAGCATCCCAGCGTGACATGCTGGCAGTTGTCCACTTCACTGCCATCCGGCAATGTGTAGGATGTAGCGCGCCCGCCCAGGTGGGGACGCTTTTCGAACAGGCGGACTTGAAGGCCCGCTTCAGCCAGCGCGACGGCGGAGGAAAGCCCTGCCAGTCCGCCGCCGATCACTAGAACGCTTTGCGAGGGCATCCTTCTTCCACCAACCGGTCATCCCCGCCGTCAGGAGATATTGAATTTTTTCGGCACTGGACAACGAAACGCGCGAAGAAAATACGTCGAAATTGCATTCTTCGATCCGTGCCAGGAGACTGCTGTACGTTCGAATCAAAGCCCAGAGTGTGGCGCGGCTATCGGCATCCACACGATCAACCAGCGAGGCGCCTTCGCGGTAGAAATGCCAGGCGCGTTCGGACTCAAATTCGAGCAATTCTTGAAGCTGCTGAGTTAGCGGGCCGGAAAGTTGAGATTGAGTTATTCCGAACCGCTCGAGATCTTCCTGCGGAAGATAGACCCGGCCCATTTCGAAATCAGTGCGAACGTCGCGAATGATGTTGGTCAATTGAAAAGCCAGGCCCAGGCGTTCGGCTAGGTCCGGAGCCTTTGGATCACGAAAGCCGAAAACGTGCAGGCAGGTGAGGCCAACAGTGCCAGCAACACGATAACAGTATTCCGAGAGCCGGTCGAATGTGGCATAGGAGGAAACGGTCAAATCCATTTCCGCGCCCAGGATCAGATCGTGAAAATAGCGCGACGGAATTTCGAAGCGCGCCATGGTATCGGCAAGCGCCGGAAGAATCGGGTTCGCGCTAGTGCGGCCGGCAATCGCGTCGTCGAGCATTCCGCGCCAGCGAGCGAGGACTTCACGC
>Ga0210383_10003848_pt1 | contig 13360 bp, 14 predicted proteins | sample IncBWC14OmetaG_FD_160072 | JGI IMG/M metagenome (GOLD analysis project Ga0210383, IMG submission 160072) | Forest soil microbial communities from Barre Woods Harvard Forest LTER site, Petersham, Massachusetts, United States - Inc-BW-C-14-O ...
CACCATGTGGCAGCCGGTTTTCCGCAGGGTCTCGAGCAAGGCCGGGATGTACTTGGGATCATGCTGGCCATCGCCATCGACGCGGATTACATAATCGTAGCCGAGTTCGTAGGCAAGCTTGTATCCAGCTTGAACGCCACCTCCGAGTCCCAAATGATAAGGCAAGCGGAGCACGGCGGCGCCAGCGGCACGCGCCGTTTGGTCGGTGCCGTCGGTGGACGCATCATCCACCACCAGAATGGGCGATGCCGGAACCACGCCGCGGACTTCCTGGATGACGCCCCCGATCGCGCCCACCTCATTAAAGGCGGGGATCAGAATCAAGAGCTGATCGGGTCCACTGGCCGGCTTCACAGTGCGGCCACCTGGCGGGGACTGATGGAGTGACGGCGAATCAGGCGGCGGAATTGTTTGGCGGTTAGCCGGCGTTTCATCTTGCGGCGCTCGCGCCAGATGGCAGGGAATCTCACCAGCAATTCAAGATGGCCTCGAATGACATACCAGGGCAGGCGAACGAAGCTGCCGCCCTCGCGCTGGAACTCCGCTGCTTTGCCGCGCCCGCGTAGCGCGTAAACACAATGCCAGAAGTAGCGCGACATCGCGTAGAATGGCACCCACAACAGATCGCGCACAGGGAAGCTTTTGAAGATCACGAAGAGGCGATTGCGTTCTACATAGCCGGCTTTCAAGGCGGACGCATTGCCGGATGAATGGGAATAGCGATGTTCGACTACGGCCTGGGGAACGTACAGGCATTCCCAGCCGGCCCAGCGCGCGCGCAGCCCGAGATCGGTGTCTTCGCAATATAGGAAAAAGCTCTCATCGAAGAGCCCGATTTCTTCCAGCATCTCGCGCCGATACAAGGCCGCGGATCCACTCGGCAGCAGCGCCTCTTCTTGATGCGTATATACCGCCGGGGATTCCAGATGCCCACGCTGCTTGCTACTTCCGTCCAAACAGAGCAACATGCCCGCCGAATCCAGAGACCCATCGGAAGCATGCCGTACTTGTGAGGCGCACATGCCGACATCCGGACGCGGCTCGATTGCCGCAAGGAGAGCTTCCAGCCAGCCAGGCTGCGCGGTGGCGTCATCATTCAAAACAGCCAGGTAGGGCGCCGCCGACTGACGGTAGGCCTGATTAACGGCAGCTCCGAAGCCGACATTCCGATCGTTCGCGATCACCTGCACCCGGCCGCCGCATGGCACAGCGTTTCGTGCGCTGTTGTCCACTACAATCACGTCGAAATCGGAAAACGTCTGTCGCTCCAAAGAGGCCAGGCACTGATGAAGAGTTTCGTCCGCCGCCAAGGTAGGAACAACCACGGTCACCGTTGGGACGATTTGGCCGGACCGTTCGCGTACCATCTCAGGTTGTAAGCAAGTTCCCAGCCCGGGGCCAAAACATAGGGTAGGATAGTGGCTTGCACAGACACTTACTATACATTCTCCTTGCAACTGGTGGGCTGGCGCAATTGTTGCCGTCGCAAACGACAGCGCATCTGGGAGAAATCCGGCAACTCACCAACGGCGGCGAGAACGCCGAGGCGTATTGGTCGCCAGATGGACAGCGGATTATTTTTCAATCCACGCGCGACCAGCTGAAGTGCGATCAGATTTTCATCATGAATCGAGACGGAGGGAACCAGCATATGGTTTCCACCGGTAAAGGCCGCACCACCTGCGGATACTTTTTGCCGGACAACAAACACATCCTGTACGCATCGACGCATGAATCTGGCGATGCATGCCCGGCCGCGGCCGATCGCAGCAAGGGCTACGTTTGGGCCGTGTACCCTACGTACAAGGTCTACCTGGCTACGGATGACGGAAAGATTCTGAAAACTCTGGCTGGGGCGCCGGGCTACAACGCGGAAGGCACGGTGAATTTCAAGACCGGCCGCATCGTTTATACATCGATGGCTTCGGGCGACTTGGATTTATGGACCATGAAGCCCGATGGATCGGACAAGAAGCAAATCACCAAGACCGACGGATACGACGGCGGGCCGGTGTTTTCGCGCGACGCGAAGCAGATCGTGTGGCGCGCGAATCATCCGCAGACCCCGGAGACGGAAAAGCGATACCACGAATTGCTGAGCGAGAATCTGACGTCGCCCATGAAGATGGAACTTTTCGTGGGAGATAGCGCCGGAAATAACACCAAGCAGATTACGAATTTCGGATGCGCCAGTTTTGCTCCCACCTTCACGCCCGACGGCAAGAAGATTCTCTTTGCGTCGAACAAGCACAACTGCGATGGACGAAAGTTTGAGCTGTACTTGGTCAATACCGATGGGACAGATTTGGAGCAAGTGACGGATTTCGGCGGCTTTACGGCTTTCCCCGAGTTTGCTCCGGATGGAAAGACCATTGTGTTCGCCTCCGATAAAGGCGCGAAGACGCCGTACGAGTTCAATATCTTTACGGCGGCGTGGAAGTAGCCGTTCAGGATGGTGGGCGCGCAGGGACTCGAACCCCGGACCCCCTCGGTGTAAACGAGGTGCTCTAACCAACTGAGCTACGCGCCCGCGTGCGGCAATTTCATTCTAGCGAACTCCTTGCCCCGGGTTCCTCAAATTCTGGTACGATCAGTACAATGATGAGTATTCGCTCCGACTTCGGCGGAACGGCCAACCTAACCGCCCCCGCCTTTCAATGATTCCATCCAGAAACTACCCGCCCCGCCGTCCCAGGGTCCGGGAAAATGTGAATGAGGCCATCCGAGTGCGTGAAGTGCGTGCCGTATTTCCGGACGGATCCGTCGAGATCATGCCGACCCTGGCCGCCGTGCGCAAGGCGCAGGACATGGGGCTGGATCTGATCCTGATCGCGCCCACGGCCGAGCCGCCGGTCGCCAAGGCCATGGACTACGGCCAATGGCAATACGAAAACAAAAAGAAGCAGCACGAAGCCAAAAAAAAGCAGCATGTGATCCAGGTGAAGGAGCTTAAGTTCCGCCCCAACACCGACGATCACGACTACGAGTTCAAAAAGAACCACGCCATCCGGTTCCTAGGTGAAGGCAACCGCGTGAAAGCCGTGGTGCAGTTCCGCGGACGAGAGATTGCGCACGTCGATCTGGGGAAGAAGCTGCTGCTGCGTTTCGCGCAGGATCTTGCGGCGCACGGAACGGTGGAAGGGCAACCCAGGCTGGAAGGGCGCAACGCGCACGTGATCATCAGTCCGGTGAAGGCCACCACCGCGCCAAAGGATAAGCCGAAAGAGCCGGGTAAAGATCCGACGGTGCACTAGGGAGAAGTCAGAATTCAGAAGCCAGAATTAAGAATGGGGACGGGTTCTCTACAGATCACGTTCCTCTGCTGTTGAATTCTGAATTCTTGGTTCAGCGGCGCACTACTAAGTGAGTGCCTCTATCCTACGATTCTGAATTCTGGATTCTGACTTCTTTAGTAGAACAGATACTTTCGCCACTGATCGTCGCTCTTTGCTAGCAGGCGCATCAGATGACGGCTGGTGTGTAAGCTGAATGGGCGTGGCGCTCGCGCCAACTTCATTCCGGCTTCTTCGGGAGTGCGGCTGCCTTTGCGGTTATTGCAGGGGTGGCAGCACGCCACTAGATTCTCCCAAGTGGTTTCGCCAGCTCTGGATCTTGGAATTACGTGATCTAGCGTCAGTTCGCCGGATGGCATGGTGCGATGACAGTACTGGCACGTATAGCGGTCGCGCATCAGGATATTTTTGCGCGAGAGCGCCCGGGTTTGATGCGGGATGCGCCGGTATTCGAGCAGCCGGATCACCGATGGGACGCGAATGGAATGACGCGGCGAGTGCACGTGCGACTGCGACTCCTCCTCGGCCGACGCCACGCCCTTCAGCACCAGCACCAACGCCCGGCGCGCGGCGCAGATGTTGATGGGCTCGTAGCTGGCGTTCAGCACCAAGACCGGTCTGTGTAAACGATCAAGACTGGGCATCTTCGGATCTCCCGGAATTCGCATCGCGGACCAGCGGGTCAACCATCAGGCGCCGGTCCACGCGCGCCAGAGTCAGGAGTGTCACTTGCCGTGCGCCGCCCCGCTTTAAAGCGCGGGCACAGGACGCCGCGGTGGCGCCGGTAGTCATGACATCGTCGATCAGCAAAACGCTAAGGCCTTCGAGCGCCGCTCGCTTCTTTGCTCGAAACGAGCCTGAAACATTTTCGCGCCGCTTGGCGCTGGTCAAACCGGCCTGGGATGCGGTGTTCCGCACGCGGCGTAGGGCGTTCGCAACGGGCACATGAGTGCGCCGTCCCACCTCGTGGGCCAGCAGTTCGGCCTGGTTAAACCCGCGCTGCCAGCGCTTCCGCCAGTGCAGCGGCATGGGGACAATGACGTCGAAGCTTTGCTCTCGTGGCAGGGCCTGCGCCAACAGCCGTCCCAGCGGCTTCGACAGCGTTTCCACACGGCCGTACTTGAACAAGTGAATCAGCTTGCGCAGCGAGTCTTCGTAGAATCCGAAAGAATAGGCTCCATCGAATCCACGCACGCCTCTACGGCACAGCGCGCAGCGGCCCTGTTCGTCCAACGGAAAGCTGCTCAGGAATGGCGCGCGGCACTGGACGCAAGAGTAATCCGCCGCCAGGGGCTCAGGCGTGGCCAGGCAGGCGCGGCACACCGGCACGCGGGAAAATTCTGTTAAGGGCTGATCGCAGATGCGGCAATCGTCGGGGAAAAGAAGGGAAAAAAGGGCAGCGGGGATCTTTCGAGCAGAAGCAAACGCAAGCTCACGAGAGGTACTTCGTGCGAGCCATCTACTGCTGAAGACGCACCCCCTTCAAACAACTAGTTTACACGATGTAGTGGGCGCCTAGTGGACGGATTCTCGCGCGACCCGTTCCTACTCATCAAACCGATACAATGGAATCGAAAGCCGAGGCATGCAGACTTTCTACATCGAGACCTTCGGTTGCCAGATGAACGCGCACGATTCCGAGAAGGTAATCGGCACGTTAGTATCGCAGGGCTACCAGCAAGTGGCCAAACCGGACGCGGCCGACCTGGTACTTTACAACACCTGCAGCATTCGCGACAAGGCCGAGCAGAAGGTATTCCATCGGTTAGATGAGTTCAAGCGGCATGGCAAGGGGAAAGTGTTTGGAGTTCTCGGTTGCGTGGCGCAGCAAGAGGGCGAGCGCATCTTCGACCGCGCGCCGCACGTCAGCCTGGTGGCCGGATCGGCCAGCTATGCCAAGCTGCCTGAGATGTTGGTTCAACTCGAATCGGGCAACCGGCGTGTTACCGGCCTGAGCTTGGACAACGATCAGGCGTTTGAAACTCCGTTTACGCGCCGCGATAATCCTCACCGCGCTTACATCACGATCATTGAAGGCTGCGACAAATCGTGCTCCTATTGCGTGGTGCCCTTCACGCGCGGGCCAGAGCGCAGCCGCACCAGCGCGAGCGTGTTGAACGAAGCCCGCGACCTGGCTCGGATGGGTTATATCGAGATCCAGTTACTCGGCCAGAACGTGAACAGCTATCGCGATCCGTCGCCCGCCGGCTGGGATTTTGCGCGTTTGCTGCGCGCCATGGGCGAAGTGGATGGAATCCGACGCGTGCGTTTTACCACTTCGCACCCGCGCGATTTCGTTAGAGACATCATCGACGCCATCGACGACAATCCGGTGCTTTGTAATCACGTCCATCTTCCGGTGCAATCCGGCTCTTCGAACGTGCTGGCACGGATGCAGCGCCTCTACACGCGCGACGAATACATGCGCCGCATCGAATGGATGAAGCAGGCGCGACGAAATATCTCGATCACCACCGATATCATCGTGGGATTCCCGGGCGAGACCGAAGAGGAGTTCGAACAGACGTTGGCGCTGCTGGACGAAGTGGAATACGATTCGCTGTTCGGCTTCAAATACTCGCGCCGCCCGAACACTGCCGCGTTAGACTTGGCCGATCACATCAGCGAGGAAGAAAAGACCCGACGCTTAGCGATCGTGCAGGAAAAACAGCGAGGCATCCAGATGCGGCGACATTCGGAATTGGTGGGCACCGTCGAAGAGGCCTTCGCGGAAGGTTATAATCATGCAACAGGTCAATGGATTGGACGCACTTCGCAAAACCGCACACTCAACTTCGTTCATCCCCAGCATGCGGGGCCGCGGGAGGGCGCAAACCTGGCTGGCACGTCCTGGAATGTTCGCGTCACTCGCGCCAGTCCGAATTCGCTAGCGGGTGAGGTCGTGATTTGAGTGAGGTGGCGATTTGAGCTCTGAAAGGGGAGGGCCTATGGAAGTCGAAATGAAAATCCGCGGATTGATGATGGATCCCGTCACCAACATGCCAATTGTGGTGCTCAAGGATCTGAACGGGAATACCATCCTGCCAATCTGGGTGGGGATCTACGAGGCCAATGCAATTGCCCTCGAGATCGAAAAAGTTTCGACCCCCCGGCCTATGACTCACGATTTGATCAAGACCTTGCTGCTCGGCCTGGGAACCGGCATCCGCAAGGTTGTGGTCAGCGAGTTGAAGGACGATACGTTCTATGCCGTGATCTGGCTGGACAAAGACGGCGACTTGATCAGCGTGGATTCGCGGCCGAGCGACGCTCTGGCCCTAGCGCTGCGCTTGGATTGTCCCATCTACGTGGATGAGTCGGTATTGAAGAGCTCCAAGCGGTCGAGTGCAGCCGCCGACAAGGTGAGCGACGAAGAACAGCGGCGATGGCTAGAGAGCCTGGACGACGAGGATCTCGGCCGATACAAGATGTGACCGGGAATCTGATCGAAACCCTGGAGAAGCTTGCGGCAGCGGGGATTCAGATTATCCCGGCGGATATCACGTCCCATTTCATTCTGGAGCGCGATGGTTTTGTGGCATTTGTAGAGCGCCGCGAACAAGCGTTCGGCAACATCGGCGCGCCTGGCTTGATGACGGAGAAGGGATTTGCTCCGCTGATTTGGCGCGGCGATCAAGCGCACTTTGTCGGAAAGGGTTTTGAGGAACCTGCTACGGCCGAGCAGGTCCAAAAGATGCGGGCGTTCGCCACCGATTTGGCAAACGCCCTTTCTGTACTTTAGTTGCTGGCCGACGTTTTCTTGCGAGGGGCCACTGGTCTTGGGGCATTCTTGCCAGTCCAGCCATGCAGTTTGTCTGCCTCGACATTGAAGACCACCATGTACGGCGTGGCAGTGTAGCTCTCCGGCACACCTTCAAATGACAATTCGGTGCCCGGCTCCACTTTGCCCGCCAACGGCATTTCAAACTTCAAAGTCGCATCCGCCGTGGTGCCGTCCTCGAGCGCCAAAACAACGGTCTTGGGCTTTATCTCGGGCTCAAGCTTTACTACTTTTCCTTTGAGCATCGGCAACTGCGCGCCCTTCATTCCCATTTCGAAATAGCTGGCGCCGTCGGGGGCAGTGAGCGAGGCTTTGAGCTGCTTCCATAGCTTCAGCTGAGGATCTTCCTTGGCCGCCGCTTCCTGTTCTTTCTTCTCTTTTTCCTCTGCGATTTCTTTCACCGATGCGATGTGGTAATCGCCAGCCGGCGCGGCTTGAGCCTTCGCTAGCGTCACAAGATCGTTGAAGCCCTCGTCGCTTCCGTGATAACCCTTGTAAGCGCGCTGAACATAGCTCATAGCTTGCTGGCGTCCAGCGGGCGCCAATCCGCCTGTCCCTTCATAAGTGGCTGCCCGCGCGAAATAGAAGAGGGCCGCTGACATCTTTTGAGGATTCTTCTGGGAGTAGACTACGGTTCCCATGAAGAAGTCCACTTCGCCATTATTAGGATCGAGCTGCAGCGACTTTTGAAATTCTCCTTCCGCGGCATCCCACGTTTTGCGTTGCATCGCGACCCATCCAAGCGTGGTGTGGCCCAATGCCTCCACCGGAGTCCGCGCGCCTTTCCATTGGTCGGCTGTTACGCCCGGCGGCGGTGCATCGATGTTCGCTAGCAGTGCACTGGTGGCTTTTTCCCCTTGGTCCAGCACATCGGGAGTCGGCTTATCGCCTGCCACCGCGCGCGTGTACGACATGGTGTAGTAAAGCGACCAGAAATCCTTAGGATCGGTGGCCAGAATTTTCTTGGCCTCGTCCACGGCATCTTTCGGTTGGTTCAACTTGACGTAAGTGTCGAGGAAGAGCGCCTTGCGCTGCTTTTCGAAATCGGTCTCAGCGTACTTGGTCTGCCATTCCTGAAGCTTGTCGAGCCTCGTTTTTGGATTGGTATCTTTGAGGATCGAATCGTAAAGAGTATATTCGGCGGGATTTTTATATTGCGGTTGTGCCGCAGCGTCCTTATCCTGTCCCGTCACCCATGCGGGAACAAGCAGTCCAACAGCGGCAGCTAGCCACAAGAACCTAAAAGGTTGAGTCATTTCGGGCCTCCAATCTGTCTTCCAAACAGAATGTCTTTGTTGGAATAGTATCAGAGTCCAAAAACGGGCGCAGGGGTCTCTGTCGTTGCGCCCGTTTGAACGAAAACGAGTGGGTTAATGGGCTGCCGCGTGATGAGGAGTATGGTGAGCGGGGGCTGCCTCATTCTTGCCGGTCCAGCCGTGCAACTTTTCCTTATCGACGTTGAAAACCACCATGAAGGGGCTAGCAGTGTAGCTGTCGGCTACGCCTTCAAACGTCAACTCCGTACCTTCTTCTACCTTGCCGGCAAGTGGCATTTCGAACTTCAAGGTAGCGTCGGCGGTGGTGGTGTTGTTCGTAATGTCTTCCATTGCCAGCAGGATGGTTTTCGGCTTAATTGCGGGCTCAAGCTTAATCACTTTGCCCTTGAGAGTCGGCACCTCGGTGCCCTTCACCATCATGAAGTAGGTTGCGCCATCTGGTGCGGTGAGCGCCATCTTCAGGTTTTTCCACAGTGCCTCTGAAGGATGACTGCTGTTGTATTTCTCTTCATCCGCGGCGCTGGCCTGTGCTAGCTCATTGGCATTCTTGATGGTGAAACCGGCCGGCGGCGTTGGATTGGCCTTGGCTGCCGCCACCAGGTCGTTAAACCCTTCGTCGCTGCCATGGAAGTTCTTGTACTGCTTCTGGACGTACGTCATCGCCGTCTTTTGGGCGTCCGCAGGAAGCGCGCCTTGGCCTGTAAAGGTGGCCGCGCGAGCAAAATAGAACATCGCAGCCGGCAGCTTGTCTATTTTCTTCTCCGACGCAATCACCGTGCCCATCCAGTAATCCACCTGCGCGTCGTTTGCACTCAACATCAGAGTCTTCGTGAACTCGGCTTCGGCCCCATCCCAGTTCATCCGCTGCATAGCAATCCATCCCATGTTTCGATGCGCCAAAAGCTCCAGCTGAGGCCGCAGCTTGGCCCAGTCGTCGGCCTTGACGTTGGGTGGAGGGGTGTCCAGATTCTCGAGAATCGCCTTGGCAGCCTTGTCGCCTTGATCCAAAACGTCCGGCGTCTGGCTCTGTGCGTACAGGCCCTGCGTGAAGAGCATGGTGTAATAGAGCGCCGTAAAATCCTTGGGATCGTCCGCCAGGATCTGCTTGGCTTCGTTCACTGCATTCTTGGGATCGTTCAACGCCGCATAGGTGGTCAGGAACAATGTGCGGCGTTCCTTAATCCACTCAGTCATGGGGTACATCATTTCCCACGACTGCAGTTTCTCGAGCTTCGTTTTAGGATTGTTGTCCTTGGTGATGGAGTCGAACAGATCGTACTCCATCCGATCCTTCCAGTTCTTCTGCGGCGCCGCAGAAGACGGCGCGGCCGCCGCCTGTCCGAACATCCGAGCGGGCACCGGCCCGAGCATTCCAATCAATGCAATCGTCAACAAGAATTTAGATGATTGAACCGACACTCCCCGCCTCCCAGCGATCTGAATTCATGGGCGATGATCCAGCAGTTCCTGGCCGTCGACCCTGGCACAACTCTTCAACTTTAGAGTTCGTGCAATTGCGGAGTATACCGAATCGCAAGCATGGTCGCAACCTTCTCTAATGGACACACCCAAGAGTTAGATGCATTCCAGCGCAGTCCTGTTCCGTTTTTGGTATTTTTTGAAGGAAGCTAGCGAGCATGAGTACAAAAAGAACCATGCCGGGTGGTTGGGCGGACCGTGGGACCCTCCCTAAGGGGGTTAATGGCCGGAATCTGTGTCGTTGGTGCAATTTGGAAGTGCCAAAAGGCCGCGTGACCTTCTGTTCGGACTGGTGCGTGGAAGAATGGCGAGTGCGCAGCGATCCGGGCTATATTCGCGAAAAAGTACTGGAACGCGATCGCGGGGTCTGCGCCGGTTGCGGAATTGATTGTCTGCATGCAGGACGGGAGTTGAAACGGTTGCGAGGTGCTGCGCGGCTGAAAGCGCTGCTGCATTGGGGGCTGCGCGCTGGTTCTCGAAAGACGCTGTGGGACGCCGACCATATCACGCCCGTAGTAGAGGGCGGAGGCGAGTGCGATCTCGAGAACATCCGCACTCTGTGTTTGAAGTGCCATCGAGCGGTGACGGCGGAACTGCGGAAGCGCCGCGTCGCTAACGCAGAAGCGGCTTCAAATAGCGCATAACGGTCTTCGCAACAATCTCGTTGCCCTGCGCGGTCGGGTGAATGCCGTCCTGCTGCATGAGACCGGGACGAAGGGCAACGTCGGAGAGCAGAAAAGGAATCCGTGGCGCGTTATATTTCTTCGCCACATCGATATAGATTTTTCCGAAACTGGTGATGTAATCGCCTCCATAGTTGGGCGGCAAAGTCATGCCCGCGATAAGCACCTTGGAACCGCCGCCCTGCAGTTTCTCGATCATCTGCTCCAGATTCATACGCGTGGTTTCCAGCGGTAGGCCCCGCAAGCCGTCGTTGCCGCCGAATTCGATAATCGTGATGCGCGGCTTGTGTGCAAGTACCTCGTCGACCCGATAAAGCCCATCGGTAGTGGTGTTGCCGCTTACGCCAGCATTTACCACGTGCCAGTGCAATCCGGCAGCATCCAGATCTTTTTGCAAGAAATCTGGAAAGCTCTTGCCCGGCTCCGCGCCATAACCTGCGCTCAGACTATCACCGAACGCAACGATCACCGGCCTCGTATCTAGATGTGAGGACGGTGCTCCGCCCAAACCTAACGCTGCACCGACACATCCAACGAAAAGAAGCCTTTTAAACGACATGCAAGCCACCCAATGCCATAATAAAGAATTGCAGGGAGATCCGACTCAAGCACTCGTTCAAACGCCCGCCATTCAGGTCAGCGCCCTTACCAAAAGCATTCCTACCGCAACGCATCGAGTGGACATCCTGCGTGGCATCGATCTGGAAATTGAGCGCGGCGAATTTGTGGCGATCATGGGGCCTTCGGGCAGCGGGAAAAGCACATTGTTGGGACTTTTGGCGGGACTCGACACGCCTACCTCGGGCCGGATCATTCTGGATGGCGACGATATCACCGGTCTGAATGAAGACCGCATGGCTCTGCTGCGGGGCCGCAAAGTTGGATTTGTTTTCCAGTCTTATCACCTGCTACCCACATTGACGGCGGAAGAGAACGTTCTGTTGCCGTATGAACTGACGGGCGGCAACGGAATGGACGGGCCAAAGCGCGCTCGGGATTTGCTGGAAAGCGTCGGCCTGCTCGATCGCCGCGATCATTATCCGATCCAGCTTTCGGGCGGCGAGCAGCAGCGGGTGGCGCTGGCGCGTGCGTTCATGGTTCGTCCGCCCATATTGCTGGCCGACGAGCCCACGGGCAACCTCGATACCGAAAACGGGCAGCATGTGCTGGAACTTCTGATCTCGCTCAATCAGCGCGAGAAAACCACGCTGGTGCTGGTTACTCATGATGCTGCTTTGTCCGCCCGTGCATCGCGGCGAATCACACTGCGCGACGGCCGCATTGTGAGTGACGAGCGAGCAGTCTAAAGGAATTATCGTGCACTTCTCCTGGGCCACGGCCTGCAAAATTGCCTGGCGCGAATCGCGTTCGTCGGCGTTCAAGTTTCTATTCGTGATTCTCGCGGTTGCGGTGGGCGTCGGGTCGCTGACCGGCGTCCGAGGTTTCAGCCGCGCTTTTCACGATATGCTTCTGGACCAAGCGCGTACACTCATGGCGGCCGACCTGTCACTGCGGGTGTTCGAACTCCCCACGCCCACGCAAACCGCCGCTATGGACGCGCTGTCGAAATCCGGCATCGACCGGACCTGGATCACCGAAACCGTGACCATGGCGTCTACCGGCGCGGCGAAGCCTCCCATGCTGGTGTCGGTGAAGGCCGTCGATCCCGCGAAGTATCCATTCTACGGAGAGATCCGTTTGTCGCCGCCGGCTCCGCTTTCCAAGGCGTTGACCGTTGATACCGTTGCCGTTTCCGACGAGGTGCTTTTGCGCCTGAATCTGAAAGTGGGCGACACTATTCGGCTGGGTGGCCAACTGTTTCGCATCGTCGGGGAAGTCACCTATGAACCGGATCGTATGCTTGGCAGCCTCAACGTGGGCCCGCGGGTGATGATTACCCGCGATGGCTTGGAGCGAACGGGCCTGATGATGCCCGGCAGTCGCGCGGCCGAGCGGTTTCTGTTCCGGCTCTCACCAGGTTCACCGGGCATCGAGCCAACCCGCACGGCGCTGAAGGCCGCGTTTCCCGACGCCCTGATTGCCGACTATCGGGAGTCGCACCCTATCATCACGCAGGGCTTGAATCGCGCCACGACATTTCTAAGCCTGGTTAGCCTGATCACTCTGATCATCGGTGCCATCGGAGTGGGTACCGCGATGCGCGCGCATATCCAGCAGCGCATGGATTCCATCGCGATCATGAAATGCATCGGCGCGCGATCCAGCCACGTCATGCGGATCTATTTGCTGCAGACCATCGCTCTCGGGCTTGCCGGCGGCTTGGTCGGCGTGGCGTTCGGACTGGTTGTGCAGCGAGCATTCCCCGCATTTCTCGCCCATTATTTCGAACTGGAGCCCACCGCCCATTGGGATTTCCTCACGGCCGCTCAAGGTATCGGCATCGCGGTTCTCGCGTCATTGCTCTTCACTCTGCCGCCGTTGATTGGAATACGGCACATCCGCCCCAGCCTGATTCTGCGCCGTGAAATGGAAGAAACAAGGCAGGGGTGGCGGACACGGCTGGCTGAAGCGCGCGCTTCCATCGGAGCCGGCGTCATCATACTCGCGGGATTCGCTGGCATTGCGATGTCCTTCGCTACCGGAACCCCGAGAGACATTTGGAGAACCGGCGAATACTTTGCGGGCGCGCTGGTGATCAGTTTTGCGGCATTATCGGCGGTGGCGTGGCTGATGCTGCGCGTTTTGAAGATGGCCAGCAGTGGCAAGCTGCCTGCCTCGGTCCGGCATGGCATCGCAAATTTGTATCGTCCGGGGGCTCATGCGCAATCGGTATTGGTGGCTCTTGGGGTCGGTGTTATGTTTACCCTAACGATTTATCTGGTGCAG
>Ga0210383_10003849_pt1 | contig 13359 bp, 11 predicted proteins | sample IncBWC14OmetaG_FD_160072 | JGI IMG/M metagenome (GOLD analysis project Ga0210383, IMG submission 160072) | Forest soil microbial communities from Barre Woods Harvard Forest LTER site, Petersham, Massachusetts, United States - Inc-BW-C-14-O ...
CAATATCAAGGGTCTGGATCTTGCGAGCACCGCATTCTCATCCCCAAGTGTAAATAGCGTGCCTACGCGTCTTCCCTCGCGACCTTCGCGAGCAATTTCAACCGCGAGTCCAATCAGGGACTCAAGAACGTCAGCATCATATTCCGTGACTTGGCAAAGAATGCTCTCAAACATCCATCAAACCCCATCTCTTTGGATAGCCGCCACCCACTACACGCACACAGTTTTGGATGAAGCGATCACCAGGAAGATTCAGGCGCTCAACGACAACTGTACGAACGATTGTACGTTCGGCACGTGTAAGAGAATCGGACGCAGCAGACTTCCCGGCGTTCTTAGCGGCAACATCTTCCGAAGCGGTGCCCCGACACCGCATAGGTCGCTGGGTGGACGGGTTTTGAGATACATTGGTGGCAGGCCGGTGTAACCCGACCCTCGGCGCGTCTACTTGATTGGCCGCGAACCTGTGATGAGGATGTCCACGAGTCTCCTAGCGCTTGGCTGCCAGTCGGGACCGGAGGCTACGTGGGAGACGCCAATCAGCGCGCGGAGTAGATCAAACGGCTCGAGATCTCTGCGTATTTCTCCACTCTTGATCGCCCGCTTCACCAACGAATCAATCGCTCCTTTGATCTGAATGCGTGAACCTTCGTACAGCTTCGAAGGCCCTCCAACCAGCGAATTCAAGGCGGGGCCGATGATCTGCTTGGTCGCGATGTAGTCAACGAATAGCAACATCCATGCTCGCAAGGCTTCGACGGGAGGAAGGTTTGCGGAGAACTTCTTCTCGGCCGCGGCCACCCTCTCCACTTCAGTCCGATAGACCGCTTCGATCAGTGCATCGCGCGTAGGAAAGTGACGATACAAAGTCCCCGCTCCAACACCTGCCTCTTTGGCGATGTCGTCGAGGCTGGCGTTCGCACCAGACCGGGTAAACGCCTCCTTTGCCACTTCCAGAATGCGCTCGCGGTTCTGCTGGGCGTCAGCGCGAGGTTTGCGCGTGCCAATTTTCTGATTCCTGGCCAGCATAAAAAAAAGTTGCAACCGGAGATAGTCTCCGGTTATCTTATCTAATGATTCGGAGACACTCTCCGTTTTAGCCGGAACGCGGCGGCCTGTCAATAGCAGTTCCCCGGGTTCCGGGGATTAGTGAGGAAATATGAATCCACTCGCTCGTTATAAACCGTCACAGAATTCCGACTCGGGTTGCACCGACCTCACGATGATGGCGGAACGGGAATTGTCGGCATTCTTCAACGCCGTCACCGAGGTGTTCGGGGCGGAACAGGCGGAGATCTCGGCAGAAGACTGGTTGCACGAGTTGATCGAGATCGACGATCTGCCTACTTCAGCCCGCGAATGGAGATTGATCACTGCAAAAGTTTCGACCCGGCTCCCCGGTGGAGTGAACGCTTCGTCCCCGTCATCCCTATCGACCGAATTCACAAATGCTTAGGAGGAAGAGTATGCGTGTTTTTGTTACCGGCGCCACAGGCTTTATTGGTGCGGCAGTCGTCCGAGAACTCATCGACGCTGGTCATCAGGTGCTCGGCCTTGCGCGCTCAGATGCGACAGCCCAATCCCTTGTCGCGGCGGGAGCCGCCGTACATCGTGGTTCGCTCGAAGATCTCGAAAGCCTTCGCAGCGGCGCAGCGGCTGCCGACGGAGTGATCCACACTGCTTTTATCCATGATTTCTCAAACTATGGGCCAGCCGCCGAGGCGGATCGGCGCGCCATCGAGACTCTCGGCAGTGCGCTCGCGGGCTCTGATCGCCCGTTGATCGTCACTTCCGGGACCTTGCTCGTTCAACGCCAGGGCTCGCTCGCAACAGAAGAGGATGCACACAATCCCAACTTCCCACGCAAGTCGGAGGAGGCGGCACTTGCGCTGGCGCCGCACGGGGTCTGCGCATCTGTGCTTCGGCTTCCCCCATCAGTCCACGGCAACGGTGATCACGGATTTGTGCCGCGACTGATCAGCATTGCGCAAGAAAAGGGCGTTTCCGCATTTATAGGGGACGGGCTCAATTGCTGGCCCGCTGTGCACAGACTCGATGCTGCTCATCTCTATAGGCTCGTGCTTGAGAAAGGTAGTGCTGGGTCCACCTATCACGGCATCGCCGATGAGGGCGTACCGACTCGGGAGATTGCTGAGGCCATCGGCCGTGGCCTGAACGTACCGGTCGTCAGCAAATCGTACGAGGCAGCAGCCGATCACTTTGGCTGGATCGCTCGCTTCTTTGGTATTGACGGCCCGGCTTCCAGCGCGCTGACGCAAGAACGGTTGGGATGGCGACCGGTACAGCCTGGGCTTATTGCAGATCTGAACGCGGAGCACTATTTCGAACACGCTGCGGGCGCCGTTTCTGTGCGCGGCTAACGCATGAGCGATAGTGAAACAGCGTTCCGTCTAAATACGGATTGTGGTTCCCCGTTAGTCGAATTCGCGCAGCACGGCGGCGATGACCACACGCTAAGGCGCAAAAGGAGATGATATGCACGACAAACCCGTCGCCCTGGTCACCGGGGCTAATCAAGGAATCGGTCTTCAGATCGCTAAGGATCTCGTTGCACATGGCTTCACCGTGCTGGTCGGGTCGCGCAATTTCGAGCGCGGTCAGGCTGCGGCGAAGGAGGTTGGGCCGGACGCACGCGCGCTCCAGCTCGATGTGACGGATCAGGCTTCGATCGCCGCGGCGGCGGAGCGTATCCGCAAGGAGCTTGGCCGTCTCGACGTGCTCGTCAACAACGCGGCCATCTCGAATACGAGTAAGCTGCCTGGCCAGTCCATCGCAGAGCACGCTAAATTGACCCGCCCGAGCAACGTGTCCCTCGATGAAGTGCGCGCGGTGTGGGAGACCAACGTGTTCGGTGTCCTCGCCGTTACCCAGGCGATGCTGCCGTTCCTACGCAAGGCGTCGGCAGCCCGCATCGTCAATGTGTCGAGCGGCGTTGGCTCGCTGACCATGAACTCGGACCCGGCCTGCGCCTGGCGCTCGATCTTCGGCCCTGCCTACCCTGCGTCCAAGACGGCTCTCAACGCGATAACGCTCGCCATGGCGATCGAACTTGAGCCGGCCGGAATTAAGGTCAACGCCGTCTCCCCGGGCTTCACCAAGACGAACCTCAACAACTACGCGGGCACGGAGACTGTCGAGGAGGGCGCCCGCGAGGCGGTGCGCGTTGCGCTACTCGGCCCGGGCGGCCCGACAGGTACGTTCACGCACGCCAAACTCGGAACGCTCCCGTGGTGATTAGTCTTGCGCGAAAAAGAAGGCCTCGGCATTTGTCGGTGACGGGCTCAACCGCTGGCCCCCGTGCACCGACTCGATGCCTGTAAAGCGAATGTTTCATCGACGTCCGAAGCGGGAAATGGTACATCAAAAAGGGAGTAGAAAATGACGAACATGATTGAGACAACTACATTTGGTGCGACTTCGACCACAGACGACGTTTTATCCGGCGTAAGTCTGAAGGGCAAACGGATTCTCGTGACCGGTGTTTCGGCCGGAATCGGCGTAGAAACGGCACGCTCCCTGGCAGCACACGGCGCTCAGGTTGTAGGCGCGGCGCGGGATTTCAATAAGGCCAAAGCTGCAACCGCGCACGGGCGGAAAGAAGCCGCGGCCAATGGCGGAAGTTTCGAATTGGTGGAACTCGATCTTGCCAATCTGAAAAGCGTGCGTGCCTGTGCCGACGGTCTGCGGGCAAAAGGAGAAGCCTTCGATGTGGTCATCGCCAACGCCGGAGTAATGGCCACACCGTTCGGCCGCACAGTCGATGGCTTCGAAACGCAGTTCGGGACGAATCACCTGGGCCATTTTGTTCTGGTCAACCGGATTGCGGCGATCATTCGGGCCGGAGGACGTCTGATCAACTTATCCTCTGCGGGCCACCGCTACGCGAATGTGGACCTCGACGATCCAAACTTTGAACGTACGCCTTATGACCCGATGGTTGCTTACGGCAGGTCCAAAACCGCGAACATCCTCTTCGCTGTTGCATTCGACAAACGGCACCGGGACCGGGGTCTGCGTGCAGCGGCGGTGCATCCGGGTGGTATTCAAACCGAACTGGGTCGCTACCAGGAACCAGGCCATGTAGAAAAGATGATCGACCAGATAAATCAGCAGCGTGCGGCTCAAGGTAAAGATCCCTTCCACTGGAAGACGATTCCCCAGGGAGCCGCAACCTCAGTGTGGGCGGCAGTCGTTGCTTCCGCTGGCGAGATCGGCGGCCAGTACTGCGAGGATTGTCACGTCGCCCACGTCGTGCCGGACGACGTGTCCGTCGGCGTAAACGAAGGAGTGCGCGGGTATGCGGTGGATGTAAACAATGCCGAGGCGCTCTGGAAAAAAAGCGAAGAAATGGTTGGGGAGTCGTTTTAACTTTCTTTATTACTGCTGAGGAACGCATCAGGAGAAATGAAATGATTGAACAAAAAGGCCTCGCGGGCAGCTTCACTCTGCCCGGCAAATCGATGACATTAAACCGCATGGGCTACGGCGCCATGCAACTGGCTGGCCCGGGCGTCTGGGGACCGCCGAAAGATGTGAATACCGCCATTGCAGTCCTGCGAGAGGCGGTAGAGTCGGGCGTGAACCACATCGACACCAGCGACTTCTACGGACCTCACGTGACCAATCAGCTCATCAAGCAGGCGCTCCATCCGTATGCGAAGGATCTCGTGATCGTCACCAAAGTAGGTGCTCGTCGAGGTCCCGACAAAGCCTGGCTCCACGCTCTTTCCCGCCAGGAATTGGTGGACGCCGTCCATGACAACCTGAGAAATCTGGGCCTCGACCACCTCGATGTCGTCAACCTTCGCGTCGGCGGAATCATGGAACCCGGCGAGGGGTCGATCGAAGAACCGCTCACCTCGCTGATCGAACTGAAGCAAAAAGGACTGATCCGTCACATCGGTCTAAGCAACATTTCTCCGAAGCAGTTCGCTGAAGCGCAGGCCACGACAGAGATTGTCTGCGTGCAGAATTTCTACAATGTGGCCCAGAGGAACGACGATGCTTTCATCGACGACCTGGCCGCCCAAGGTATAGCGTATGTTCCGTTTTTCCCGCTCGGAGGTTTCACTCCATTACAGTCGTCGGCGCTTGACGCGGCCGCAGCGTCGCTCAAGGCTACGCCCATGCAGGTTGCGCTAGCGTGGCTTTTGCAGCGCTCGCCCAATGTCCTGCTGATCCCTGGAACATCTTCCCTCGCGCATCTTCGTGAGAATCTTCAGTCTTCCCTGCTTCAGATTCCTCCCGAAGTGATTGCAGATCTCGACGCAATCGGCGCTCGACCGGCCAGATTGACATCGTGAACAAGCGCTGCAGTGCACGGTGGGACAGTCGCTTCCGGGTAGAAAAAGATGCCCTCCCCAAATGACAAGAAACAGATGGTATTATCGCGGCGGGAGTCACCAATGGAACCGACAAAACCCAAACTTCCGCGTGAAGCCATCGAGCTCTACAACGATTTCATTCATGGTGAGATTAGTCGCCGCGCCTTTATGGAGGGCGTGCAGCGACTAGCAGGCGGTCTGGCGGCAGTTACGGTTATCGATGCATTGATGCCGAATTATGCGCTGGGCCAGCAGATTTCACGCACTGATGACCGAATCAAGGCCAGCTACGAGATCGTTCCCTCCCCCAAAGGTAACGGAAGCATCAAGGGATATCTCGTGCGGCCGATCAGTGCCGACACCCGCTCCGAGACGGTAACAAAGTTGCCCGGCGTAATCGTGGTCCATGAGAATCGGGGTCTGAATCCACATATCGAGGACATCGCGCGGCGATTTGCACTGGCCAACTTTATGGCATTCGCGCCCGACGGCCTTACCTCTCTGGGCGGCTATCCGGGAGATGACTACAAGGGCGGCCAAATGTTCGACAAGATCGACAAGAGCAAGATGTCCGAGGATATGATGGCTGCGGCCTTGTGGTTGAAGTCGCGTTCTGACTGCACGGGAAAGATCGGCGCTACCGGCTTCTGCTATGGGGGCTCGACCGCCAATTTGCTAGCGGTGCGGCTGGGAGCCGACCTGGCGGCAGCGGCGCCGTTTTATGGCGCTCCTCCCGCCCCAGAGGACGTCCCCAAGATTAAGGCGGCGATCCTGGTGCATAACGGAGAACTCGACGCGCGACTGGCCGCTACGTGGCCAGCGTACGACAAGGCGCTGATCGCGGCGAACGTTCCGCACGAAGGCTATATTTATCCGGGCGCGGGACATGGCTTCAATTGCGACGCGACGCCAGAACGGTATAACAAAGCCGCAGCCGATCTGGCCTGGCAGCGCACGATCGACTGGTTCAACAAATACGTGCGTGGCTGATTCCGCGGCTACAATCTGCCGTGCCGGACGCCCCCGAACCGGTTCGGTGCCTCTTCGCCCGATTTATGCCTGCGTCGCAGGCTTCGCGCTGAAGATACCCTTGAACCTTTCGCGGTACGGAAGGAAGACCAGTACCCACAGTACACAAGCCACCAGCGCTGGAGGAATGCTCGCCGGTGCAAGCGTCAGGTGAAACGCGAGGATGTTGTAGAGCTCGGCCGCCAACACTGTCAACGCAAGTGGGACAAAGTAGCCCGAGAGCAATAGCAGCCCGCCAAGTAATTGCATCGCGAAGAAGAATGCGGCAAAATGCGACTCGCTGACGGAGACAAGAAACTGAATCGCGAGCGGATTTGCCGGGGGCGGCTGGTGGATGAAGTTGAGAAATCCATTCAACCCGAAGACCGTAAACGTAAAGCCAAGGAGATAGCGAGCAACAATTGAAGTAATTTTCATACGTGCCCTTTCTAGAAAGTCTGGGTGTGCGTCTGCACAGCAGAACTCCTCTTACACAACATATGATCATTAGGCAACATTTGTCGATTCAGAAAATAAACAAGTGTCGTTTAATCTGTAAGGAGTATCCTTACTAGTAGGGTGACCAGTAGGAATGTCCCAGCTTCTCCAACACGAGACCGAAACGACGGATCCGCGAATCCTGCGCAGCCGCCGCATGCTCATGGATTCACTAGCCAAGTTATTGATGAAAAAGGAGTTCTATGACATTTCTGTTCAGGAGATCGCTGACGAGGCGACCCTAAACCGGGCCACGTTTTACCTCCACTATCCGGACAAGGACGCGCTGCTGCAGGCCATGACAGAATCCCGCTTCCGCGATTTGATAGAGCGCCGCAGCATCACCTTTACCGACTGTAATGGAGCACTGCGCGCCGTTGCGCTCGGCGTCTGCGACTATCTTGCTGAAAGCACAGGCTGTCCCAGTCAGTTGGCTCGGATGTCGCTGGAAGGTTCCATTATTCCCGTCGTCGAGGGTATGTTCAAGGAAGGCCTTTCCCTTCATGGCATTGCACCCGGTATCGATGCGGCGCTGCTGGCGACCACCGCGGCCTGGGCCGTTTTCGGGGCCGCACGCCGCTGGTTTCAGACCCCCAACCGTATCCCCGCCGAGGAGATGGCAGCCCGGATTGAAACCATGGTGAGTCCGGTTCTTTTCGGCGCCACTCAATAGCCGAAGAGTGGCAACACTGTCTCTGCCCGGTTCGATATGTGAGCTGCGCCGGATGTAGTTCGGCGACCAGTGCTTCTCCGCACCGACAAAAATCGCGCTTTTAGAAGAGAATTTTCGGGCAGCAGCGCTTTGTTCCTTTCTTGTAGAGTCTGCGACATTTGTCAAGAGTTTCTCTCCTACAGCAAGATCGGCATAGGGGGGCCTAGGAGCGTGACTCGCCGATCAATTCAAGAGGAGTATGCACGACCGGAGTGATGATCGAGGGAATTCCGAGTCCCCGCATCGACCAACGATACCCACCAGGATCATTGGTTTCCGTCAACAGCAAAGCTGATTGGACTGCCTTAGCCGCTCGCGGCTTCACACATTCACTGCGAAAGAAGGTTTCAATCGAACGTCATTGGAGTGCTAGAATCTCCTGGTAACCCTCGTAATCTGCGAAATTTAAGGTAGTTTAGCTGCATGCTGCATGTAACGGCTGGATAGTTTTGAATAACCTCACAAAAACGTACGGCGCAAAATGGTTGGCTCACTTATGTGTGGCCCTGCTCTTGGTAGCTTCGGTAGCGCAGGCAGTTCATTTCTGCGGATCCCAGTCGTTAGCCGTGCACGGCGGGGTGCAGGTACGAGCGGAATCACCTAACACCACGCTGTGCCTGACTTGCTTGATGGCTCAATCGGTCGCGGCCGCGGTGTTGTCCGTTTCGTTTTTCTCCGTCTTCCGCCGTCGCTTGCGCGTCTCAGTGATGCGGATACAACCCCGGCCTTTTCTAGCGTCCTTCCAGTTGTACGTACGTCCCCCACCCATTTTCTAGCGTTTTCACTGGTCCCGTCTCGTTATTTCTGAAAAGTGGTCAACGCGGCTTATTAGAACGTCCGCAGTGGCTGTATCGACCCCATGGCTAGCCAGCTTTTGGCAGCGTTTTCGCTGAAGTTGCTGTCGGTCGGGCAAGTTGTGAGCAGGTTTGGGAGTTGCATTGTACTTACGACGTTCCAAGACGCTTCGATTTCACGGGCATGTTCCCGTCAGACTCGATCGTTTTACTGTGACGTCCATCCGCTTCCAACAATTTCTGGCATTCGCCATTATTCCGGCCTTCGTGCTGCTCGCAGTTCAGATTGGTGCCGGACAAGCGACGACCCTGATTGGTCTGGATCAAGCCATCGATATGGCATTAGCCCATAACCACGCGATGCAAGCCACGCGCACGATGATCTTTCAAAATCAGGCGCAGGAGACCACCGCCAATCTACGTCCGAATCCCGTCCTCGGAGGCGATGCGCAGTTCATCCCCATCTTTAGTCCTAGCAATTTTTCTAATGACGACCTCGATCTGGCCCAGCAGTTCGACCTTGGTATCTCGTATTTGTTTGAGCGCGGACACAAGCGGCAGAGTCGCCTGCAAGCCGCTCGTGACCAGACCGCGGTTACCCGCGCCCAGGTTACGGATGCCGAGCGCACGCTTGCGTTCAACGTCGGACAACAGTTCGTCAGTGTTCTGCTGGCCGAATCCACGCTGTCGTTCGCGCTGCAGGACTTGAAAAGCTTCCAAAGTACGGTTGACATTTCAGAGGCGCAGCTTAAGGCGGGCGCCATCAGCGAAGGCGACTACCTCAAGATCAAGCTTCAGCTCCTTCAGTTTCAGACCGATGTGTCCTCCGCTCGCCTGGCGAAGGCGCAGGCGCTGGTCGGCCTGCGGCAGTTTCTTGGCTACGATGCGGTTCCCGCCAATTTCGACGTGATTGGCGACTTGGCTTATCAGCCGCTGAAAGCGAACCTGGAGGATTTGCAGGCGAAGGCGCTCAAGCAACGTCCCGATTTTCAGGCGGCCCTGCTCGGCGTAACCGCCGCGCAGAGCCAAATCCGGCTGGCCAAAGCCAACGGCAAAGTGGATGTGAACGGCACCTTCGACTTTACCCACACCGCGGGACAGAATACGGCGTCGATCTTCGCCAGTTTCGAACTGCCGATTTTCAATCGCAATCAGGGCGAGATCGCACGCACTGGCTACGCTCTTACGCAGGCCCAGGAATCACAGCTATCGGCCAGCGATGCGGTGCTCTCGGATGTTGGCAACGCCTATGAAGCGATCAGGAGCAACGACGAAATCGTTCAACTTTACACTTCCGGATATCTGAAACAGGCGCAAGACTCGCGCGACATCAGCGAGTATGCCTACAAGCGGGGGGCGGCGAGCCTGCTGGATTTCCTGGACGCTGAGCGCACTTACCGGGCCTCTCAATTGGCGTATCGCCAGGCTCTGGCTTCGTACATGACCGCGCTCGAGCAAATGAAGGAAGCAGTAGGAACGAGGAACTTGCCATGAAAATGCGCACGGAAGCTGACATCCGATTAGTTGCGAGGGGAACACGCTCTCGGCGGATGAACGGCGCGGTGTTGTCTGCAGCGTTGATGCTTGCCGGTTGCAGCGGAGCGGGAGACCAGGCCAGCAAGATGACTTCGTTCTCCACGGCGGAAAGTCGAGAGTCCAAGGCCGAGCTGTTCTCGCTGCCCGCCGAGCAGATGGCGCACATCCAGGTGGTAACGGTTGAGCAAGGACCGCTGGCGCGCATTCTCCGGCTGACCGGTGCGGTTGAGTACAACGACTTCAAGACTACGCCCGTGATTACGCAGGTCGGAGGGCCGGTGAGCCGTGTCATGGTTGTGCAGGGTGAGCACGTGCGGGCTGGACAAGCGCTGCTTTACGTCGCTAGCCCCGACTACTCTCTGCTCCGCTCCTCCTATATCAAGGCGCGCGATGCCTTCCAGCTTGCGCAGAAGTTCTATCTACGGGCCCAGGACCTCTACGCGCACCACGCCATTGCCGAGGCCGATCTCGAACAAGCTCAATCGAACCGTGCACAGGCGCAGGCCGATTTCGAGTCCAGCGCCGACGCCATCCGCGTTCTAGGCATTGCGGACCCGGAAACGATTGTCACCAAACCTCCGTCACCGGAAATCCCGTTGTACTCACCCGTGGCTGGAGAAGTAGTGGATCGTCAGTGCTCCGCCGGGCAATTGCTCGCAGCCGGCGCCACGCAGTGTTTCACGCTGTCAGACATGAGTTCAGTATGGATTCTCGTCAACATTTACCAGAACGACGTAGCCTATGTGCACGTCGGCGATCCGGTGACGATTGCCAACGAATCGTATCCCGAAGCGGTGCGCGGCAAGATCGAATACATTTCTCCCGCACTCGATCCCAACACGCGCACGCTGCAGGCGCGCATTGAAGCCGCCAATCCAGGCGAGCGCCTGAAGAAAGAAATGTACGTAACGGCGGAGGTCCAGGCCGGGGTAATCCCGAACGCGCTGTTCGTCCCCAACGCTTCTGTACTGCGCAATGATCAAAACATGCCCTACGTCTATGTACAGACTGGACAACGACAGTTCGCCAGGCGCGACGTCACGCTCGGGGAGACCCAGAACGGAAAAACGCAAATCCTCACTGGGTTGCAAGCAACCGACCATGTGGTCGGGGACGGCAGCCTTTTCCTACAATTCCAGAATTCATTGCAGCGCTGAAAGACAGCATCGTAGATGATCCATCGCATCGTTCAATTCGCTCTGCGTCAGCGCTTCCTGGTCCTGATGTTGGCGGTGCTGGTGACAGTTGTCGGCACCATCTCGTTTCAGCGAATGCCGGTGGATGCTTACCCCGACCTTTCACCGCCGCTGGTCGAAGTCATTACGCAGTGGCCCGGCCACGCGGCTGAAGAAATTGAGCGACTGGTTACGCTGCCGATCGAGTTGCAAATGAACGGCGTGCCGCAAATGGTGTTCATGCGGTCGATTTCGCTCTATGGCTTGTCCGACGTCATTATGACGTTCGAGGACAGCACGGACAATTACTTCGCGCGCCAAGTGGTGTTTGAGCGGCTCTCAACTGCCAACCTGCCTCCGGGCGTCACGGGGAACCTGGCGCCCCTGTCGAGCCCATCGAATCTCGTTTACCGCTACGTGATCGAAAGCCCGGACCGCACTCCGCAAGAGCTGAAGACTTATGAGGACTGGGTTATCGAACGCGCCTACAAGTCTGTGCCCGGCGTGGCTGACGATTCAGGCTTCGGCGGCACGGTGATGCAGTACCAGGTGCTGCTCGACCCCGCCAAGATTTACAGCTACCACATCCCTTTGCCGCAAGTGCTCAATGCACTGGCCGCTAACAACGCCAACGCCGGGGGCGGCTTCTACTCGCAGGGCTCGCAATTCTTCTACGTACGCGGGCTTGGACTGGTGGCCAAGACCGAAGACATCGGCGACATTGTCGTGGGCAACAACAACGGCGTGCCGGTGCGCATCCGCGACATCGGCGAAGTCACCATCGGCCACGCTCCTCGCCTCGGACAATTCGGTTTTCAGAACGATGACGATCGGGTCGAGGGCGTCATCCTCATGCTCACCGGCGAGCAGACGCAGAACGTCCTCAAGCGAGTCGAAGAGAAGACCAAGGAAATCAACCGCGACCTTTTGCCGCATGACGTGAAAGTCCGGCCCTTCTATGACCGCAGCGACCTGGTGCAGGTGACCATCGATACCGTGGAGCACAATTTGCTGCTCGGCATGGCCCTGGTACTGATCGTTTTAATCTTCTTTCTGGTCAGCGTGCGCGCCGCCGTCATTGTTGCGCTGACAATTCCGCTGAGCCTGTTGTTTTCTTTCATTTTTCTGCACGCGCGCGGCATTCCGGCGAACCTGCTTTCCATCGGGGCCATCGATTTCGGAATCATCATCGACGGCACGGTCGTGATGATGGAAAATATCCATCGCGAGCTAGCCATACGCCACGGGCAGGAGTACAAACTTCACGAGGTGATTATCGCGGCGGCGCACGATGTGGACCGGCCCATTTTTTATTCCATCGCCGTCATCCTCGCTGGGTACATTCCTATTTATGCGCTCAGCGGCCCGTCGGGCAAACTCTTCCACCCCATGGCGGAAACCATGTCGTGGGCGCTGCTAGGCTCGCTGATCTTCACCCTTACACTCGTTCCCGTGGTCGCTTCCTACTGGTTCACAAAGGGTGTGAAGGAGAAAACGAACCGCGCGTACGAGTGGCTAAAGGACGAGTACGCTTCGGAGCTTCGCTGGTGCCTGGATCGTCCGAATCTTACGATGGTTCTGGCCACGGTCATCTTCGCCGCGTCGCTTTTTCTAATTCCTTTCATCGGCGGGGAGTTCATGCCCCATCTGGACGAAGGAGCGATGTGGGTCCGCGCCACCATGCCCTACACCATCTCTTTCGAGGAGGCGGCCAAGTTCGCTCCACAGATCCGCAAGATCCTGATGTCCTACCCGATGGTCACCGAGGTCGGCTCCGAACTGGCCCGGCCTGACGACGGCACCGACCCCACAGGATTTTTCAACTGCGAATTTTATGTTGGGCTCAAACCGTATAAGGACGCAACCTGGTCCCGGGGAGCCATCCACAACAAAGCCGATCTGACCAAGGACATTCAGAAAAAGGTCGAATCGTATCCCGGAGTGATTTTCAACTTCACCCAGCCGGCCGAAGACGCGGTGGATGAGGCGCTCACGGGATTGAAGAGCGCGCTCGCGGTAAAAATCTTCGGACCCGACCTACAGGTGCTCGAAGACAAAGCGGTCGAGATCAAGCGCGTGCTTCAGCAGGTGCCCGGCTTCACCGAACTCACCGTCGTGCGCGAACTGGGGCAGCCGAGCGTGCAGATCGACGTCGACCGCGAAAAAATCGCGCGTTATGGCATCAATGTTTCCGATGTCGAGGGTGTGATCCAGGCCGGAGTGGGCGGACAGGCGGCCACGCAAGTGATTCAGGGCGAGCAACTGTTTGATCTCGTAGTTCGCATGAAGCC
>Ga0210383_10003851_pt1 | contig 13358 bp, 9 predicted proteins | sample IncBWC14OmetaG_FD_160072 | JGI IMG/M metagenome (GOLD analysis project Ga0210383, IMG submission 160072) | Forest soil microbial communities from Barre Woods Harvard Forest LTER site, Petersham, Massachusetts, United States - Inc-BW-C-14-O ...
CGGTTCAGTCGCCGGAAGGCCAGGCGGCCGCCCAGGATGTGCCCAAGTTCGCCACCGGCGGGGCCCACAGCATGGTCTATGACCTGGAAGACGCCTGACAGCCGCCTTGGTCTGTGGAGGTGAGCGGTATGCCGCCAGTATCGGACAGCGCGCCGTTCAGCGAGGCTGACCTGCTGCGCGCTGCGGGGGAGCGGTCATACAGTCGCGGCCTTGAGTACGTGGACGCGGTACGCAATCTCCATATCGGCCCGGGCGAGATCACCGCGAAGGTCTACGGCACCGATGAGTATGAGATCGTCTTGGACCTGGACGTCGATGGTGTCAGCGGTGAATGCTCGTGTCCGTACGGCCAGGAGGGTTTTTTCTGTAAGCATCTGGTTGCCGCCGGGCTGACCGTGCTCCGCCAGGGTGGCGACCTTCCCCAGCAGCGGGCAGCCGCCGCGGCGAAGGCCCAGGCGCTCGACACCTGGCTGGAGGGGCTGTCCCGGGCGGATCTGCTCGCGCTGGTGCACGAGCAGATCCGCGAGGACCAGAACATGCGCCGTCGGCTGGAACTGCGGGCCGCGGCCGCTGGCTCGGACCCGGGGGCCGTGCAGGCGCGGGTGGGTGAGCTGCTTGACGTCTCCGCGGTATCCCGGCGTGGGTACCTCGAGTACTCGGACGCGAAACCGTACTCCAGCCATATCGACCAGGTGGTCGACGTGATCGACGAACTCGTAGGCGCCGGCCAGGCGGCCGAGGCGGTCGGCATGGCCAGATATGCGCTGTCGATGGTGATGGACGCGCTGGAGCAGGCCGACGACTCCGATGGGTACATCGGTGGCAGCGCTTATGAACTCGCGGCCGCGCATGCCCAGGCGTGTGCCGCCGCGTCCGCGGATCCCGTTGAGCTGGCCTCGTGGCTGGCGGGATTCGTGCTGGGGCAGGGGAGCTTGCTCGCGGATTTCGGTGTCGGCGGCTACGGCGAAGCGCTCGGCGACTCCGGAACGGTGGAGTACCGTCGGCTGATCACCGCGGCGTGGCAGCGGAATCCCTCAGGGATTCACGAAAGATGCCTGATGGAGGACTTGCACCGGGCGACCGGGGAGGTGGACGCGCTCGTCGCCATGTACGCCGCCGATCTGGGCCCGGGAGGCTACACCCACCTGGTGATCGCCCAGGAGCTTGACCGGGCCGGCCGGGCCGATGACGCCCTGCAGTGGGCCGAGCGCGGCGTGCGCGAGGCAACCGGGACAGTGAATACCCAGCTGGTTGACTACCTGGTGGGCCGGCATGAGGCCAGCGGGGCGTACGGCAAGGCTCTGGCGGCCCGGCAGACCGCATTCGGCAAGGACCGCACGCTGAGCTGCTACCGGGCCCTGCGCGACGCGGCCCAGAAAGCCGGGCAATGGGTGGTGGTGCGGGAGCAGGCCCTGCGGCAGCTGGAGAGGGATGCTGCCGCCTATCGTGGCCGCAGCCACGCCGAGTTCGGCTGGGGCGGAGGGCCGGCATGGATCAGCGCGCTGATCGACGACGGTGATATCGCCGCGGCCTGGGACGCGGCTGCCGGGATCGCCAGCGGCCGCCAGTGGCTCACCCTCGCCGACCTGGCCGGCGTCGACCGGCCCGGCGACGCCCTGCCCGTCTACTTGCGTGCGATCGAGCCGCTCAGGTCGCAGACCGGCGATCCGGTCTATGCCCAGGTCGCCGACCTGCTCGCCAAGATCAGGGATTGTCACGAACGGCTGGGCACCGATACCCAGTTCACCGCCTACCTGACCTGGTTGCGCGCCGACCAGAAGCGCAAGCGCAACCTGATCAAGCTCCTCGACCAGCGCGGGCTGCGAACACCGGCCCGTTAGCGAGAGCTAGCCGACGCGGGCTTACCGCCGGAACTATGCAAGCTGTCCATGATCATGGGAGTACGGCCAGTGGAACCGTCAGATCGCCATGATCTCGAAGCTTGGTAGCGTACTCGGGGTGGTACGCTCCCCGGGATCGGCGGGCCCGTGATGGCCGGGCCGCCTCGCGGCGAGACAGGTGCCAGCATGACCGATGATGAGGCTATTTCCTATCAAGCGGCAGTCCGTGGCACACCGGTGCTGAGCAGCACCGGGACGGAGATAGGCACCCTCGAGCACGTGCTGGAGGTTCCCGAGGTCGATGTCTTCGACGGGATCGTGATCGCCACGAAGGACGGCCTGCGCTTCATCGACGCCGACTATGTGCAGCAGATCACCCGGAACGCCATCCGCAGCAGTCTCGACGACGCACAGGCCAGCCAGCTCGCCCCGCCGGACGGCGCGCCGGTGTACCGGGTCGACTCGCTGGAGGACACCGGGCACAGCCTGCACGACATCCTCGGCCGCCTGTTCCGGCGCCCGCGCTGGATCCGCGAGGACGACCAGCGGTGACATTCGCTGAGCGCTAGCGGACGTCGGCCGGCTCCAGTTCCGGGTCGGGCGCGGTCTCGGCCGGAATGCCGTACCTGGACGGCCACCAGTTCCAGCGGCCGAGCAGCGACTCTTACAACCAGCGAAACAATGCCGTCCCCGGCGGCCCGCGGCGCAAACGCCCGGCGCCGCCGCCAATTCAGGACGACTGAGCTGTCCCATCACGCGGTCATGCTGGCAGCCGGACGTGCCCTGGGGGCTCAGCTTGGCCGTGCCGTGAGGGCAGTATTGACTGGATACCCATCCTGGCGAGCAGCCGCCGGAGGATGACGAGCGTGACGACGACGCCGACCGCCGGGAGCAGGATGCCGAGCAGCACGTACAGCCAGGCCTTGTTCAGGTCCATGGTGATGACGCCGAAGTTCATCCCGAAGTAGCCGGTAAGGAACGTCAACGGCAAGAAGACTGCGCTGATTAGGGTGAGAATGTTGATGAACTGCCCTTGCCGGCTAGAGATGTTCGCTGCAACCTGTCCGAGGGCATCCTGGCTCTCGTCCCTGTAGTCCCTTGCCGCGTCCCTGATCTGGGCGGCCCGTCTGCGGTGAAGGTTGAAGCCCGATTCGTCGGCGGCGTTCATGCCCGGCAGCTGGCGGGCGCTCTCGAAGTGATGAAGATCGCCGACGTACCACCCGAGGGCCTGGACAGCCTCGGACAGCTTGCGGCGGATCCTGATGAGTTCACCGTCCACACCGGGTGGTGAGCCGCCGAGCAGCGCAAGCTGGATCTGGTCGAGCTTGCTGTCCAGTTGCACCAGGTCCGGCTCGAAGCTGCCGATGAGCTGGTCGAGGATGAAAAACAGCAGCGACGGGCCGCCGGCCTTGACGTCGTGCAGCAAGTTATCCCAGCCGCGTTGTACTCCTGCCAGGGCCCGGCTGGGCTCTGAGTGCGTGGTCAGCAAGAATCGCTCGGTGAACATGACCTGGACGCCGAGGATGTCGCCCGTGTCCCGGCCCCAGTTACTGCTGGGGACCAGGGCGCGGATGGAGTCTCCGGCTACGTCGAATGACGGGCGCTGGCTGACCGCCGTCAAGGCCTGCAGGGCCGGGTCATTCATGCCCAGGCTCTCGCCGAACGCCCGCAGCCTACGGTCGCCTGGATTCTCCAGGTCGAGCCACACGAAGGCTCCCGCCGCACGCCTGCGCTCGGCATCTTGCGGCTGGGCAGGGTCGATAAGGCCGTTCACATCGGCGAGCCGGGCTGCGGCGTGCGAAACCGGCTGGCCTGTCCCGGCCGAGGTCGTCACTGGCATGGCTAACTCTCCTAACCACTTGATCCCGGCTGAGACTCCGTCGCGCAGTAGCCGCCGGACCCGCACGTTCATGCCCAGCCCAGGCTCGCCTCAGTCGACTCCCCGCACCAGGAATGCCACATCACATCAGCGGCGTGAGATTGGCCTCCTCGCCTTCCAGGCCTGCTGGCAGACTTCTGCCGTGGTAGTTGCCGATGACCAGGCACGTAAGGCCTTGCTGAGGCGAGGCTTTGCCCTGGAGTATGCGACGCTGGCGTGGAACGTGGCCGGGATCGTAGTGCTGGCCATCGCCGCGGTCTCGGCCCGGTCGGTGGCGCTGGCTGGGTTCGCCCTCGATTCGCTGATCGAGATCGGCGCGTCCACCGTGGTGATCTGGGAGTTGTCGGGCACGGGCGGAGAACGCCAGCGGCGGGGCTTGCGGCTGATCGGGTATGCGTTCGCGGCCTTGGCGGTCTACCTGCTGGGTCAGTCCACCGTGGCGCTGGCCAGCGGCTATCACCCGCGGCACTCGGTACCCGGGATCATCTGGACAGCGGCGACCGCGGCGGTGATGTTCGCGCTGGCGGCCGGTAAGGCCCACACCGGCCAGGCGCTGGGCAATCCGGTGCTGCGGACCGAGGGCCGGGTCACGCTCATCGATGGCATCCTGGCCACTGCGGTGCTGCTCGGCTTGCTGCTGAACGCCGCTCTGGGCTGGTGGTGGGCCGACCCCGCCGCGGGGTACGTGCTGGTCTTTTACGCCGCCCGCGAGACCAGGGAAATCTTCGGCCAGGCTGATCACAGGGCGGCTATGCCGGACAGGCCAGCGGGAAGGGTGTTAGACGATGCCGCTGGCTACAGCCACGCCGACGCCGATCAAGACCAGGCCGCCGAGCAGTTCGCCGCGCTCGCCGGTGCGGGTGCCGATCCGGTTGCCCAACTCCAGGCCGATCAGCGACAGAGAGACGCTGATCGCGCCGATGATGATGGCCGCTAGGGCAAGGCTGACGTGGAAGGTACCCAGGGCAAAGCCGACGGCAAGGTTGTCGATGCTGAGGGCCGCCCCAGTGACCAGCAGCCGGCCGGTTCGCTGGCTCCCTGGTGTGGCTGGCGCCCGTACGTCGCGACTGGCAGGGCTACGGAGGGCCTGAATGATGGTGTAACCGCCGGTGGCGATCAGCAGCGCTGCGCCGATCCAGTGCGCGGCGTGGCCGAAGGTGGTAGCCAGGCTGCGCCCCAGCAGCAGGCCGAGGATGGGCATACCGGTTTCGAAGAGCCCGAAGATCACCCCCACGCGCAGCCGGGTTCGCGCGTCAATCCCGCTCACCCCGATGCCCACAGCGGCAGCGAAGTTGGACAGCCCCAGCGAGACGGCCACGAGCACCAGGGCAAACACGGTTCAGGCAGCCGGGGCCAGGAGGGTGCCTCGATCGACTCTCGACTCGTCGCGATTGCCGTACCGCTCGCGCAGCGCCCGCCAGGCGGCCAGCTTCTCCGGGCGCATCCGCTGACCGTCATACAGGTCGTGCACGTAGCAGTAGAGCACCGTCTCCTCGCCCGGCCCGAGGAATTGCACCGTCAAGACCTCCCGCCCGGGAAAGGACGGGAACGGGTAAGGCTCGCGCACGAACCGGACGCCGGTGATCTCATCGACCCGCACGTCCATAATCCAGTTCGCCGCGCCGTCGCCGAGTTCGACGTGCCACCACCGCCGCTCGGCGGGGCCGCGGAACGCTGGTGCTGTCGCGCCGGTGAGGTGCGCGGTCCACCAGCCGACGCCGAAGACGAAGACCAACAGTCCGGACCCCGACAGGTCCGCGATCAGCCATTCTAGTTCGCTGGCGGGTTCGCTGATATCTGCGACATTGCTCATCTCGCGCTCCTCACCGTGTCGGTGCCGTCAGTGGCTGGCAACACGGCGCCACGCAGGATCGATACCCGACCGTCCGCCAGATGGGCTCTTGAGCTCGGGCCGCCTGCCGTCGGTAAGAATCGGGGACGATTGCCTGATTGGCCCGCAGGTCACGCTGACCGCGGACGGAGGCGGTGCACACGGAGGTGGGCGCGAACGTTATGCCGTTCTTTGCGACGTCGCTGGCCCCACGCCAAGACGGCCGCCGGGAGAATCCCGGCGGCCGCCTTGTTCGTGCCGGAGGGTTCAGGCGTCGCCCTTGCGGGTTCAGCCCCAACCGCACTATGCAGATTTCTGCCTGGTCAGGACCGTGGTTCAGTCCTTAAGCGGCTGCCCCGAGTTAGGGCACGACGTAGTTGACTGAGGTTCCCCAGTTGGCGAAGCCGTCTCTGGTTCCGCCGCAGGTCCCGATCGTCAGGGTGAACGCCGATCCGGTGCAGTTCGGGTACTGGATGTACTCGTTAGCGAAGTAGATCCGCCCGCCGGAGCCCGGCAGGAAGAACCCCCAGCTGTAGTCTCCCCACCGCGGGCGGGTCGGGCCTGGGAAGCCCTGGTACTCGCTGAAGCCGTCCTGGGGGGACTGGCCCATGTCCGCGATGTTGATCCTGGAATTGAGCAGGCCGCCGGAGGTGCTGGTCAGCCGGCCGAAGGCGGTGCTCGGGAAGAAGCCGCCATGATCGGCGCCGGTCGGCCCGCCGTTACCGTTCAGCGTGAACAGCATGATCGCCTTGCCGCCCCTGGTGGGGGTTGCGGCCATGGCCGGCATGGACAGGTCTTCGTGTTTCGCCGCGACGTACCCCTGGCTGGTCAAGGTGAACTTGCCGGTCTGGTCGAACGACTTGGTGCCAAGCACCCAGTACACCGCGCCCTGGTGGATCTCCGCGTTGGCCCTGGTGTAGGTCTGGGCGATCTGGGTGGCGGTGGATGCCCAGAGCTGGCCTTGCGCCTGCGAGGCCTGCGTCAGGTTGTCGCCGTTGGTCTGGATCCCGCCCTCCGGGCAGGAGGCGAACACGCTGAAGCCGGCCGCCCCGCATTCATCGCCCAGCGGTATCGGGCCGTTCCGCTGCGCGCCAACGGAGGCCTGGAAACCGTTGAATGACAACTCGGGATCGTAGTAGCGATCGACGCCGGAGAAGAGCTGGCCAGTGAACCGGATGGCGGAATTACAGCTGGCGCAGCCGCTGCTGTTGAGCGCGGACAGCCCGGTCCACGCCCACGCCGCGATCCGGTTATCACCGGAAGTCGGCGAGATCGCCGCGAACCCGTAGAAGTCCAGCGAGCCCACCATGAACCCGGTACCGCCATGGGCGTTGTCGAACCGTCCCCCGACCGGCTGCGCCGGGATCGCCGCCACCCAGCAGGTAATGCCGCCCATGTGCAGCACCTTGTCACGGGCGCAGGTCCCGTCCGGAGTGCCGATCAGGCCCATGTTCACCCTCGCTACCGTGACCGCCGGGTTCGGCTGCCCGTTGGTCAGCACAGTGGGCAGGCCGGCCTCCAGCGCGCTCTTGTTGAACGCGAACTCCTGCGCCCCGTTGAAGAAACCGCCGCCGAAACCGGGCAGTGACGACGGGCGCAGCGGGAACTCGTCGTAGAACATGAGGAAGGCGTCCCGGGTCACCGAGATCTTCGCGAAGTCGTTGAGCAGGGACGGGTAGCCCGGCTCAGCCGGGTCGTAGTTGGCGTTGGAGAAGTACACGTGGTACGGGCCGAACGGGCTGTTGCCGTCGGTCACCGCGATGCCCTCAGAGCAGGTGTTGGCCACGCCCGCGAAGCAGCCGGCGAAAGGACCGCCCGCGGACTCCGGGCTGGCCGAGACGATCTCGGTGAAGAAGAAGTGCCCACCGTTGGCGGGGTCATACACACAGGAGGGATCCCCGCCGCTGCTCGACCCCAGGCCGGTGAGCCCCATCAGCGTGTCGAACGGGATCGGCGCGGACAGCCGCTTCAACGCGGTGTTGAAGACCAGGATCTCGCCAATGTTGTTGGTCTCGACCACGAACCCGTTGCCAGCGCACAGCCCCTGGTCCGGAGGCTCGATGTCACCGAGGGGGTTAGTGGGCAGCGAGGCGCTGTCGACCGCATTCAGGCCCTTCACACCGGTAGCGCCGCCCGCCGACGTGCTGATGTTGTCACAACCCGGACCCAGCGGCACGCAACTGACCGCCGGCAGCGGCTGGGAGCGCGTTGCGGCGCCGAGCCGGCGCAACTGCGCCGCAGAAAGATGAAGCTGCCGCAGATCCGGCAGCGGCATGGCATGCGCCCGGTCCCGCTTCCCCACCGCAGTGGCCGCCGCGTGGCTCCGTGCCGCCGCCCCGGTCGAAGGCGTGTTGACCGGGCCGCTCAGCAAGTTGCAGTTGGTCGCGCAGCCAGTCGCGGCCGGACCGGCAAAGGTGGGCTTGAACGTCCCCAGGCTCTTCGTCGTCACCGCGTGCGTTCGAGCGCCCGCAGCTGCGGTGGTCGGACCAGCCGCCGCTGGCCCTCCGGTGGCAACCAACAGCATCACCGGGAGCGACAGCAGCGACAGCAGCGCGATAACGCGGCGTGTGGCTTTCTTGCGCATGATTCCTCCCTCATGGGGCCCTCATTGGCCGCCTAGCTAGCGCCCCACCGCTGGACAGTTCCGCGCCCCAGCGGAACATAAGCGCGCTGCGCGCTCTCCTGCACTACAGAGCCCGCACAGGCTGGATGTGACGGGACTGGCGCAAGCGCAGGATTACAGTCTTTGGGGGCAGGGACACCTAACGGTGCTGCTTTGGCGCATAGCATCGTCCTAACGAGACCACGTAGACGGCGGACGGTCAATAGGCCGGTATGAGCCGAGTGCGTGCAGGAAGGCCTCGGTGAGCCAGCCGCGCAGCTGGTCGCCGACCTCCCGCGCGGTGCAGGACCACCAAGTGCACCACCGGGCGCGGTGTGCCCGAGGACCCGGGTAAACCGGGAATCGGATACCGGCCTCGGCAGGTAGAGGGCCAGAGACACATCCCATGACCGCGGCCTGACCTCGGCCAGCTTGTGGTCCCGGTTCAGCAATACCCGTACCGGCGCGCTGCCGGGCACGCCGGTGCTGGATGACTGCGGTCCCTGCGTTCCCCAGGTCCGGGCGGCGGCGTTAGACCGCGTGAAGATCCTGTACGGCCATGCAGCCGCCGGAGTAGCGTCGTCGCATACCGCGCTAGGCCCTCCGCGGCTGGGTTGCCCCCGTACCCGGCCCTGGAAAGGGCCGTCAGAGACCCCTGGGCTGCTACCTCCATCATCAGCCCGGGGGTCTCGCCATTGTGACGTGCGTCACACGGCAGCGGGCACAGTTACACGGGCTGCTGCAACCCTCTGGCTGACCACGCCGTGTGATCAGCTTCTGAGCCGAAGGCTCAATCCCGCGGCAGGTGACCGACCGGGCCGACGCGGGACGGCCTGTCCACATCGAACACGGCCACGCCGATGGATCCCGCCGGCCGCAGAACCAGTGACACAAGGCGGCGAGCACGGCTACGGCGGCCCCAAACAAGATCGTACGATTGCATGATTTCGCCCTGATCTTCTTCCCCCTGAATCGATGATCAGGTAAAACGCCTAACGAAGACGCGCCACGGACGCTACTCCCGCCGCTTGATATGGTCAATTACTATTCTGTTTTATTGCCACAATCAAACAATCTCATACCTGGCCAGTGCTTACTTAATTTGGCGCTCCTGCCCCATATCGGATAGTTGAGCTGGGCTGGAGCCGTCCCTCGTCCCACCATTCCCGGGGCGCCCAAGGTTCCCTTGGGTATTGCATTGATTGTCCCCTGGGCGTACGTTCGGGGCGCACGCAAGGCCGCTGCGAGCGGGGTATCTGCTCAGCCGGCCGCACTCGATGAAGAGAAGGAGGGACGCCGCCAGCAATGGTGCTGCGACGGCGGCCCCGAGCGTTAGCGCGCGTGTCGCCGTCGTGAATCAAATGTCCTCAGCACACCAGGCACTGATCACGAGAGGAACGAACACGTGAAATCTCGGCTGATCCTGGCGTTGGCGGCCGTTTGTGCCGTCGCCCTGGCCATCGCACTAGTCATCGCACCGTCTGCATCACAAATACCGCGCGCGAGCGCCGCCGTCCATGGCCTCTCGCTGCACGGACTGAGCAAATCGCAGAAAAACCACCTGTCCGGGTTCGCCTCGTTCGAGGCCGGCATCGGTGTGCCGGCCAAGGCGCCCGCGGTCCGGGCCGGCCCCCGGATGAGCAACGTCGGCGTGAACCTGTGCCCGCGCAACTTCGGGCCCAACGTCCTGGTCAACCAGAACTGCCTGAATGTCACCGACCCGGACCTGCAGGGCCGCGGCCAGGCCCAGAACGAGACCGCGATCGCGCAGAACCCGCTGAACCCGCGCCAGATGCTCGCGGGCTTCAACGACTACCGGCGCGGTGACGGTACCTGCGGCACCGCCTTCAGCCGTAATGGCGGGTCCAGCTGGACCGACAGCACCATGCCCAACGGGTTCACCCGGGGCACCGCCTTCGGCAACGTTGCCCGGCAGTACTGGCAGGCGGGCGGCGACCCGTCGGTGGCCTGGGACTCGCGGGGGAACGCCTACTACTCCTGCCAGGTGTTCATGCGCGGGCCGGGGGGCGTGACCAACAACCCGGACCTCTCCAGCGCCGTCTACGTGTTCCGGTCCACCGGTGATGCCGGTGCGTCCTGGAACTTCACCGGCCATCCCGCGGTGGAGACGTTCAACAGCAACCCCGCCGTGCTGACCGACAAGCCCTACATGACGATCGACAACAACCCGAACAGCCCGTTCCGGGACCGGATCTACGTGACCTGGACGCAGTTCGCCGCGGACGGCACCGCGTACCTCATGGAGGTGCACTCCAACGACTACGGCCAGACCTTCAGCGCCCCGGTCGTGGTGAGCACCACGAGTTCCCTGTGCAGCAACACCGGCGGCGTGCCGACGCCGCAGGGGACCTGCAACAACAACCAGTTCTCCAACCCGTTCACCGGCCCCGACGGCGCGCTCTACGTGGCCTTCGACAACTTCAACACGACCAACACCGGCAACGACAACCACTTCCAGGTGCTGCTGACAAAGTCCACCGACGGCGGGCAGACCTTCAGCGCCCCGGTTCTGGTGGGCAACTACTACGAACTGCCGGACTGTGCGGCGTTCCAGGGCGGGCAGGACCCGTTCCGGGCCTGCATCCCGGAAAAGGGCACCGCGCAGAACTCGGTGTTCCGGGCGACCAACTACCCCTCCGGAGCGGTGAACCCAGCCAACCCCAGCCAGGTCGCCGTCACGTTCGGCTCCTACATCAACCGTGACTCGAACGAATCCGACGGCTGCGCACCCGCTGGGAACAGCACGACCACCGGCGGCCAGCTCTACACCGGCGTCAAGACCGCGGGCGCCTGCAACAACAAGATCCTGCTCAGCGTCTCCAACAACGGCGGCGCGACGTTCACCGGGAGCACCGTGGATCCGCGGTTGCTGCCGGTAGTGAATACCGCTCGCCGGCAGAACGGGACCGACCAGTGGTGGCAGTGGGCCGGGTTCACGCCCAGGGGAACCCTGGTGACCTCCTACTACGACCGGCAGTACGGTTCGGCAGAGTTCACCGGGAACATGGACATCAGCGTGTCCACCTCGCGGAACCTGTCCAGCTTCAAGGTGAGCAGGGCCACCTCCGCGTCCATGCCGTTGCCGACACAGTTCCCCGACACCCAGGGCAACAGCCTGTTCTTCGGCGACTACACGGGCCTCTCGGCGGTATCCGGGGCACATCCGCTGTGGATGGACACGCGGAACCCGGACGCATTCTTGTGCCCAGGCACGGCCGCGCCAGGTGTGCCTCCCGCAGTGTGCACCGCGGCTGAGCCGAATGGCCTGATCGCTAACGACCAGCAGATCTACACCAGAACGATGCCGGCGTCCTAGCCGCGCCCGCAGGTTCCCGGCGGCCGGGGCCCTCACGGGTTCCGGCCGCCGGGCCATTTGCTACGCCAGAGCCAGGGCGCCCGCGCTCATGCACTTACTCGACGCTGAGACTGCACATGGCGCTAGGACGGTCATTACATTTCTCCGCCTGACCCGACAATAGGCGTTAATCTAGGATGACCCAAACTTTACTAACTGATTACATCAAGTTAATGGGCTGCCTTGCTAGAAAATGGGTGGCCTGCGAGGTGGAGTAGGCGAGGAATGTGGCCCAGCAATGTGTCCCAGCCCTGCCCGTTTTCTAGTGCCGAATCCTGGTCAGTGATCGCAACAGCACCCAGGGTCGTGACGGCGCCCATCGTGGCAAATAGCTGCCCGGCCGCTGCGGTGAACTGGCAGCTGGCCGGGCTGTGGGCGCGGGCGGACAGATCCTTACCAGACGAGCGGGACGAGCCGTTTGTGCTGCGCGGCGTAGCTGCGGTACCGGCCATCCAGCGTGGTCAGCAGCGCGTTCTCCTCGATGTGGATACGCCAGAGGATCAGCGCGAGCCACATGAGGGCGACGGTTGCCATGCTGATCCAGTTTCCGTTCAGCAGGCCGATCCCGACGATGGCCAGCAGCCCGCCGGCGTACCCGGGATGACGCAGCACGCGGTAGGGACCGCGGGTGACCACCGGCTGTTCCTGGCTGACCTTGACGGTGAAGGTGAAGTATTTGCCCAGGGCGTAGAACGACCACACGCGCAGCGCCACTCCGGCCACCAAGATCCCCATCCCGATGGCGAAAACGAGGGCGCCGTGGCCGATCTCCGCACCCGGCGCGGCGTGCGGGGCAACGCTCAGCGCGACGATTGCACCGGCCACGCAGGCCGTGAATGCAAACCAGAAGCTACGCGGGCCAACCGGGGCATCTTCCGGCCGCCATTGCTGCTGCCGGGCAAACTGGACGAGCTCCATGAAGTACCAGCCCAGCACGACGATGAAATACAGGACCCCGACAGGATGGGTGAGGAAGTAAGGCTTCATCGCTCCTCCATTGACTACCGGAGCGTCCCCGCTCCGGGCTTGCGGTTATGTCTCGATAGTCGCGAGGCGGAAGCTCAGAATCGATCGTGCCGCCACCCGAACCTGGCGTACGGCTGGCACCGAATCCGGGTACGGCTAGCACGATCGATTTCATGCGCCAGGAGGCGGACAATGGCGTCATGGACGGCACGATCCCGGCCGCTGACCAGCCCGGCCCGGCAAGCCCGGCCGCGGGCGAGGCCGGCTGGGAGGGCACGTTCGGGCCGCCGGTGGTTCCTCCCAAGGCTCCGCGCGCCTCCGGAGCGTGGCGGCAGGATGTGCTGCGGGTGCTGCGCGAGGCGTTCACCCGTCGGGCCATCAGGGAGCGCCGGTATACCGTCCTTAGCCTGCTGCTGGCGATCCCCGGGTTTGTCTTCGTGATCGTCGCCATCGTCGTCGGATTGGGGCTGTCGCTCAGCTTTGCCGGCATGCTGGTCGGGCTGCCGCTGCTGACCGTTGCCCTGGTAGGCGCGCGGAAGCTCGGCACGGTCAACCGCGCCCTGGTGGGCCGCATGCTGGGTGAGCAGGTCGCGCCGTCGCCCCGGCCTCCCCGGCAGCCCGGCGTCGTCGGCTGGATCCGGACCGAACTGACAGATCCGGCCGGCTGGCGAGCATGTGCCTACTTGCTGCTCAAGCTGCCGATCGCCGTGATCGCAGGCGTCCTGGCATCCTGGATCGTGGTGTACGGGATCCCGTACCTGACCTTTCCGCTCTGGTGGGAGATCCTGCATCAGCTCAACGTGGTAGTCACCGTGCCCTCGTGGCTGGCCTGGTGGAAGCAAGACCCGGTGACGGTGGCCATG
>Ga0210383_10003852_pt1 | contig 13357 bp, 7 predicted proteins | sample IncBWC14OmetaG_FD_160072 | JGI IMG/M metagenome (GOLD analysis project Ga0210383, IMG submission 160072) | Forest soil microbial communities from Barre Woods Harvard Forest LTER site, Petersham, Massachusetts, United States - Inc-BW-C-14-O ...
ACGTCCGCTGTACGTAACGGAGTCGTTAACCTCACAGTCAAACAAGGAAGAGTGCCGAGGCAATCAAAAAGCGAAGGCCCAAAACGGGATTTAGGTGGATGCGACAAATTGCTGAGGGGTAAGTTCCAAAACGGGAATTTCGGGCGCCGCTGTTACCGCCTAATCGGCGTCATCTGGCCGCTACCAACTCCGCTCGCATCGTGCGGCTGGCCGCGATTGCCGCTGGACGAAGCGCACTGTAGAATCCGTCCGTCAGTTGGCGACGCTAAGGAGGGACCATGAAATCGAGCGATTCGGTCGGGCCGCGCGGCACGGGCCGGCGGGATTTTTTGAAGGCTGCTGGAGGAGCGGTCGCGGCAGCCGCGGCAGCGCCGGTGGCGATCGGAGCGAATGCGAACGCACCAGCCGCACTTCAGCCAAAGCCACCCCACGCGCAAGCGGGCGGCGCGATGAAGCCTGCGGCGCACGCGCGCAAAATTCCCATCGGCGTGTTCGACCCGGTCTACGCCGACCTCTCGCTCGACGACATGCTCGACAAAGTAAGCGCGCTCGGCCTCGAAGCGATGGAAATCGGCACGGGCGGTTACCCCGGCGCGCCGCACTGCCCCGTGGCGGAGTTGCTCGCCGACGACGCCAAACTCAAGGCATGGAAGAAAAAATTCGCGGATCGCAATCTGCGCGTCGCCACTTTGAGTTGCCACGGCAATCCCGTTCACCCCGATGAGAGCGTCGCCAAAGCCGACGCCGAGACTTTCCGCCAGACGGTGCTGCTCGCCGAAAAGCTGGACGTAAAAGTGATCGTCGGCTTCTCCGGCTGCCCGGGCGGGACGCCCACAGACAAAATTCCCGCGTGGGTGACGTATAACTGGCCGCCGGAACACGGCGCGGCGCTCGAATGGCAATGGAAAGAAAAGGTGATTCCCTACTGGCAGCAGGCAGCGAAATTCGCGCGGCAACATGGCGTCCACAAGCTCGCGCTCGAGATGCATCCGAATTTCGTGGTCTACAATCCGAAGACGCTGCTCCAGCTACGCGAAGCGGTGGGCGAAGAAATCGGCGCGAACTGCGATCTGAGCCATTTATTCTGGCAGGGCTGCGATCCGGTGGAAGTGATTCGCCTGCTCGGCGGCCAGGGCGCGATCTACCACGCGCATATGAAGGACACGGCGCTTTACAAAAATAACGTCGCGAAATACGGCGTGCTGAATTTCGCGTTCAAGCTCGAGGAGCTGCCGGAAGCCTCTGCCAATTTCCGCGCAGTGGGCTACGGCCACGGCGCGGAGCTGTGGAAGGAAATCGTGGCGGCTTACATGGAGATTGGCTATGAGGGAATTCTCAGCATCGAGAATGAAGATATGGAACTGACGGGCCCAGTGGGCGTGGAACGCGCCGCCTACGTGCTGAAAAACGTCCGCGCCGAATTGCTCGGCAACGGCAGCGCGGCCTAGCGGAAAGCGGCTTGCGCTCGCGCGCATTTGAGTATAATGGCCCGCGCATTGGGGTTGGGCGAATCACGGTAGCAAAACGGGTGAAATTCCTGGCGGGGTCGACGGACGCGCAAACCGCTATTGAGGTGCGTACGCTCGACCCAGACCTGAGGTCACACCATGCCTGAACGCCGTATCGGACTGCTGTGGGTGATATTTCTCGCGTACTTCTCGTTTGGCATGATCACCAACGTGCTCGGCGTGATCATCCCCGAGGCCATCAAGCAATATTCGCTGACCAATTTCGAGGGCGGCCTGCTCGCGTTCAGCTTTTTCATCGCGTACTTCTTTTTTTCGATTCCCACCGGCACGCTGCTCGACCGTTTCGGCGCAAAGCCTCTGCTCGTCGTCGGCGTGGCGCTCATGGCCTTCGGCTGCCTGTTCGTCGTGTGGGCCAATTCGTACGTGCTGTTGCTGGCGATGACGTTCGCCATCGGGGTAGGCGTGACGATGGTGCAGACCGCCGGGAACCCACTCATCCAACACCTGGATGTTCTCGAAAATTATCATCGCAACCTCACGCTTACCATCGGCTTCTGCGGGATTGGCGCGTTTCTCGGGCCGTTCTTGCTCGCTGCCATCCGCGGCAGTGGACATAGCTGGCAAAGCCTTTACATCGTATTCGCCCTGCTGTGCTTCGTCCTGCTAGGCCTCCTCGCGATTTCGAATTTTGACGGCACGCGCACGGCGAGCTCCAGCCAGTTCCAGATGGGCGAAATCGGCAAGCTGCTTGCGAATCCACTGGTGATTGCGTACTGCTTTGGAATTTTCTTTTACGTCGGCGCTGAAGTTGGCACAGCCTCTTGGATCGTGAAGTTTTTCCAGAACGTCCACGGCACCAGTACGGAAGTCGCTAACCTCGAGTCCGCTAGCTTTCTAGCGAAAGTGCTGCCCACTTTGCCCGCTCTCGTCGTTTCGCTCTTTTGGGGCTTGCAGGGAACCGGGCGTCTGGTCAGCGGCGCGATCCTGAAAAAATTCGGCAGCCGGCGGATTCTGCGGTTCTACTCCTTCATGGCGCTCGCGCTACTGTTGGTGGCCGATTTCGGCTCGCAAAACATGAGCGCCTTCGGTTTCGCCGCCTGCGGCTTCTTCACTTCCGTGCTTTTCACACTCGTCTTCAGCGGAACCATTAACAGCTTTTCCGAAGATCAGGGAACGATTTCAGGACTGCTCTGCACGGCAATCGTTGGCGGCGCGATAATCCCGCCCATTGTGGGCTGGGTTGGCGACAAATACGGAATGCGGATGGCGATGCTGGTGCCCGCGCTCTGCTTCAGCTACGTGTTCTTGCTCTCGCTGCTCGGCAAAGCGAAGTATGAAGAGGGAGCGTAGAGAGAATCCATGAGCGCGGACCAGGCTACCAGCGGACTTACACTCGGCATCGACATCGGCGGGACGAAAGTCGCCGCGGGCCTTGTCGATCCCGCCGGCAACATTCTCTTTCACACTCGCGTACCGATGGTTTCGACGGGCGACGCGGCGGCAGGATTGAATTCCGTGGTGGAAGCGATCAAAGCCGTGTTCGCCGCCAAACCCGAGTCGGAGAAATCGCTTGCGGGCATCGGCGTTTGCTCGCCGGGGCCGCTCGATCCGCGCACCGGCGTGGTGATCAATCCGCCAAACCTGCCCTGCTGGCGGAACTTTCCGCTGGCGGACGAACTGAAGCGCGTGTTCAAAGTGCCGGCGCGCGTGGACAACGACGCCAACGCCGCGGGCCTCGCCGAGGCTATCTGGGGCGCGGGCATCGGCTATCACGATGTGTTCTACACGACGATCGGCACCGGCATCGGGACCGGAATTGTGTTCGGCCAGAAGATTTATCACGGCCGCACGGGAAGCGCCGCTGAGGGCGGCCACATGACGATCGATTACAAAGGCCCGCGCTGCTTGTGCGGAAAATATGGCTGCATTGAAATCCTCGCGGCGGGGCCCGCGATAGGGCGCCGCGCGCAAGCGAAGTTTGCCGGCGGAGCCAATCAGGATTCGAAAATATTGAAGATTGCCGGCGGCGCAGTGGATCAAGTGCACGCCGAAGCGGTGGGCGAAGCCTTCCGTCAGGGCGATGCGCTTGCGAAAGAGATTCTCGAGGAAACCGCAGACCTGATCACCATCTGGCTGGGCAACATCGTGGACTTGCTCGAACCGGAAGTGATGATTTTTGGAGGAGGCGTCTCCGGCTTGATGAGCGCCTTCTTCGGCCGCTTCAAGGAAAACCTGCCGAAGTGGAGCATCAATCCTCACCCCACCGATATTCCGATCGTGATCGCGAAGTATGGCTCGGACGCAGGTGTGGCGGGCGCAGCGGCGCTCTGCCGCATGTAAACGAGCTGCCGGAAAAATCCAGAGAATTATTCGGCGGGTAGCGACGCGAGGCGAGGTTCGGACGGAATGGGCGCCGGGCCACGCGAACGCTCTGGGCCCGTGGATTGGCGAATCACCAACTCCGGTGCAACCGCAATTTCCGGCACGTGTTCCTGCCGCGCCTCGATGCGGTCGAGCAGCGTGCTCGCCGCGATCTCGCCCATTTTTCGCAGCGGCTGACGGACGGTGGTCAGGCTCGGCGTCGTGTAGGCCGCGGCTTGAATATCGTCGAAGCCGACCACGGAAACATCCTGCGGCACACGCAGACCCGCTTCCTGCAGCACGTGAATCGCGCCGATTGCGGAATTGTCGTTGTACGCAAAGAGGGCGGTGAATCGTTGCCCTCGCCCCAAAAGTTGACGCATGAATGGATAACTCGCGATCGGATCACCCGCCGCGTGCCCTTCGAGTTGGACCACTAGTTCCTCGCGGACGTTCACGCCGTTCTCGCGCGCCGCCGCATAAATTGCTTCCCAGCGCGAGTCCGCATCCGAGCTCACGGCCGGACCGCGCATGAACGCGATATCCTTGTGGCCGAGCTCCACCAAATGTTGCAACGCGAGCTGCGCGGCGCGCCGGTGATCGAGCACAATGTTCGTCACGCCCTCGACCGGGCGATGCCCCGCCACAGCGACGGCCGGAAGCGGCAGCCGGTCGGAAAGCGAAGTGTCCACGGTGATAAAGCCCTCGACGCCTCGTTCGAGAAGGAGTTGCGAATATCGTTCGAGAAGTTCGCGATCGTGGCGGTGCGCTACTGTAAGGTAGAAGAAATTCTGCTGCCGAAGGAATTGTTCGATGCCGCTGATCACCACGGAGCCGTAAGAGTCTCCAATTTCCGCGGCGATCACGCCGATCGTGTAGGTGCGCTTCACGCGAAGAGCGCGCGCGAGAAAGTTCGGCCGGTAGTTCAGCTCCCGCGCGGCTTCGAAGATGCGCTGCTTGGTCCGCTCCGGCACCGAGCGGCAGGCAGGCGAATTATTCAATACAGCAGAGACCGTGCCCGGCGTGAGCCCTACTCTTTCGGCCACGGCGCGCAGCGTGACCGCGCCCGTGCCCTTGCTCACCCGCTGAGTCTTTCGAGGTTTCATCCGTTGTTTCTTTCTGGCGCTCGGAATCGCCTATTGTAACCTGTCCTGCGTTTCGCCGAGAGCGGCAAATGCGGCGGGCGGTTGTGGAAATCGCAAAATATGCCCAAAGAAAACGTTTTCAGCACCGATTGTCTACCTGCCCGCCCGCGCGACTCTCTGCCCCGGCTTAACCACCTCCGCCGCGGACGATTTTGCGAAGGGCGTCTTCTGCCGCACGCCCGCTCCTTCGACGATCGTGTAAATGCAGTCCGCGTCGAGGGGCCCGAGTTGCTCTTGCGCCCCGCTTGGCCAGCGGATCGCGACCTTATCCATCACTGCGTGCGCGCCGAGTCCAAAGTGCAGGCGCGGATCGTTCTGCGAAAGATAGCTTCCGCCGCCATGCACTTCGTTGAACTGCACGAGGTCTCCGGCCGTTACCGTGACGCGCGCGCCGATCGCGGCCTTGTTACTCTTCGTTCCGACCAGATGGAAGAGCACGGCGTGATTCGAGGATTCGGTGCGGTTGATCAGCAGCGATGGCGGTCCGTCTTCGTTCACGATCACCACGTCGATCTTTCCATCGTTATTGATGTCACCAAACGCCGCGCCGCGCCGCGAGAGCCGTGGCAACTTGTCCAGACCCGAGAGCGTGGTGATGTCCTCGAACGTCCGATCGCGCTTGTTGCGGAAAAGTTGAATCGGCTCGCGGTACGGCGCCGCTCCCGGAATCGAATCCACTTGCGGAAACACGTGGCCGTTCACGACCATCAGGTCGGGCCAGCCGTCGTTGTCCACATCGAGAAACTCGGTGCCCCATCCGACGTAGTCGTAGGTCGGCTGCGCCAGATGCGCGCCCACGCTGATGTCCGTGAATCCGCTCGCTCCCTGATTCAGGTAGAGCGTGTCGGGTTGAAAAGTGAAATTCGTCACGAAGAGGTCGAGCAGGCCCTTGTGGTCGATGTCCGCTACGGCGAGGCCCATCGAACCTTGCGGCTTGCCGTTGCCGTCTACGGCAGTGCCCGAGATCAGGCTCACGTCCTCAAATGTGCCGTTATGATTGTTCTGGTAGAGGTAGTTCGGGCCGGCGTCGTTTGCCACGTAGACGTCTGGCCAGCCATCGTTGTCGTAATCGAACCAGATCGGCTGCATGCCATAGGCACCCGAAGCGTTGAACACGCCCGCCTTTTTCGTCACATCCTCGAACGTGCCGTCGCCGCGATTGCGAAAGAGGAAATTCGTCTCGCCCGGCAGTCCCAGCGGCCCGCACTGAACTTTTACGGACATAAGCGTGCATGAGTCCTGCTTGCTTCCGAATTCGGGCAGATTGTTCATGTCGAGATGCACGTAGCGCGCGACGAATAGATCCACGAAGCCGTCGCGGTCGTAATCGCCCCACGCGGCTCCCGCGCTGAATCCGCCCACCTCGAGGCCGGCTTTCTTCGTCACGTTCTCGAACTTGCATCCGCCCAGATTGCGATACAGTACGTTGCCGCCAAAGCCCGTGACATAAATATCCGGCAAACCGTCGTTATCGAAATCCGCCACGGCCACGCCCATGCCCCAGCCCTTGCGCGTGAGCCCGGCCGCGCGCGTGACGTCTGTGAATTTCAAGTTCGCGCCCTGATGATAAAGCGTCACCAGTAAGTCGCCGCCCTGCCGGTAACGATCCACCGTGGAGCCGTTCACCGTCACGATGTCGAGCTTGCCGTCGCCATCGCAGTCGAGCAGTCCCGCTCCGCCGCTCATGGATTCCACGATGTATTTCTTTTCAGCCGACGCGATGTGCGGCACGGTGAGCCCGGCTTCTTGCGCCACGTCTTCAAAACGCGGCACCGGCGGCGCCTGCCCAGACTGCGGCGCGGCCGCCACGCCCGCGCAAAATACAATCGAGATGAAAATCAGCCCGCGCATGTTCAATTCGGACGCGCTTTCTCTTCGGGCGGCGTTGCCGCCTTAGAAACGGCACCTGGCGCAGGCAGCTTTACGGTGCCGGTGATTCCCTGGCCCTCTGTGATTGTGTAAATCGCGTCGGCAGCGACGTTCTTCAATTCTTCTTTAGCCCCGCTTGGCCAATCGATTTCGATTTTCGGGATGACAGCTTCCGCGCCAAGCCCGAAATGCAGGCGCGGATCGCTGGTGGAAAGGTAACTTCCGCCGGCGCGCACTTCGTCAATCTGGGTCATCTTCGGCGTGATCACGCGCACGCGCGCACCCACCGCTTCCCGATTGCTCTTCGTCCCCACAAGCCGCAGCAGCACGCGATGATTCGCGTTGCGCGTTTGATTGATGAAGAGCGATGGCGGCGCGCCTACGTTGTAGACCACTACGTCCAAGTTCCCGTCGTTATTCACGTCGCCGATCGCCGTGCCGCGCCGCGACTGCGATGGTCCGTCGTTGAGCCCCGCCGCGTCCGCGACCTCCTCAAACGTGCGGTCGGCCTTGCTGCGGAAGAGTTGCATCGGCTCGCGGTAGGGCATGTCGCGCGGCAGCGTATCGATGATGGACGACACATTTCCGTTCGCCACAAGAATGTCGAGCCAACCGCCGTTCGAAAAATCCGCGAACCCAGTGCCCCATCGCACTGGAAAATAGGAGACCTTGCCGATCCCCGAATCCCAAGTCACGTCCGAAAATCCCGCCGCGCCGTCGTTGTGCAGAAGGCTCACCGGCTGAAATCCATACCGCGTGATAAAAACTCCCAGCCGGCCGTCGCGGTCGAAGTCGCCGAAATCCGCCGCCATGTTTCCCATCGCGCGGCCCTCGGAACTCAATGCGGTGCCGGAGACGAGCCCCACATCCGTGAACGTCCCGTTCCTTTCGTTGTGATAGAGAAAATTCGGCCCCATGTCGTTCGTGACAAAGAGATCCGGCCATCCGTCGCCGTCGTAATCGCTCCACACGACTCCCATGCCCCGCCGCTTCTCCGGATTGCTCACACCGGCTTTCGCCGACACGTCTTCGAAAGTGCCATCGCCGCGATTGCGAAACAAGAAATCGCTCTGGCCCTCGGCTTCCGGCACTTCGATCGGCAATCCTTTGTAATCGAAGAATCGCGAGCCAGGCTTCGGCAAGTTCTCGACGTCAGACTGCACATAGCGCGAAACGAAGAGATCGAGTTTCCCGTCGCGGTCGTAGTCCGCCCACGCCGCGCCCGCGCTGAAGCCGCCCACTTCGAGCCCGGCTTTCTTCGTCACGTCCTCGAATTTGCAGCCACCCAGATTGTGGTAGAGCACATTGTGGCCGTAGCCGGTGACGTAGATGTCCGGCAGCCCGTCGTTGTCGTAATCGCCGATCGCCACGCCCATGCCCCACCCGCGCGCGTTTAATCCCGCCGCTTCGGTGACGTCCGTGAAGTGCAGGTCGCTCTCCTGACGGTAAAGACGCGCCATCAGGTCGCCTCCGGCACGGTAGCGATCGATCGTCGAGTCCGTGACCGTGACGATCGCGAGCTTGCCGCTGCCGTCGCAATCGAGCAGGCCCACACCGCCGCCCATCATCTCCACGAGGTAACGCTTGTCGTTCGAGAAATGCGGGATGAAATTCAGCCCCGCTTCCGCGGCCACATCATGAAAGTGGACGGGCGCCGCGGCGGGTTTCGGCGCCTGCCACGCGGCGGACGCGAGCGTCACCACGAGCATTACCGCGGGGGCACTCCATGCACGCATTCGATCCAATTAGGTTCTCGCCGGTCAATTCGGATTTGCCGGATCGCTCGCGCCCGGCTGCTTCGCTTGCAACGCCTCGTAAAGCTTTGTCTCGCGCGCGGCGTCGGCCTTGCGCAAATCCTTTGCGTACGCCACAGCCAACTCGTGGTGAATCTCCGCGCTCTCCGGCGCGATCTTCGCTCCCGCCGCGAGCGTTGCAATCGAGGACTTCGCTTCGCCGCGATCGAGTTGCATCTTGCCAAGCTGGTAGTAAACGCCCGCAATCCGCGAATGGTTCGCGACGAGCTCCGCCAGCAGGCGTCGCGCTTCCGCAGTCTGCTTCATCCCAAGCAGCGCGCTCGCAAGACCGAACTTCGCATCTTCCGATGCCGGCTCGATCTTCAGCGCCGCGCGATATTCCGCCTCCGCCCCCGCATGATCGCCTCGTGCCTCGAGCGCTTCGCCCAAAGCTTCGTGCGGCGCCGCATCGTGAACGGCGTCGCGCGCCAAATCCTTCAGTCGCGCCATTCCCAGCGCGTCGTTGCCCGTCTTCACGAGGCAGACGGCGTAGGCGAGCGCAGTCTTCGGGTCCGCATCCACGAGCAAAATCATCGGCGTGAACGCCCTCAGCGCATCATCGTAGCGCCCCAGCGAGTAGTAGCTCATCGCCAGCGCCGACCTCGTCCATGTGTCGTCCGGATGCGCCTGCAAATACCATCCGAGTGGCCCGACCGCCTGCTCGAACCGGCCTGCGGAATAGGCCGCGCGGCCCCAGTTGTAATCGAGCCCGTCGAGTTCCGGATTCCACAGTGACGCCTGCTGGAAATAGTCGAGCGCCTCGTCAAATCGATTCGCTCCTGCCGCGATCGCGCCGAGATTATCGAAGCTCTCCGCGATCGCCGGGCGCAGGCGCGCATCGCGCGACTCGATTTCCTTCCGTGCTTCCGCGCTTGCGCCTGCAGCACCCGCGGGCTGCCAGCGAATCGCGCCCGCTTCTTCGCTGTTCGAGAGCCCGTTTGCCTTGCCCTGATTTTCGAGCACGCTCTTCTGCATCAACGCCGACGAAAGTTCCATTTCCTGCTTACCTTCGTCCTGCCGCCCGGCCTGCAAGAGCAATCGCGCGAGCAAATAGTGCGCGCGCTGTACCTGATAATGATTCCGCGATTCGTCCGTCGTAAGCGCGATCGCCTTTCGCAACATCGTCTCCGCATCGGCTCGCCGGTTCGATTCGCTGTAAAGCTGCCCGAGCGAAAGAAACGTGTCGGGATTCTGCGGGTCGAGCTGGCTTGCGCGCACCAGTTCCGTCTCGGCCTCGTCGTAACGGTGTTGCACCAGCGCGATGAAGCCGAGTTGAAAGTGGCTGTAGAAATCTTCCGGATTGATTTCGATTTCCTTGCGGAATTCCGGCACGGCATCTGAATACGCAGCCTCGCCGAGCCCGACGAGATATGCGGCGCCGAGCGAATAGTGTGCGCCCGGCAGCCGATCGTTCAATCCGATTACTCGCTTGAATTCCTGGATCGCCTGCTCCGGGTATCCTGCTTCCGCGTACGCCGATCCGAATTTCATATGGATGTCGACCGAGTCACCGTAGCCCGCCAGCATTTCCGAGAAGATCTGTGCGGCGTGCTCTTCATCCTTTTTGTGCAGATACGCGGTGGCCAGCATGTAGCCGTTGTTGAAGTCCGGCTGAAGCGCCACGGCCTCTTCGAACTGTCCTACCGCCGCGCCATTTTCCTTCATCGCCAGCAGAACCTGGCCGAGCTCGACGCGCGCTTTCGCGCTCTTCGGCGCCGCGGCAACGGCCGCTTCCGCCACAGCTTTCGCTCTTGCGAGATCGTTCGCCCGGCGGCAGGCTTCCGCATACCTGATCCGCAGGTTCAAATCATCCGGAGTGATTTTCATCGCCTCTTCGAAAAGAGGTATCGCGTCTGCGGCATCGCCCGCTGCAGCGTGACTCTCCCCCAGCGCGCTCAGCGCTTCGGTGAGAAACGCCTTGTACTCCCCGGCCGCCTGCGCCATGTCACCCAAGGACTGAAAATTGTGCGCGGAATCGTAATGTTGCTTGAGAGAGGTGGCTGCAGAACCGTTACCCGCAGACAGACCGCCTTGGGCGTGGGTGATGGAGCCAGAAGCAGCGAACGCGCACGCCAGCGAGGCAACCTGCGCCAGCCCGCGCGCGCGCCGGCGAAACTGATGGCGCCGATTCTGCCGTCCGCTGCGCGCGCACGCGCACTGCGGCCCGAAATCCAGAGCGTGCATGCGACAAAGTATAGCTGAGGGCTTTAGGAACTTCGAGGAAGGGGCCAATCGCTGGTGCACGAAAAACCGGCTTCTTGCTGCGGGAAGGTTAGGCGAGAGGGGCATCAGACTCGATGCCCCTCCTGCCAGGGTGGGCTTTAGAACGCGTACTTCAGACCGAACTGGAATACACGGCCGTAAGCGGAAGTGTTGGGCTCGTTCTTGGTGTCAGGGAAGCCCCAAGTGGAAGCCGTCACACTGCCGTTGAACTGCTGGGTGTATCCCGCGCCTGGATTGCTGGGATCCAGCGAGTACTTCAGGCTGATCGGATTATTGTTCGAGAAGCCGAGCAACGGGTGATTCAGGAAGTTCGTCGCCGTCACGCGGAACTCCACGGTGTGCCGCTCTGTGATATGGAACGTCTTGTACAACGCCAGGTCGCTATCAAAGAACGACGGCATGGAAATGTACGGGAACTGGGTCGGACCGTTGGCCGTCATCGAATACGGCGTAGCGGCTAAACCCAAGTCCGGAATCGCAGGATTTCCAGTCGGCGTCGCCGGCATCGCGAAGCAAGTGAGCTTGGCGATCTGGTTCGTGCCGAGACCGTTCGTCGGATTGCAGGTCTCCACCGGTTGCACGTTGATGTTCGCATCTGTTCCGAAGTATGAACGCTGCGTCAGCGTGCCGGTCGCGGGCTTTCCGGTAACGGGATCAAAATAGGCGTATTCGAGGCTCAGCCCAAGATTTGCTGTTGTCTGCGCCTGGAGGTCCGGCCCTTTTTGCCACGTGGTGAAACCGGCAATCGTCCAGCCGTTGGCCGCTCCACCGATGAATTTATTCTCACCGCGATAGAGTTTGCCCTCGCTGTACGTGTACGACGCGTTCCACACGAGCGGACGATCGATGTTCAGGATCGAGTAGTTGTCACGCAGGTCGAACGGGTTGATGTTGTTGTTGCCGAAGCCCAGTGACTTCGACCACAGGAAGCTCGTCTGGAATGTGAAGCGGCCGGTCTGCTTCGACCAAATCGCTTCCAAGCCATTGTAGTTCGAGTAGCCGGAGTGCTGCGCGACGCCGATTCCGTTCGTGCCGTACACGTTCACGTACTCGGGCGCTGCGCTGGTTCCGACGTTCATTGTGCCAAACGGGTGGTAGTCCGCCAGACCATACAAGCACTGGCCCGACTGGCCGCACACGTTCTCTGGGTTTGCAGCCGTCTCGCCCGTGAACGGATCTGGAGCGAAGTAGGCGCCGAGCGGAGTCTTGTTGACGTTGATCAAGTCGCCGCCGCCGAGGTTTCCGCCGCCGCCGACCTGGCCGCCGAAGAAGAGCGCGCCGCTGTTGTTACCTTCGTAGGCAACTTCCAGGTGCGAGCCCCACGGCAACCGCTGGTCAACCGTCAAGTTCCACGTCTGAACCCAAGGTACATCGTAGTCGTTGGGGTTCAGGATGTTGCCCGTGCCCGGCGAATTCGGGCTGAAGGCCTGCGTTGGCTTCGGCAGCAGTCCGGTCTCGCTGAACAACACGGTGGTGTTGCTCGGCAAGCTCGGCTGAATGCTCTGCTGCGCGAGCGCTAGCGGCGGGCTGTAGTCGTTCACCTGATCGTTGAACATGTAGACGCCCCAGCCGCCGCGAACCACGGTTTCGCCCGTTCCGAACACGTCGTAAGCCAAGCCTACGCGCGGTTCGAAATGCGCGAAGCGGTTCGGAGTGCCGCTGAGTGGAATTCCCGGATCGACTGCGTGCCACTCGACGCCGGGGAATACTTTGCCGGCGAGGACGTCGCGCACTACGTCGCCAGGAATAAACACGGCGTTGCCGTAACCGTCGCGGTCGTACCAGTGACCGATGTGCTCGAGACGCACGCCGAAGTCGGCCGTGATGCGCTTCGTCGCCTTGAACGAATCCATCACGTAGCCGGCAAACGTCTTGTAGGCCTGGTCGTTCAGCGGCAACGAGCTCTGCTCCTGGTAGTTGGAGGCAATGCCCATCATGAAGTTCGCCGTCGGGTTCTGCGTGCCTTGCGGCAGGCCCGTCACCGCGTCTGGATAGGACGTGGACGAGGAACCGAACGAGAACGCGCCGTTGATCGGGTTGAAGTTGCCCTGGTTGTTGCCGGTTGTCTCGAAGTAGAACCCAGCCTTGATTTCATGGTTCTTGAAGACCTTCGTCAGATCGTCGGAGAACGCCGGGTTTTCCTTGCGGATATAGTAGCTGCCGCCGCTGCCGGAGAAAACGTCCCACTGGCTGAAGTCGGGGAACGTTTCGTTGCCGGCCGAGTTCCAGCCGGGAACCATCGTCTGTGGCAGTGGTTGCGACTTCGGGAAGATCGTGCCGTAGGCCGCAGGATAATTCACAGTGCTGCGCAACACGGAGTTGAAGCTGGTGGGTGATTGCGGCGAGTTGTAATAGGTCCAGAACCCTGTCATCTGGTTCGTCAGGGTCGGGCTGAACACGTGCACGAAGTTGCCCGTGATGTTCTTCGTCTGCGTCGGGTTGAAAAGACCGCCGCCGGGGAAGACCACCGAGTTGCCGGGCAGCCACCACATGTGCG
>Ga0210383_10003855_pt1 | contig 13351 bp, 10 predicted proteins | sample IncBWC14OmetaG_FD_160072 | JGI IMG/M metagenome (GOLD analysis project Ga0210383, IMG submission 160072) | Forest soil microbial communities from Barre Woods Harvard Forest LTER site, Petersham, Massachusetts, United States - Inc-BW-C-14-O ...
TTCGAGAAGCCGAATCTGAATGGTCTCCGCGTTTTCCACACCATACTCTATGCCAAAACGCGCCTTACTTTAAACTGCACATTAACTGGCGTGAACAGGCCGTTACACTCAAATCCCCCCGAGCCGGGATCTAATGAGCGCAATTTGGGATTTATCGTCAGCGGTCCGTTTCAGGAATCGTCGATGCCTCCGATTTCGTTGACGGGGATAGCTATAGAGGCCGTGACAATCCGGACCCTCGCGCGCGAAAGCGGGATCGTGGGGAAGGATGGGATATCTTAGCAACCACGCTCCGCCACCGGTTACCCACTCGCGTCCGTTCGCACCGAGCTAATGAATGTTGAAAATGTGGTATGATCCGTGCGATTAACCTTCCCCCAGGTAGTCGTCCCCTTCCCTGTGGAGGTAGCCGTGAAAGGTCTTACTCTTGTTTGTGCGTGCTTCTTCTTGTGCGGCGGTATAGTCGTCGCCCAATCCAATCCCGTCCCATTCATTAGTCAGCCGCTCGTCCCTGACGCGGTCGCGCCTGGTAGCGGCGAATTCACTCTGACCGTGAACGGCTCTGGATTCGCTCCCACCGCTGCTGTGAGATGGAACGGAGCGCTACGAATTACGACCGTCCTGTCCAGCACTCGCCTGCAAGCCAAGATCAGAGCCATCGACGTGGCAACTGCACAGACTGCCCGCGTGGCAGTGGTGAACGTGGATGCTTACGACGAGACCTCGAATATTATTTTCTTCCCCGTGGCGACAGCCGCGCCCAGTGTGTCCTTTGTTCAAAACTCGAACTTCCCCGTAACCGGGGCTCTTGGGCCCATTGTCCCCGGAGATTTCAATCACGACGGCAAACTCGACGTGGCCAACGTCTACGCAAGCACGAGTACCACTTTGGAAACCGATGTTTATTTGGGGAATGGAAATGTCCAGTTTCAGCCTCCGATGAAAACGGAATTTAGCGGTTACGCTGGACTGAGCATAAATACGGTCGTGACTGGGGACTTCAATGGAGATCATTACCTTGACTTGGGGGTTTTTCTTAGTCAGAACGGCGCGCAGGAACTACTGATCTTGTTCGGTGACGGTGCAGGGGGATTTACCTTAGGACCGAATTCAAACAACGCATCTGGAAGTGGGCAACTCCCCGTGGCAGACATGGACGGAGACGGAAATCTCGACATAGTGGCATTTGGGACCGTTGGAATGGTCGTGTTCTTCGGTCATGGGGATGGCACCTTCACGCCAGGAAACGAGATATGCAGCCAATGCGGTGCGCCAACGGTTGGGGATTTCAACGAAGACGGGTATCTCGATTTGGCATATTACGATCACGTCCGGGGTCTCATCATTGCTCTTAATGACGGACACGGGCGTTTCTTCCAGAGGAAGCGAACCGCCTACGGGGAATACGGATCTGGTTTCGCGATTGCAGACGTGAACAATGATGGGCACTTGGACGTGGTAACTGGAGGTGGGCAGCTTTTCCTCGGTACGGGCAACGGAACCCTTACCAATGCTGGAAATGTTGGTACGAGCGCCAGTGCCGTCTTTATCGCAGATTTCAATGACGACGGCAAGCTGGACTTGGTATTTCCTGATTCCGTTAGATCTTCAGCATCGGTATTGTTAGGCAACGGTGACGCGACGTTCCAATCCCCGATTACGACTGCATATGGGTTCACTCTGAATGGTTCCCAGGGATTTGGAATCGACGACTTTACGGATGATGGCCGGTTGGACTTGGTCGGCTCGGCCGGTTTGTTTTGGCAGGTCCCCGCTAGCCTTACCCCCGTTAGCCTCGCATTCGGGCAGCAGTTAGTAGGAACAAAGAGCACGCCTCAAACAGCGACTCTCCTCAACGTAGGATCAAGCCCTCTTCTCGGGATACAAATTAGTGTCGCCGGTAGTGACGCGCAGGACTTCTCGCAGCAGAATAACTGTCCTTCCAGCCTGCCCGCGGGCGAGAGTTGCCAGATCCAGGTCGTGTTTGCGCCGACCACCCAAGGAAACGATACAGCGTCATTGAACGTGGCTTACACCGGCGATGGCAGTCCGCAATCGGTGGCCCTGAGCGGCACAGGAGTGACAGGCACGAGCGTTTCATTGCTGCCGGTCAGCCTGACTTTTGGCAATCAGAACTTGAAAACCAAGAGTGCATCCCGCACAGCAACGCTGACCAACACTGGGACTGTAGAGGTCACCATTAACGGCATTTCCACTGCAGCGCCATTCTTCCAAACTAACAACTGTCCTTCTACTCTCACGCCTGGACAGAGCTGCCGGATTAAAGTTACTTTCCAGCCGACAGCCATCGGCTTGGCCAATGGAACCTTATCGGTCTCTGACAACGCTCCCGACAGTCCTCAGACGGTAGCACTGTCCGGCGTAGGAACCCTGATTACGCTTTCTCCAATCGGGATAAATTTTGGTAACCAGAAGGTGGGCACTTCGAGCAGTCCCGTGCCTGTCACTTTGAGCAACCAAGGCACGGTAACTCTGAATATTTCCCAGATCACATTCGGTGGTGCTAATCCTGGCGACTTCTCGCAAACCAACAATTGTGGCAGCAGCCTCCCGGCAGGGGCCCACTGCACAATCCAAGTCACCTTCACCCCCACGCAGACAGGCACACGTTCTGCGGAACTAGAGGTGCAGGACGATGTCAATCCCACTCCGCAGGATGTCGCTCTCGGTGGTACTGGAACCTGAGTCGAGCGGCGGTTCAACCCGGCTAAGTCGGAGGCTCGATCACCGCAACTCGGAACAAGGTTCCCGACATAGCCTGAATTCCCCGCACATAAAGAAGGAGAACAGAGAAATCAGGTCAGCATGACCGGAATTCCGGTCACAACGAAGCATGAAAAGAGGTCCGATGCCAACGCGACCGCATCGAGCAGATAGGATTCAACGCATGGCTCGATGAGGTTGCCAATCCGAACGCGGGCAATCACGTCGCGCGTCATCGGCATCGGAAGAAATGCGCGGTCTGCGAAGTTGTCTTCTTATCGACCAGAGACGACGCGAAATACTGCAGTCATAAGTGCCAGCTTCGCGGCAACCGGCGCGGATTGGCCTTCCGTGGTCCGACTGGGAACATTAACGAAAAAGTCGATCTGCAAGCCCTTGCTGCATAAGATAGTTACGGGCGCGGTTTTTGGTAATCGATTCGCATAGGTAGGGTAGTGTCATCTTTCGGCAGTCGTGGCTTAAAAGGGCTGGAAGCGCGAAATGAGAACATTAGACATATTTCGTCTCGATGCTCCGAGAGCTTGGTGCCAGGGATGGCGGATCTGCGAATCAAGAACCAGGCCAGCCATTTGCGAGAGCTACCGCTCAGGCAGGGGATAATGAGCCTTTGGTACTAACCCATCCTCATCCCGTGTGCTGGTCTGGGGATTTGAGTGTAATGGGGATTTTTCAAAACGCAACCCCGAGGGCACTTGGGCGCGAGGCATTTCGAGATCCGCGATCCCCTCTAGCGAACGCTCCCTCAAAATCTCGCGCGGTTTCCCTGAACACTGCTGTTAGTCGATTTAGATTGAGCGCTTATTTAGAGTCTCCTTAAAAGAGGTCCCATGCCGACCCCCTTTGCGCAATGAGTTACAGCTCTTTTCAAGCGAGGCCTTAGCACAAGTGTGCGCCGGCTGTTCGCCTCTCCGCGATTTTGAGCGTAAATCGCCATCGCTGGCGAGTTGCGAGTCGCAGCCTTCCGCGAGCTTAGTGGCCACTCAAAGTGGCTACCTGGTGGGAAGGGCTGTTACTGGAATTTTGACGGCGTCCCTAATAACCATAAGCAACCGTGCGCTCGCAATTCTCCGCTGATAGCCACATGCACTTCGGGTCATCGCAGCAGCGGCTGATGGCCGTAAGGGTGCCTTTTTTCTGGACAGCTTCCTGCGTTGCATCGTTGACGCACCAGACGCACGTTTGATGGTGGCTTACTGGGCGGTACTCCACTTTCCATGTGCTCGGATTGCAGGGCGACTTCATGGCTGTTCATCAACATCAAGAGGCCATGCAGGCTTGGCGTTGCCTACTAACCCACACTTGTGTGATGGTAAGCATGACAGCCATGGTGCGACTGTTCACAATTGCTCACTTTCCGAGATAAACGTGCGGACAACCGTTGCAAAGCTCGGAGAATTTCTCCATCGTGGCTGACTGTTTAACCGGCAGACAATTGCAACCAGGTCAGCATGACCAGAATCCGGTCACAACGAAGCATGAAAAGAGGGTCTACGCCAACTTCCTGTTTGCAGTGAGTTACGGCTCTTTTCAACGGAGGCCATTTCGCTCATCGAGGGGTTTGAGCGTAATCGGGGTTTTGCGACAGCTACTTGGCGACTGATCCATCCAGAACCGCTAACTCATCGTTGCTCAACTTGTTATGGATGGCGCGAAGCTTGCTCCCGTCTCTTAGCGAGAAATACGTGTAGGTCGAAGGTGTCTCGCCACCACTAAGTTTGGTGACCAAGTAAACATCACCTGTCACGGGCTCTCCGCGTTCTCCCGGCTCCTGAAACGTCCATCTCACATCCTTATCGCTCATTGCCTCGACGCTAACTGTGGCATTCGGCGGCCCCTCAACGTCGGGTGCCCGGTCCATGAAAAGAGTCTCACGAAGCACCAACATCTCGCTACGAGCGCCGTGCTCTGTCAAAAGCTCGACTACAGTAAATCGCCTATTCCGCGTGATGAAATGCGGCTCGGTACCCTTCACTTTGATCTCTAGTGTGGAGACAGCGGAATTGCGATCCTTTGGAAGACTCACTCCAAGTGTGCCCTCTAATAGAACGAACTCCGCGATGAGAGCGATTGCCAGGACCGCAGAGAAGACAAAACCGGCCTTCGTGCCTTCGCAAATTGTGACATGTCATTCACCTCCTAGGACGATCCCTAGCCGTCGAACTCATTCTCGCGCTTACACGGCATTGCGCGAAAGTGACTGTTGTCATCAGCCATAGCGCTCAAACACCCCTCAATGAGCGTAATCGGATTTTGCGCCAGTTGGCGCAAAGTCGCGGAGAAACCTGACGCCGCTACTGCGCGTTTGAGTCACAAGGTCTTCCAGTCTATTTCTTGGAGCGGCACCAGTGAGCCCCGAAGGGCTCGTCGGAAAGCGCCCTGCCGTATAATCTGGGTCTTCGTGCATCCCGCCGCCAAAGTCGCATTGCTTGCGCTGCAGTGTTTCGTGGTGCTATTTGTGGCCTTGCACAATTGGATTCCTCTCGGAAAACTTAATGATGTGGCAGGCGCTCGGGCGGCGTTCCCTGGTAACAAACTACTGATTACCACGCTGATCAACTTCGCGCCGTTCACATTCGGACTGGCTGCCAGCGTCGTCTACTTTGGCCGAGTGTTTCCGGGCTGGCTCTTTTGGTGGCTTTGGATCAGCTACGGACTTGCAGTCTATGGTTCGTTGAAGGCGTGGTGGATTCCATACCTTCTTCGCCCAGATCCAGCCCTAGCCGCGCGTTATCAAGTGATGTACGGAGCAACACATGCCTTCCTGCCCGAGCGCAATGGCATCCGACCGAATACGCTGCATGTGATCTTTGACGCCGCTACAGTGGCTATATTGTGTGTTCTAGGCGCAATGACGTAAGGGACAAAAAATCGGACTTGACAGCGACCTGCCTTCTCATGGAAAGCCATAGTGCGCAAAACCCCCTCAATGAGCTTAAATGGGGATTTTTCGCCAACTGGCCTGAACCGAGTACTATCGCTGCATGGAATACCGGGGAATTTGGATTGTTTTTCTGACGCTCTGGTTCCTACTCGGCGTTGCTGTTGCCGGGTTCCCAGTTGCAGTTGCACGCTTGCTGAGGGGAGAAGGCAATTTGCCATCCTCGCGAGCCTTGGCAGCATGGCGGGTTATGGGCGCGGTACTCGCCGTAAGCAGCTTGGTGAAGCTGTTTTCCGTGCTCGTCTGAAACCATCACTCCGCAATCATCCGGCGAGTCAATGAGTGCAATGGGGATTTTTCGCCAATTGACCTCGATCCGTCCATCCAGGATAGATTTGCTGACACGGCTTACAGCAGGCGCGCAACTCGGCCCACCTCGCGTGCAACTCTTCTTGCCCTCCGCCGCTTATGGCTTCAGCAGAAAGCCATGGATTGCACCGTTGATCGTGCCGAAGCCCACAATGTCTCCGGCGGCATTCATTGCCGAAGCATGGTTCAGATCCCAGCCCGAGTTCGGGGGAATCAGATTGTTTAGGTCCTGCAGGCCCGTGGTCGTGGTCCAGATAAAGGCGTGAGTGTCGCCTCCCGAGATCGTTGACTCCCCAAGCACTTCTCCGGCGTCGTTGATGAAACCCGCAAAACTAGTGGTACCTCCCGCAAATGTGCCGATCGGCTGTATCTTTCCGGACTTGTCCCAGTACACCGCAACTCCGCTCGGGTACTTGGGTGAACCAGACTGGCCCACTATTACTCCTAAGTTGTTGATCCAATCCGCCAGACTGAACTTGCCTCCGGGCAGCGTTCCCAAGTCTCTCCAAACCCCAGCTTTGCTCCGAAGGAACGCGTGATATTTGGTGTTGTTGAAGTAGGCGTCACCTACGATTTGCTCATTGTCGTTGATGGCGTATGAATAGGTCCACGGAGCATGCGGCAAATGGCCCTTATCATGAATATGGTAGTTCCCGCCGCTCAGCGTCCAAAGAACGGCATGCACGTTACCGTTGCTGACATTCGACTCGCCCACGATCACCCCTTTGGAGGTCATTGCCGACGCATCGCTGTATGCGTCGCCCCCGGGTAGGGTTCCCAAGTCAACCATGCCTTTTTTCTTTGTCCACACAAAGCCATGCCCGGTCGAATTCTGGAGATTCCACGACGAACCGACGACCGCGCCGGAATCACTGACATAAAAACCGAAGCTAAAATCGTCACCGGGCAAAGTGCCAAGATCCTCCATGGTGCCGTTGTTCCACAGAAACGCATGACCAGGCACTAGCCAGGCACACAAATCGTTTTGGGAACTGGACGTGTCCGAGCAGCCTGTAACCTTGCCCGAGGAATTAATGAAGGCGCCCCAGCTACTACTGTCTCCGGGCAGCACGCCTAGATCCGTAACCGTGTAGGTTTGCGCCGCAGCGGCACAGCCAAGAAGCATCACCACAAAGATACATCCAGCAAATTTCATTGGGGCCCCCTCCAAAATGCGCGGGAATCATACTCAATCGCGGCGGCCACTGCAAGACAAAAACACATCCTCCTCTTTCCTGCGGTGTCCAGCTATCGTGAGGGCTGATTCTCAGCTGTCGTAACCAGGCCATAGCGCTCAAAACCCCTCAATGAGCGTAATCGGGATTTCTCGCCAATGAACTCACAAGCCCTGGGGAGTGGTCAGAAAGTCGACCGGAGCGAAGGATCCCCTCATAGGAACGCCCTGTCAACGCCTTATCTCCACTTTAGTGGCGAGGATTGCCGCTTACTCGGCGGAGCTTCGTCGAATTGCGCATGGACATGGACAATCCGCCTCTGGCGGTGCCAATCTCAACGAAACACCAAGCGCCAACCGTCGCAATTCTTCGTAACGTTTTGTTCGCTGGACACATTCATCCGACGACCGAGAAAGAGGCCTGTTGCGACGAAAGGGGAAACTACAAGGCAAAACAGCGTGAACCTTGCGTGGACTTCTAGCTCTTAGGGAAATACATATCTTCAGAGCTACTCAAAGCTTGTCACCTATCGGAGTTCGTGATACTCCATCCGAGCTTCTGCAAGCAGTGGTATGCCCGCGTCTGCATCCTTCCAAAGGGCAAAGAAATCTTGGTACGCAGCACGGCCGTTGGCGAGAGCATCCGGATCTTCCTCTGCCCCACGATGGTCAGGCGCCGCCCTCCCCACGGCCCCCCCCGGCGCAACTGGAAATCCGGCTTCCATTGCGTTAGCACGGCCTATGCCGAGGTGCGCCAGCGCGCCGATGAGATAGTTATTAGTCAATCCAGGGTGATCCAGAATCTTCTGAAACTCGGCTCTCGCTTGACCGGGTAGTCCTGCTGCCAAATACGCCGAGCCCCGCAGATAGATCGGGTAGAGCAGCACATAGGTGGGAAGTTGGGGTGCTGACAGTTCGTAATGCCGAACTCCTTCCAGGGTGTCGATTGCTTGAGAAGGATTGTTCCTCCGCAGTTGAACTGCTGCCTGAATTGTGGGCAGCCAGTATTCATTTAGCAACGTATCCTTGGGAAATTTTTGCTTCAAGTGTCGCGTTAGGGCAACCGCTTTCTCCCCCCCTTCTGCCCTTGCTAAAGCAAGCGCTCCCAGGATTAACACCTGCTGTCCGCCACCACGCCTCAGCGCTGCGGTTGCCTCCTTTACCGCGATCTCGCGATGGCCGAACTCTGCCTCACGCAGCGCACCTATCATTGTGTATGACAGTGCAGCTTCCTCGTCGCCGTCATGCCGAGCCGAGTCGATTGCCTGGCGTGTATAGGCCCGAGCACTGGGCAAGCGACCGTGGTACGCCTCAGTGTCAGCTTGGAGCGCAAGCAGCCAGCTTTCTAAACCAGGCTTTCCAGCCGCGGAAGTAACTTGTTTCTGCATCTCGCCCTGGTCCTTTTGCAAAAATGCCAACTGATAGCGAGGGATCAAGAAGAAAGGATCATCCAACTTGCGCGAGCTGGCCTCATTCAGTAACGCCGCCGCTTTGTCGAACTGATTTAAGTACATGTAATTGAAGCCGAGATTGAGATACACGAACGAGTTGTTAGGGCTCATCCGCAAGGCCGCTTCGCCCTCAGAAACGCTCTTATCGTATTGTCCCAAGTTACTGTAGGTGGTCATCAGATTCATGTACGGAATGATGTTGTGAGGATAGATTTTTTCCCACAATCGGTATATCTCAACGGCCTTATCGGCTTCACCCGTGACCTCGAAGTAATAGTGGGCCTCAATATAAAGTTTCTCCCATTCGCTGACGCGACCGCGCAATTCATATGCCCGAGTGATGGCGGCGCTCCCGAGTGCGGGTTGATTGAAGGTGAAATACTCGTTCCCAAGCCGCGCGTAGGCCATTGCGAAGTTGGGATCGAGTTCGGTGGCGCGCTTGAAAAAAGTAACGGCGCTATGATCGTGCATTTCCTGCGTTTCGAGGGCCAAGCTATAAGCTTGAAGAGCATCGAGAGACCCGGTGGTCGCGTCTTCGACTGGGGTGTCGTATTTCTGAATATTCACTAGCGATTCGCCGAGGTGCTTTCGCAGCGTGGTGGTCGCATCCCCAAGGGCGCGCAAGACTTTCTCTCGATCCTGGGCTTCCGCTTGCGCATTGCCGATCAATTCGCGAGTCTCGCAATTGACGGCCTGCAACCCAACCACGTACTGACCACCCAGAGTTGTAATCGAGCCCCCGACCACGGCGTCCCCGCCAATTCTCAGGCATACCTCGGTGGCCACATTGCCTATAAGCCTCGTGTCTCGTGCCTGTCCCATGTAACTCAGAGAACGTCTCGCCTTCTCGTCTGACAGCACGCTCAGAACGGGGGATTGTTCAAGTTGTGTTCGCAGAGCCTGCTTCAGAGTTTGATCGAAAATGGCATCGCCGGTTGCATTGCTAAAGTCGCCGAGAACGATGGTGTTTTGCTTGGTGGGGTCGGACCTGTTCAATTCGTGAAAATGAGAACGCCCGGCAATAACAATCGCAACAATCGCTAGGATTGCCGTGACCAGCGCAAGCCGTTGACTCAGAGCACTCCAGCGAGCGGGTCGCCCCTTTAAACGCTCCAAATCATCCCGCAGTTCGCCAGCACTTTGATAGCGCCGCTCCGGTGACTTCTCCTGCGCCTTGCCGATGACCCTATTAAGTTCTTGGGGAATGGCGGGGTTCAAGTCCGATGCTGGAAGTGGCCTCTGATGGAGAACATTGTCCAAAATGGCCGGTACGGTTTCACCCTGAAATGGCAATATGCCGGTTGCCATTTCATACAGCACAACCCCCAGTGAAAACAGATCGGAGCGCACATCCGCTTGCTTGCCCATAACCTGTTCGGGTGAGGCATACGAAGCGGTACCCAAAGCGATTTCCGATCGAGAGACTGCATCATCTCGCGTCCGTGCCCCAGGATTGTCCCATCGAACTGGTTCGTCTGTGGCCGCCAATTTTGCGAGCCCGAAGTCCAGAATTTTTGCCACGCCACGTTCGGTCACAAAAATATTGGCTGATTTGACATCGCGGTGGACAATGCCGGCCGAATGAGCCGCATCCAAACCATCAGCGATCTGGACGCCCAGCTCCAGGACGCGGTCTGTCGAGAGTGGTTTGCCTCCGATTTCTTGTTTCAGGGTTTGGCCCGACAAGAACTGCATCGCGATATATGGAGATCCCTCGTCCTCTCCAACTTCGTGCACGATGCAGATGTTTGGGTGATCCAAAGCAGAAGAAGCACGCGCTTCACGTTCCAACCGCTCAAGCGCTGACAGACTGCGAGACGCGTTCGACAGAGGCGTGCTTTCAGGGGTTGACTCTTGGGACTTGCTGGGAAGGAATTTCAGCGCCACAAAGCGGCCCAACTTCGTATCCTCCGCCTTGTACACAACTCCCATCCCGCCGGCGCCCAACTTTTCAAGAATACGGTAGCGAGCCACCGTCTTCCCTACCATCGTGGTAGTGTCCGGTTCGCTTGTTTGGTGCGACTCGACTCTACATTCAGCTAGCAACTGTGCGGCGACTGCGAGGGCAGAACCTTCGATGACATTTCGCGTGTCTTGTTCGTAAGATAGGAGCGACTCGATTTCATCACGCAACTCATGATTCTGGCCGCAAGATTCGCTCAGAAACAACGAGCGCTCTTCCTCTTTGCGATGCAAGGCGGCAAAGTATAATTCTTCAATTCGCAACCAGCGCTCAGTGTCCATGGCGGCTTCCCCGGTCGAGTTCACGCAACAGCCACGACCTGGCCAGCCTCCAGTCGCGTTTAACCGTTCCAGTCGAAATGTCCAGCGCCTTTGCCGTTGCTTCAATGCTCAATCCACCAAAGGCGCGCAACTCCACCACCTGGCTCTTTCGATGGTCAAGTTGAGCGAGACTACGCAAGGCATCGTCGAGCGCGACCAGGTCACGGTGCGGACTACGCGTCGCTATGCATTGCTCATCAAAGGGCACATGCTGGAATTCCCCTCCGCGTTTCTGGTACGAACGCGCCCGGGCATAGTCGGTGAGAATGCCGCGCATGACCCGGGCGCAGAAAGCGAAAAAGTGGCCACGGTCCTGCCACTCAATCCTTCCCAGCTTTGCCAGGTGCAGATAGGCTTCATTTACTAAAGCGGTGCTTTGCAAAACGTGGTCTGACTTTTGCCGACTCATGTAGCGTTTGGCGGTGAGATAGAGTTCCTCGTAGACAAGAGGGAGCAGATCCCCCAAGACGTCGCTCTTACCATTGCTCCAGGCCTGCAACAGAAGTGTGATGTCGCCGGCGACGCAGCTACTCATGAATGGGACTCCGCTAACCTGCAGGGAAGCACTTTGCCCGCAATCCCTGAGGGCAGCCTGTCGTTGCACTTTAGCACATCCAACTCGCTCCCTCGCCAGGTTTCCAATGCAAGAAGTTGCAGATGATATGCAAGTGAGCCGCAGGTCCAATAATTTTCCAAAACCCCATTGTCCAATTCGATGCTTTTTCTCGTCATAGATAGTTAGGGAATGACTGTGAACGAACATGGTTTGTTCTGAAAACAAAATCTGTCAGAGGATTTCAACAATGAAGCCAGGTCTTAGAACATCGATCCGTGCACTGGTACTTCTGCTGCTCTGTGTCGGGGTGGCCGCCAGCGCTTCTGCGCAAACTTTCAAAACTATGTTCTTTTTTGACGGAGCAAACGGGTCAGATCCCGGTTCGCAACCAATCCAGGGTCCCGATGGCAACTTGTATTCCACTACCTTCTTCGGAGGGGTTCACAGCAACGGCACGATTTACAGAATCAGTCCGAGCGGCAAGCTGACCACGCTGTACGATTTTTGTGCCCAATCTGGATGTCCGGACGGCGCAGGGGCAGCTGGCTTAACGCTAGCGCCGGATGGCAACTTCTACGGGGAGACGTACAACGGAGGTAGCACGAACGGAGCCGGCACGATATTTAAGATTACTCCTGAGGGCAAGTTGACAACACTCTACAGGTTCTGCGCGAAAGCCCAGTGCGCGGACGGCGCTCAGCCTGAGCAGCCATTGTTCCTGGCTACCGACGGGAACTTCTATGGGACCACTGACGGTGGCGGGACCAACGGCTTCGGCACCATTTTCAAGGTAACTTCCAAGGGAAAGCTGACAACGATACACAGCTTCTGCGCCAAAACGAACTGCACTGACGGAGCCTATCCGTTCAGTTCCATAATGCAGGGCAGGGACGGGAATTTTTATGGAACCACGGCGGAGGGCGGCATCCAGAATCAGGTGTGCCCACAATATGGCTGTGGCATAGCCTACAAGCTGACTCCACAAGGTAAATATACGACGCTTTACCACTTCTGCTCGCAGTCCAACTGTGCGGATGGCGCCGTACCCCAAGGTGGGTCGCTACTTCAAGCTACAGACGGAGATTTCTACGGGACCACCGACAACGGTGGAGAAAACAGCGAGGGTACTGCGTACAAAATCACTTCAACCGGGAAGGCCGCGGTCATCCATTCCTTTTGCCCCCCCACAAATTGTGACGACGGCGCCATTCCTTACGCAGGTCTAATTCAGGGTACGGACGGCAACTTGTATGGAACAGCCAGTATTGGCGGATCGGGTGGGTTCGGCCTGGCATTCAAGATGACCTTATCCGGGGTAGTTACATCTTTATACTCTTTCAACATCAACGGCGTTGACGGTAGTTTTCCAAGTAACAAAGTTTTCCAAGCCACCGATGGGAGCTTCTGGGGAACAACCAATCAAGGCGGGAAGACCAACTGCTCGGGCGGTTGCGGCACGACCTTCCGCATCAAGAACGGGCTTGGCCGATTTGTGCAGACTGTACCCACGGTGGGCGGGGTCGGAGCGAAAGTCATAATTCTGGCGAACGATCTGACGGGCACTAGCGGCCTCACGTTCAACGGGACACCCGCGCAGTTTAGGGTGATTTCGGCGTCAGAAATCGAGACCGCAGTTCCCGCTGGCGCAACCACCGGCAAAGTTAAGGTGACCGGGCCCCACGGTGCGCTCGTAAGTAGCGTCGACTTCCGCGTCGAGCAGTGACGGGACTTCACTCTGATTGACGCAGGGCTTAGTAGTACTGGAAATCTTTGTTTGGAGTCTAAGGAGGTGGTGATGAATCGGCAATGACTGCCAGTACTATGATTCAATGCTCCTCCCGCTTGGATTGCGTGCCGTATAGCTTGTTTTGGGCCGAGCGATAGGGGCGCAACTG
>Ga0210383_10003860_pt1 | contig 13334 bp, 9 predicted proteins | sample IncBWC14OmetaG_FD_160072 | JGI IMG/M metagenome (GOLD analysis project Ga0210383, IMG submission 160072) | Forest soil microbial communities from Barre Woods Harvard Forest LTER site, Petersham, Massachusetts, United States - Inc-BW-C-14-O ...
GCCCAACGCGCTGTTTATCTTTTCCTTGGGCACGAAGGAAAATGCCACGACGTTAATCGGTACAAACAAAAACGCCAGGCCGCCGCGGGAAATCATCCACACGTAGACAAAAGTCGAGAAGCTGGCTGTCAGATTCATGTAGGAAAGCTGAAACATTCCCACTGACAGACTCAATAAGCCAAAAATCACCAGCCACCTCGCCTGGTAACGCGCCAGGAGCCAGCCAACCAGGGGCGGCGCCACCAACGTGACAATCGCCCCCGGTGAAAGCACCAGCCCGCTCGGTTGCGCCGTGTACCCCACCAGCGTCTGCAACATCACCGGTAGCAATACCGTGCTTCCGTACAAGACAATCCCCAGCAGAAACATCAGAAACGTAGCGGTCGCGTAATTGCGGTTCTCAAAAAGGCGTAACTCAACCACAGGATCTTTTTGACGGAGTTCCCAGACTATTGCGCCAATCAGGCCCAGCGCGCACGCTACTGAGCACCATACGATAAAGCGTGATGCGAACCAGTCGTCGCGCTGCCCCTTATCGAGAACCACAAACAACTTGCAGGAAGCCGAGCCCCACACTAAGAAGCCCAAGCCCGATGTAATCAATGCGCACTCGCGATCCGTTTCCACTGCGCGCCACATGCGTCGGGTCGTGAATAAGGGCGGATGTCAGGAAAATGGAGAGCAGTCCCACAGGGATGTTGATAAAGAAAATCCAGGGCCAGGAATAATTGTCGGTCAGCCAGCCGCCGAGCGTCGGTCCCACGCGATGGGCGCGACCACCACTCCCATTCCATATGCCGCCATGGCCATTCCCTGCTTCGCGCGAGGAAAACTTTCCATTAGGATAGCTTGGGAGACCGGCTGCAAGCCGCCTCCTCCCGCGCCTTGAAGCACCCTGAAAAACACCAACATCGGAAGGCTGGTCGCCACGCCACACAGAAAAGAACTGACGATAAAGATCACTACACAGGACATGCAAAAGCTGTTGCGTCCGAACAGTTTGGAGAACCATCCCGTCAGCGGCAGCACGATCGCGTTGGAGACCAGATAGGACGTCAGCACCCAGGTGCTTTCGTCGACTCCGGCGGAAAGGCTGCCGGCTATGTGAGGGAGAGCTACGTTGGCGATGCTGGTGTCCGGCACCTCCATAAATGTAGCCAACATCACCGTGAACGCGCTTACCCAAGGATTCACGCCGGGACGAGTAAAGTCCGTGGCGATCAGGACTTCGGATTGTGCCACTGTGCTCATTGCCAGATGCGAGCAGTAGCCGAGGTCGGCGGCAGCGAAGGTCAGCGGAGCGAATCAACGAGGCCTTTTACGTCGAAATGGCCACACAAATAGCATAAACGTCGCCCGGCTGGCGGCAGTGCCCCGCGCCACAACGGTTTTTTGGAACACCGTAAGCCTATTTCGGTGGGAACAACTTCAGAAACTCGGGATCGGCATGGAGCGAGATTAGGTCTGGATCTTGCCTCGGCCAATCAAAATTCGAGTATCCGGAGGCAAGCGCGCGCCGGAGCAAATCCAGGGCCTCTGCTTTTTTTCCCAGCACGGTATATGTGCAAGCGGCATTGTAGAGCACGTTGGAATCGTTTGGGCGCAGCGCAACTGTCATCTCCAGGTGCCGCACGGCATCTTCGGAACGCCCCAGATTCGCGTAATCCGCGGCCAGCAAGCTGCGCGCGCGTACATCTTCCGGAACAAGTTCGAGCTGCCGTTCCAGCGCGCGCATTTCCATTTGGCGATAGAGCTTTAGTTCCTCAGTACGGCCGAGCCGCTCGAGCGCGTTCACAATGGGAATGAACACGTTGTAGTCGTCCCCGTTCGCCTCGATTGCTTTCTGCGTCAGCTCCGCCGCTTCTTGAAAGCGGCCTGAAGCGAAATAAACGCGGCCCAGCACGTTGTAAACGCCCTCGCAATCGGGCTTCAGGGCGATCGCCCGCTTAGCGAATTCGATGGCTTGGTCGTGTTTGCGCTGGGAATAGGAAATTCGTGCGCGAGCCACCAGCGCTTCCGCTAAATTCGGATCGAGCTGGAGTGCTTTGTTGCACGCCGCATCGCCCCGCTCCACCCATTTCGGATTGTGCTCGCGAATTTCGTGAATGATTCCGCAAATATAGGCAATTCCCGCATGCGCGAGCGCGAAATTTGGATCCAGCTTGATGGCTTGCTCGTACATCTGCAGCGCGAACTCCAGACTCTCGCGCCGCGCGTAACTCCGCCCGCGCAGGTAATAATCATAGGCCACCGAATTTTGCGTGGGCTTGGTGGCAATCTTTTGTTCTTCCTGCGGCGAAAGATTGATGCGGAAGGTTTGCGCGATGCTGCGCGCGATTTCGTCTTGTACCTCGAAAACATCGTCCATTTCGCGATCGAAACGCTGCGCCCAGAGCGCGTGCCCCGTCCTCGTTTCCACTAACTGAACAGTGATGCGCAGCCGGTTGCCCGATCGTCGCAGACTGCCGGCGAGCACGTAGGAAGCATTCAGTTCGCGACCCACCTGAGGCGCAGTGACCGGTTTGTCTCGATAAGGCAGCAACGCCGGCCGAGGAAAGACTTTCAGATTTTTGATGTTCGCAAGTTCAGTGATGATGTCTTCGGTCATGCCATCGCGAAGGTATTCATCTTCCTTAGCGCTGCTGAGATTCTCAAAATAAAGTACGGCCACGGAATTTTGCGCGCGCTCCGCCGACGCGCCCGCGGGCACAACGTAAGAAGCCGTTCGCCCAGACAAATTGCGCTTTCCGGAATCCATGTCGCGCTTCAGTCGCTTCAGGTCCGCCCTCAGTTCGGCGGCAGACTGGTAGCGCAAATCCCGGTCTTTTTCGAGAGCCTTGGAAATGATCGAATCGACGGCTTCCGGAATTTCCATGTTCAACGAACTCGCGGGCTCCGGAGTATGGTTGAAAATCGCATTGAAAATCACGGCTGAGGTGGCCCCTCGAAACGGTTGCGAGCCAGTTGACATCTCGTAAAGCACGGATCCGAACGAAAACAGATCGGATCTGGGATCAAGTATTTCGCCTCGTGCCTGTTCTGGCGACATGTAGGCAATGGTGCCCATCGAGGTTCCCGGCGTCGTCAGCGTCTCCTCATGGATAGGCGTGCTTCTGTTTGTGGAGCTGGACGGCTCTGTGTCAGGTGAAATACCGAGGATCGCCGAAAGTTTGGCCAGCCCGAAATCCAAAACCTTAGCTTGCCCCGACCGCGCGACAAAAATATTGCCCGGCTTGACGTCTCGATGGATGATGCCCCGCGCATGCGCGTGGTCCAGCGCATCAGCAACCTGCGCTGCAATGTCCAGCAGCCGCTCCGTGCCCAGCGCCCTGCCGGTTATCAGATTCTTCAGCGTCTCCCCTTCCAGAAATTCCATCACGATAAAGGGATGACCCTCGGTATTTTCCCCGATTTCATGCACGGTGCAGATGTTTGGGTGATTCAAAGCAGCGGCAGCGCGTGCTTCGCGCAGAAAGCGATCCAGAGACAATTTGTCCTGCAGCGCCTCCGCTGTCAGGAATTTCAGCGCCACGGAACGGTCCAGAACCGTATCTCGCGCGGAATAGACAACACCCATCCCGCCGCCCCCAAGTTTGTGGAGGATATGATAGTGAGAAATAGTCTGACCAATCATGACGCCGCAATGCCGAACCAGGCCCAACGAGGATATTGGGATTTAGAGATGGTGTCAAAGAATCGCTTTTTGATAGCTGCATCATACGCAGTCAGCCACTAACCGACTTAGTAAGGATCCACAATTAAGCCATTTCGCGCGGCCGCCGGCCCGGCGAATCGACCAGGATTCCCCTTCGGGGGTGTACTATTTTTCTGTCACAAAGTTTCCTTGGCCGTCGTTATCTATACTGTGAGCTCAGCAACCGAAGTCATTTCGAAGACGAATACGCAGCAGGAAGTTCCACTTCCCATCGAATCCGTGTTTCGCGAACATTACGGACGCGTTGCTCGAATCATTGCTCGTGTTGTTCGAGACCGCGCTCGGGCGCAGGAACTGGCCGTCGATGTTTTCCTTAAACTGTGGCGCAGTCCGCAAGGTCAGGCAGAAAAGGTGGAAGGATGGCTCTATCGCGTCGCCGTTCGCACGGCGCTCGACGAACTTCGCAGCCGCACCCGACGCGCCCGCTACGAATCTATTTTTGGTTTGCTGCATGCCAGTTCCGCTCCGGCCACCCCGGAGCAAATCCATCGCGCCACTGAACAGCAGGAACGGGTCCGCTCGATCCTGGCTCGCATGGAGCCCCGCCAGGCAGAATTTCTGGTTCTGCGAAGCCATGGCTTCCGTTACGACGAGATCGCTACCATCCTCGCTCTGAACACTGCCTCCGTGGGAACGCTTCTCGCACGCGCACAGCAAGCCTTCCGAAAGGAGTATTCCCTTCGCTATGGACACGAATAAACCAACCGAGCTTAGCCTCTGGGTCGACGAGCGTATGTCCAAGCTCGATCTGGACAACAATTGGCAACCCGACACCTCCGCGGGGCTAGCACGTCTCCAGTCGATGCGACATCCTTCGGTAAACTGGTTCTCTAAAAGGTGGGTCTGGACGGTCGCTACGGGCGCCGGTGTTTTCCTGTTCGCAATTTCGCTCCCCTCTCCGCAGGTGCTTGCCCATAAATGCCTGGAGTGCTCTGTCGCCGTTTGGCAGAGCCTCGCTTCCAATTCCTCGCAGGCGACTCTGACTCCTGAACGTGATCGTAAGGCCGCTCCGGATTTTAGTCTGAAGGGAGCGAACGGCGAGGATGTGCGCCTCTCCGATCTTAAAGGCAAGGTTGTCTTGGTGAATTTCTGGGCCACATGGTGCGAGGGCTGTCAGGTGGAAATTCCCTGGTTTGTGGAATTTCAATCCAAATATGGTGGGCGAGGTCTAAACGTTGTCGGCATCTCGATGGACGACGATGGCTGGAAGTCCGTGAAACCGTGGATTAAAGAAAAGAAGGTCAACTATTCCATCGTGATCGGAAGCGAGGGATTGGCAAAACAATACGGGCTGGGGGGTATGCCGCTGACTGTTCTCGTAGACGCTCGAGGAAGAATCGCTGTGGTTCACGCGGGCATAGTGAACAAGGCGGAAACCGAAAACAATATCCGAGCGCTACTGGAAGAAATTCCAAATGTTCCTACGACTCGAGCATCGGGAGGACTCTAGCTGCGCCACGCGCTGTCATTTTACGATTTGCTAGGTCGCTCAATCAGCCCCCGCAGCACCGCTTCCAGTTCGACAGTTCCTTTTCGAGAGGCTCTCTCGCCAACCTCGAATTCAATCCAGCCTTCATTGAAGCCATCCAGCATCTGAATGCGCGGCGTGGGGTTTCTCATCCCCTGTGACTTGAACAGAGATTCCCAAGTCTCCCGCGGCACCGCTTCCACTTTCACGGAATGTCCAAGCAATTTTGAAAACGTTTCCGCAATCTCGAGAGGCGTGATGCGATGGGCTGCTTCGAGCTCCACGGTCCTCTGACCCTGCCACGTTTCCTGTAGTAGTGCGGCGGCCGTTCTCCCAATGTCGGCGGTGGCAACCATGGGCACTGGCTTTTCGAGAGGCTGCAAGAAGCTTTTAATCAGTCTATCTTTCCTAGCAGGCGCCACGTCCCAACTGAAGTTCTCCATGAACCAACCAGGGCGCAGAAAAGTAATCGGCATCGCCAACTTTCGTAGCGCCTCCTCAATGATCGTGTGTTGCGTCAACAGATTTGGCCGGGTCGCTTGTGCGCCGATGGTCGACAAGTACACCACCTGATCCGGCCGTGCCGCATCCAACGCCGCGCTGAGTGTCGTCGCTATAGCGTGTGCCTCGCGAAAATCCGGCTCGGGATCGAAGTTCGGCGGAACCAGCACAAACACACCATCCGCGCCTCGAAATGCCGCCGCGAGGGCCGCCTCATCGTTGATGTCCGCGGTCACCACTTCGCAACCACGCGCTGCATAATCTCTGCCTTTGGCCACGTCTCGCACCACCGCGCGTACAGGCTTTTTCGCCGCCAGTAAATTTCGTGCCACCTCTCCGCCCACGTTCCCAGTGATTCCTGTGATAGCAAACATCTGTTTTTCTTCTCCTCGAGGATTTGATGGTGTTTTCGAGTGGAAAGGAACAGCTTTAACGAGGCTGTAATATTCCAATTTAACGCGCAGAAGGCCCACAAAAGCCGCCTTTAGCGCTGAATTCCTCTCCCGCTGCCCGCGTAGCTATGGAACTCTCACAGGTACTGATGTAAGGCCCGTGAACTTATACACAGGGGGCTGTGGAATTGTGGATAACCAGGACGATAATTCAGCAAATTCATACTTGACGATTGGGCGAAACTAAGGCGAACATGTCAACTGGTGCTTTCCTCCATCCATCCCGGGAGAGGTCGATGATTGCTGCTCCAGCTGCGGCCAAGCAAGCAGCGGCTCCAAATCGGTTTTCCACTGCCCTCAAGCAATATTGGGGCTATGACGATTTCCGGCCGCGCCAGGAGGAGATCGTGCGCAGCCTGGCATCAGGCCGCGATGTGTGCGTAGTGATGCCCACCGGGGGCGGAAAGTCCCTCTGTTACCAATTGCCCGCCGTCCTGGACGGCCAACGGACGGCCGTGGTCATCTCCCCCCTTATTGCGTTGATGCAAGACCAGGTTGCGCAGCTACGCCAGATGGGCATCCCCGCTGTGTTCCTGAACAGCTCCGTGGTGGAGGCAGATCGCCGTCAGGTGAAACAGAAGGCCGCCGCCGGAGAGTATCGGCTGATTTACGTCTCCCCCGAACGCGCGGTGATGGATGGCACGGCGGAGTGGCTAAGAAAAGTTCCAGTCTCGTTTTTCGCCATTGACGAAGCCCATTGCATTTCGGAGTGGGGCCACGATTTTCGGCCAGAATATCGCCAGTTGAGCAAACTGCGGGCGGTCTTCCCGCAGCAGCCCATTGCCGCATTTACCGCCAGCGCCACGCAGCAGGTTCGCCACGACATCGTCCAACAGCTTCGGCTAAAGGATCCCTTACGATCGGTCTCCAGCTTCCGCCGCGAGAACCTGCGTTACCTGGTGAAGGAATGCAAAGGCGGGATGCAGAACGAGCTTCTGGTGGAGGCTGTCTGTCGGGTGAAACACGGCAATGTCATCGTGTACTCGCCTACCATCGCCCGCGTTGGCGAAGTGATCGACCTGCTCGGTGAGCACGGTATCGCGGCCGTCGGCTATCACGGCCAAATGAACGCCGCCACCCGCAGCGCAAATCAGGAAAAGTGGATGACGGAAGAAGCGCCCGTCTTGGTTGGAACCATCGCCTTTGGACTTGGTATCAATAAGCCCAATGTCCGCGCTGTCGTGCGCCTGGGATTGCCGGACAGCATCGAACAGCTGTACCAGGAAACTGGTCGCGCCGGCCGCGATGGTTTACCTGCGGATTGCTATCTCCTCTGGGAAAAGAAAGACAATGGCCTGCGGGCATTTTTCATAAATCAGATCGCGGACAGCCAGGAGAAAGAACGAGCGTGGCAGCGCTACCACCGGATGCAGGATTTCGTGAAGTCGCAACAATGCCGCCAAAAGCACATTTGCGAATATTTCGGTGAAAGCGCAAAAGGACAAAAATGCGGTGAGTGCGACACATGCGCCGGGCTACTTCCGTGGATGGCATCGGCCAAGAGCAGCTTCGCCGGGAGCCCCACCCGTAGAATCGAACAGATCTCGTTTGAAGCCAGCCCATCCTTCGCCATGAATGAAGAGTTGCGTGAATACTTACGTGAATGGCGGCGCATCACTGCGCGAGAAAAAATGGTTGCCGCGTTTATCGTGCTCCATGACACGGTTCTCGACCAATTGTGTCAAAAGAAGCCAAAAACCATGCAAGACCTCCGTCAGATCGCCGGCATGGGTGAGAAGAAATGCGAGATGTACGGCCGGGAAATCCTGAGCCTTTTCCCGCGATTCGAAAATGGGGAAAAGGCCAGCAAAGAGTCTCGCGCCAAGCCCGCCAACGCCTCGGTGGAAACACTGGAACTATTGCAGCAGGGACACACGTTCGAGGAGATCGCTCAGCTTCGTGGTCGGAAAGTATCGTCTGTCATTGCTTTAGTGGCGGACCTGATCGAACGAGGCGAGACGGAATTCCAGGCGAAATGGATGGCCCCGGAGCTGCGCCAGCAGATTAGCGAGGCCTGTTTGCGGCTCGGCCTGGAATGGATGAAACCAATCAAGGACGCCCTGCCGGAGCAAGTCACCTTTGATGAAATTCGCCTGATATTAGCCGAGACCCGAAGAGCAAAGAAACTGGCCACTGGCACTGCGAGTTGAGACCCGACTTGTTTTTGTAGCACGCCGTGCGGAATCACGGCGCAGGCCACATTATTTCAGCGGTGCGTGACCATCGAACCGCGCGGCAGATCCCAATTCTTCCTCAATACGCAACAATTGGTTGTACTTCGCAATGCGATCCGTACGCGACGCCGAACCCGTTTTGATTTGCCCGGCAGCCGTCCCCACCGCAAGATCAGCGATGAACGTGTCCTCTGTTTCTCCGGACCGGTGGGAAATAACAGACTTGTACCCGGCTTTACGGGCAAGTTCGATGGCATCGATCGTTTCAATCACGGTGCCAATCTGATTTAACTTGATCAAAATAGAGTTGCCGATGCCCTCATTAATTCCGCGGGACAGCCGCTCTGTATTCGTCACGAAGATATCGTCGCCCACAAGCTGGATTTTCTTCTTGGAACTTTTCGCGCCCAGCGAATCCGTCAGCGCTTTCCAGCCGGACCAATCATCCTCGGCCATCCCGTCTTCCAGGGAAACGATCGGATATTTCTCCACCCACTTCGTCCAGTAGTCCGCTAATTCCAGTGAAGAGTGCGTGGACTTGTCCGACTTCTTGAACACATATTTGCCACTAGCTTTGTCGAAAAATTCGCTGGCGGCCGGGTCGAGTGCGATGGCCACCTGCTCGCCCGGTTTGTAACCTGCCGCTGTAATGGCTTCCAGAACGATCTGCACGGCTTCTTCGTTGGACTTGCAGCTGGGCGCAAAGCCGCCTTCATCTCCCACGGAAGTAGAATAGCCGCGCTTCTTGAGAGCAGCCTTTAAGGAGTGAAACACTTCCACACCCCAGCGTAGCGCCTCCGCAAACGAAGTAGCTCCCACGGGCATGGCCATGAATTCCTGGAAGTCCACGGAACTATCCGCGTGCGCGCCGCCGTTCAGGATATTCATCATCGGCACGGGCACAAGATTCGCGGAGTGATCCGTGGAATACCGCGCAATATATTTATACAGAGGCTCTTTCAGAGCCACCGCAGACGCCCGGGCCGCAGCCATGGAAACCGCCAGGATCGCGTTTGCCCCAAGGCGAGACTTCGTCGGAGTGCCATCGAGCGAGATCATCTTGTGATCCAGGGCGCGTTGGTCCGCGGCATCCGAACCAACCACGGACTTGGCAATTTCTCCGTTGACGTTCCCCACCGCTTTCAACACGCCCTTTCCCAGATATTTGCTCTTGTCCCCGTCGCGCAGTTCGATAGCTTCGTGCTCGCCGGTGGACGCTCCGGACGGAACAATGGCACGGCCAAACGCGCCGGATTCGAGCGTGACTTCGGCTTCAACAGTGGGATTGCCGCGCGAGTCGAGGACTTGACGGGCATGCACGCGGGTGATTTTGGTGGACATGATAGTTGCTTCTCCTGTGTAGTTTACAGAAGGAAAATTGTAGCAGAGGTCGGCGTGATCGCGCGTGATGCAGGACACTCGCTCTATTTCTGAGTTTTGGCCGCGGAGGGTTCTTTCGGCAACGCGAATGCGATATAGACCCCTCCGGATTTGGATTTCAGGTCCTTTCCTCCACCCGCCGCAATCACCACATATTGGCGTCCTTCCACCGAATAAGTGGCTGGTGTCGCGTTTCCCGCAAACGGCAACGTCGTTTCCCACAAAAGCTCGCCCGACGCTTTGTCGAAGGCGCGAAATTTCTTGTCGTAGTTCGTCGCGCCGATGAAAAGCAAACCACCTGTAGTAACGATGGGACCGCCATAATTCTCTGTACCGGTATTTTTCAATCCTTGCACGGTAAGCTCGGGATATTCGCCCAACGGAATCTTCCAAACATATTCACCGGTATTCAAATTGATTGCGTTCAATGTGCCCCACGGTGGCTCAACCGCCGGATAGCCATCCGGGTCCAGAAATCGTTTGTAACCGGTAAGATGATACTTCGAAGAAGGCGGGAAGGGTTCATCCGCGGCAAGCTGCGTGTCTTTTCCCGTCGATAAATAATTCAGCAGGGCATCTACTTGCTCGCCGGAAAGGTTCGTAAAACCAGGCATACGTCCTTTACCGTCCCAGATCGTAGTCGCTATCTGGCGCTGCGACAGCCTGTCTGCAATACCAACTAGCGAAGGTACAGCCGGTGGTGTCCCCTCGCGGTTGTCACCGTGGCACAGCGCGCACTGGCTTAGATAAATGGCCTTGGCACTCTTGTGCGCTGTAGTTTCCGCAAGAGCCCCAGTCCACACAATATCGTTCGCATTCACGTAAAGGATCCCGGTCTCCGGATCGGCAGCGGAGCCACCCCATTCCGCGCCGCCATCGAACCCGGGAAAAACTACGGTGTCCTTTCCAACGCTGAGTGGAACGAACTGTCCCTCGCTGCGAAACGTCTTGAATTTTTGCAACGCCCATTGATGAACCGCTGGGGTGCGGCGGCTCAGCATATTTTCCGTGAAGCTCTGCCGAGCGAACGGCAACGGCTTCGTTGGTAGCCCTTGCTGTGGAGCGGCGACTTCGCCGGCAACCGAGCTTGCGGGATAGTCGCGATATTCGATGGGAAATAATGGTTGGCCGTTGAAACGATCGAACAGAAAGACAAATCCCTGCTTGGACGGCTGTGCCACGGCGTCAATGGATTTGCCGTCGCGATGCACGGTCAGAAGTACCGGTGGAGAAGGAAAATCGCGGTCCCACAAATCGTGACGTACACCCTGAAAGTGCCACAGCCGCTCGCCGGTCTCCGCCTTCAACGCGATCAGGCAATTTGCGAAAAGATCGTCTCCGGTGCGGTCGACTCCATAAAAATCAAAAGCGGCGGAGCCAGTTGGGACATATACAACACCGCGCGCGATATCGACCGACATTCCCGCCCAGTTGTTTGCCGCGCCGCTCGTTTTCCAAGCGTCCACGGGCCAGGTGTCATACCCAAATTCGCCGGGATGCGGAATCGTATGAAATGCCCAACGAAGTTTCCCCGACCTAACCTCAAACGCCCTCACATCGCCCGGTGGCGCTGGCAATGATTCGGGATTGCGTCCGCCGACGATGAACAGATCGCGATAAACGACCGGTGGGCTGGTGAGAAATACGGATTGCGCGGAAGCCGATTCGCGGCCCAATCCATTCCGCAAATCGATGCGGCCCTGTTGACCGAATGAGGCGATCGGCTTTCCCGTCGCCGCATCCAGCTCATACACAAAGTTCAGAACACCTGCGAGGATGCGCTTGTCGTGCCCATCGCTCCAGTAAGCTAAACCGCGATCGGGTTGTGTCCCCACGATTCCGGAATCGAACTTCCAAAGCAGTTTGCCGCTAGCCGCATTCAGCGCAAATATTTTTTGCTTGGGCGTGATGCCATACAAAACGCCGTCCACAATGATGGGATTTGTTTGCAGGCCGCCCTCTTCGCCGGTATCAAAACTCCACGCAACCTGTAGGTCCTTCACGTTCCCGCGATTGATCTGAGTGAGGGTCGAATAGTGAGTATTGCCCGCCGAACCGCCATAAACCGGCCAGTCCTGCCCTTGCTGCGCAGACGCGGAAGAAACAACGCACAAAAATGCAATACATGACCGGGAAAGGAACCGAAACACGTTCGAGGCCTGCGCTGGATAACCGGCCACGGTTAAAGGCGTCTCCGTCACTGCGAATCGGGCTCTTCGATCAGGGACTCTTGGCGCACCACAACGACAATTCCGGAGGGCGTGACGTGGAACCGCCGGCGGTCGGCTTCCAGATCAAATCCGATCTCGGTATGCTCCGGCAGGCTTACGTGGCGATCAATGATCGCCCGACAAATTCGCGAGTGCCGCCCGATGTTCACGTGGTTATAAATAATGGAAGCAGTCACCTCGCAAAAGCTGTTTACGCGCACGTCATAGCCGATCAGGCAGTTCTGCACCCGCCCGCCTGAAAGTATCGAACCGCTCGCCACGATGGAGTCCAGCGCGATGCCTTTGCGGTTTTCGTCGGCAAACACAAATTTTGCCGGTGGATATTGCTGCTGCCAGGTGCGCAACGGCCAGTTCTTGTCGTAGAGGTTGAACACCGGCGAAACGCTCACCAGGTCCATGTTCGCTTCGTAATAAGCGTCGATGGTTCCGACGTCGCGCCAGTACAGCGACTCCCGGCTATTCTCGTCGATGAAGTTATAGGCATACACGCGATGCTTGGCAAGAATCCGCGGCAGGATATCCTTGCCAAAATCGTGCGCGGATTTCGGATCCTCGGAATCCGCCAGCAAAATAGGAATCAGCAACTGCGTATTGAAAATGTACACGCCCATGGAAGCGTTGCAGTGTGTCGGCTTATACGGTGAAGTCTTTGGCTTGGCCGGTTTCTCCTCGAACCCAACGATGCGCCAGTCCCTGTCCGTCTCAATCACTCCGAATTGCTTGGCAGCTTCGGCAGCGGGAATTTCCAGCGTCGCCACCGTCACGTCCGCGCCGGAATCGGCATGTTGCTGGAGCATCTTGGAGTAATTCATTTTATAAATGTGGTCGCCGGAAAGAATGAACGTGTATTTCGATCGTTCGCTGCCAATCGAATAGATGTTCTGATACACGGCGTCGGCCGTTCCCTGATACCACTGCTGCGAAACGCGCATTTGTGGAGGAAGCACTTCGATAAACTCGCCCAGGCCCATCAACGGCGACCACCCGGCGCGCACGTGCCGAGACAAGCTGAGCGCTTTGTATTGTGTGAGTGTAAACACACGCCGCAGGCCGGAATTAATGCAGTTGGAAAGAGTGATGTCGATGATGCGGTACAACGCCCCGAACGGCACGGCGGGCTTCGCACGATCACGGGTTAACGGCCATAGCCGTTCGCCCTGCCCTCCGGCAAGCAGCACTCCAATCGCATCGCGCATATCGGGCATAAAGGTCTTCCCCCGAGCCAAGTGTACCAGCAGATGCAAGCCGAAAAACCAAAGCCGCAGCCAAACAACAGAAGCAAAAGGTAGTTACCTTTCGGTGATGCGTATCTGAACCGGCAACACACCTTCCCACTACCCGAATAACACAAAGAGTACTTGACTTGTATAGGGGGAATTGACTACAAGAAGCCAGCAACCTCGTGAGATACTG
>Ga0210383_10003861_pt1 | contig 13334 bp, 8 predicted proteins | sample IncBWC14OmetaG_FD_160072 | JGI IMG/M metagenome (GOLD analysis project Ga0210383, IMG submission 160072) | Forest soil microbial communities from Barre Woods Harvard Forest LTER site, Petersham, Massachusetts, United States - Inc-BW-C-14-O ...
ACTCGCAGTCGATCCGCAAGCGGGCGGATGGGTGTAAGGGTTTGCACACCGAGTTCGTGGTCCCATTGGCGGCGTGCAAAGTTGTCGGCAATCGCGACAGAATGTCCTTTGCGCGACAAATATAAAGCAGTTGCCCAACCGCAGTAGCCATCTCCTCCGAGCACCGCAACCCTCATTTGGCCCCCTTTTGCCGTATGTTCTCTTAATCCTGATAAATGCCAATCTGTAATGCCTGGCGCGACGCGCATGGCTACCGGATTGTCCGGGCGCTTCGCCACGTGCCGCTTCCTGCTTTGAGAGTAATAGACATTCTAAAACATGGCGACCGCTTTTGGCGCTTCGAGACGAGAAATAGCCATTGGGTGATTTGTCAGAATGACTTTACCTCCACTCGCCGCCAGCAGGTTAAGCTGCTCCGCGCCCACAATGGCCTCAAGGTTAGGAACAACCTTTTGCTCCGCAACGATATACGAACGCCGAGGGTCAAGCCAGAGCGCCTTGAATTGTGCGTCGTCAATAAACACGTCGGGCACGCCAGGAGCGTAGGCGCCGTATTCCAGATTGTTGAAGCGGCCGTTGCGCAACAGCGCGGTGCGATTGGTATAAAAGAAAATTGAGGAAAACGTGTAGTAGTGGTGATCGACAATCAGCGTGCCTTCCGGCGATTTCAACAGCGCCTCCGCCAGCGGCCGCGAGGAGAGAAACGGATCGAACGCCGCCATCGCCGACCGGGCTGCGTGAAAGAACAGAACCATCATTAACGCGGCAGCCAGAAATGCCCTGTGGCCTGCCAATTTCCAGGTTGCCAGCGCGCCGCCGCAGAAGGCAATTGCTGCCATAAGCAGCGGCATTCGAAGATACGCGAAAGATGCCAGGGTCAAGTCTTCCATGTGCCCTAGCGAAAGCCTATAGGCTCCGGGATGCGGGCTGAGCGCCTGCGAAATGTCTCCCGGCGCGGGTAGGTTTCGGGTGAGAACAAAGAGAGTAAACGTCACCAGTCCGGCGGCAGCGGCAATTACCGAGATCGCACGCGTGCCGCGTCCGATCCATTTGTTTTCCATCGCCATCGCTGACCCCAAAAGCAGCGCCAGCGCGGGATAGCAGGGCATTGAGTAATATTCCTGCGTGGTAGAAAAAGTGAAGAAGACGAGGACGAATCCAGCCCAAGAAAGCGCCAGAAGCCGCGTCCGCCCGGCCCGATCCTCGGCCTTGAAGGAAAGCCTGGCAATGGCGGGAAAATACATGCTCCAGGGAAACAGCCACATCAGGTGAAACAACCAGAAGTAAAGCCGCGGGACGGTGTCGTAGTCTCGCGGATAGCGCAGATTCAGAAACCGCAACAGTTGCTCATTGATGAAGAAGAACCAGAAAAAACCGTGATATTCTCCCGGCCCACTGTGCAGCGTAAACGCGAAGTACGGCGGATTTCGCAACGTTGCCAGAATGTGCCACGGCGCAGCGATAAGGAGGACGATCAGCGCTCCGCTGAAAGGTCGCAACCGGCGCCAGGCGTTGGCAGAAAAGAGCTGGTGGGTGCACCAGAGATAAATCACGCCTGCGGCGAGTGGAAACAGAACCCCGATCAAGCTTTTTAGCAGCAGGCCCAAGCCGAGGTTTGCAGCCAGGACGAAAGCCCAAAATCGCGGGTGCGGTTCGTCTTCGTCCAAGGCGCGAAGAAAGGCCCACATTCCCAAGGCGACCGTGAAGGTCAACATCACATCTGGAATCAGGATTCGGGTGAATAAAAACAGCCCGATGCACGAAGCCATGCACAGGCCCGCATAAAATCCTGCCCGCCTTCCGAAAGCCCAGGCCCCGAAAGCGGCGGTCAGCCAGCAAAGCGCAATCGCCGACAATGCAATCGGAATACGCGCTACCCAGTCGTGCACTCCAAAAATCGAGTAGCCAACCGCAATGGCCCAGTAGACAAGGGGAGCTTTTTCCAGATACACCACGCCATCGAGTCGCGCCGTCACCCAATCGCCCGAGGTCAGCATGTTGCGGGCGATCTGTGCCTGCACCGCGTCGACGTCATCCATTAGGGATGGCGGAGAAACGATGCATCCCAGGTAGACGGCCGCTGCGACCAGCAGAACGCCTAAGTATAGGTACCGGTCTTTTCCGGTATCCATGCGCTGGTTCCCGCGGAGGTTCCTGCCTGAATTCCCCATTTTTTCATCCACAGAAACAGCACCATCAATCCCCATAGGTGGTATCCGACATTCGCTCGTCTCTCCAGATGATCTTGAATCTTCTTCTCAATCATGTCCCGGCGGAAAATCTCCGCATGCGCCGCTGCGCCATCCGTCAATACTTCCATCATCAGCGGCCGCAGACAGCCCCGAAGCCAATCGTGTGCCGGGATATCCAATCCGATCTTCTTCCGTTGGAGAACCGGTGCTGGCAGCTTATCCCGCATCAATTCCTTCAACAGAACTTTTTGCCGCGAGCCTCGAATCTTCAGCGCTGCGGGCAGCGTGGCAGCGAATTCGACGATCCTGTGATCCAAAAACGGCGGTCGCACTTCCAGCGAATGCGCCATGCTCATGCGATCCGCCTTGTTCAAAATGTCGTCGGGAAGAAAATATCCCTGATCGAACCACAAAAACGGAGCGAGATCGTCGTGCCCGCGGCTCCGATCGCGAAGCTCGTCCAAAATGCGGTTAAGAGACGGCGGGAGTTTCGTCCGTACTAATGCTGCCTTGTCCGCTTCTGAGAACGTGCCGTTCCAGTAGACGTGCGCCCGCTCGGGCGTCATCAACGAGCCTTCGAGGAAGCGCTTCAACTGGTATTCGAAGCTGATCTTCTCGTCGGAAACCGGCCACAGCCGCAATGCGTCAAGCGAAAGTTGTCGAAGCCTCCGCGGCGATCGTCGAGCACGAGCCGCAAGCCGGTTTGCCCGATGCGTGAGATAGCCACCGAAAAGTTCGTCCGCACCCTCGCCGCTGAGGCTGACCGTAGTCTTGGTTCTGCTCAGCTTTGAAAGGAACCAAACTGGAAGCGCTCCGGCGTCGGCCGAAGGTTCGTCGGAGTAGTAAGCAAATTCTTCGATCGCACCCCGGAGGTCGACTTCGGGATTCAGATCCAGTTCCTGGTGATCTGTGTGATATTGCTGCGCCACCTCACGGATGTAGGAGGTCTCGTCGAAACTACGTCCCTGGAACGAAATCGAGAAAGTCTTTAGCGGTTTGCTGGATTCGGTAGCCGCGTAGTGCAGAATCGTAGAAGAGTCGATGCCTCCGCTGAGCCACATGCCCAGCGGAACATCAGAAACTAAGTGTTCGCGAATCGACTGCCGTAAGAGCGCGTCCAATTCCTCCCGCGCCGACTCGAGCGTCCAATTGCGGATCGATCCCAGCGGCAGTCGCCAATACGTTTCGGAAGAAACCGCGCCATCGCGCCACTCCAACCAATTTCCCGGAGGAAGTTTCTCAACACCTTCTACCAACGTCCACGGACACGGCACGTAGTTCAGCGATAGATAGCAATCCAGTCCATCGAGACTCAATCGCCGCTCGATCTCGGGATGAATCAGGATTGCCTTTAATTCGGAGCCGAAAAACAGATCGTCTCCGCGCCGCGCGAAATAAAGTGGCTTGATCCCCATGCGATCGCGGGCCAGCACCAAACGCTTGGCTGACTTCGTGTAAAGCCCAATCGCAAACATGCCGCGCAGGCGCGCGAAGCACTCTGTATCCCATTCGAGAAAGGCGTGAAGAACGGTTTCCGTGTCGCAGTGCGAATAAAAGCGGTGTCCGAGCTTTTCCAGTTCGTGCCGCAGTTCCTGATGATTGTAGATTTCGCCGTTGAAGACGATGGCTACGTCGCCATCTTCCGAAAGGATCGGCTGGTCGCCGGAACCGAGGTCAATAATCTTGAGGCGCGTAGCCCCCATCGAGCAGAGGCTCGACTGAAAGACACCTTGCTGATCGGGCCCGCGATGAATCAGGGTCGCGGCCGCGCTCCGAATGCGATCGGAATCAGGCACCCAACTTTTATGGGTGAAACCGACGATTCCACACAAAGGCCTGCACCTCTTATGCTTTCTTTAAATCAGCTTACAACTGTATTCACCGCCGGCCCGCGATTACAAGACCCACGCCGATGCAGACGAGAAGCACGCCTGCCCACCTTCTCCGCGTTACCTTCTCACCCAGAAAGAATTTTCCTCCCAGCGCACCACCGGCGTAACTGAGCGCGGTAACCGGAACCACAAGGCTGACGTTTTCAACCGACAATACCGCAAGCAGTGAGAAGAACGCCGTCGCCATAAGACTGAGACCAGCCCACATCCACGGAAGGCGCAACGCACGGCCGGCCACGCAAATAAGCGCTCCCGGGCGAAAATCTTTTACTTCGCCCACCACCTTCATGGCGCGGCTGACGCACAGCTCTCCACCGGTTCCCGCGCCAATAATCAGCAGATAGAAGATAACGTCGCGCACTTATGTGGGCTCCGTGGTGCGCGGAGGCGTCTGCCCCACGACCAGAACGCCCAGGCAAATGACCAGAACTCCCATCCAACGCAGCGGCGTGACCACTTCTCGCAGCATGAAGTGAGCCAGCAGGGCCACCATCGCATACGCCACCGAAGACGCGGGTTGAACGTAACTGTAATCCGCCCACGAAAGCACCAGCATGTAAGCTGCGAAAAAAGTAATCAGCGACGCGATGCCCAGCCAAATCGTGCCCGACGTAAGCACGCGCGAGAGCAGGTCAAACGCCTCTGCCGGCGTTCCGATGCTTGCTGCGCCAATCCTCTTCATCCCTTTGCCAAGCAGCACATTTCCCAGCGGGCCGAAGACGACCATCAGCAGGATCAATACGTAGGTTTTGAAGTGCAGGCCTGCGGAGGACTTCATGCGTGGCTAAGACCGTCCGTCTGGTTGAGATAAGGGCCGTTAGCCTTGCCAAAGAGGTTGGCCCACGGCGTATTTACGATACTTTCCTCATGAATCATCACTTTATGTTACTTGATTTCCGGAGCAGACCCAAGTGACGATCTTGGTTGGGCAGGGGCTCAGTTTCGCAAACCATAAACCACAAAGAACACAAAGTTACACAACAGCATTGGATTGCGAATTGTTTCTTCGTGTGCTTTGTGGTTAGAGCTCACCGAAGCTACTTTCCGAGCCGTTCTCACTCGTATCGGAGGCTCTCGACTGGGTCCAATTTCGCAGCCCGAGCGGCTGGCATGGTTCCGAAGAGAATGCCAACCAGCGACGATACGACTATGGCCACGATTGCCGAAAGTCCCGAGATGGGGATGCGATAGGCAGTAAGGAAGCGCACAGAGAAGGGAATCAGAAGTCCGATAACGACCCCGCCTAAGCCGCCGATCAGAGAAATCAGAATAGCCTCTGACAGAAACTGGAAGCGAATCTCCGCGTTGGTTGCGCCAATCGCTTTGCGAATTCCAATTTCGCGAATGCGCGAAGTAACTGTCGCCAGCATGATATTCATGATCCCGATCCCGCTGACCAGAAGCGTTACTGTCGCAATCAGAAGTAAAACCATGGTGAGCGCATTGGCCGTGCGGTCGGCTACGTTTACCAGTTCGGTGAGATTCTGAACACTGTAAGTCGATTCCGGCCGATGGCGCGACCGAATGACTTCTTGAATCTGATTCGTTACCGGAATTACCAGCGAAGGATCGGCCGCCGAGAAATAGAGCTGCCGGACCGCCGGCGTGTCGGTGAAGTAGCGGCTCACGCTGTAGGGAATCACCATCGAATTGTCGGTAACTTCCGACTGCCCGAAAGTGTCCACGCGCTCCCGGAATGTTCCGATAATGGTGAACGGCAATCCGCTGAGCTTGAGGGATTTTCCAACGGCATCGTCGACAGATCCATAAAGTTGTTCGGCCAGCTTCTGCTGGATGACACCGACTTTGTTCCGCGCCTGCTCATCCTCAGCATCGAAGAATCGCCCGGAGAGAATTACCAGATTGCGCACGGAACTGTATTCGGGCAGCACTCCGAGCACGCGAAGGTCGCGCTGCTTGCCGTTGCCGATCGGTATGCGATCGTCTAGCGGAACTACGGGAGAAGCGGCCACAATACCGGACACCCGCTCCAGCACGGCGTGCATGTCGTCGATGGTTAAAAGATCGGGCGTGGTTCCGCGCTGCTCGCCGCCCTCATACTCAGCATCGATCATGTTGGCGCCGATCGCTTGAATCTGGTTCAAGACATATTGCTTGCCGGTCATTCCGATGGTGACCACAAGAATCAGGGAAGCGGTGCCAATTACCATTCCGAGCGCGGTGAGGGAGAAACGCACTTTGTTACCGCAGAAGGTGTCGTAGGCGAAACTGAAAATCTCCCCAAAGACCAGTTTGGGTGGACGGCTCGCCGCAGTAGAAGTCGCCATACTGAGTTAGATGCTACGTGGTATGGAGGGAGAGGCGCAATGACCAGGATGGCGCAACCGCGAAGCTCGAAATCCTGAAGGGGATTGGCGCCTTACGTAAGAACTCATAGTGCCCCACCCAACGTCGTGCCCTTCGATGCTACACCGGTCCGACATCGTGGTTCGGGTTCTGCGCAAGCCCTGAACTTGCACTCAGGACAGCAACAAGAAACACCACGACCGCGATTGCTTTCCGCATATTTCCTCCTTGGATTCGAAAGCGCGGCCATTGAACACCTGCCTTTTGCGCACAGAAGTCCAGTGGCACAGAGATCGGGTGGGCCATCCTAACGTCGTGCTCTTCGACGTTAATTATGGATGTTTTGATAAAAAACGAGGCAGCGCCTGTATGGATGGAAACTGCGACTACTTAAGACCATGATGCCGACGGTGCTCAGGCAGGTGATCATGTTTAGTTTTTTTTCGTATCAACCAGCGATTGACCAGCGCCGCCGGCGGCAGGAATGCCAGAAGTGCGATCAAGATGCCTGTGGCGATGGTCGCGGGCGAGTAGTTAGTGACTCGCCGCGAGGACTGATAAACCATGACGCCGCGCTGCATGATTTGGACTCCATAAAAGGCAACGAGAGTTCCAAACGCGAATATTCCGAGGCGGGCGGCCAATTTCATCTTGGCTATGATCTGCGCAATTCCACAATGGGTCAAGACCGACAAACGGATGGATTCTCATGACAGGGTGGGGATTTTGAGGAAGACCAGGACGCGCTTGTGTGGCCAGCATCGATTCACTGTCGTGGCATAATGAGACTACGTCATCGGGCCCCGTAGCTCAGTTGGATAGAGCAGCGGTTTCCTAAACCGTTGGTCGGCGGTTCGACTCCGCCCGGGGCCTCCACGCTAACTTGGTTCGATTTATTCGTAGCGCAGAGCGCGCATGGGATCGATTCGGATAGCGCGCAGCGCAGGCAAGCAGCAGGCTATGGCTGCCACAGCTAGCATGACGGCGCTGACCGCGACGTAGGTCAGCGGGTTGGCGGGGCCGACTCCGAACAACAGGCTTGCCAACATTCGCGTGAGCAGAAATCCTGCGGTCAGTCCGATTAGCAGGCCTAGCGCTACCCAACGCAGCCCCTGACCCATAATCATCCTGAGGACATCGCCGCGGCGAGCGCCGAGAGCCATGCGAACTCCGATTTCGCGGGTCTGCTGCACGACCGTCGTTGCCAGCACGCCGTAGATGCCTACGCAGGCGAGCACGACCGCTAGCCCTCCGAAGATGCTCATCAGGAACGAATCGAAGCGGCGCTGCCCAAGGTTGTCGTCGAGCACGTCTTGCATGGTGAGCACGTCGAAGACGGGCAGATCTTTGTCGAGCATCCAGATCTGCCGCTTGATGCTTGCCGTCAGCGTGGTGGGATCCGAGGCGCTGCGAACTGCGAGCGTCAGGTAAGTGTAGTCCTGCATGGGTCGCGTGATCTCGGGGCGCGTCGCTTCTTCGAGCGAAGTCTGGCGTGTGTCGCGGACTACGCCGATTACGGTTAACTGCACCGGCTCTTTTTCCGCGCGGGCAGGAACGCTCCAGATGTGCTTGCCGATCGCATCTTGATCGGGCCACAGTTTCTTGGCGAGTTTCTGGTTAATGACAATCACGGGGAGATTCTGATTGATTTCATCCGCGGTGAAATTCCTGCCGCTGACGAGCGACATACCCAGCGTCTCGAAGTAGGATGGCGAACTGATTCCACGCAAATCTGCTGTGGGCTCGCTGCCGTGTTTGGGGACGGGTTCGCCTTCGACGGTGAAACGCATGAGCCGAATGCGGGTGAGGGGCAAGCCGTCGGCGAAGCTTGCGGCCTTGACGCCGGGCAGAGCGGTAATGCGCTCGAGTGCCTGGCGGCAAAACGAGGCGGTCTGATCGTTGGTCGAGTAACGGCTGGGCGGCATGCTGAAGTGCATGGTCAACAAATGATCGGGGCGGAAACCGGGATCGACGTCGAGAACCAACAGTAAACTGCGAATCATAAATCCCGCGCCGATCAGGAGCACTGACGCCAGGCTAACTTCGATCACGATCAGCGCGGCGCGCATGGTGCGAGGATGATTTCGGCCGGATCGCGCTCCATCTTTTAGGACGGCGATGACCTCGGTGCGTGAGACGTAGAGCGCGGGAAATATCCCGAACAGCATTCCCGCGAGCAGAGAGGCCGCAGTTGTGAAGAGCAGAACTGCAATGCCGATGTGGATCTGTTCGGGACGCAGAATGTCGGCGGGCTTGAGCGCGAGAATGGCTTTGATTCCCCAATGAGCGACGAGCAGGCCGAGGACGCCTCCAATCGAACTCAGCACCAGGCTTTCCATCACCATCTGCGCGATCAATTCCGCACGGCTCGCGCCCAGAGCCTTGCGGATTGCCAGTTCCTTCTGCCTTGCCACGGCGCGAGTCAGCACGAGATTCGCCAGGTTGGCGCAGGCGATCAGGAGAATGAGTCCGACTGCCGACAGCAGAACCAGAAGATTGCGGCGGAGATCTTTTCCGACGTCTTCGACGTAGACGGGGAAGATGTTTACGCCGAAACCGGCGTTGAGCGTGGGATTCTGCTCTTCGAGGCGTTTGCCGATCACTTCCATTTCAGCGCGAGCTTGTTCGAGCGAAATGCCCGGACGCAATCGGGCATAGACCTGGACTTTGAGCCGGTTCAATTCTTGCGTGGTGCGCTGTGCCGTGGGCTCGTAGGGAATCCAAATATCGGGCTTGCGCTGCTCGGTGCCTTCGCGGGTGGAAGGCAAATAGAAACGCGCTGGCAACACGCCGACGATCGTGTAGGGAGCGTCATTAAGCGTGACACTCTGGCCGACGACGTTTCGGTTGGCGCCGAAATGGCTTTCCCAATATGCGTAGCTCAGAATCGCTGCCTGAGTATTTTGTGACTCAGAGTCGAACGTCGATCCGAGCGCGGGCGACACGCCGAGTACCTGAAAGAAGTTTGCCGAGATGCGCGCGCCGTTCACACGCTCGGGTTCTCCGGAGCCGGTGCGATTGAGGTTGGCGTCTTCCATCCCCGCGACGCCCTCGAAGACACTCGATTGCCTGATCCATTCGGCGAAGTTCGCGTATGCAGCGGGAAGGCGTTCGCCGATTTGCGCTCCGAGCGCGGGATTCTTTTCCCAGACCATGACGAGGCGGTCGGGATCGCGGTAGGGAAGCTTGCGGAGCAGGACCCCATCGACGACGCTGAACACCGCGGTGTTCGCCCCAATTCCAAGCGCGAGCATGAGGACTACCACTGCGGAAAATACGGGCGACGTCCGCAGCAAGCGAAAAGAATGACGGAAATACTGGATCAGATTCGAAGATTGCATGGCAACAAAACCCCACGCGAATCTTCGATGTTAGCACTGGTGAGCAACCAGCGACTGTCACTTTGTGAAAAGACGAGCCGGATCGCCTCAACGTTGTCGAGGTCGCGGCCCGCAAAGGATAATCGGCTAAGCGAGTCAGCGAAACTCAGGCCGATCGAAGTTCGCTGGACAGCTTGGACGCGGCAAATTCAGTTCGCTGAGGCGGAAGCGAAGCGGTCTTGATTGGATCTTTTATTCCTGAGGCGGTTCTCTTGCACAACCAGAACAAGGAAAAGACCGTTGTGAGCCCGAAGAAAACCCAACCTAATATGAATGTCTGAAGCCAATGCATGTTTTGATCCCCTTCTACGATGCGGGGGAGCATCTGCAGTGAGGGCCTGATTATAAGTAAAATCGAGAGCCTTGGGAATGGTGCAAATGTTTTCCTCATAACTGCAACCACTGGAACTGGCGAAGGCCTGATCTTCGCCAAGCACCAATCTCTTCAAGCTTTTGGGGTCGGGATTTTTGAGAGCGCCCCCAGCCTCTTCGCAGTGGCCGCGAACCATTGGGGATAACACATTTCGACCCAATTTCGAACTTTCTCTGCCCTCACCTCCCTCACAGCCTCAGCGTGGGCAAGAACCGCGGCGGCTTCCTCGCTTGGATCGACTGCTCGAACCCGTACGCGATTTTCAGCAGCGTGGGTTCGCTCCACGCCCGTCCGAAAAACGAGATTCCTACCGGCAAGCCAAAGACGAATCCTGCAGGCACGGTGATATCCGGATAGCCGGCCACCGCAGCCGCGTTCGAGCTGCCGCCCACTGCGTGATCTCCGTTGGCGAGATCGGTGAGCCATGCCGGGCCGGCTGTCGGAGCCATGATAGCGTCGAGATGAAATTGATCCATCACCGCGTCGATGCCTTCCTGACGTGACAGACGGTGATTGCTTTCAAGGGCATCGGTGTATTCCTTGGTCGTGAGCGGACCCTTGGCATCGGACTTAATGAAAATATCCTGGCCGAAGTAGGGCATTTCCTTGTCGCGGTTGCTGTCATTGAAGTCGATAATATCCTTCAATGAGGCAGGCGCTCCGGGACGCGCCGCGAGATACGCATTCAGATCAGCCTTCAATTCGTACAGCAATACGAGAAATTCCGTGTCATCGAATTTTCCGTGAGTGGGCAAGTCAGCGGGATCGACGATCTCTGCGCCATGGCGTTTCATGGCGGCGATCAGCGTGTTCATCAACTGATCTTGTGCGTCGTTCGCGCCGAAATACTTGCGAGCCACGCCGATGCGCGCCCCGCGCAGTCCATCGGGATCGAGAAACTTGGTGTAGTCCGAGGCTGCCTTGCCCGCGCTGGCTGCAGTCGCACTGTCGCGGGGATCGGCTCCCGCAAGTGCACCTAACAAAACGGCAGCGTCGCGCACGTTGCGAGCCATGGGACCAGCCGTATCCTGACTGTGGGCGATGGGAATGATGCCGGAACGGCTGATAAGGCCGAGCGTCGGCTTGATCCCGACCAGTCCATTCGCGGAAGACGGGCAGACGATTGAGCCGTCAGTTTCCGTGCCCACCGCGACCGCGCACAGACTGGCGGCAATGGCGGCACCCGATCCTGAACTGGATCCGCAAGGATTGCGATCAAGCGCGTAAGGATTGTTCGTCTGGCCGCCGCGCCCGCTCCATCCGCTGCTGGAATGGCTGGAGCGGATGTTCGCCCACTCGCTCAGGTTGGTTTTGCCCAGAATCACCGCGCCTGAATCGCGCAACTTCTGCACCACGAATGAATCCTTCGTCGGCTTCGACCCCAGCAGCGCCAACGATCCTGCCGTAGTCTGCATGCGGTCGGCGGTATCGACGTTGTCTTTGATCAGAACCGGGATGCCGTGCATCGGTCCGCGCACGTGTTGCTCTTTGCGTTCTTTGTCGAGCGCATCGGCGATGGCCAGGGCGTCGGGATTGACTTCGATTATGCTATTCAGTGCTGGACCTTTCTTGTCAATCTCCTCAATACGCGCCAGATATTTCTCGGTGATCGAGCGCACGCTGAATTTTCCCGAAGCCATTCCGGCCTGCAGATCAGCAATTGTGATCTCGTCCAACTCAAAGGGTTTGATCTCTTGGAGCTCTAAAAGGCAAGAGGTTTCCGCCTGAGCGGCGGCCGGGGTTTGCAGCAGTGCGGCGCTGACGCCGGCCAACACGGTTGTTTGCAGAAACCGCCGCCGCGGCAGGAAACTGCTGTCCACAGTTGCATCGTTGGGGCTCAACCGCTTTCTCCTGTCGGCAATTCCGTTATGGGCGAACCCGGATTATAGGCCAAACGGTCAAGCGGACTTGTCAAACGCGCGGTGGACGCGCACTCGAGTCGCTAACAAACCGTAGAGCAATGTTGAGAGATGAAGGGCCGTAGACAGCGACAAAACAAACTTCGGACGCAAAAAATCTGCGCCCAAGAGGGACGTCTTACCTGGATGGAATTGGCACACCCGCTATTTGGCGTTGATCTTCTTCCGTATCCGTCGCAGTTCCATAAAACAAAGTCCCGACGTCGTACAAAGAACGCAGCCCATCATGATGATCACCTTCATGTCCATATCGGCGCGGGCTCCTCTCCCGCCTGCCCTGCAGACTTATAGGTCACCTGAAAGTACACTACCCGAAAGATACAGCAAAACACGCTCACTGACTGTTGCCATTCTAGCTACGCAGGGAGCCTAATTGGGTAGAAGCAAAAAACGCAAAATCGCCTGGCTGCACGGTATAATAAGTTTTCATGCCCAAATATTCTATTGTGGTGCCCCTGCATGACGAGCAGGAGAACGTGACCGATCTCTATGATCGCCTGAAGGCGGTCATGGAGGTGCATGGTGAGAGTTTCGAAATCGTGCTGGTCGACGACGGGTCGCGCGATCGAACTTTTAATCTGCTGCGCGAAATCGCGGCCGTCGATAGCCGGGTGACGGTGGTCAAGCTGCGCCGTAACTTTGGCCAGACTTCTGCGCTGGCTGCGGGTTTCGACCACTCCCGTGGAGAATACATCATCGCCATGGATGGCGATCTGCAACACGATCCCGCCGACATTCCGCTGTTCCTGGAAAAGATTGCCGAAGGTTACGACATCGTTAGCGGATGGCGCAAACGCCGTATCGACAATCTCTGGCTGCGCCGCATTCCTTCGAAGTGCGCCAACTGGCTCATGGCCAAATTGAGCGGTGTCAGCATTCATGACTTTGGAACGACCTTCAAGGCTTATCGCCGCGAAGTGCTGGAGCAGGTGCCGCTCTATGGCGAATTGCACCGCTTCATTCCGGCGCTGGCGTCCTGGTACGGAGCTTCGATTATCGAAGTACCCATTCGCAACGTGAATCGGGAGCGTGGAGCTTCGCATTACGGAATCTCGCGCACCTTCCGCGTATTCTTCGACCTGATCACGATTCGCTTTTTGCTGCGCTACCTCGCCCGTCCGCTGCACTTTTTCGGGACGGTAGGAATGGTCAGCATTCTCGGTGGAAGTGGGGTCGCGGGCTGGTTGATGGTCGATAAGTTTCTCACCCACTCGGATACCATGGCCGAGCATGGCCCACTCATGATCTTTTCCGCGGTGCTGCTTTTGGCG
>Ga0210383_10003862_pt1 | contig 13333 bp, 11 predicted proteins | sample IncBWC14OmetaG_FD_160072 | JGI IMG/M metagenome (GOLD analysis project Ga0210383, IMG submission 160072) | Forest soil microbial communities from Barre Woods Harvard Forest LTER site, Petersham, Massachusetts, United States - Inc-BW-C-14-O ...
CCGACAAGCCCGATCTCGATCTGCTCGGCCCGAGCCGCGAGGCAGCCTGTTGGCTGATGACCGGTCGCTGCATCGGTATGGCACGTGCTGGGCTCGATCTTGTCCGCCTGGGGTATGCAAACGAGGCGCTTCCCACGATTCGTAGTCTGCACGAGGCGAACCGGCTACTGAGCGTGTTCGTACTTCGTGGCGAGGATGAACTCGTAGCCCGCTGGATCGACGGGCAGACTGTCAGCCGAGGCACAGTCATGCACGCAAGCCAGCGCCAAGAGGAGGCCATCCGGGCCGAAATGCTCCGGGCAGGTGAGAGGCCCCCGCCTTCAACCAAGAGCTACTTCGACGGACAATACGGCCGCTGGTCCGAGTTTGCGCACCACCGCCGCAAGCATGTCGTCGATCAAGTTGCCGGCGAGCCGCGCATGATGGCGATTGGCCCCCATCCAGACTGGCGCGCGCGAGCGGCGACCGTCGATCATTTTGGTGATGTACTTACGGAGCTGATATCGGCCGGAGGGACTGCCCTTGCCAAGTCATTGGGACCGGGCGTCGGTGTTTCGTTCCAGCGCACCTTCCAAGCGGTGCTCGACCTGAAATACAAGATCCCACTTTCGGACCTCGCGCGCGGACGTGCCAACGACGCTTAGCCGAGAACCATATGTGCCAGCGGGGAACATCGAGCCATCGGTTTTGGCTCGCTTCATCGTGGACGATTTCACGGTTGCTTGGGACGCCATGTGCGAGTGCTCGAAAGAGCCAGGTGTAGGAGGCAACTTCATGTTTGCGCGGCAAGCGTTCGCCTACCTTGAGCTGGCGGCTCGCACAGCGAGCCGGAGCAGTGATCGCTTGACGAGGTTCGCGCAATACCTCGCGGATCGGGATCGACGCTACTTCACAGAGCTGCCATCCGATGTGCCGATACCACGTTCCTCGGAATTTCGACTTCCTTCCCTTCCGAGTGTGCGTCCAGAGCGCCAACTGCTCGCGGCCCTATTCGATATCAGCCGCCATGGATTGGCGCACATATACCAGCAGACTCCGGTAGACCTGATCGACGAGAAGCAATGGATGACGACCTTTACAGGCGCCGGACCGGGACTTCTCATGCGGGATGCAGGCTCGGCGCAACGTCGCTCGCAACATCTGTCCTTCCGTGTTGGCCCGGTAGAGGGGCGCGTGTACCTCGTCGTCTGCCCGGACGTTCTGCTCGCGGACCTTCACTGGGCGGCGCGACTGGCCCCGATCTTCTCGCAGTATCTAGCCCCTGACTACCTCGCTCGACCGCGCCGACGTAGCAAAAAGTCAGAGCCGAGAATTCCGGCGCAGAGATCTCCGTACGCGTTCAGTAGCGCGGAGTTGGTCCAAACTCTTGCGGACCACGGCCATCAGCGCCTCCCTTGGCCGGAAACGACAGCCTGATCGAGACCCACGTCGCATCGCACACCCGTCGTGCGGCTGGCCGCCATTCCCGTACCTGGCCTCATTCAAGGGCGCTATCGTTCGCCGATATGAGCACTGATCACGAGCTCAATGTGGTGATCGTGGCTGATGCGGAAGGCGGCTTCAGCGTGTTCGTGCCCGAGCTACCGAGCGTCGCCAGACGATCGAGGAAGCCGGCGCCAACGCCCAGGAGGCGATCGAGGGATACCTTGACGTCATGCACGAGGATGGCTTGCCCATCCCCACGGTGGCCGTGACCGCATAGCGGCCCACGCCGCGTGAGCCAGGCTCCGGCGGTCAACGGCAAGCCGCTCCTCAAACCCTCGAAAAGTAAGCTGGCACGTGAAGCGCATCCGGGAAGCCATCAATCATGCGGCACCCCGGTCCGGACAATACCCCCGTGCCGAAGCGCTGGGAGCTGGATGTCCCCACCTCGGCCCGGAGAGCAGGTAAGACATCGGAGCTAGCCTGCTTCCGCAGACCCATGGCTCACCTCCTCGCTCGGATCGAGAACTGGGCTACGCCAGTACCCCCTCGCAATCGCCAACGCAACAGCCTCGTCAGAGCCGCCTATATCCAACAGGAGGTTCGCCTGAAGCACCACGACCAGCCGCTGAACCGCGCGCACCAGCTCATGGTCGACGACAACCCACTTGGTGCGCGGGCCGAAGTGGGTCAGATGGTTGCGCGTGTCGATGAGCTGCGCGACGAGCTTTGGGAACCGGTCGAGGGCCGGTACAACCCACTTCGCCCAGCTGACAAGCTCCGTCAAGCGCTTCCGCTGGGTCATCTTGGCGGCGTATACAGTCTTCTCACGCCACGCATCCCGAGCCTCGGGATCGTCGATGCGCCCGAGCAGCTCTTCAACGAGACGGTCGTTCAGCTCCGGATCAAAGCGCGGGCGGTCGTGTATCCGCTCGTGGTACGCCTCGGCAAATGCAGTCAAGTTCAACAGTTGGTTGTCGAGCCATTGCGAGTGCTCATCGAGTGTCGCGAAGAAGAACGGTGCTGCCCGTTCAATCCGCCGGTACAGCCTGAACCACTCGCGGAGGAACCGCGATCCGTCACACACAAGCGCATTTCGCGGGAGCGGCATCCGCTCATAGCGACCGCCAGGCGTCGATGCTCGCATCGAACTTCGATAGATCGAAACCGTGGCCGGCAGCGTCCTGCGGTCTCTGAGCGCGGGACGCATGAACGCCGGAGCCTCAACGCGGAAATGCGCCGTCATCGAGGCGATTGGGCTCTCGCGTCCGGTGCATAGGATCAACATGTCCTGTAGTGGAAAGACCCAACGACGCTCCCACTGCCCGAGACCCAACGGGCTATCGAGGTCTACCTGGAAATTCGCGGTCCGCTCGATGACCTCCCGGAACCGTCCTTCGATGTTCCTGTGCTCGCCGAGCGTCGCGATGATCCTCGCGTCCTCGACGCGCCCGCCGATACGGCCAACTGGCCTGTACTCACGGAGTCGCGAAAGCACTCGTGTCCGTTGAACCATCTCGGGCCGGCGACGCCAAACCTTCCGCCTGCCTGTGATTCTCGCCCGTCCACGCCGCGCCCGGCGCGATCGTCCCGATGGGACGCGAGGCGGAGCCGAGAAGAATGGGGGCCCGCCCCACTGCTCAGCTAGCCACGCCTCGAGGCCAGCGACGCGGAAAGTAGCGGTTGAGAACTTGAGGTCGTCCTCTCGATCCACATGCATTCCAACGATGAGCGTGTGCGAGCGCCATTCCTGACTCGTCGGCATCTCATCGCCGCCCCAGAGATGGTCCTGGTGCTGGAACAGGGCGGCGTCCAGCAAGCTCATGTCCTGGCCACCCAGCGTGGTGCCATGGAGAGCCTGAACCCAACGAGTTGGCTCGGACAGGCTCGCTTGGCGAGAGCCGAATACGCGCAGGGCAGCTCCCTCCCCCTCCTTGAATGACAGCTCGCCTGGATACTCCTGACCATCAGGCATCTGCCACTGCCCCTGCCAGGTCTCTGCGAATGTCTCCCGCGGCACTGAGTCAGATTGTGTCGCGCTGCTCGGCAAGCCGTGATGAAGCGGAGGTCCCGCACGAGCTCGATCTGCTACCCACGGGTGCTACCCACAAGAGCTGTCGGCCTCACCTCGCTCTCTCCCGAACAACAAAACCCCCGGAAATCCGGGGGTTTTGCGTGAAGCGGATGAAGGGATTCGAACCCTCGACCTTCGCCATGGCAAGGCGACGCTCTAGCCAGCTGAGCTACATCCGCAAGGTCCGGCCATTCTAGCCGCCACGCGCACACGAGGTATGCGCGATGCAGCAGGACAGCTCAGACGGGCCGCCGTGCTTTCATCTGGTAGACCGCTGTGAGGCCAGTCGTGAAGCCGTGGCCTGCTGCACGTAGGTATAGGCGCCACACGCGCGTGCGCTCCACACCAGCCAGCCGCTCGGCCTCGTCGATGTGCTCGTCCAGTCTCCGCGCCCAGTGGCGCAGCGTCTCCGCATAGTCCTCGCGAAAGCCCTCCACGTGCCCCGTGCGAAAGCCCGCCCGCTCGAGCGCCAGCTGCACGCGCGAGAGCGGTAGAGGCTCGCCGTCGGGGAACACATAGCGCGTGGAGAAAAGATCCTCCAGCGGCTCCGCCCCCGGGTCGAGCGCCGCGATCGCATGGTTCAGCAGCGTGCCGCCCGGCTTGAGGATCTCGAACAGCGTCTTTGCGTAGACGTCGATCTGGCTATCGCCCACGTGCTCAGACATGCCGATGCTCGAGATCGCGTCAAACGAGGCATGCGCCAGCCGCCGGTAGTCCTGCACACGGATCTCCACCCGATCTGCCATCCCCGCCTGCGCCACGCGCTCGCGTGCACGTTCGGCCTGGCGCTCGGACAGCGTGATGCCCACCACCTTCACCCCATACTCGCGAGCTACGTGGATTGCGAAGCTGCCCCAGCCGCAGCCCACGTCCAGCACCCGCATTCCCGGCTCAAGGGCGAGCTTGCCCGCCACCAGCTCCAGTTTCGTGCGCTGCGCCTCCTCCAGCGTGCTCGCGCCCCGCGAGAAGATCCCGCAGCTGTAGGTCATCGACTCATCCAAGAACAGCGCGAAGAACTCGTTGCCGACGTCGTAGTGGTAGCGAACCGCAGCCGCGTCGCGCTCGGCGCTGTGTAGCTGCCCACGGAGCACCAGCTCGATCCCCGGGCGACGCGGCAGCCCGCCCGGCGCCGCGGCGGCCACCAGCGCTAGCCCCAAACGCATGCGATCGGCGAGCGCTAGCTCCGGCGGCTCCCACTCGTCGACCACCAGGAACGCCCCGTCGAGATCGTCCACCGACAACGAGCCGTCCACGTAAGCGCGCCCGAGCCCCAGAGTTCCCGGCGCCGAGAGGAAATGGGCGAGCGCCGTGGGACGACGCACGAAGAACGTCGGCGCCTCACCCTCAGTCGCGGGTACCGCGTTTCCGTCCCAGAAGCGCACATGGAAGGGACGCGACGGAAACACTCGCTGCAGTTCATTGCCAAGCGGGCGGCTGGCGGTGAGTAGCGCCACGCCCCTAGCTTTAACACATTCGCTCTAGCCCTTGAAGCTCGAGCGCCCAAAGTCTCCAAACGGCTCGTCGCGCTCACGCACAGCCTCGCGGAATCCAGCTTGGGCAGCGCGCTGCTGGAAGGCATACCCCTCCGCCGTATGACGCGTGATGCCGTCGAACACCGTCCCCAGTATCTGCGTCGCATGCAGGCCCTGTGAATACAGCGTTTGGTTCACCAACAGCTTCATCAGCATCAACTGGTTGACAGGCATCTGCGCAATCCGCCCCACCAAGATCTCGGTGCGCTCCACCAGCTCATCCGCCGGCGGCGCCTCAATCGCAAGGCCCCACTCGAGCGCCTCCCTACCCGACAGCGAGTCGCCGGTGAACAGCAGTCGCTTGGCGCGCTGCACCCCCACGCGGTGCGCCCACAGCGCCGTCGTCGGTGAGCCCCACACGCGTGCCGGCGGGTAGCCGATCTTGGCGTTCTCGGCGATTACCAGCAGATCCGAGCACAGCGCCATGTCGGTGCCGCCCGCCACGCAGAACCCATGCACGCGACACACGACCGGCTTGCCGCAGTGAAACAGGCTCATGAAGCCCTGGACGTTACGGTTCATCATCGCGTAGTCGACCATCGGATCCCAGGTCTCGCGTGGATCGTGATTGGCCGCGATTCTCGCCGGATCAAGCGGCGAGCCCTTCGGCACATACGCTGCCGCGGATGACTCTCCGCCCATCCCTTCCGCGCTCTCCACCAGGTCATAGCCACCGCAGAAGCCTGGGCCGTTACCCGCAAGCAGCATCACGTGCACCGCCGGATCCAAGTCCGCGCGTTCGACACACGAAACGAGCTCCTCGACCAGCTGGCGCGTGATGCCATTGCCACGCCCTGGGCGGTCGAGCGTGATTCGCGCGACCCTGTCGCTGACCTCGTAACCGACGACTGATCCCACGCTCATCCCCACTTTCGCCGCCCGCCGACACGAGCGGCTGGCCGCCTGCGAACCTCGCTCGAGCTCATCGCCTCGCACTCTACCTCTGTCTGATCGGACCGGCCGGGCGAGCCGAGCTGATACGAGCCTCCAGGATCGCACGTACCTTCGGCTAGCCTGCATCTATGAATATTTTTGGCCGCCACAAGACCGCAATGGTGGAGCCCACAGCAGCGCTCCCAGGACGCGAACAGGAGCTGGTCGTCCCTGAGCGCCACGAGGTGCTCGGCACGCCGTTAAAGGGACCCTTCCCTGACGGTGTCGAGACGGCGATCTTCGGCATGGGCTGTTTCTGGGGCGCCGAGCGGATCTTCTGGGAAGCCCCCGGCGTCTACACAACCGCCGTGGGCTACGCCGGTGGGCAGACACCCAACCCCACCTATGAGGAGGTGTGCAGCGGTCGCACCGGCCACTCCGAGGTCATGCTCGTCGCCTTCGATGCGGCCAAGACCAGCTACCAGGAGATGCTGCGGCTGTTCTGGGAGGGGCACAACCCCACACAGGGGATGCGCCAGGGCAACGACGTCGGTACCCAGTATCGCTCGCTGATCGGCTGCGATGGGCCGACCCAGCTCGCGGCCGCCGAGGCGTCGATGAGCGCCTACCAGCAGATGCTCTCTGCCGCTGGTCACGGCACCATCACCACCGAGCTCATCCAGATCGACCCGCAGCACCCCTTCTACTACGCCGAGGCCTACCACCAGCAGTATCTAGCCAAGAACCCCAGCGGCTATTGCGGGCTTGGCGGCACCGGCGTGTCCTGCCCCATCGGCATCGCCACCTGAGGGGCACCACGCGCGACGGCGCTAGCCGATCGACGACACACGCCACGAGGGTGCATGTCGCCCCACAGAGACCAGTGGCCCCGCCAAAGCGGGGCCACCAGACCGTCCTCAAACCCGAGGCGGGCGCGTCCGTGGGGAGGACGCGCCCGTTCCCGAGAGAGCTTCTCGCCTACGACGCTCCAGCGCCGGCAGGAGCCGGCTGCCACGCCGGTGGGTGTGAGCCACCGAGCGTAGGCACGTCCGAGGGGTACACCTCGTTGCCGTGGATCGCGTGATCGCCGATCTCCAGCTCCTCGTCGCTGAGCCGTAGCGGTATCACCAATCCGATCACCTTGAGGATGATGTACGTGGCTATCGCCGTGTACGCGATCACCCAGACGGCTGTCTCCGCCTGCCAGCGCAACAGCGACCAACCGCCCCCCAGCAGTAGCCCCGTTTTGCCCGGTAGGTTGCTTGCGCCGCCCACGCCGATGTACTCGACAATCGCCGGGTCGGCCAACAACCCGACCAACAAACCTCCGCACAGGCCGGCGATACCGTGGGTATAGATCACCCCTAGCGTGTCATCCACGCTCCTGAACATCGGCGCTCGACTGAGGTAGCGGATCGCGAACCACACGATCGTCGCCTCGACCACGCCCACGACAATCGCTCCCCACCCATTGACGAAACCAGCGGATGGGGTGATACCCACCAACCCGGTGATCATGCCGTTGACGGCACCGATCATCGACGGCTTGTCGCGGAAGATGTAGTCCCACGCGATCCACACCATCATCGACACCGCAGTGGCAAGGTTCGTGTTGAGCACCGCCGCCGAGGCGTCAGCGCCAGCGTAGTAGGAGTCTCCACCGTTAAAGCCATTCCAACCGAGCCACAGCAGACCAGCACCAACCGCCAGCATCAGCAGGTTGTTCGGCGCATCGATCTCACGGTCTCGTTGCAACCTTGGCCCGATGACCGCTGCGAACACGAACCCTGACACTCCAGCTGCCAGGTGGATCACGTAACCACCGGAGTAGTCCAGTGCACCGTGCGCCGCGAAATAGCCACCGCCCCAGATCAGGAACGCGTTGACCGCGTACACAAACGTGATCCAGAGAGCCACATACGGGATCCAGGCCTTGAAGTTGACCCGGCCCAGTACCGAGCCCAACGCCAGAATCGGCGTGATCGCGGCGAACACGAACTGGAAGTACACCAGCGATGCCTCAGGGAAATGGAACGGCGGGCCTTCCGTGACCGACGGGATTAGTGCTTGAGCCTCCTCACCGGTATGGCTCAGCACGCTGCCGGGTTCGCCAAGAGCCGTACCAAGGAACCCTTTGGTACCGAAGATACCCCCACCGCTGTGCGCGATCGGACTACCGAAGCCCATCTTGAACGCCCAGAGACACCAAACGATGAGCGTCACACAGAACGCCACGAACGTGAGCATCATCGCGTTGACCGACCAGCGCTTCTGCATAACACCGCCGTACAGAACCGCCAAGCCCGGCAGGCTCATCAGCCCGACGAACGTAGCAGCGGTCATCTGCCATGCGTTGTCCCCCGCGTTCAGCCAACTTGGGTATGACAGCCAGGTCATGTGCCTCCGTTCCTACAGTTGTTTGCGGATAAGCGCCGACTTGATGCAGCACGGACGTCGCTCACCGATGACAGTCCCGGTATGAAATCCGGGACGCGTGAAACGGGGTAGGGCCATCGTGGCCAACACTTGACGCAGGCGTTTCGACATTTGTCTAGACAACCGCTCGAAGGGCTCGTGCGAGTCCTTTTGGATCCTCAGAGGGGATCAGCGAAACGGAAAGCCAGCGCGGCGGCAGGCTGCCTGCAACTCGTCCGCAACATGCGGGAATGAACCGGGCGATGCGCACACTTTCCGGGCCTGCGCGCCACACGCGTGCTCTTCCGCACCGCCCAACGTCGAGGCGAACGTAATGTCGATGCAGTCTTTGCGGCCGGGGCCGCCGCTCGTCACCGCATAGGCCCCCAGGCCTACGACCAGCAGCGCAACGCACACAAGCATCGCAATCACCACAGCGCGCTCGCGTCTACCCCAGCGCAGCGGCTCAGACAGCCGCTTGGACTGATCCATCATAATCATGGCCGTCTCAGCCTATCTGGCTAGTGTTGTGCTGGTGCGTCTGAATCGCCAGCGCCCGGCTTGAACGACAGCGCCGCAGAGTTGATGCAGTAGCGCTGGCCATCTGATCCCGGACCATCGTCAAAGACGTGGCCCAGATGTCCGCCACAGTTACGGCAGAGGACCTCTGTGCGCTTCATAAAGAGGCTGTTGTCCGGGCGCAGCTCTACTGCCTCCGCGACCGCCGGCTCGGTGAAGCTCGGCCAGCCGGTACCGGAGTCGAACTTCGTGTCCGCACTGAACAACATCGCCGAGCAGGCCGCACAGCGATAGTCGCCGGACTCCTTGTTGTAGACGTACTCGCCCGTGAACGGAGCCTCTGTTCCGGCCTTGCGCAGCACCTCGTACTGAGCCGGCGTCAGCTCCTGGCGCCACTGCTCATCGCTCTTAATCACCTTCGGCTCACTCGCTGCCATGACCTCCAGTTTTAGCAGCCTGCCACTCAGTTCTCGCGCGAAGACTAGCCCTTCTCACAGCGGTCGCTGCGAGGTTCCAAACCTCACCTCGACGCCTGCTATGTTGATCTTTACGTTCACGTCAGATTCAGATTCCGACTTGGAAAGGCACGGATCGATGACCGTCGCACCCCCACAGACACACGCGCCCGCGACACCCTCATCACGGTTTGGCGTAGCTGCCGGCCACGAGCACTACAAGTGGTGGGCCCTGTCTTGTACGAGCCTCGGGATGCTGCTCGCGGCGACCAACTCGGGCACGCTGATCATCGCTCTGCCCGACCTCGAGCGCTCGCTGCACACCAGCTTGCTCGCGCTCGTGTGGGTGATCCTTGCCTACCTCATCGCCGCCACCGTGCTGGTGCTGATGGCAGGACGTCTGAGCGATCTGTTCGGACGCAAGCGCGCCTACGTCGGCGGCTTCGTCGTCTTCGCGCTGGCATCCCTCGGTGCCGGCTTCTCGCCCGATGCAACCGTGCTGATCCTCTGGCGCGTGCTGCAGGGAATTGGTTCAGCGTTCCTATTTGCAAACGCCGCAGCTCTCGTCACCGACGCCTTCCCCAAGGAGAAACTCGGCCTGGCGATGGGCGCCAACACAATGATCGCTGCCATCGGGCTCGTGCTCGGCCCCGTGCTCGGCGGCGCGCTCGTGTCGATCTCCTGGCACTGGGTGTTCTGGTTCAACGTTCCCTTTGCGCTCGCTGGCGCGACGTGGGGCGCACTCGTGCTTCGCGAGCTCGCCAAACCCGACTCCGTACGCGGTTATGACGTGCTCGGCACGAGCACGTTCGTGGTTGGGCTTACGGGGCTCGTGCTCGGCGTCTCCCGTGGCGGCATCAGTGGCTGGAACGACACGATCGTGATCGTCAGCCTCGCCGCCGCCGTCGTGCTGTTGCCCCTGTGGGTGCTGATCGAGCGCCGCTCGCGCGCGCCGATGCTCGACCTCGAGATCTTCCGCAGTCGCCTATTCGCCGCCGCCAGTGCCGCCGCTTTCATCAACGGCTTGGCACGATTTGCGCTGATGTTCCTATTCGTCTTCTACTTCCAGGGCGCACAGGGTGACTCACCGATCAATGCCGGCATCAAGCTGATCCCGCTCGCGCTCGGCATGCTCATTGCCTCGCCCATCGCCGGCGTCTACGCCGACCGCCATGGCTCGCGCGCGCTGGCCGCCATCGGCATGCTCGTAAGCGCCGCCGGACTGGCCGCCATGACAACGCTTCAGGTTCACACCGCCTATTGGCAGAGTGCCCTGTGGCTGCTGCTGGTGGGCGCCGGCTCGGGCATGTTCAACAGCCCCAACACGGCGGCCATGATGGGCGTCGTACCCGCCCACCGACGCGGCATCGCCGCCGGGGCGAGAACGCTGCTGCAGAACACCGGAGCGGTGCTGTCAATCGCCTTCGTGCTCGCGATCATCACCTCCGCCGTGCCCAAAGCGACGCTGTTCGCTGTCTTCTCCGGCCTGGCCAAGGGGCTCTCCGCGCAGAAGCTCGCGCCGTTCATCACCAACATGCATACCGCGCTGTGGGTGCTCACGGCGGTCTCGCTGATTGGTGCCGTCGTCTGCCTGCTGCGTCCCAGCCACGTCAAGCATGTCGCCGCCGAGCCGGCGCTGCGGGTACCCGCGTGAGCCTGCGAATCGGCGATGTCGCACGTCTGGTGGGAACCACCCCCAGGACGATTCGCTACTACGAGGAGATCGGCCTCTTGCCAGAGGCGCACACGCGGCCCTCCGGCCAACACCGTCTCTACACCCACGCGGAGGTCGAGCGACTGCGGGAAGTGATGCGGCTGAAGGAATTGCTGGGCGTGTCGCTGGATGAGCTGAAGACGCTACTCGCCGCCGAGGAGGCGCGTGCCGAGGTACGTGCTCAGCTGCAGCGCGAGGACGTCCAGCCAGAGCGTCGCCGTGAGCTCCTGGATGAGGCGCTCGGCCACCTCGAGCGCCAGCTGGCGTTGGTGCGCCACCGCTCGCTAGAGCTCGCCAAGCTCGAGCACGAGCTCAGCGAGACGCGCAAGCGCGTCAAACGCAAGATCCGTGAGCTGGAGAGCAATCCGCCGCTCGCATCCGCGGCCACGAGTGCGTAGCCGAGCACAAGTCCAAGGTTAGAAGGAGGCGACATGACGGACACACAGGTCAAGTTCAGTCCCGAGGGAGTCCCCGGCGCGGTCAACGACCCGGCCGCCATCTTCGGCGAGGATCTGACGTTCGCGGGCGCCGGCGGGACCCAGGTAAACGGCTATCTCGCGCGCCCCGTCGCCGTCGACGCCACCCACCCCGCTCCCGCAATGATCGTGATCCATGAGGCGATGGGGCTAAACGAGCACATCCGCGACGTCACCAACCGCTTTGCCAACCTCGGCTACGTGGCGCTCGGCGTCGACCTCTACACCCGCGAAGGCGGCCCTCCGGAGATGGGCGAGGCAATGATGCTGCGACTGTTCTCGATGTCTGACGCGACCGTGCTGGCAGACCTCGAGGGAGCCGCCGGCTTCCTGCGTGCACGCAAGGACATGACCGGCAAGGTCGGCTGCATCGGCTTCTGCATGGGCGGGCGCTACACGCTGCTGTTTGCCGTCTCAAGCGTTCGTCTCGACGCGGCGGTCGACTGCTGGGGTGGGTTCATCGAGCGGGCCACGCTCGATCAGGACTCCACATCCACCCGTCCGACGCCACCCTTGCAGCTGGCGCCCAAACTGAGTTGTCCGCTGCTCGCCGCGGTCGGCGCCGAGGACCACAACCCCTCCCCGGAGCTGGCCGAGCAGCTGCGCGAGCGCGCTACAAAAAGTGGCCAGGAGGTCAAAGTCGACGTCTACGATGGAGCAGGACACGCCTTCTTCGCCGACTACCGCCCGAGCTATGCACCAGGCCCCGCGGCGGAGCTGTGGAAGCAGATCGTGCCGTTCCTGCAACGCCACCTACAGGAGGCCTAAGGCAGTGGAGCGTAAATGGTGGACCTTGATCGCGGTCTGCGTCGCGATCTTCATGTTGCTACTCGACATCACGGTCGTGAACGTGGCGCTGCCAGACATCCAGCGCTCGCTGCACTCATCCTTCTCCGACCTGCAGTGGGTGGTCAACGCCTACTCGCTGACGCTCGCCGCGTTCCTGCTGACCGCCGGCGCGGTCTCCGATTTGATCGGACGCAAGCGTGTGTTCGTCGCGGGCCTCGTGGTCTTCACAGGCGCCTCGGCCGTGTGTGGCCTTTCGAGCTCGCCGCTGATGCTGAACCTCGCGCGCGCCGTGCAGGGAACCGGCGGCGCGATGATGTTTGCTACCTCGCTTGCACTTATCGCCCAGGCGTTCCATGGCAAGGAGCGCGGTACCGCGTTTGGTGTATTCGGGGCCGTCACCGGCGCCGCGGTCGCCGTCGGACCGGTACTCGGCGGCGTCATCACCTCCGGCATCGGCTGGGAGTGGATCTTCTTCGTCAACGTGCCAATCGGCGCGATCGCGGTATTCGTCACGCTCACCCAGGTAGCCGACTCACGCGACCCCAACGCCACGGGTGTGGACTGGGCCGGCCTCGTGACGTTCTCCGGTTCGCTGTTCATGCTCGTGTTCGCGCTCGTACAGGGCAACGAAAAGGGCTGGGGCTCAACGGAGATCCTCGCGCTGCTGATCGGTGCGGTAGTGCTATTGGTCGCGTTCGTCGTATTCGAGCACCTGCAGAGCCGACCAATGCTCGATCTGTCGCTGTTCCGGCGTCCCGCTTTCGCCGGCGCGAGCATCGTCGCGTTCGCGATTTCCGCGTCGTACTTCGCGATGTTCCTGTACCTCACGCTGTACATCCAGGACGTGCTTGGCTTCAGCCCGCTGCAGGCCGGGCTGCGCTTCCTGCCGGTGACGCTGCTGTCGTTCGCCGTGGCCCCCATCGCAGGCAAACTGAGCGTGCGCATTCCCGTGCGGCTGCTGCTCGGCGTAGGCCTGCTGCTAGCGGGCATCGGGCTGCTGGCGATGACCACCGTCAGCGCCACCTCCGGCTGGACGACGCTGATACCTGGCTTCGTCCTCGGCG
>Ga0210383_10003863_pt1 | contig 13332 bp, 8 predicted proteins | sample IncBWC14OmetaG_FD_160072 | JGI IMG/M metagenome (GOLD analysis project Ga0210383, IMG submission 160072) | Forest soil microbial communities from Barre Woods Harvard Forest LTER site, Petersham, Massachusetts, United States - Inc-BW-C-14-O ...
CGAAACTCAGTGTTTGATCGCACATCAATTACTTGCGAGTTGGCGCGTTGATCCACTTGCGCCAAGTCGCTTACGGTGATCGTTCGGCTCATGAAAGCGTCCTACCATGGAAGAGCATCCTTCTACCGTGAAGGGTTCAATGGAGCCTAAAGTTCGCGGATGTGATTGCGTTGGTTGCGCTTAAGGGTAAAGGCGATTCGTGGACGTGACGGGTAAGAAACTAAAACAGGGAGCTTTGCTTCCGGTTGGGCGTGATCCCGAAGTGTTCATACGCGAGCATGGTGGCGACCCGCCCCCGCGGCGTGCGATTGAGAAATCCAATCTGGATCAGGAACGGCTCGTAAATCTCCTCAATGGCATCTGGCTCCTCGGCCAGCGCTGCCGCCAGCGTGTTCACGCCCACCGGCCCGCCCTGATATTTTTCGATGATCGTCAGCAGAAGTTTTCGATCGATCTCGTCAAAGCCGTATTGGTCCACTTCCAGCAGCCTTAACGCCGCCTGTGCGGTCGGGAGATCGATCTTGCCACCAGCCCGCACCTGCGCGAAGTCTCGCACGCGCCTGAGCAACCGGTTCGCAATACGTGGAGTGCCTCGCGACCGGCTGGCGATTTCATGCGCCCCACCCGTATCCACCGAAACGCCCAGAATCTCCGCCGAGCGCTCAACGATCACCTGCAAGTCCTGATGGGTATAAAACTCCAGCCGCAGCATAATACCGAACCGCGATCGTAAAGGCGCGGAAAGCAGGCCGGCCCGGGTTGTCGCGCCCACGAATGTGAACGGCTTCACATCCATGGTATGCGTCCGCGCCGACGGCCCTTGGCCGATCATGATGTCTAGCTTGTAGTCCTCGAGCGCCGAGTAAAGAATTTCTTCAAGCGCCGGCTGCAGCCGATGCACCTCGTCGATGAAGAGCACCTGCTTGTCTTGCAGGTTCGTGAGAATCGCCGTGAGATCGCCCTTGATCTGCAGAATCGGTCCAGAAGTCTGCTGAAAGATCACTCCCAGTTCGTTGGCAATGATGTTCGCAAGCGTAGTCTTGCCAAGTCCGGGCGGTCCATACAGCAGCACGTGATCCATGGCCTCGCCGCGCGAACGCGCAGCCTCGATCGCCACTGCTAACTGCTCTTTCACCTTGGGCTGGCCAATGAATTCGCCGAGTCGCTGCGGGCGCAGCTTCAGCTCAAACGATGAGTCATCCTCCACCGGCGCGGCCGACACCAGCCGTTCGCGGAGATTTGGATTGTCCTGGGCAGAGTGCACGTGAGGCGATACTAAAGCGAAAGTAAGTCATATGCAACGCGGCCGCGCTGGCAACTCCGAGATTCTTACCGCCCTTGAAAAATTTGTCATTCCGGCCGAAGGGAGGAATCTGCTCTTCGCCTGCGCCACTTCACCGGCGTGTGCGGCACACGATCGAGCCTCACTCCCGAATCACCCCAATCCGCGCCCCCATCCCTTCAGAGCACCACCCCACAGCCATCCCGAACCATCGATCATCCTCGCGAAACTCGGCACTCTTCGAAAACAAAAACCCCACAGGCCCCTCGCCGAATTTCGCCACTCGCTCAGTGAGCCAGCCTCCCAGGGTCGAAGCCTGCGCCAGGATCACCGGGGCGCCGCGAAAATGCGCCAACTTCGCTCCAAACTCACGATGATCCTCAACCGCCGGAGCCTCCCAGCCATAAGCCTGGCGAAACAACTGCGTAGTCTGGTCAAGCGCCCGAACCCCGATCACCACCGCCGCCACACCCCCAACGCCAAGCGTATTCCTCGATACCTGCACGCGCAGCCCGCGCTCCGTACGATCCTCAATCATGAAAGGCAAAATCGACCCTGCCGGTTCAGGCCCGACAATAGCCGTTTCCCACTCAAGTCGAGTGCCGTCCGGCCGAGTTCGCCCGCCCGGTTCCGGACCGCGCACCGCGATTCCTCGCGCGCGTAACGCTTCTACTCGTTCGCGAATTTCGGATGCACGCATAGCCCACGCCCCAGCGCCTCCATTTTCGGTCATCAGCGGCAACCAGCCCGCCATCATCCCGGCGGCTTTCGTCAGATCCGCACCAGTCATCGGTGCGATCAGTTCGAGATACGACCCGTCCTCGAATCCAGCGACCCCCATGTGCGTCAGTCCGTTCGCGTGCGCGCCGCCGTACTCCGTGGCGAGACCGATCTCGGCAAACGCGCGCCGCATCCGATCGAGATCATCGCCGCACACGGTGACGTGGTCGATGGTCATAAAAGGCTCTTTCCCAAGTAAAAAGACGGCCCTCGAAAAGGCCGCCTCCGACGAAATCGTGAACCCGCGCGCATCCCCAGAGCTGGTTTGCCTAAAGCCCAGAGCCTAAAGCCTGCTCTCCTACTCTTCCTCTTCCTTCACATCGCCGCGCGCCGCCTTGGCCTTCTCTACGATCTTGTCCTGCAGTTGTTGCGGCACAACTTCGTAGTGATGCATTTCCATGTTGAAGCTTCCGCGGCCCTGCGTCATGGCCGTCAGATCCACTCCGTAGGTCAACATCTCCGACATGGGCACTTCGGCTTTCACGATCGTCGTCCCGGCTTTGTTGTCCATGCCCTGAATCCGCCCGCGTCGGCTGTTCAGGTCGCCCATAATCGATCCCGCGAACTCATCGGGGATGGCAATCTCGGCGGCCATCACCGGCTCGAGTAGCGTTGGCTTCGCAACTTCCATGGCCTTTTTGAACGCGATGCGGCCCGCCATCTGGAATGACAGATCATTCGAATCTACGTCGTGATACGACCCGTCATACAGAATCACGCGAAAATCCACCACCGGAAATCCCGCCAGGTACCCTCGCCCCGCCGCATCCCGAATCCCTTTTTCCACCGCCGGAATAAAGTTCTTCGGAATCGACCCACCAAAAATGTCATTCACGAACTCAAACTCTCCGCCACGCGGCAGCGGTTCCATCTTGATCTTGCAATCTCCGTACTGCCCGTGTCCGCCAGTCTGCTTCTTGTGCCGGCCCTGCACGTCGGCTTTCGCGCGAATCGTCTCCCGGTACGGCACCTTGGGCGCCTTCAAGTTCACTTCCGTGTGATACCGCTTCTTTAGCTTCGAAACGATCACCTCGATATGTTGCTGCCCCGTCCCGGCGATTAAGAATTCCTTGGTCTGCGGATCGCGGAAGAAGCGCAGCATCGCGTCTTCCTCCATGAGCTTGTGGATCCCGGGGCCTAACTTGTCTTCATCCGCCCGGCTCTTCGGCTCGATCGCGAACGTAATTGCTGGTTCGGGCAGCTTTACCACTGGGTACTGAATCGGCGCCGACTTCTCGCCCAGCGTATCTCCGGTCAGCGTGTCGCGCAGCTTCGCCACCGCGCCGATGTCGCCTGCGTGCAATTCGTTTACTGGGACCGCGTTCTTGCCCTGCATCACAGAAATGTGCGCCAGCTTCTCCTGGCCGTTGCGCGTAAAGTTCTGCACGCTCGCATCGTTCTTCAGCACGCCGCTGAATACCTTGAAATACGAAATCCTGCCCGCGAATGGGTCCGAGACGGTCTTAAACACAAACAACGACAACGCATCCGAATCGGCCACATGGCGTTCCGGCGCCTGCCCGTTGCTCCCTGCAACTCCGTGCAGCGCGGTGTGCTCCGTACCGAGCGGCGTGTAGTCCACGATGAAATCCATCAGCTTGTCGACCGCCACATTCCCCAGTCCCGACGTGAACAGCACCGGGAAAATCTTGTCTTCGCGGATCGCCTCATGTAGCGCCGGGATCAAGTGCTCCTCAGGAATCGTTCCCGTCTCGAAGAACTCTTCCATCAGCTCATCTTTCCCTTCCGCGATCATCTCCACCAGCTTTTCGTGGCCATCCTTCGCGGCCTGCCCCATGTTCGCGGGAATCTCCACTTCCTTCCCTTTGCCGTTCCCACCCAGTTCGTAGCTGAAGGCTTTCATGCGAACGAGATCGACTACGCCCGAGAAGCCTTTTTCCTTTCCAATCGGCAATTGCAGCGGCACTACGTTTCTGCCAAAAGCCTTCTCCACCGATTCCAGTACTCGATCCGCGTCCGCGCGGTCGCGATCCATGCGGTTCACCACGATCACCCGGGGAAGGTTGATCTCTTCCGCATAGCCCCACACCCGCTCCGTCACTACTTCCACGCCCGCCACACCGTCCACAACTACGAGTGCCGCTTCGACTACCGGAAAAATCGTCTTCGCTTCATGCACGAACATGCTGAAGCCCGGTGTATCCAGAAAATTGATCTTGCTCTTACCCCACTCGGCGAAACCCGTGCCCGTCGTGATCGACATCTTCCTCGCGATCTCTTCGTCGTCGTAGTCGGTCGTCGACGATCCATCGTCGACCCGGCCCAGCCGCGGCGTAGCGCCCGCGGTGAATAGAGCCGCCGCGACCAGCGAGGTTTTTCCTGAGTGACCGTGGCCAACTACTGCCACGTTCCGGATATTGGCGCCTTCATAGACTTTCACGGGCTCGTTCCTCCAATGTTCGGGAGGCCGTTTCGGCAAAATTCTCCGTACATGATCGGGGCCAATTAATTGTTTGGATGAAGGAAAGCCCGGTCTGATGAGGGAGAGCGGACCCATCGGCCCGCGTCAGGCGGCGTCAGAAGAGGGCTTCAGCCCCGGTGCTGCGGAAACTCTGCCCGGCTCAGCCTCCTTGAATACTTCCCCTGTTTCCCGAAAGCCCGCTTTGCACTCAACATCCGCCGCCTGGCATCGAAAACTTTCTCTAGCACTCAGGCAGCCGCCGGACTCCTCGCGAAAACCTCAGATGCTACCACAGCCCTTTTTCCCGTCTCAAGGCAGCCCATCACCAGAATCCGTTCTCTTGGTGACACGCAAGCAGATAAAGCCAGATTATGAGGTTGGGAAGGGCGCCTGAAAGCGCCCAGCCAAGAAATTTACGGTGTGCGTTTGAGAATGACGACCGCCGCTTCGTCCGCTCCGATTACGCCCAGCAGTTTCCGCACGTCTTCCGTGTGGTCTGCCGGGATCAGAACGTCCTTGCGGATATATTCGCGCCGGTAATGGACTTTCGAACCGGTCACGTCCACCTTGCTGCGGTAGCTGGCGAAACCCAGATCCAAATTGACCGGATCCGGCACATCGTCGACCGCGTACTCTTTTGGCACTTCTATCTCAAACTCATCGACTTCGCGAGTCGTACTTTCAAACTGGAACGGGTATCGTCGCGGTTTGCGGTCCAGATAAAACCCTTTTTCTCCCAGCACTCGCGGCCGCAATAGCAACAATGGACCGCGCGACTGTCCATATCCAGGCGCCGTGAAAGTCATCGCGATCACCAGGTCCTGCTGCAGCGCATCCAGTTGCTGGATGTCGAGTTTGTCGAGGTGAAATCCGCTCAGCGATCCGTTTAGACTTTTTTCGAGGCTCTGGGTTCGCTCCTGCTCATTCTTATACGTAAGAATCCATCGCTCGCGAAAGGCGTGATCCCCACTGCTCTTTACCACCACGTCCCCGCTGAGTACGCCGTCGGAGCTGAGCATAAAGTGCCCCAACCGCGTGTAGAGGTTCTGCTCGGGCGGCGCCAGCGGCGTCTGGATGAGTTCGCCGCCGTTATCGGTCACCAATAGCGCATACGTGTCTTGCAGGTCGCCGCGCAATTCGCCGACCGGCGTGTAGGGGTCCGTCGGATCAAAGATCAGATAGCGCTTGCCGCTCTTCGCCGTCACCATCGAGTGGTACGACGATGTTGGCAGCCCCTCCGGCAGCTCGATCGCCAGGATGGCGTGGTTGAAATAAATCGATGGCATCTCGGGCCGAACCTCGCCACGTTCGGTGTGGATTATGACGTAGTCCGAATGAATTCCCACCGTCTGCAGCAGGCTGCTGAGCAATGTTGCTTTATCTTTGCAATCGCCATATCGTGCACGAAAAATGTCGCTCGCCGCATGCGGTTGATATCCGCCGATTCCAATCTCAATCGCCACATAACGAACATCGGTTTGCAGAAAAGACGCAAGCGCTCGGACCTTGGCATCGAAATCGGATTTACCTGCCGTCAGTGCTTGCGCTTTAGCGGTGATCTCTGGGGAGGGATCTCTCCGTCCCTGAATCAATCCGATGTACCAGCGGCCAATCCCATCCCATGTTGCATTGGCCTGCTGCGTGACCCCAGGCCCGAAGTAGGTGACGTTGACGCGAGCGACCAGAGCGCCAACCGGCGGACGCATCGCCTCATGTTGAATCCCCGGCAGGTCGCGCGCCGTCCATTCTGTGCGCGTTGCCGAAGCGTGAACCGGTTCCACGGCGGCAATCCCCGCCCAGGACGTCTTGTATTCCCAACCGGCCGGTAGTTCCAAGGTAAGCCGAGCCTCGTGCATCGGCATATCTGCCTGGAGCCAGTCGTCTAGCTGATTGATCATCGGCTGGCGTCGCACTTCGTATTCAAAACCGATTACTGACCCCGGGTTTGCCGCCGGCGCACGCGCGGTACGAAACTTCACATCGTCGTACAACTCGTACCCGGCGACCCCCCGTTCCACGAAGTCTTTGTCCTTAACTTCGTACTCCCGGCCGTCCTTGTCCACACTCCACGCGTGCAGACTCAGCACCTTTTCGTGCCCGCTAAAGTGCACGACCAAGTCGCCGGCCTCCCGCCCCTCCGGCCGAAGAATCTTGACCACCTTTCGATAGTGTTCGACATACTCCGACGGGCTGGTCACAACGTAGGTCGTATCGTCCAGCAATACGACTCCAGTCGTATCCGGCTCATAGGTGGGAAGAATCTGGTTCTTTGCCTGCACCATCCAGTCGGGCAGGACGGCCTGTGCGCGCGCGCTACAGACCAATACAGCGATTGCCAGCGCGGCGAGCGCCTTACCGTAACTCCGCATGGACCGCTCCCTTTACCAGCAGCGGCTGGTCGTCCCCGGTCTTCACTTTGTCGAAGAACGTTTTGACCTCGCCATAATTCGCTGCCGGGAAGGCAAGTCCGCCGACGATCAGATTGCGGCGCGAAACCAGCCCACTGGTGCCATCCGGTTTTTGTGAAGTGACATAAGCCGAAAAGTCGGTCATCACCTTGTCATCCGCCGGCATGCTCTCGACTTCCATCCCCGCCGGTAATGCCAGATGCACTTCGTCCATTTCGGTAAACAGGTAATAGAAGTACACGGGATTGATCCGCGTGCTGGCTGCGAAGCGCGGCTTCTCGTTGACTTGAAACACGTGCACGGGAACCAGCCACCGCTTGCCGCTGTTGACCGCGAGCGGCATCGAAACCTTGTAGCCCACTGCCAGATGATGATCGAAGTCGTCCCAGTTTGGCTCACCATCCAGCGTCACTTCGGCGTCGCCCGGAAGCCACTGTCTTAGCTCGTCCTCAATCAACTTTTTCTTCCCCTCATCATCCGTCTTCCCGCCCGACTGCCGCAGATCGATCGCCGTCTGCCCATAGAACCCAAGCTTCACTGTGCCTTCGGCGCGGCCTTCCGGAGTCAGTTGCAACTTCGCCAGCCGCTGCACCATGTTCGACTTGTAATCGGGCAGAGCACTGTTTGCGAACTCGGTGCCTTTCCCTCCCGCATCCTGTCGAATCCCGCGCACTTGCGAATAGCGCCAGTCGATGATTCCGTATGGACAGAACTTCGTTCCGGGATCGAGAAACACTTCCTTACCATTCAGAGAAACAATGGCGAGTTCTGCCTGAAGTTGCGCAGAACTTAGGAGGTTCTCTTCAAAAAAGCTTCGATCACGGGGCGCGACCCACATCATCGATGCGGGGATACCGGCCGCTCTTGTCATCGCGACCAGCAAACGGTTCAGATCGTCGTGCGTGCCTCCATGCTGGCGTAACACATCCTCAGCCCCATGGTTCACCTTGATGCCCAGGACCTTATCTTCCTGCACCTCACGCTCAGGGTTATAGCTCCAGTTATCCAGCCGAGAAACGAGGTAATAGATGTTCCGTACTTTTTCCTCCGGAGTGCTCGCGCCCGCCGTTGCCTTGGCGACTGCTTCGTCGATCCCGCTCCTCTTCCCGATGAACGAGTCGGCATCCCGGCTCCAGAATTTGCCCTCTTCTTTCCAGAAGTCCTCCTGCTTTCCCTGCATCCGGTAATAGAAATCGACGTGGTAGCGAACCGCATCCATGGGCGGCATGTAGGGTTCATTCACCAGCGGGGGAACGTCCTTCATTTCCAGGTCTACCCACTCGCTGCTTGACCGCGAGGTCGCCAGCGCGGATTTCGGCACATCGTGGATCTGAATGTTCGATCCCTTGGGCAAAACTGTTGACCAAGCGTATCCACTCCCGATGCGGTCATGCGCCATCATCAATTCGCCTTCGTAAGGGACGAACTTGAACTTTGCGTTCCGCTGAAATAACTCCATCTGCACGTCCCAGTGCGGCGCGTAGAAAACGTGATCGTTGTAGCGCAAGGAAAACTTGTAATCGATCACACTCCCCACCTGCACGTCGGGCAGACTGAATGACTTCACATTCACCCGTTCGCCGGTATCGCCGCGCTGCTTCACGACTTGCTTGTCGAACACCTTTCCGTCGAATGGAATGATCGTTCCGTCCGCGTGGATCGTGCGCCCGCTGACGCTATCAATCCTGAATATGCGGCGCCCGTACGGGATCTCAACATCCGCATACCGCTTTCCGGCATCGGTCAGAATCTTGATCCGTAGGTACACTTCTTCGTAATTCATCGGATCGTTTGCCACTTCGTCGCGCAGCAACACCACGGCCGCCGCTCCCGGCTGTTCCGACAGACTCTTCATGCTCAAATCCGTCGGCTCCAATGGAGGCCAGTCCACACTCCAGCCCGTAGCAGTTAGAAGGAAGGTCAGAGTTAAGAAAAGGAAGATAGGTGGACGCAGAAACAGCTTTAGGGACCCAACTCGGCCAGTCATTGGACCTCGCACAGAAGAAAACCGCCCGCATTATGCCCAGAGATCGCCGTTCGCGCAAGTTACTTTGCGGAGATAGCCCCGGCATCTCTGGGCTGATCTTGAATTCTATCAACCGAGTCCTGCGGGCTCGTTTTTTGCAACTCGAAAGCTGCCCGCGCCGCCTGATCCCCAGCCCCGTTCGCTGTAGGAGTTGTCTTCGAGGCCTTCGATGTCCTATGCTGGCTGCAAGAGTGGGGTCGATTCTCAGTCACTAATCTATGCGCGTGCAACGCATCCTCGCGAGTGTGCTGCTTTCGGTGTTCTTTTGGACCCCGCTCGCCCCCGCTTTGATCGCCCCGCCGCCCGTCGCTGCGCAACACTGCGATCGAAAGCCGCTCCTTCGCAACCAGCCCATGTCTGCCATGCCCGGCATGGATTGTCACCAGGCCGCTGCGCATTCTCACCATGCGATGGCTCCTGCTCCGGCGACCACGCCCGCGAGCGACCGCGAGTTTCGCTCGAACAGCTGTTGCACTAGTCACGATTGCTGCAACTCCACCGTTCGCAGTCAATGGGCGCAGCTGCTTCCGATGATTTTCGTAACGGCTGCCAATCTCATTCAAACGACAAGTACCGCTGCCCCGATCGCCTGCGAGCTTGCCCCTCGTTTCGACTCGAATTCAGGTCGCGCCCCGCCCGCCCTCTAACCCGCACTCGGCAGCTCTGTATCCACAGCACCCGCGACGCTTGTTTCTGAACTGGCGCACACTTTTTATCCAGTTCCGCTTAAACCTAGGCCGCGTTCGCTGTCTCCAGAGAAGCCAGACCCCAGCTCTCGCCCAATCATCTTTGCGAGAGCCTGCTTCGAACTCCGGATGAAAAACCGGCCATGCAGCAAGCTTCGCTGGCTGATCCGGTCTTACTCGAACAGAACTGCGGAGCATGCAATGGCGCACAGCAGTCCCCGTTTAGTGATCCTCTCGATAACGATCTTGCTGATTAGTTCCGTCGCCTTCGCGACCATCTTCGGTTCCGTGCGCGGCATCGTGCATGACCCACAGCACCGCCCCGTTCAGGGCGCCATGGTCATGTTGAAGTCGTTCACCTCCGATTGGATGAAGAGCGTGACCACCGACGCCAATGGCGAGTTCCTCATCAACGCCGTGCCGCTGGGCGACTATTCGGTCAGCGTTGCCAGCCCTGGATTTGCGCAGACGGCTCAAAATGTCGTCGTCAATTCCAGCTCGCAGCCCGTCGTACACTTCCAGTTGACCCTGGCCGGACCCAACGAAGCTATAAACGTCAGCGGGGCTCCCGAGGCCGCGCCTACCGACTCAGCCACTCCCATCACGCTGGTCGATCGCCTCGACGTCGCGAAGACTCCTGGCGCTGCGCGCAGCAACAGCATGGCCATGATCACCGACTTCGTGCCCGGCTCCTACGTGACTCACGATCAGCTCCACATTCGTGGCGGGCACCAGACAACCTGGTTGCTCGATGGCGTCCCCATCCCGAATACAAACATTGCGTCCAATATCGGCCCGCAGATCGACCCTAAAGACATCGACTACATGGAGGTGAGTCGCGGGAGTTATGGCGCCGAATTCGGCGATCGCACTTACGGCGTATTCAACGTCGTCCCTCGCACCGGCTTTGAACGGAACAACGAAGGCGAACTGTTTCTCACTGCCGGCAATTTCTATCAGACGAACGCGCAGCTTAGTTTCGGCAGCCACACACAACGTTTCGCTTACTACGCGAGCCTCAATGGGAACCGCAGCGATCTGGGATTACAACCTCCTGTCGCCGATGTCGTCCACGATGCCACCAACGGATACGGCGGCTTCGGCTCGCTCATCTTTAACGTCGATCCTTCGAACCAGTTGCGCTTCGTCGCCTCGTTGCGCAAGGACTATTACCAGATTCCCTACGATCCCAATCCCGATGACATTGAGAACGCCCCAACTCCCGAAAACGGCTTCGAACCGCAGTATCCAAGCATCGGCCTGCGCGATGGCCAGCACGAGGCAGACGCGTTCCTCACCTTTTCCTGGGTGCACACTTTCAACTCGAAAACTCTGCTGACCATCTCGCCCTTCTATCATTACAACAGCGCGAACTACGACAGCTCTCCCGACGACATCCCAATCGCTTCGACCGACCATCGCGCTTCCACCTACGCTGGCGGGCAGGCCTCGTTCAGCACGAGCTTCGCCAACAACAATCTGCAGACCGGCCTCTACAGCTTCTACCAGCAGGACAACGAACTTGTCGGCGCCATCTTCAACGACGGTAGCGGCAACCCGCCGTTTACCGATCGCGAGCATCCCAACGGCAGTCTCGTCGCCTATTTCATCGATGACAAATTCAAGCCGTTCCCCTGGCTCACGCTCAGCGCCGGCATGCGCCCCACGCATTTCTCCGGCGGCGTCAGCGAAAGCGCGATCAGCCCCCGTTTCGGAGCCACGCTTACCGTTCCCCGCCTCCACTGGACGTTCCGAGCCTTTTACGGGCACTACTACCAGGCCCCGCCATTAGCCACCGTATCCGGCCCGCTCATCGACTTCTGCAACACCAACGACTGCGCCTTCATTCCTCTTCATGGCGAGCGCGATGAAGAGCATCAGTTCGGCGTCACCATCCCGTATCGCGGGTGGACCTTCGACGTCGCCAACTTCAAAACCATCGCCAACAATTTCTTCGACCACAGTTGCATCGGATCGGGCGCATGTTTCCCCATCACCATCAATCAGGCCGTCGTCCGCGGCTGGGAGCTTACTCTCCGTTCGCCGCGCATCGCCCGCCGCGCGCAGGTTTTTCTTTCCTATTCAAATCAAATCGCCGAGGGCGCTCTTCCCATCACCGGTGGCCTCACTGATTTTTCTCCGCCCACTCCGCTCTTTCCCCTCGATCACGACCAGCGCAACACGCTCAATGTGGGCGGGAACGTCACGCTTCCTTGGCGCTCCTACGCCTCCACCAACGTCTATTACGGTTCCGGCTTCAGCAATGGCTTCCCCGATCAGCCTTATCCCGGCGACCATCTTCCCGGCCACACCACCTTCGATCTCTCTTTAGGAAAAGACTTTGGCGAGCGCTTCTCCGCATCCATCAACGCCCTCAACGTCGCAAACCATCGCGTCGAACTCGACAACAGTCAAACCTTTGGCGGCTTCCACTGGAACAATCCGCGCGAAATCTATGGGGAGATCCGTTATCGCTTCCATTACTAACTGGTTTCGCACTACAACCGAGGGCATTTACACTGATCTCGCGAAATTATTGATCGATACTGCCCGGAAACCGAACCTATGACGCGTGCGTTTCGTCCTTTACTCTTTTTGCTGCTTGCCTTTACCGTCGCCTGCCACTCCCGTAATCCCCAGGAGCGTTATCCCTTTCATGGCGTCGTGATCTCCACCGACATGCGCGCACACCAGGCTCTCATCAAGCACGAAGACGTTCCCGGCCTTATGAAAGGCATGACCATGCCTTTCAACATTCACGACGAAAAAGTCCTCGCCGCCCTTAAGCCCGGCGACATCATTCAGGCCACCCTCGTGAAAGAAGAGTACGAAGCCTGGCTGGAAGACCTCAAAGTCACCGGGTCCGATCCCGCCTACGCTGACAAGCCCGCCACCAGCAGCGTTCCGCATCGGCCCACGCCCGGCGAAGCCGTTCCCGACTTCACCTTCACCAATCAAACAGGCAAGCTCGTCCGCTTTTCCGAGCTTCGGGGCGCGCCCGTGCTGCTGACCTTTATTTATGCGCGCTGCCCGCTTCCTGATTTCTGCCCGCGCATGAACGCGAACCTCCTCGCGATCGCGCAGCAAGCTGCAAAAGAGACCAAAGATCCTCATCTTCAACTGCTTAGCATCAGCTTCGATCCCGAGCACGATACCCCTGACATGCTCAAGAATTATGCTCGCCAGTGGACCGACGATCTTCCGCCCGCCCAACGCGCCCGCTGGCAATTCGTGGTGCCGCCGAAGTCGGAACTGAAAGATCTTCTCCAGTTCTTCGCGATGCAAGCCGATCCCGATCAAGGCTGGATTTCGCACACTCTCAGCACGACGCTGGTGGGCGCGGATGGAAAAATTATCGACTGGTACGGGGGCAATCAGTGGCCGCCCGAGGTTGTCCTCCAAGACTTATCCGCTGCTCTGGCTGCTCCCGCCGCCAAGCCAGGCTCGTAACCGGTCGGTTTCGTGGCGGTCAAGCCTCGCTGAAACCACGAATGTCGTAGCCCCGCCCGCTCCGGCCCTGTCTGGCAACCCAAGCACGAAACGGGTCAACAATCTACGCCTGTTCGTAATATTACGAGCGGTTTCCTGCAGGGCTAGACCGTCGGTGACCTACTCCCACCGTCGCCCCGTTGCTACGTTGAAGGGCCGGAGCACACCAGAAAGGGGTCCGGCTTCTACCTATGGCGAAATCCTCTTCAAAACTCAAAATCCTTTATGCAGAAGGTGAT
>Ga0210383_10003865_pt1 | contig 13330 bp, 11 predicted proteins | sample IncBWC14OmetaG_FD_160072 | JGI IMG/M metagenome (GOLD analysis project Ga0210383, IMG submission 160072) | Forest soil microbial communities from Barre Woods Harvard Forest LTER site, Petersham, Massachusetts, United States - Inc-BW-C-14-O ...
ATTCGGGGTGCGGGCGCTAGCGTTGCGCTGTGATATTACAGACGAGAATAGCGTTCGGGCCGTGGTTAAGGAGACGGGGAGGGAACTGGGCGGACTGGACATTCTGGTTAACAATGCCGCGAATTACGAGACCGTTGAGTTCGAAAAGCTGAGCTTGAAACAGTGGGACGCTATTTTCGCTTCGAATACGCGGGGACCGTTTCTGGTTTCGCGCGAAGCTCTGAAATTGCTGCGCGAGCGGCGGGGGAAGATTATCAATATGGGTTCGTTGGGCGGGCTGCGGCCTTGGGCGGATCATGCGCACTATTGTTCTTCGAAAGCGGCGGTGCATATGTTGACGAAGGTGATGGCGAAGGCCCTGGCTCCGGCGATTGCGGTGAATTGCGTGGCGCCGGGGATGATTGATCTCGGAGAGAAGTCGGCCGCTGGGTTTATGAGGCGGATGGCGAAGCAGACTCCGATGCGGCGGAACGGAACTGGGGGGGAAATTGCTGCGGCGGTGTTATTTTTTGCTACCGCTCCTCATTTTATTACTGGGCAGATTATGGCGGTGGATGGCGGACTGGGTTTGTAGGGCCGTGGATGACGTGTCCGGGGCTACGTGATTATGCTTCGGAAGTTGTGTGATCGATGGTCTGGCAGCTCTCCGAAATTCTGTAGATGCATTAGATTTGCCGTGGGCGACGTAGCGAGTTGTCCGGCACCGGGCAGTTCGCGTTCGACGACGTACTTGGGCATGGAATTCTCTTGCGGGAGTCAGAAAGTTTCGATAGCCGCGTCAGTTTGCCCGATCTGTGTGCTTTAATCAAACGTTGGTTCTGGTGGCAACGGGCTCGTTCTGTGGGGCGCCGAATGTGGATGGGGTTTGAAATCGCCGTCGCTACACTGATCGTGGGAATCGTAATCGTTGCAGTCGTGATACGTGGCGTTGTGGGGAAGATTTAGATCGGCGGCAACGCAATGCCTGATGCCCGGTCGGCTGGCTTTCCCGTATGGTCTTGATCCGAATGAAAAAGCGTTTTATCGCAGTGGCGCTGGTGTGTTTGAGTTCCGTTGCGTGGGCACAGACGCGGCCCGAAGATGGTGGTCAGGAATTCCAGGTTTGGACGGGCGGCGGATATTCGGTTCCCGGAGGCACTTCCGACACTGGCGTGTGGAATGTGGGAGTGCGCTATGGCTGGATATTGACGCGGCCGCACGGTCCCGGATTCCTCAATGGAAGATTTGAATACGTGCTGGACGCTGTGCCCGTTTTTCTAGTTTTCCGGCGCTACAACACGGCTTATGGCGGTGGCTTCAGTCCGCTCGGTTTGAAGTGGGATTTTGCGGCTCGCGGACGGATTGAGCCTTATCTTGAGTTGAATGGCGGAACCCTATTTACCAACCACCAAGTGCCTACGGGAACCTCCGCTGTGAATTTTACTGATGCGGCCGCGCTCGGCATGCATATCCTGGGCGAGAGGCATGCTTTTAGCGTAGAGGTTCGGTATATGCATATTTCGAATGCAGGATTGAGTTCGCCGAATCCGGGGATCAATACGGTGCAGGTGCGGATTGGGGTGGGGAAGTTTTTTGGGAAGTGACGAAGCCCAGATTCCGAAAACTCTAAGACAAAGCCTTCGACCGGCGAACACAACCCCTACGAGATAAGTTTGTGGTAAGGCAAAACTCTCCGCCCCGGCTGTCAACCTCGCCGAGAAGGAGAATTCCAGTCGCTCGGTCAACACCCCGCAGTTGCCCAGCCGACGCTTGGGCCAAAATCGAAGTCGGGCTCCTCTTCCAATTATTCGCCACAGCGTGAGTGTTTTTCCTGCGTGTTTGCGTAATGCGTAGTAGGAGCACGAAGCGAAACGTGCCGCAGACTGAACTTGAGGCTCATCGCTTTGTCCATTTGAACAATACACAAATGAAAGGAGTGACTATGAAACACAGGATTTTCGCTTACCTGGTGATCGGTGCTGCCAGCTTGTTGTTCATCCCTTCCGCGTCGGCTACTTGGAGCGGTTTTCATAGCTTAGGCAAAACCGCTGTAGTCGGAGAACCGTCCTGCATTCAACTAGCGGCCAGCGAGGTGACCTGCGTGGCGCGAAGCCAGACCAGTACGTTAATGGCAAATGAATTTAGCAAAGGTGTATGGTCTGGCTGGACTAAGTTGTCCGGAGTCGTAACCTCGGACGCAAGCTGTGTCAACAACGAAGCAGGCGACGTCGTCTGCGGTGTAATCAGTGGCAGCGGTACCTTAGCGGCCACAGTATTTAACGGCAAAACTTGGAGTTCCCTCATCGATTCCGGCCAGGCAATTGCCTCACTCCCCAGTTGCGCATTCCTTCACACCGGGAAGGTTCTTTGCGCGGCGAGCAGCGAGACTAGCTCTCTAATCGCATCGGTATTCGATGGATCGTGGGGCAAGTTTTCCACCCAGAAAGCACAATTGGTATCCGCACCCAGCTGCACAAGCGACGATGATGGCAATGTGATTTGCGCTGCCCTCGCGATGGTCAGCGGGAACAATTCCTACGTTGCAAATCTCTTCGACGGCTCGAAATGGCAAGGTTTCCTGGTGCTGAACGGCTGGTACTTCGGGAACCCCTCCTGTCTTCCCCTTGACCAAAAAGGCTCAGTGGAAGGCGTTGTGAGTTGCTTTACGTTCGGTTTCAATACGGTAGCTTGGGGAAGCGGTTTCAACGGCAACGGCTGGAACACTGGCGATTGGAATTGCAACGCCTGTGTACAAATCTCGGGCAACGTTCTGCCGACATTCAGCTGCGCCTTGCTCTCGCCGGGGTCGGTCACCTGTGCGTTCATCAACGGCGCCAGGGACCATGTGATGTATGAGAACACCTACAACGGCACTCAATGGACGGGATACACCAAGGTCGGCGGGCCACCCATCATCGCCGGCCCCTCCTGTGCGTCCTACGCTTCGGGAAAGGCTATGTGCGTCGTGGTTGGACTTAACAATCAGGCGCTCAGCGTCACAGGTCCGTAAGCGGGATGAGAATACCGAGCCGCCCCTCGCAGGGGCGGCTTTTTTGTTCGAGGGCGGTTTAGCCAAACTCTTTTGGCGACGCAAATGTACAAAACGGAAATGCAGACTCAAAGCTTGCAGGCTTATGACTACGCCGGATATTCTTCTTCCTTATGTCAACTCTAGTGGAATGTGTTCCCAATTTTTCCGAAGGGCGTGATAAGGCGAAGGTCGATGCCATTCTCGCGGCCATGAAGATGGATGGCGTTTACTTGCTGGACCGCGAAATGGATGGGGATCACAACCGTTGCGTGATCACCTTGGTCGGCGAACGCGAGGCAATTCAGGAAGCGGCGATTCGCGGTGTTGGCAAGGCCGCTGAGTTGATTGATCTGAATCAGCATCAGGGGGCGCACCCGCGGATGGGGGCGGCGGATGTAGTGCCGTTCATCCCGATTGATGGCGTCACCATCGAAGATTGCGTGGCCATGGCTCGGCACGTGGGCGCGGAAATCTGGAAGCGATATCAGATTCCTGTTTACCTGTACGAAGCGGCTGCGACCACCCCGGAGCGGCAGGATCTGGAGAATATTCGTCGAGGGCAGTTCGAGGGCATTCGGGCGGATATTGCGACCAATCCTGCAAGAAAGCCGGATTTTGGCGTTCCCAGAGTACATCCGACGGCTGGGGCGACGGTGGTAGGCGCTCGCAAGTTTCTGATCGCCTACAACGTTTTCCTCAGCACGCCGGATGTCCAAGTTGCGAAAAATATTGCGAAGGCGGTGCGCTTCTCAAACGGCGGATTGCGTTTTGTGAAAGGCGCGGGATTCCTGGTGCGCGGGATGGCTCAGGTCTCGATGAACCTGACTGACTTTGAGCAGACGCCGATTCATCGTGCGTTTGAGTTAGTGAAGCGCGAGGCGGCGCGGTACGGGGTTGGGCCGGTGAGCAGCGAGATTGTGGGACTAATTCCGAAAAAGGCGTTGGAGTCGGCGGCGGAATGGTTTTTGCAAGTGGAGAATTTTGATTCTTCTCTGATTCTCGAAAACCGGTTAACCGCTGTGATGGGTGGGAAGGTTGCGGTTGGTGGATTGCGGGCAGGTGTCGAGCCATTCGTGGAACAGTTAGCGGCGCCTACGGCTACGCCCGGAGGTGGAAGCGCGTCTGCGGCGAGCGCAGCCATGGCGGCGGGACTGGCTTCGATGGTGGCCTCGATGTCGAGGGGCAAGAAGGCGTATGTGCAATACGAGCGCGAGTTGAGCGAAGCTATCGCGCGGCTTTCACAATTGCGCGAAGAACTGAAGGCGGCGATCGATGCGGATGCGGAGTCCTACGATGGCGTGATGAAGGCTTACAAGCAGGTGAAGGAATCGGAGAATGCCGATGGCATTATCGATGCCGCTCTGAAGCAGGCTGCCAGCGTGCCTTTGAGCGTGGCGGAGCGAGCCATGGAAGTGGCGGGTATCGCGGAGAAGCTGAAGCCCATCACCAATCCGAACATGAAATCCGATTTGACGACAGCGGTGGCGTTGGCACGAGCTGCGATCGAAGGTGCGCTGGCGAATGTGGAGATTAATCTTGAGTCGCTGAAGGATGCGGCGTTCGCCGCGGATGTACGGAAGAAGGTCGCGGTTTTGTCGGCTTGATAGAGCATTCTCACGATTGTTGCAGCCCGCACGAAACAGCAGGTCCCTCCACTCCGTTTTCCATCCCGGGAATGGGAAACTCCGGTCGGGATGACAATCCCTTGATAGACCACTTGGGTAGCTGCACGATCAGGTACGTGCGCGCACTTTCGTACCGTAACTTATTGGTCTTATTGGCATACAATAGATCTCGGATGCAAGTTTGCGGATGGGGTTCGTTCTGCATCTAAGTACCTTATTATTCAGAGGCGCGATACTTATGAAGCAATGCCAAGGTGTTTTGTGGATTCTGCTGATTTCGACGGCGGCAGCGTGGGCGACAGCAATGGGCAGTTCCGCCCGGGGTGTGATTCCGTCGGATGTACAACAGGTCATCACCGTGGACTATCGGACGCTGAAGAACTCCAGCACTGCGATGGCGCTGAAGGATCAGGTGCTCCCGCCGAGCTTGAAGGAATTTGAAGGATCGCTGAAGGGTGTGGGAATCGACCCCGACAAAGATGTTGATCAACTCACGTTCGCCTCGTACCGGCACGGTAAAGAGGGCGTCAAAGTCGTGGGGATCGCTCAAGGCTCGTTTTCGAGCAAGACGTTTCTCAAAAAAGCGAAATTGAATAAGGTGAAACCGATCAAATATCGAGACACCGATCTTTACCCCATGTCGGGCGGGATGGAGATGACTTTCCTGGACGATAGTTCGCTGCTATTTGGCGATGGCGCGGCGGTCAAGGGTGCGCTGGATGCGCGCGACGGTTACACGCCCGCACTCGACTCCAACAGCCAGGTCACGGATATGATTGGCTCGGTCGAATCCGGCACGGTGTGGAGCGTGCTTGACCAGAAGGGAACACAGAACATGCTGCTTTCCGCACTGGGCGACGCGGGCAAGCTGGCGGATTTCGAAACCATCAAAAAGCATGTGCTGGGCTCGCGCTATGCCATGAACTTCGCCAACGGAGTGAACTTTGATCTCGATGTGGTGACTTCGGATTCGGTGACGGCAGCGACGCTTTCATCGCTGGTGAAGGCGGGCGTACTCTATCGGAAGATGACGGCGACTCCGGTTGAAAAACTGGCTTTGGAAAATGTTTCGATAAACTCGGACAGTTCCAATCTCCAGATGCACTTCAAAGCGGATGACAAGCAGTTTCAGTCGCTGATGCATTCGGATCTGTTCGCGGCGGTTTCGAAGTAGGGGTCGAGCCTAAGGTCCTAAACCACCCTTCGGCTCAGGGCAGGCTCCGAAGTTACACGAAGGAATTCTTCGTGTAAAATTGATAGCGGCGAATGTAAATTCCCAACCTAGACAGCACTCCCGAATTCTTGTCAGGATTTGATTTCGTCCAGGCCGATGGCCCGTGGGAGAATTTTGCCAGGAGATGAACGATGGCCAAGATTGCAAAGACAGCAGATCGTAAGAAAGTCATGGACACATCCAAGAGCACGGACTGTCCAAAGTGTGGCAAGGCGACTCGGATCGTGAAACGTGTGAAAGACCGCGAGCGCGGCGTTCCCGGCGGAGTATTTATTTCGTGCTCGGCGTGTGAGTTCTTCGAGAAGCTGTGAGAAAACCGCTACTAGCTTCTGGCTCTTAGCTTTTGGCTTGGAGCCTTCTGGAACGGCCGCGATGCGAGATCTGTTCGCCTTTGCGGCCTTTTTCTTGACCCACTAAATCAGAAACTGATTTGGCTCAGGATGGCGCGAGCTTCGCTGGCGGGATCGGCGGCGGCGGTAATTGGACGGCCCACCACGATGTGGGTGGCACCTGCGGCGATGGCTTCGGCTGGCGTAGCCACTCTCGCTTGATCGCCGGGTTCGGCGCCTGCGGGACGCACGCCCGGAGTCACGATGGCGAAGTCTCCCTCCAACTGGCCGCGCAGTGCCGCAGCTTCACGCGCCGACGCAACCACGCCGTGGCATCCGTCGGCGAGGGCGAGGGCTGACAGACGCAGCACCTGATCCTTAACTCGGCCGTGAATTCCTAGCTTATCAAGATCGTTGTCATCCAGGCTGGTCAGGACCGAGACGGCCAAGACCAACAGGGCAGCATTCTGATTTCGTGCGGCTTCGGTTGCCGCGCGCATCATTTTGCCTCCGCCGGAGGCGTGTATCGTGAGCATGCTTACGCCCAAGCTCGCGGCTTCACGGACGGCAGCGGCCACCGTGTTGGGAATGTCGTGATATTTCAGATCAAGAAAAACCCTGCGTCCGGAGGCGACTAGGTCGCGAACTACCTTGGGGCCCTCGGCGGTATAGAGCTGCATCCCTACCTTGTAGCAAGATGCGGAGTCGCCCACGGCCGCCACGATCTTCTGGGCGGCGGCCGCGGATGCGACATCCAATGCGACGATCAGACGCTGGCGCGGATCGTACATCCTTGAGGAGTTTAAAACGAATGCAGCTAATTCGCCACTGGCTGGAGCATGGCTAGCTGTTCGGGTTGGCCGTCTTTCGGCGAGGCCAGGTCCAGGCGGACGCGCTGGAGACCCCGATTCTGGAAATGAAGCACCTGGGCGGCGCCGTACGAGAGGTCGATAATGCGGCCCGGAATGATCGGTCCACGATCATTGATCCGGACGAAGACCACTCGTCCGTTGTGGAGGTTGGTTACGCGTACCCAGCTGCCGAGGGGCAGGGTTGGGTGCGCTGCGGTCAGCTCGCGCATTCGGTAGGGTTCGCCGCTGGCCGTAGCACGGCCTTCAAAGTATTCTCCATACCATGATGCGGTTCCTACCTGATACGGCTGATGGTGGATTGTCTTGGCCCGAGACCCGGATTTCGATCCCGCGGCTTCGTTCCTGGGCGTTGTACTTTGGGTGTCTTTCGACCCTGAGCTGGTTGGCCCCTGAGCCGCCCCCAGGCTGACGACTATTAAAACGCTCGCCAGTCCATGAGCAATTCGATTCTGCATTCAGTGTCACCTCGTCTCTAAAGTCTTTTCATCCGAAAGTCGTCCTCCAGCGACCCAGTCCGGTAATGATTTGAAGATGCTATAGGCCTAGCCATGACTGTGTCAATCCGAAATTACCAGTAACAATATAACCAGATAGTTATGGATATCTTACGTAACTTACTGTGCAACTTGATAAATAGTACAGATGTTACTGTAGTAGCAGTGACTTAGACGTTTATATAATGGTAAATAACCACACTTTGGAGCGACTGTGCAGTTTTTGCATTGCCTCTATTATTAACTAGTTAGAGGGATTATTACGTAGAATCAACGATTTCAATTACTTACAACTCATTGTGCCCCAGAATCGCCGCCGGAAAGCCGGCTTGCGCGAGGTGGGGCATCTCGAAACAAATTTGCAAAGGATGAAGTTTCCGCTACATTTCGACTATGGCTGTGGCGCCTCCAGTGGTTCTGACGATCGCGGGTTTTGACCCCAGTTCGGGCGCGGGAATCACCGCGGACATAAAAACCATCGCTGCCCACGGATGCTACGGCGTGGCGTGCATCACGGCGTTGACGGTGCAATCGACGACCGGCGTTCGCCGGGTGGAGTCGGTCGACGCCGGACTCGTGGCCGAAACCCTCGCCGAGTTGGCAGGTGACCTAGATATCGCGGCTGTGCACGTTGGAATGCTGGGATCGGGGAAGGTGGCTCGAGTGGTAGCGGAGTTTCTTGCCGCTAAGAAAATGCTGAACGTAGTGCTCGACCCGATCCTGAAGAGTTCTTCCGGGACCGATTTGGTGGATTCAGCCGGGACGCGCTTGTTGATCGAGGAATTGCTTCCGCTGGCCGCGGTCGTAACTCCGAATATTGACGAAGCGTCGGTTCTGACCGGATTGGCGGTGACCGATCCTGAACAAATGCGAGCGACGGCTAGAAGGCTCCACGAAATGGGCGCTGAGGCTGTCGTGGTCACAGGCGGCCATCTCGAAAAAGCGATCGATTTATTGAGCTTTACCACGAAACGCGGGGTCGAGCAGGAATTGTTCAAGTCGGTTCGGCTGAAGTCAAATTCCACGCATGGGACGGGTTGCGCTTTTGCCACCGCACTGGCCTGTCATCTGGCCATGGGACGCGGATTGCCCGAGGCCGTGTTGCTAGCCAAGGCCTATGTTTCAGCGGCGATCAGCAATGCCCATCCGCTGGGACATGGCACGGGGCCGGTTCATCATCTCTATCGCATGCATCAGCAGCGGCGGGTGATCGCGGGAGATCCGGAGCCGGTGAGTTGAGCGGAAACCTTAAATCGGAGACTGCGGAGAGAAGGGCCGCAGAACGCGCGGAGAGACTGTTGGTAGAAGGGAGAGAATCCGGGGGAGGGATCTCAAACCGTCGTTACTTCTGGGAAGAACCGGCCTGCTTCAACAATATGCCGGCGACGAAGGCGACTAAAGCCGCCAGCAGCCACTGCATCCGCCACGACTGAATGGCCTGGAAATCGGCCAGGTTCTGAACTGTGTAAATGACGCCAACCGCGATCGCGGCCAGGAGGCAGCCCAACCCAGCGAAGAAGGCGATGAGCGAAGCCATGGAAAGGCCAAGCCATTCCTTGACATTGTGGAACTCCAAGGCCTTCAGGAAGTCGAAGTGTTGCATCCAGCCAAGTTCGGCGGATGGGTGGGATATAGGTTGACGTGCAGCCCCACAGTCATGGCAAAATTTAGCCCCGACCATAAACTCGGTATCACAGCGGTCGCAAACCTCGACCAGGGCCGGGACCGCCGCTTCGGGCTGGGCAACCGGAGGACGCCAGAATTCCTGCGGTGCGTTATCGATAACCTCGGACATTTAAGCTTCTCCCCAAACCGCTCAATCGCAAGCCAGTGACCAAACCCTTTTACGGCAACTTGTTGCAAAGGAACAAGGTTGGGAACCGCAAATTACTCCCCGCACCTGCGGACGGGCAAGAATTACTCGTTCCCTGCAAAGATGCGCACTTTTAACAATTATGCAGGTTCCCTGGGGCGCCTCTCACAGACAAATGTCTTGGCCAATTGATGTTCTTGGTTCAGGCGCTCCCAAGTGGAGGGCATCGGATAAACTCAACACAGAAGACCAACACCTTGAGGAACACGCATTTGTTTCTGCCCCCGATGGCCTATTGCAATCTGCTTCTCTGTCTGAGTCTGACGTTTTTGCTGCTTCCAGCCTCGGCGACCGCTCCCCAGGCAAGCAAGGGAATCGATTCGTCCGCGAGTTTGTCGTTTCGTCCCAACGACCCGCTAAACCGTTCAGCCTTCGATCATTTCTACAATCTCGATTACGACCACGCGGTTCAGGAGTTCGATCAGGTGCTGCAGCGGCATGCCGACGACCCGTTTGCGGTGAATCATTACTTGACGGCGGTCCTGTTTCGCGAGCTTTACCGCATGGGGGCATTGAACACCGGAGAGTACGCCAACGACACCTTTATTCGAGCTGCACATCGACAAGCCGATCCCAAGGTAAAACAGCAAATCAAGGACTTGGTGCAAAGAGCTCTGCAGCTCGAGGAGAAGAGCTTGAGCGCAAATTCCCAGGATGTGGACGCTCTCTATGCCCGCGGGGTGACGCGGGCCCAGTTCGCAACCTATACGGCGATGGTGGAGCGTGCCTGGTTCTCGGCTTTGCGAAACGCGGTAGGGGCGCGACGCGATCACGAACGCGTGCTCGAACTCGCTCCAGCCGACACGCAAGCGAAACTGATTGTTGGCGCACACAACTACGTAATGGGGAGCCTGCCTCTGGCCCTGCGAGCGGGCGTCACCATGCTTGGTATCGGAGGAAATAAAGAAAAGGGACTTCAGTACCTTAGCGAGTGCGCCCAAGGAACGGGCGAGACCAGCACCGACGCGAAGATCCTGCTGGTTTTGTTCTTGCGGCGCGAGCATCGTTATCAGGAAGCTCTACCCATTGCCCGAGGCCTGATCCAGAGCTACCCGCACGATGTACTTATGGCGCTGGAGGAAGGTAACCTGCTTCGAGCGGAAGGACAGAATCAGGGAGCTGCGGCGGTGTATCGAAGGGTCTGGCAAGCAGGGCGGGGAGGATTCTATGACGGCTTGCACTACGAGATTGCCGCACTCAGTTTAGGTGAACTGCTTCGCAGCCAGAACAGCTACGCGGATGCCATAGCGGCGTATGAACAAGTCAGCGAGGTTGCACAGCCCGATCCGGAAGTGCTACAGAAGGCGAATCTGGGCGCTGGTCAAATGTTCGACTTGCTGGGAAAGCGTGATCTCGCGGTGAAAAAATACAACGCGGTGGTGGCGACGGATGCCACCACGCCTTACGCCGAGAGCGCCACCCAGTACTTGAAAGAAGCTTACCGGGGAGACTAACCGGGGGCGTAGTCTTTGGTCGCGCCGAGACGTAGCAAGCTACGTCTCGTCAGACGATCTGTAGAAACGTTGCTTACGTTTTCTTCCAGCGGCTAATCCGTTCGCAATGCTCGAATGGGTTCGATCGAAGCAGCCCGGCGCGCGGGCAACACCGCTGCTGCAAAGGCCGCGAGAGCCAGCGTCGCTGTCGTCAGCAGCAGAATATTTGGATCATAGGGCTTCACGCCGAAAAGCTGCGTCGCCATGGCCCGCCCTCCGAGGATGGTCGCTGGGATGCCAATTGCCAGGCCAATTCCAACCTGCAGAAACGCTCCCCGTAGCACGAGTTTTAGAACATTTAACCGATCCGCGCCCAGGGCCATGCGGATTCCAATCTCGCTGGTTCGGCGCTCGACTGAATAAGCGGTTACACCGTATAGTCCGACTGAGGCCAGCGCCAGCGCCAGCAATCCGAACAGCGAGGTCAGTTTCGCGATCATCGCCTGCTGGTTGAAGTTTTGTTCCACTTGATTCCCGAAGCTCATAAAGTCGATTACGGCAAGATCGGGATTTACCTGTGCCAAAGCGCGACGCACCTGCGGCTCCAGCCCTGGGACGTTGCCCAGCGTCTCCACGATGATTGCATTCAAATAATGATTCCGGTTTTCGAAGGTAATGAAGCGCGGATTTTCGTAACTGACGCTCTGCGTCTCTGGTAAAAAGAACGTCGGCCGAATCGGGCGAGTTGGCCCCTGGTAGTGAGTGTCTTCGGTTACGCCGACAATCTCGAAGCTCCCAGCGTACCGTGGTTCGATGTTGCCGAAGTGTTTTCCTATCGGGCTTTCGCCCTTAAAGAACTTGTTGGCAAACACCTGGTTCACTACCGCTACGCGCTGGGAAGCGGCGGTGTCCTGGTCGGTGATGGTGCGTCCCTGCACGATTTTCGTGCCGATGGTTTCAAAGTAGGCATCGCTCACCCGCAACCACGAAGCTGTGTTCTGATCGCTGTCTGGCGGAGGCGGAGCTTGACCTTCGACATAAACCGTCTCGCCCCAGTTGTCTCCTTCCATCGGTGTGTACAAAGAAAAACTCACACGGCGTACGCCGGGGATCGCCGCCAGAGTATCGTGCAGTTGGCGGTAGAACGCGGCCAGTTGGTCCGGTTTGTAGCCAGCCATCTGGGGATCGATGTGCGAAATATAGCGGTTCGTGGTTTCGAACCCGAAGTGTTGATGATGCATGTTTCGTAGACTCTGAGTCAGCAACCCGGCCGCGCACAGCAACACGAGTGACAAGGCTGCCTGGGCCACGACCAGCGACTTTTGGGTCCATCCCGCGCTCTGTCCCGTGGAACGATTGGCCCCACGCAACGCGTCGGCTGGATTTGCCGTAGCCGTGATCCACGCGGGAGCAACGCCGAACAGGATTCCAGTCAGCAGCGCGACAACAAATGTGAAAGCCAGCACGGGCAGAGATGGCGTGGCTTGAATGGGAATATATTCCTGTTGAAACGCCAGGTGGAGAATGAGTTTTGTCCCGGCAAATGCCAGGCCGACTCCGGCAATCCCGCCCAGCAACGCAAGCAGAGTACTTTCCGTGAGTGCCTGCGCGATTTGCCGTGATCGCGGCGCACCCAAGGCCGCGCGAACTGAAGTCTGTTGCTTGCGAGTGGTCGCGCGCACCAGGGTCAGGTTGGCTACGTTGGCGCACGCAATCATCAGAACGAACGCGGAAATCCCCATCAGCAGATGGAGGCCGCTCTGGTACTCGTCGCGCATCATCTGCACACCGGCGCCGCCGTATGACAAGTGCAGCACCTGCTTCGGCACCACCGCCTGCTCTCCAGGTTGGAGTTTGCTTACGGGGCTCAAAAGCCACTGCTGCAACTCCACTTGCATGCGGGCTTCAATGTTTTTCACATTCGCTCCCGGAGCGACCCGGCCGATCACATTGAGCCAATCTTGTTCCGGAAAGTCCAGGATGCTGCTCGATGCTTCGATCAACGGCTCATCCGCCAGAGGAATCCAAAACGCCGGCGGACTCTCCAGTCGATCACCGAAGAAGCCGGGCGGTGCGATTCCTACAACCGTGAATGGCTGACCGTTCATGGTGAAGCTTGCGCCAATGACCGATGGATCCATTCCATACTTCTGCTGCCAGGTGCGATAGCTCACGACCGCGACTGGGTCCGCTCCCGTGTGATCGTCTTGAGGCGTAAGTACGCGTCCGGCGTAAGAACCGATGCCAAACGTGGAGAAGTAGTTTCCGGAGACAAACTCGCTGCGCTGCGACTCCGCCGGTTGATTGCTTCCGTTGCGCCGCACACCAATCAAGGCCCGTCCGGCTTGGAAACCGGCAAGCTCGACGAAGCCCGGGGTCCCGTCGCGGAAAGTCTTGTATTTGTCGTAGGAGAAAAGCGACCAGTCATCTTGCAGGCCACCGTTCACGCAGCAATTCTCC
>Ga0210383_10003867_pt1 | contig 13327 bp, 10 predicted proteins | sample IncBWC14OmetaG_FD_160072 | JGI IMG/M metagenome (GOLD analysis project Ga0210383, IMG submission 160072) | Forest soil microbial communities from Barre Woods Harvard Forest LTER site, Petersham, Massachusetts, United States - Inc-BW-C-14-O ...
TTGGGAACCACCAACTCTTGCGTCGCCGTCATGGAAGGCGGCGAGCCGAAGGTGATCCCCAATGAAGAAGGTGGGCGGACTACCCCGTCGGTCGTTGGATTTACCAAGACCGGGGAGCGGTTGGTGGGGCAGGTGGCGAAGCGGCAGGCCATCACCAATCCGGAGAACACGGTTTATTCGATCAAGCGGTTTATGGGGCGCCGCTTCGACGAGGTTGGCGAAGAGATCAAGATGGTGCCCTACAAGGTTGTGAAGCAGGGCGACGGCGTGGCGGTGCTGGCGCAGGGGAAGGAATATACGCCTCCGCAGGTTTCGGCGATGATTCTGCAGAAGCTGAAGAAGGCGGCGGAAGACTACCTTGGCGAGAAGGTTACGGAAGCGGTCATTACCGTGCCGGCATACTTCAACGATGCCCAGAGGCAGGCCACGAAAGATGCAGGCAAGATTGCCGGGCTCGAAGTGAAGCGCATTATCAATGAGCCGACGGCGGCGGCGCTGGCCTACGGTCTCGATAAGAAGAAGGATGAGACCATCGCCGTGTACGACTTCGGCGGTGGAACGTTTGATATTTCCGTGCTTGAAGTCGGCGAAGGCGTGATTGAAGTCAAAGCCACCAACGGTGACACCCACCTCGGCGGCGACAACCTTGATCAGCGGATTGTCGATTGGTTGATTGACGAGTTCAAGAAGGACGAAGGTCTCGACCTGCGCGGCAAAGGAAACGAGATGGCGTTGCAGCGTCTGCGCGACGCGGCGGAGCGGGCGAAGATCGAACTCTCGACGACCATGGAGACGGAGATCAATCTTCCTTTTATTACGGCGGACGCCGGCGGTCCGAAGCATCTGGTGAAGAAGTTGACTCGGGCGAAGCTCGAATCGATGGTGGAAGACATCATTCAGCGTTCGGTCGGTCCTTGCAAGCAGTGCATGAAAGACGCGGGCGTGGATAACAGCAAGATCAACGAAGTCGTGCTGGTCGGCGGTCAGACTCGTATGCCGCGCATTCAGGCTCTGGTGAAAGAGCTGTTTGGCAAAGAGCCGCACAAGGGCGTGAATCCGGATGAAGTCGTCGCGATCGGCGCAGCCATTCAGGGTGGCGTGCTTGGTGGCGAAGTGAAGGATCTGCTGTTGCTGGACGTGACTCCGCTGACCCTGGCGATTGAAACTTTGGGCGGGGTGGCGACTCCGATGATTCCGCGCAACACGACGATTCCAACGCGCAAGACGGAAACGTTCTCGACCGCAGCCGATAGTCAGACTTCGGTCGAAGTTCATGTGTTGCAAGGTGAGCGTCCGATGGCGGCGCAGAACCGCACTCTGGGCAAGTTCCACCTGACCGGGTTGCCCCCGGCTCCGCGTGGCGTACCCCAGATTGAAGTGACGTTTGACATCGACGCTAACGGCATCCTTAATGTGACCGCGAAAGATATGGCCACGGGTAAGGATCAGAAGATCACGATTACGTCGTCTTCGGGTCTGAGCAAAGAGGAAGTCGAGCGCATGGCGAAAGAAGCCGACGCGCACTCGGCCGAAGACAAGGCGCAACGTGAAGCCATCGACGCCAAGAACCAACTCGACTCCATGGTCTACGGCGTCGAGAAGATGCTGCGCGAGCAGGGCGATAAGATCTCCGGCTCGGAACGTGGCGACGTCGAGAACGCAATTGCCGACGCGAAGAAAGCATTAGAGAGCGGCGACAAGGCAACGATGGATAAAGCGCGCGAGACCCTAACGCAGGCCTCGCACAAACTGGCCGAGCAGATGTACAAGGCTACTCAACCTCCGCAAGGCGCCGCTCCGAGCGCGGGAGCAGACGCATCGTCGAATGGCCAAGCCAAAAAAGACGAAGGCGTGATCGATGCAGAGTACGTGGATGTAGAGGACAAGAAGTAAGAGGCTCTGGGCCACGGATTGGCACGGATATTCGTGAAATCCGTGGCTGTTTTTTTCGTACGAGGGGGAGATTGAAATTGCAATTTGAAGCGAACGGGCAAACATATTTCTTGAATTTCGCGGAAGACGAAGGGCGATGGTACGTCTTCGCGCAGACTTTAACCGGGGTGAACCGGATTCCGGTGTACGTGGATGCGCCGAAGTACGAGCGCATCGGCGTGCTGGAAGCGGGAAGGCACAAGATCCAGAACTGAGTTTGGTAGGATGCACAAAGAGAGATGGCAACAGCCACCAAAGATTATTACGCGACACTTGGGGTCAAGAAGTCAGCTTCGGCTGAGGATATTCGGAAGGCTTTTCGCAAGCTTGCGCGCAAGTACCATCCTGACGTAAATCCTGGCGACAAAGGTGCAGAAGAAAAGTTCAAGGCGCTCTCCGAAGCCAACGATGTTCTGAGCGATCCCAAGAAGCGCAAGATTTACGACCAGCTTGGGTTCTATTCGGACAACATTGATCCGGCGACGGCGGACGCTTACGCCCGCGCTGGCGGCGGTGCGGGAGGAGGGCCTTCGGCGGGATTTAGCGGAGGCTCGCCAGGCGGACAACCCGGGGGCGCAGGCGGGCAGAACGTAAACTTCGATTTCGGAGGGTTTGATTTCTCCGATCTCTTCGAAGGCGGGGGAGGACGCGCCCGCAAATCCAGCAGCGGCGGAGCCGGAGGCTTCAAAGACATCTTCTCCGGCATGTTCGGAGGACGCGGCGGAGCGGCCCAAGAAGGCCCTGAACCCGGATCGGATCTTGAATATCAGGTGAACGTTCCCTTCTGGACGGCGATCCGCGGCGGCGTGATGCGCTTGAACATCACCCGGCGCGACGTTTGCGGAACTTGCCACGGCAAGGGCTATATTGAATCTCCGGGCACCTGTCCCGATTGCAACGGCACTGGCCAAGTCACGCAGACAGGCGGGCGCATGAAGTTCAATACGGCCTGTGCGCGCTGCCACGGGACCGGCAAAAACATAACAATCTGTGGCACCTGCCACGGGGAAGGCACCGTCGAGAAGACTGAGCCGCTCGAAGTGCGTATCAAAGCAGGTACGCGCGATGGGCAGCGCATTCGCATCCCAGGGAAAGGCAATGCCGGATCCCACGGCGGCCCAACCGGCGACCTCTATGCGATCATTCGCACAGGAGATCACCCGATCTTTCACCGCGAGGGCGACGATATTCACCTGACTGTTCCGGTCAGCGTCACGGAAGCGGCGCTTGGAGCGAAGGTTGAGGTGCCGACCATCGATGGCCGCGCCGTGCTCAAGATTCCGCCCGGAACACAGTCAGGCCAGAAACTTCGGCTGCGCGAGAAGGGTGTTCCATCGGCCACCAAAGAGGGCGCGCGCGGAGACGAGATCGTCGAAATCAAGACTGCAGTTCCTATGCCGCACGACGAGCGGTCGAAGGAAATCCTGCGTGAGCTCGCGAAGTTGAATCCAGAAGACCCTCGTGCGGATCTTTGGAAGAACGTCTAGCCAGAATCTTTAAAGCACAAGTTCATGATGCAGGATTAAGTTGCGGGACTTTCCCGAGGCAGCCTGGGTGCGTTAGCGCGGTAGAGATCCTTCGACTTCGGCATCGTTCGCTTTGCGAACGAACGCCTTGGCTCAGGATGACAGAGTTGGTTTGATGACAGAGTTTTGTTTGATGGCAGAGATTGTTGAGTCGTCGCGGCAACGGCGTTACCTCCGACGCAGCCCCTCCGAGAAAAAATATTCTTAATTCTCATCACTTTTTTTCCACAAGGCATCTAATTTGCCGTATTCTCAATGACTGCGAACTAACTCCGCCGAAATGCCCGGGAATCGCAGTTGACCCAGGGAGCCGCGAAAGCAATTCAAGGGAGACGCGGTGGTGAGAGTGAGTCGCTTGAGGAGGAAGCCATAGAAATTGGCAACAGCTAGCGCCCCACGACAAACATTCCAGCCACCCGCGATCGTCCCCCATCGGAAAAAATCGGTTCGCCTTACCTTGTGGCCACTCGTCGCCGCCACCTTTTTTATGGTGTCGGGCGGCACCTATGGGACAGAGGACATCGTCCGCGGTGCCGGCTATGGCAAAGCCATCCTTATTCTTCTGCTGACTCCGATTCTCTGGAGCCTGCCTACGGCTTTCATGATCGGCGAACTCTCGAGCGCTCTGCCGTACGAAGGCGGATATTACGCGTGGGTGCGCCGCGCCATGGGCAACTTCTGGGGATTCCAGGAAGCGTGGCTGTCTCTGGTTGCTTCGATTTTCGACATGGCGATCTATCCGACTTTGTTAGTGCTCTATCTCACGCGATTGTTTCCCTGGTTCGCCGAGGGATATCGCGGATGGATGGTCGGACTGGCGGTGGTTGTCGTCTGCGCCCTGTTAAATGTTGCTGGGGTTCGCGTGGTTTCGACCACCTCGCTTTGGCTTCTGATTGTTCTGTCGGCTCCGTTCATTCTGATCGTGGCCATCGCTCCCATCAAGATCGGAGCGCTGGCCCACGCGGTGACCAAGCCGACTACGTCTTCTGTCGACATTCTTACCGGACTGCTCATCTGCATGTGGAACTACATGGGATGGGATAACGCGTCGACCATCGCGACTGAGGTCGAGCGTCCGCAGCGGACTTATCCTCGCGCCATGCTGGCGGCGGTTGTCATCGTGGCCTTGAGCTACATCGTTCCGGTGGCTGCGATGTGGATGACTGGACTTTCTTCCAGCGCTTGGGAGACCGGGTTCTGGGCTGACATCGCCGGACTGTTGGGTGGGCCACTGTTGCGCGTCGGGCTTGCGCTCGGCGGGATGATCAGCGGCTTTGGAATGTTCAATGCGTTGGTCATGAGCTACTCGCGATTGCCGCTGGCAATGGCGCAGGACGGGATGTTGCCGCGAGTCTTTGGCAAACTGCATCCTCGCTCGCGGGCTCCCTGGGTCGCGATTGTTGTCTGCGCCGTGGGCTGGGCGTTGTGCCTTGGCCTCGGCTTCGAGCGCCTGGTGACCATCGACATTCTTCTTTACGGCGCGAGTCTCTCGCTGGAGTTCATCGCTCTGATCGTTCTGCGGGTGCGCGAGCCTGAACTGCATCGGCCGTTCCGCGTTCCCGGTGGAATGTTTGGAGCTATCGCCGTTGGGATTGCTCCGATGCTGCTGCTTGGATTCTCTGTCGTACGGAGCGAGACCGAGCAGGTTCTCGGGATGAGTTCTTTCGCTTTCGGAATGCTGCTCATCGCGGCGGGGGTCGTCGCTTACTTCCTCAATCATGCCCTCAAGCCTGAGGGATGGGCTCCTGCGGCTCAGGAGAAGCCCGAAGCGGTCGCTTAAAGAAAATCTGGCCACGGATTTGCGGGGATCGACACGGATAAGCCGAGACACTTCCTTGCAAGGAAACAGTTCATATACGCGACTTGCGCGCTGGTAACGCCCGCCCTCGCACAGGACGCGAAGGAATGGGGCACCCGGCTTAGAACCTCAGCGGCTAAAGCCAGAACCCTTGCAGGCCTAGCGGCACGGCTAAAGCCGTGCCCCTCCCTTTCCTGTTTCTGAGCATGAGGGGAGTCGGTGGAGCTCCGAAATCGGAATTGTGGGATTTGACTTCAGGTGGCTTAAGGAATGTGGCGTTCGCGGCGGTCTACTCTTCCTTTGGGCGGACCCAATTGACCACTACCGCTACGAAGAAAATATCGATAGTTGCGAAGAGCAGATTGAATCCAAACTTGAACACGTCCATCAGCGGCCTTGAGAGGATTACGAGAGGGACCTGGAGTATCGACAATGCCAGCATCGTCGTCCAAAACCAAGTTTCGTTCCAGTATCTCTGATATTTCAGAGTAGGCAGGAGTATGACTGCCCCAGCCACCCTGCGGGCAAGCCCCATCCGCCCAAGGCATGATTGAACCAACCGAGGAGCACAGCAATCGTGGCAAGAACTATCCGCAAAGGTCACGATATCGGATTTGTCCGCTGTTCGGTTTCCATATTCATGGCAGCATACACGTGCGTCGGCTAGTTCAGCACGCCAATACCGATTAGAGGACCCATTATAAGTTTTGATGTAAATTAGAGGCGATGACTAAGCGGAAATCCAAGGGTGCTTACATGATTTCTTCGGTGGCGGAGATGTATGGCATCCATCCGCAGACCTTGCGGCTTTATGAGCGGGAGGGGTTGCTGAAACCTTCGCGCACTGAGGGAAATACTCGGCTCTATACCGATGAGGATTTGCAGCGGTTGGAGTTCATCCTGTCACTGGCCCGAGATTTGGGGGTGAACATCAGCGGGATGGCGATCATTCTGCAGATGCGCGAGCGCATGGAAGAAATGCAGCGGCAGATTCAGGATTTTGTGAAGTACATCCAGGAAGAAGTGCTGGCGCGGGCTAATGCGGCGACGGATCCGGCGCGGGGGGCGATTGTGCCGGTACGGCGGGGGATTGTGGCTTCGCCCCAACCGCCGATTCGGCGGAAGTAGAGTTTGTCTTTCGACACTTTCCCAAACAACCTAATTTGCCATTCAGAGCGTAGCGAGGAATCTGCTTTCTCTCAGTCCCGAGCGACAGCAGATTCCTCGCTTCGCTCGGAATGACAATTGTTAAGGGTGACGATGGCAGAGGGGTGACGATGGTAGAGGATGACGATGGTAGAGGATGACGATGGTAGAGGATGACGATGGTAGAGGATGACGATGGTAGAGAGTGACGATGGCTAGAGAGTAACAAACAGATTCCTCGCTTCGCTCGGAATGACAATGGTTAGAGTTAGATGTCGCAGGGATTCTGGATCGAGGAAAAGGCCACCGGAATAACGTTTCGGTGGCCTTTTGCTTCTTTGCCGGGCTGTGACTAGGCGGCGACGTCGGTGTTTATTCCGGTTCCGGTGACGTGCATTCTGGGATCACGTCCGAAGGTGAAAAGATTGCCGGCGGAAGGGGGATTCGATTTCACGTACACAGTCGCGCCGACGTTCAGCGTGTAATCGTTAGCCGCCGCACCGGGAGCGGCGACCACTTGGCCCAGGCAGATCGACCAGGAACCGTCGCTGAGCGGCGCCGGCCAGCTCGTAGCCAGGCTTTGGTCGGTATCGATCACCGCGCGGGGGAAGGTGTTGTTCGGCGAAGCGGCGCTGCTCATCACCAGCGGAGATTGCAGATTGCCGGCTCCCGGCACTAACGCCTGGCTGGTGCCACGTCCGAAGACTCCGGTAAAGCGCAGCTGGTAATTGGACACGTTGGCGTCCAGGCTGAAAACTCTCACCATCAGAACGTCGCCGGGGTTCAGAGTCAGATCGTTGGCATCGCTTTGCACGTTTCCCCATTGGCTTGCGGTCATAGGCTGATTCAGAATCTGGAAGTATGCTTGGGCGCCCGGGGGCGTGGAGCTTGCCGTAAACCATGAGCTTGACACGTTCGAAATGTTCGGAGTTGGCGGCAGCGATGAAGGATAGGGCTCAAAAGTGCCCACGTTCACGTTGGAGCCAGTCAACGAGAACATCAAGTTGTACAGGTAAATTGCCATAGTCTTTCTCCTTAAAGTTAGCGAAGTGGATTTCGGGGGCCGAAAAACTGAAGCGCATGGCACACTAAGCCCGGCTTGGCGGAAAGTCAAGCGCGGCGGTCAGATTGCTATGGATTGGGTTTCGCGGCTGCGCTGAGGATAGTCAGATGGTAGCGGGGGTCGGCGCGGAGAGAAACAAATTCAGGTTCGTTTTTAATGTCATTCAAATCCTGCCCCGCTTTGACCGCAGCCAGTAGCGTTGCCAGCGCCCGGTCGCGCTTACCGCAAAGCTCATACACGAGGGCCACGTTGTAGAGGTCGGACGGGTTGGCATCGTGGGCGTCCTCGACCGGCTTCAGTTCCTGGAGAGCGGCGTCTTTGTTGCCGGTCTTGGCCAGATAGAGGGCGAGGTCGGTTCGCAACTCCATCTGAGTCGGATTGGTCGCAATTTCTTCTCTCACCAACTGAATGGCATGATCATAGGCCGGTTTGGCCTGATCTTTTTTGTCGCTCGACCAGCGATAGGCATCGCCCAGATTGCCCCAATTGTCGTAATTGTTCGCGCCCATCTGCACTGCCTTGTCAAACGCGGGGACAGCGCGGTCGTATTTGCCCTGATAGAACAGGATGGTTCCAAGGTTGGTGTAGACGTCGGGGGCAGGCTTGATTTCGAGGGCGTGCTGGAGGGCGGCGACGGCATCGTCGTCGCGGCCGAGCGAATGATAAGCCGCTCCCAGGTTTCGCAGAGCGGGGACGTTGTCAGGCTCGAGCTTGAGAGAAGTTTCCCACGCGGCCGCGGCCTCTTTGAAGCGCCCTGCTTGATAATCCACCAAGCCGATCGCGAGGTAGGTCTTCCAGTCATTGGGATCGAGTTGCTGGGCGCGATTCAATTCGTCTACGGCCTGGTCACCCTTGCCAATCTTGTTGTAGAGGAGGCCCAAGCCACGGTGAGGAGCTGCGTTCTTGGGATCGAGATCGGTAGCCGTGCGAAATTGTTTCTCGGCCTCGATTGAATCGCCGGTGCCCATCTTAGCCACGCCTAGCGATACGTGGCCGGCGGCAAGATAACTGTCCAGACTAACCGCTTTGCTGGCGTACTCCGAAGCCAGCTTCATCCATTGCGGGTCGGGGTTGGCGGTGTTCTTACTTACGTAAGCTTCGGCCAAGGCCGCGTAGCTCGCCGCAGACTGCGGGTCGAGTTGGACGGCGCGTTCCAGAAGTTTGATGGCAGCATCGAGATTGTCATCGTGATCGAAGTGGTCCAAGTCTTCGCGGGCGCGGCGGTAAAGGGCGTAAGCGTTGTCGTCGACTGGCAGAGCCTGTGCTGCGGCCGGTTGGGTTGGCTTTGGCTTTTTGAGCAAGCGCCATCCACCGAGGCCCGCGAGAATTAACAGCGCGAAGACGCCGGCTGCGATCCAGAGGCGTTTGGTCGATAAACTCCGGAGCGGCGGCCGCGTCATGTCGATCGTGGCTTCGCTGGGACGCCAGGTGAGCGGGCCATCGACTAGGCCGGTGGCACCTCGGCGCAGTTCGAGTGCGACCTCGGACATGGTCTGGATGCGCTTCTCGGTTTTCTTCTCCAGCATTCGCGTGATCAGCGATACCAGGGGTTTGGGAACATCGGGGCGCAACTGAGTTATGTCGCGCGGAGGGCTGAAATGAAGGTTGTGAAGCAGCGCGATCGAGTTCGGTCCCATGAAAGGTAAGTGGCCGCTGAACATTTCGAACATCACGATGCCGAAAGAGAAAATGTCGGTGCGGGCGTCTACGCGATCTCCGCGAGCCTGCTCCGGACTCATGTACGCCACCGTGCCGGTTACGGCGCCGGGTTGGGTCAGAGTGAACTGGTTGGTTCGTTCGGCGTCGGTGATCTCGTTGTCGGCGGCGGCCGCGTTGGGATCGAACTTGGCCAGGCCGAAATCGAGCACCTTGACCAGGCCGTCTTCGGTAACCATTATGTTTCCGGGCTTGAGATCGCGGTGAATGATGCCGTGGGCGTGCGCTTTGGCGAGGGCGTCGGCAATCTGGATGCAATAGCGAAGGGCCTCGCTCAATTCGAGTTTGCGGTTCTTCACGACCGACGACAGGGTGACGCCGCGCACGTACTCCATTACGATGAAGTCGGTGTTGCCTTCGGAGTTGACTTCGTAAATCGTAATGATGTTGGGATGATTCAGGGCCGAGGCGGCCATAGCCTCGCGCTGAAAGCGGCGGCGCGCGGTCTGACTCAGCGGGCGATCGGTGGGGAGAACTTTGATGGCAACGTCACGGTCAAGCCGGGTGTCATGCGCGCGGTAGACCACGCCCATGCCCCCTGCTCCAAGATCCGCGAGAACATTGTAGTGCGAGAGCCTTCGGCCAATCACGGCTTTGTGCCTCGATGATACGCCAAGCGGGATTTTAGACTCAAGGGAGGGACGCGGGCCGGAGGCGGCGCTACTTTAAGGCATGATTACTTTTTGGGCCATAATTCGGCAGCGGTGCCCGCGATGCCGCGTTAGCAAGATGTTTTGCGGCTCGGTTTTTTTCGGTTTCCCGAAGATGTGGGAGCGGTGTCCGAATTGTGGATTGAAGTTTGAACGCGAACAGGGTTATTTTCTGGGCGCGATGTACATCAGCTACGGGCTGGCTTTGATTACGATTGTCGCGATTGCACTGCTGCTGTGGGCGGCCACTCCCTGGTCGCTGCAGAAAATTACTTTGTGGGCGATTCTGTTGTTCTTGCCTTTGGCGCCGGCGCTAACGGTTTTCTCGCGCGTGCTTTGGATTTATCTCGATCGGGCGATTGATCCGGGCGAAGATTGGGCAACCTAAGGTTCGTAAACGGAGCTGCCGAGTCCGGCTTTGCGGGCGGATTCCTGCATCTCTTCGAGCTTTTGCTTTTGTTCTTCGAGTAGCTTATGCAGGCGTTCTACTTCGTCTTGTTTATGAATCTGACGTTCGTTGTATTGGACGCAATTGGCAACGCAATTCGGTCCGGCGAAGTGGATCGAGGCATTCAGCTTGTCAATCTGGCTTTGCAAGGAGGCGATTGTGTTTCTTTGAGTCTCAAGCTTAGCCTTCCATTGTTCAGCTGCGTGGGTGTCGTTCGAAGCCGGGGCCGCGGGTTCGTCGGTGACGGAGGTGGTTGAGGTAGCTTCCGGGCTCTCCGGGATGTCTTCGTTCGTGACTACCTTGTGAACGGGGTGTGCGTCTTTGGCCTGCTTTTGACGCTGCTCGCGCGCTACGTCGCCTAATGATTGCGCGTGGCTGGCGACTGCAAACGAGATGAATCCGACAATTGCGAGGGTTTTGCAGGCTTGACGCATGAGAATGCTCCCCGAATCCGAAGCGGTCGATGTCCTATGCTATCGCCGGAGTGATGACGTTACGACGTTACGGTCGTTCCGGGGCTTTTGAGCGAGGATCGAAGCTTTGAGCCGTCCCTCTGGGACGGGGTGTATTTCGCTCTCTCCCCAGCGCCGAAACGCTGGGCCATTGGCGGGTGTCCCTTCGCGACTTTGCACTTCGCTATTTGCCGTGACCTTGAAAAGCGCAGCATTCCTGCTTTGTCTTTTGGTACCATCCTTCCGACGATATGAAACGCAAACACTTCTTCCCTGCCCTGGCCGTACTTTTTCTGGCTTGCGCATTGGTTGCCAATGCTCAGACGGACTCTTCGCATTCCATTGTCTTGCATGCGGCTCGACTGCTTGACGTTGAAAGTGGACGCATGTTGCAGCCGGGCGAAGTGCTGGTGCAAGGAGAGCGAATTGCCGAGGTGGCTTCAAAAGTGGCCCATCCCACAGGTGCGGAAATCGTCGATCTGGGTGACAGCACTTTGATGCCGGGCTTGATCGATGCTCACGTGCATTTGTTTCTGCATCCCGGAGCTGAAGATTTGCAGACGGTGGAAGAGTCGGTGCCGCAACGGACCATCCTCGCAGTTATCGCAGCTCGGGCCGACTTGATGGCGGGATTTACGGCGGAGCGCGACATGGGCACCGAGGGTGCGGGCTCGGCAGACACCGCGGTGCGCAATGCGATCGATCAAGGATTGATTCCGGGGCCGCGCCTGCGCATCAGCGGAAATGCCGTTGACATTCTTGGCGGACACGAGGACGCGAATCATTTCAATCCCGCGCAGCACATACTTTCGAATGCGACCTACGCAAACAATAGCCCTGAACTTGTCGCCGTGATTCGCGAGCAATTCAAAGAAGGCGCAGACTTCATCAAGATTTATGAGACCGGTCCGGACACGATTCGCGATGGCCGCTTCTCGACTATTTACCAGTACTCGGAAGCGGAGCTGAACGCCGCGGTTGCAGAGGCCGCGCGCAGCGGCAAGCGGGTTGCAGTTCACGCCACTGGCGAACCGGGTACGCTCTATGCCGCGAGAGCCGGCGTTGTTTCGATCGATCACGCCAACCAGCTTGGCGACGAGACTATGCGGATCATGCGCGAGAAGCAAATCTTCGCGGTGCCGACGTTTGCCATCTTCGAATATTTTTCAGAACACGCTGATTCGCCCGAGCAGAGGGCGCACGATCGGCAGATGCTCGACCTGCATGCCATCGAGTTTCGCAAGCAGCTTGCGGCGGGGGTGCCGATGGCGGTGGGATCGGACGTTGGGCCGTTTCCTCACGGCACGCAGGCGCGCGAATTCGAGCTGATGGTGAAATACGGCATGACGCCGCTGGCCGCGCTGCAAGCCGATTTGCTGAACGGCGCAAAATTGCTGGGCTGGCAAGGACAGATTGGCGAACTGAAAGCGGGCTACTTGGCCGACGTCATCGCCGTTTCCGGAGATCCGTCGCAGGACATCAGCTCATTAAAGAAAGTGAGCTTTGTGATGAAAGGCGGGGTTGTGTACCGAAAGTGACTACCCCAAGCGGCCAAGCACCTGGCGTAACAACAGCGTTTCGATTTCTTTTCGGGATTGCCGGATTTCCTGGATCTCGTAGCGCAAGCGTTTGAGCTCCAGATCCTTTTGGCGAAGGTAGGCTTCGTGCTTCTTGACGTAGAGCGCCAGCATTTCGTCTTCTCCGTAGACGGTCTGAACGGAGTTGGCGGCGGAAGCTGTTTTCGCTGCTTGTATCATTCTCTCCGGTTCGCCTGCTATATGCGAAAGCTCCGATCCGTTGATTTCTGTTGCCTCGCTGGGCAAGAGCCCTAGGAACTCCAAGCCGAAACAATATCCGTAACGATCGCGGACCAATGCGGCGACGCGCAGGCGGTTGGAGGTTTCGAACTCTACCGCCATTACATCACCCGGTTGCAGCGGCACTCCACCGTAGAGCGCCATGCCTCCCTGGCTGATTTCCGTGGTCAATCCGGGCACGGTGATTTCCGAAGTTTCGTTCGGCGCAATAATGCGGACGGGGAGCTTAACCTGGTGTCGCGTCCAACGGCGAGTGCTTGGGGGAGCCATCACTATTTTAGTGCGTGTAGCGGGCGAAATAGAAAGCGCAACCTAAGCCGAGTAATCCGAGAGCAAGCGCTCCGGCGGCGAATTTGATGAGCCATCGGCGCGGACGGTTTTCGGGGTTCGACGCGGCTCGAAGTTTCTCCATCCACTTTTGTTCGGCGGCGTCTTGGTTCGCGATCTTCAGATTCAAAGATGATTGGATAACCGCACCCAACCGCTTACGATCGTCCGTGGGTAGCGAAACAAAGCGGAATGGCTGTTGCGTGCTGGTGAGCGGGCTCAGCATTTCGGCCGCGCCCAGCACAGGTCCAGAGTGCGTGAGGAACATCACTTTCACCTGCGAGCCGCGATCGATTGGGCTGGGCAGGGAGAGCAATCCGCCATTGACGGAAAGAACTTGAAGTTTTCCGGAAGCGCGTTGACCGTCCTCGAATCGAAGAACTGCGGGTGTGATATCTGCGAGGCTGATGCGCGGCGCGCGAAGTTGAGCGTGCAGTTGGGAGAGGCCGTCC